>Ga0256830_1000378_pt1 | contig 37124 bp, 30 predicted proteins | sample 128326metaG_FD_190537 | JGI IMG/M metagenome (GOLD analysis project Ga0256830, IMG submission 190537) | Hydrothermal vent microbial communities from Lau Basin, Pacific Ocean - 128-326 | ecosystem: Environmental > Aquatic > Marine > Hydrothermal vents | place: Pacific Ocean: Lau Basin | collected...
ATCGTCGGGGCGGACAGGATAGCGGCCAATGGAGATATTGCAAACAAGATAGGCACCTACTCGGTTGCGGTGCTAGCCAGGGCCCACAGGATTCCATTCTACGTCGCGGCCCCCACATCGACCATAGATATCAACATCAAGACCGGAGACGAGATCCCCATAGAGGAGCGCTCTCCTGATGAGGTAACCTGTATAGGGGGCACAAGGATAGCGCCCAGGGGGATCAAGGTCATGAACCCGGCCTTTGACGTGACCCCGGCGAGGCTCGTATCGGGGATCATAACAGAAAAAGGGGTTGTGACGGCACCGTACAGGAGCGGGATAAAAAAGCTCTTCTCCTGAGACCACCCGTCTTGCGCAGTCCGTAAGACGGCCCGAAGCACAACCCTGCGGTATCCCGGGTTGTTGGCTCATCTCCCGTACGGCAGCTCCCGCCGCCGTACGCCCCCACTCCATCCCATGGTCGATGAACAGCATCACCGCCCCGCACCTGCCACCAAGCCCCTTGCCTCCGGATCCCCCTTCCCAAAAAGCACATCTGAACCCATACTGCCCCCTAACAGGCCCTGGGGCCCAAGGCTATAGTGCTTCCAGGAACAAGCTCTCGATCAAGTCCATCTTCCCTTTCATTAAAATTTTTTTAATTTTCTTTGCCTTTCTCGACACAGCCTGATATAATGCCTAATATTTAGGCAGGTTGTCCGGCGACCCCGGTGTATCCGCCTTGTGGAGCAGATGGCACCGTCAGAAAACATACCCTCTTATGAGAACATAATCGAGAACCTCAACGAAGGGGTGATAGCCGTCACCCCTTCCATGGAGGTCACCGTCTTCAACCAGGCGGCCGAGCGGATGGTGGAGTTCTCGAGGGCGCAGGCCCTTGGAAGGAACCTGGCCGAGGTCTTCGCGATGGACAGGTGGCTCGTCGAGATGATGCGCATGACGATCGAGGGTGGCAAGCTCTTTTCAGATTACGAAGAGACCCTTCACAGGCGCATATCCCCTCCCATGCCCGTAGCAGTATCCACGACCCAGGTCTTCGACCCAGAGGGCAACCTCACCGGGGCGGCGGTACTCATGAAGGACCTCACCGGCATAAGGTCGCTCGAAAGCGAGACCCTGAGGAAGGAACGGCTAGCCTATATAGGCTCATTTGCCGCAAACATAGCGCACGAGATAAAAAACCCCCTCGGCGGTATAAAGGGATCTGCGCAACTGCTTGCGAAAAGGCTCAAGGACGGATCCCTCAGGGAATACACCGACGTCATCATAAAGGAGGCCGACAGGCTGAACCGCATCGTAAGGGAGATGCTTGACTTCACCAAGACGAAAAAGCTCAGGAAGAAGAACCTCAACATATACAAGGTGCTCGACGCCGTGATATCACTCGTTGAAAGGGAGGAAGGAGGACCCGCCGTTGTACGCCGGTACGACCCGAGCCTGCCGGCGGTTACCGGCGATGAGGGAAAGCTCACCCAGGTCTTTCTCAACCTCGTAAAGAATGCGGTGGAGGCAGTAGGCGGCGGGGACGGAGAGGTAAGCGTCTCAACGAGGATGGTGACGGAGTTTCACATAGTAGCCGAGGGTTCGAAGGAGGCGAAGTTCGCAGAGATCGAGATAAGCGATACAGGTTGCGGCATACCCCAAGAGAACCTCGAAAAGATATTCACGCCGTTTTTTACCACCAAACCCGGCGGAAGCGGCCTCGGCGTGGCTATATCGTACAGGATAATAAAAGAACACGGCGGGTTTCTCAAGATAGAATCCTCTCCGGGCAAAGGGACGAGGGTCATGGTCTACCTGCCTGTGGGGATTGAACAGACATGAAAAAGAGGGTTCTTATCGCAGACGACGACGAAAGCACGAGGTGGGTGCTCGAGAGGTTCTTTAAGGAAAAGGGCTTCGAGACCATAACGGCGGTTGACGGTTCAGAGGCCGAAGGCCTGCTCAAAAGCGCCTTCCCGGGACTTGCGCTCATGGACATAAACATGCCGGGCAAGGACGGGCTCGACATACTGAAGGACGTAAAGAAGGAGACGTCACTCCACACCGCGATCATAATAATGACGGCCGAGGGCACGATGAAGAACACCATCGAGGCGATGAAGCGGGGGGCCTTCGACTACATAACAAAGCCCATAGACCTCGAAGAGCTTGACGTAATGGTCGACAAGGCCGTGGAAAACCTCTCGCTCAGGGAAGAGGTCTCCACCCTCAAGGAGAGGCTGAGAGAGAGGCTTGCAAGCGAGACGGTCTTCGTCGGCAAGAGCAAGCCCGTTGAGAGGATATTCAAGACCGTCGGAAAGATCGCACCAAGTGATGTGACCGTGCTCATCGAGGGTGAGAGCGGCACCGGCAAGGAGCTTGTCGCGAAGCTCATACACGCAAACAGCCCCCGATCCGAGGGTCCGTTCATCGCCGTGAACTCGGCCGCCGTGCCCAGGGAACTCATGGAGAGCGAGCTCTTCGGCCACGAGAGGGGGGCGTTTACCGGAGCGACCGAGACGAGGAAGGGCAAGTTCGAGCTGGCCGAGGGAGGCACGCTCTTTCTTGACGAGGTGGGCGACATGGACCTCGAGCTGCAGGCGAAACTCTTGAGGGCCATACAGGAAAGGGAGTTCTACAGGGTCGGCGGAAAGGAGCCCATAAGGGTCGATGTGCGCATAATAGCCGCAACGAACCAGGACCTTGAAAAGGCGGTGGAAGAGAAACGGTTCAGGGAGGACCTCTTCTACAGGCTCAATGTCGTAACGATAAACCTGCCGCCGCTCCGAAAGAGGAAGGAGGATATCCCGCTGCTTGCGGAGTACTTCTTCGAGAGGTTCCACCAGGAGATGGGTGTTGAAAGAAGGCACCTCTCGAAGCAGGCCGCAGAGGAGCTCATGAGCCACTCCTGGCCCGGCAACGTAAGGGAGCTCGAAAATGTCCTGAGGAGGGCCGTCCTGCTGTCACCGAACCTGATACTCATGCCCGAGGACCTCACACTCACCAAGAGGCAGCACAAGAAGGAATCACTCGAGGAGATGATCGCAAGGAGGCTCGAGCCCTTCATAGAAAAGACCTCGTCAAGGGGCAGGCAGGAGCTCTACGACTCCATAATGCCCTTCATGGAACGCCCACTCATAAGGCTCGTCCTCAAAAAAACGCGCTTCAACCAGGTGAAGGCAGCGGAGCTGCTGGGGATAAACAGGAATACCCTGAGAAAAAAGATAAAGGAACTCAAGATAAGCCGCAAGGACGTTAAGGAATAACCCGCACTCCATGTCCCGTCCCAAGAGAAAGCAAAGGAGCTCCGTCCGTTTGACCTGGGATTCAAAGGTCCGGTTGGAAGGCAGCTTCGAAGAAGGCGTCTTAAACCAAGGGCTTGAGACCACGGAGGTTGTGCTGCCGCTTCCTCCGAGCGCACAGGGGCGTTACCGCCCCGAGCTCGAGCCCGAGGTAAGCCCGGACCGCATGAACCGGCTCATACACGGAGACAACCTCTCGGCCCTTAGCTCCCTCATCGGCGAGGGGCTCGCATCCTCGGTGGATCTCATCTACATAGACCCGCCGTTTCTTTCGAACTCGGACTACCACCACAGGATAACGGTGGATAAGGAGGTATTTACGCTTAAGCGTCCATCCTACAGGGACAGGTGGACGAGGGAGGCGTACCTCGACATGATCTATCCCCGGCTCATGCTCATGCACAGGCTCCTCGGCGAGAGGGGAAAGATCTTCGTGCACTGCGACTGGCGGACCAACTCGCTCATAAGGTTGCTGCTCGACGAGATATTCGGAGCGGAGAACTTTCTGAACGAGATAGTGTGGAGCTACGGCGGCAGGGGCGCAAAGGCGACCTCCGGGCAGTTCGCGCGCAACCACGACACCATACTGGTCTACGGCCGGAGCCGCAAGGCAAGGCTCAAGAAAGTATACGTAGACAGGGTGCTGACCGAAGACGAGGCCCGGTCGATCGGTTGCAGGACGGATGAGAGCGGACGCTTCTTCAAGACCGCCCCAAGGGGCGACTACACGGATGAAAGCGTAAAGGCGCTTGAAAGACAGGGCAGGATATACAGAACGAGGTCGGGCAACATCAGGATAAAGTACTTCATGGACCGCCGCGGCGAGATGGTGGTGGAAAAAAGGCCGGTCGGCGATGTCTGGGACGACATACCCGACGCCATGCACAGCCCTCTAAGAGAGAGGACCGGGTTTCCCACGCAGAAGCCCGAGATGCTGCTTGAAAGGATAATCGAATCCGCAACGGAGAAGGGGGATCTCGTCTGTGATCTTTTCGGCGGCTCGGGTACGACCGCGGTGGTCGCCGAAAGGATGGGACGCCGGTGGATAGTGTGCGAGGGCTCTGCCGCCGGTGTGCAGGTTGCAAGGGCACGGCTTATTACCGAGTGTGCAGCGCCATTTGCGATAGAAAGGGTCGCATCCGACGGAGAGAAAGATGCCGCCGTGCCAGCCGGGGGCTCCTTGCTCATACTCGATGGTCCCGTAATCGATGGAGGCCGGAACGGCAACATAGAGGTCTCGCTCGGCATAAAGGATTACAGGATCGAGGACGGAGCCTGCCCTGTCCTGCCGGATCCCGCAAGAAAGGATCCCCTCCTGCTAATAGATTACTGGGCAGTGGACTGGGACTACGACCACAGGATCTTCAGGAGCAGGTGGCAGTCGATAAGGGGAAACGGAAAAAGGGCCGGAAGGGTTGCGGCAACGGCAAGGGCGCTCCTCATCGACAGACCGAGGACCCTCGCCGTACGTGCCGTTGATATATTCGGAAACGAGACAGAGGTGGTAACAGGGCTCGGGAAGGACCGAAGAACGGCCTTATCGGCCTCATGCAGCGGCGTGACGAAACACAACGGCAGGGGCTGAAAACATAGAGAGGACCGCGTCTGTGATAGGGCCGTAATGGGGTAATCGACCGAAGGGTCACACCGCGTGAGCCGGCGACCCTATCGGCGCACCCTGAGCCCGGCCGCGGCCAGGCCCAGCAATCCGCCGCCGAAAAGTACCAGGGTGGAGGGCTCCGGGACAACGGTAAGGTCCCACCCTATCACATCAAAGGCCAGAAGGTCGTTTTCCGTAATATACAGCATCTCCCCGTAGGCGGCGGTCGGGTCCATGATGCCGAGGGCCAGGTTGTCGGCCCAGTGGCTCGCCTGGCGGCCGTCGGGCCCGAAGAGCCCGTCGGACATGTCGATTACCGTCAAGCCGCCGTCGTGGGAAAACCAACTGTTGCGGCCGTCGTACGAGAGGTCTATATACCCCGCGCCGTAGGTATCGGAGTGACGGTAGAGGTCCAGCACAAACGGGGGCTGAGCGGGGTCCTCTGAAGGATCGATGTAATAATCCACCATGCTTATGAACCCGAGCGCATGGCCTATCTCGTGTAGGGCCACGCCGGTGAAGTCTATCTTGTCCGGGTCGATGCCGTCGCTCGGATCGTAGTCAAAGGTGAAGCCACTGTTGAACACCATCTCTGCATCCGGGCCGCTGAAGCCGGAAAGGTCGTAACCCATTGCCTTCATGTTCGCCGATGTTGCGACAAGGTCCCAGTCGACTCCATAATATTCGATTCCATAATATTCGATGTCTACTCCGTAAGACGGCGTGTAGCTGTAAAACAGAAGGCGTCCGCGGCCGTCACCCGGATCATAGGTCGGCAGGCCGTTGAGGTAATCAACGGCCGAGGTGTCGTCATCGCTTGTACGGTCGGCTGAGAGCAGGTCCTTGGCGTCATCGAACTTTATGTAAAATGTACTGGGACTGGTCCCGCCGATGGTACCGGGCGACATCGAGGCGAAGCTCGCATCTATGGTCACAGTGACTTCGTCACTGAAGGTATTTTCCCACACGGCGGCCGCGTTGTTGAGGGCGCTCTCCTGGGCGGCTGTGGCACCGGAAAGGTTGAACTCTATTGTAAGCGCATATCCGTCTGCAACGTAAACGAAAAAGAAGACGGCGGCCAGGACCTTCCAAATACGAGCTTTCATTTCACCCTCCTATTGAGCGATATTATCTCGGGACGAACCAGAAAGAGTGTCAGCTCTGGATGGATATCGGGACGAATAATACGAATAAGGATATATCCGGATCAATGACAGCGCCCCTTTGTCTGTTCCTTCGAGACAGGCTGGCGATTAAGGCATGCTGTTGTATACCGAGAAGAAGGTTGCCATCCCTTGTTAGTCACAAGTATGCAAATTACGTACCACCCCTCCAAGCGGCTGATTTCATTGAAGGTGTTTTTTAGCTGTCATCCACGGCACCTAAAACTGTAAAATTTTCCGACACCGATCGAAGCTCCGCGCAAGCCGTGTGCGTCCGCCACGCATCTTCCCCTGACAAGGCAGGGGGCGCATGAGTCCGTGGTGCGAACTTGACAACCCGCGCACATTGCTTTAGTATTCTATCCGAAACCACCCCATCCCAACACGAAACGGGGTCCTCCTATCTATGAACAGGAAAAGCCCGTCAAAAAAGACCGATCCAAGGTCCACGCGCGAAGAGTTCCTCCAAAGGTTCATCCTTGACACAAGCGTCTTTACCAACCCGGAGGTCTACTCCGCCTTCGGAAAAAACCCCACGGAAAGCCTGAAGAAGTTCCTGGACATGGCCGGTAAGGCAAGGGGTGCGGAGTTCTTCATGCCGCCGTCCATATACAAGGAGCTTACACACTTCATAGAGCCTTCGGCGATACCGGCGAAGCTCCAGATCATTATCCAGAGGAAGGCACCCAAGAAGTACGAGATGACCGTACCAGCCTTTCTGCTGTATGAGCTCATAGACGATGTCAGGAAGAGGGTGGACAAGGGGCTGAGGGTCGCGGAGGAGATGGTGGAAAAGGTCAGGAAGGCTCCGCACCCCGAGGACATGACAAGGCTACGGAGAAAGTACAGGGAGGCGCTGAGGGAGGGAATAATAGACAGTAAGGAGGACGTCGAGCTCGTCCTGCTTGGGCTTGAGCTCAACGGCGTCATAGTAACGGCCGATAAAGGGATAATGACATGGGCCGAGAAGCTCGGGATAAGGTGGATCGAGGCGGAGAGGCTCAAGGATACGGTAGAGGCCTTAATCAATAAAGGTTGAACCCCTGAGCCCGCTCTTTACAAACGATGTCGCCTTCCTGTATATCCTCCTGAACCTGACCAGGTAGTACTCGCCCGACTTTTCCATCGAGTCAACGGCGATATCAACCGGCGATCTTTTCAGGTGTTCAAAGAGCCTGTCGATGTTCACAGGGTTGCGCATCCTTATGGAGAAAACTTCGTCTATCGCCCTTCCACCCAGCACATCATCCTGGACCTCCATGATCGGAAGTACGAGCGCTGCGCCGAGTTCCGCGGCCATGGAGCGTGCATCGAGCCCCAACTCCTTCAACGAAAAAGCAGCCATGGCGATCCTCTTTGTGTAATAGCCGGGGGAAAGGTCCTTTATTATGCGGCTGCCCACCATCAGGTCATGGATATGCGAGTAGGGCGTAACATATTTGATAAACCTCGCCCCGTCCCCGACGGGCTTCATGACGATCCCTTCGCGCCGCTCGCGGTCAAGCCTCAGGACAAGCTCCCTCACCCGGTCTGCATCACCGGGGGTAAAAAGGCCGAAGACCTCCACGCCGGGCAGTCCGTACTCATCAATAAGCCTGTACCTTTCGCCAACGGGAAGCAGCCTTCCGGTGTCCTTCTCCATGATGTCGAAGACGAAAAACCTTACGTCTTCGTCTATGTATGGTGGAGATTCCACGTTGTAGGGGTTGCCCGGGCCTGCGACCTCGCAGCAGAGCACAAGCGACGGGTTCTCCCTGAAAAACCTGTCGCAGTCTATGAACTCTGCCATCCTGTCGGTTGAAAACGGGCACACGAAACCGCCCCGGCTGAAGGCAAGCACCTTGCCGGAAAGGCTCGCTATCCTTATGTTGTAGCCGTCCACCTTCTCCTCGACGTAGTATTCGCCTTTGAGGTTCCTCCTTATGCCGTTTTCGAGATGGACCACGCGGTTGATGTGCGGGTAGTCCCTGATGATGCCCTCATCCGACAGAACGGTCCCCCTGCCCAGTGTCTTCACGTTCTTGTCGAGCCTGAAAAAGAAGGCCCCGTCCCAGCTCTCCGCTATGACCTTTCTCCTTGTAAGGGCCTCGTACCATATGCGGCCGCCCTTTTCGGCGTCACCGAAAGAATGGATGCCTGTAAGTCTATCGAGCAGGTCTTCCATGGATCATTGAAGCTCCCTCGAGTGTGCTCAGGCCTGCCTGTAGCAGACAGGGAATCTTCTCATGTAAGGAGTTGTCTGATTACACTTCGCTCGCCAACCCGAAGCGGGCTTCGGGGAATGCCTGCCTGTGCGTATCCGCACGCATACAGGCTCTCAGAGTGCATCTTCACCCTTTACAGATTATACAACAAAAACCGGCATGGTAATATACCGGACTTCAATCCCCTACTCGGGCTTCTTGGGCACGGATCTCTTGCCGGCCGTTGTATCCTCGACCGGTCTGACGAAGCTTATGAGTGTCTGTCCCGGCTTGGGCTGCGGCGGTTTGTCCGCGGTAAACACGGAAAGCTCCCTGTTTTCGTTTATGAGAAAGAGGGGAATGGCGTCGGCGTAACGTGTCTTGAAGGCCTCGAAGTCGAACTCCTCGGTCAGGTGCGTTGTCTTCACGACCATCCCGCTCCTGAACCTTCTGTCCAGGAAGGAGAAGTTTATGCCCTCGCCGAAGAGCAGCCTTCCCCTGAGCGTATCAGAGGTCCTTTTTGCATCCCCTGGTGCAAGCTGGTAGATCTCCATCCGTTCGAAGACGTCACTGAAGTGGAGTGCGGCAAGTGAGTTTACATTGTCGTTCTGGGTCATGGCCATGAAGCGTCCGAGCCCGCTGAGATCCAGCTCCTTCGGCAACCGTTCGGAGAGGATGCTTCCAAAGTGAGCCGGCAACCCGGACATGCGCGCCTGCGATATGTTGGCCCAGTTGTTGTCCACAAGGAGTACGTCGAACCCCTCCTCCTTGAGCGCCGAAGCTATGGCCCTTGCCCACGGATGCGCACCGGCTATGAGGACGCCCTGCGGGTTCGGCCTTGCAACTCCGAGGAGTCCGGCCACGGGCGCGGCACCAAGGCCGTATATGACAACGGTCCCTATTATGACCATGAAGGTAAGGGGCACCACGAGCTCGGCCTGTGGATGGTTCATCTCCATGAGCCTCAGTGAAAAGACCGATGCCATGGCCGCCGCCACAATACCCCGCGGTGCCATGCACATCAGGAAGAACCTCTCCTTGAACCTGAGCCTGGAACCGATGGTCGAAAGCAGCACCCCGACGGGCCTTGCAACGACTATCAACGCCGCAAGGAAGACAAGGCTGTTAGAGCCCAAGAGCGCAAGGTCACCCGGATCAAGCCTTGCGGCAAGCAGTATGAAGAGGCAGCCTATCAGCAGTACCCTGAGATTCTCCTTGAACTCTATTATGTGTTTCACCGTCACCCTCTCCTGGTTCGCAAGTATCATGCCCATGAGGGTTACCGCGAGAAGCCCGGACTCCTCCTGGAAGAAGTCCGACACAGCAAACACGCCCACGACCATCATCAACGTTACCGGGTTCTGCAGGAAGTCGGGTATCCAGTAACGCCCAAGTAGCATCACCATGACCGCGGCCCCTGCGACACCTGCAGCCCCCCCGATGAGAAGGGACTTCAGAACCGCTATGAGGGCGAGCGAGGTGGCCTCCTTGAAACCGCCCGAAAGTATCACCTCGAAGACCAGAACCGCAAGTACCGCGCCTATGGGGTCGATGACTATTCCCTCCCATCTAAGTATGGAGCCCAGGTACCCCACCGGTCTCACATGTCTCAAGAGCGGTATGATCACAGTGGGGCCTGTAACCGACAGGACTGCACCGAGGAGGATGGAGATGGAGGGATCGAGACCGAGGATGAAGCGTGCGCACACGGCCGTAACAGCCCAGGTAGAGATCACCCCTATGGTCACAAGGTTTCTTACGACACCGCCGAAGCCACCGAGCTCCGTCACGCGCAGGCTCAATCCACCTTCAAACAGTATCACCGCAACGGATACGCTAACTACCGGCAAAAGCAGTTCACCGAGGAACGCATCGGGGTCGAGCAGGCCGGTTACCGGTCCTGCGATAAAACCCGAGACAAGAAGGAGCAGTATCGAGGGTATGCGCAGCCGCCAGGCAAGCCACTGCGCCCCTATACCGAAGGTGATCAGGCTGCCTATACCTACAACAAGATTTTCACTCAAGAAGACCTCCTATTTCTACTTCTACGGTAGATCGGTATATCGAACCTGTCCGAGGGGCTCGGTGGATCTTCCCTTGCTTCGCCAGGCGCTTCGGCCAATCCTTGAAGTGACATCGAAAAAGAACGATTCTTCGGTGCCTCACCGCCTTCTGTCCGATGAAAGACTTATACAGCATGTATCGGCCCATGACAACCTCCGCCCGGTATTTTCCCGCGGCATGCGGACTCCGTGCCCGCCGAGGCGGGGCGATCCCGGTCCATGAAGCTCATCCGATCAGGCCTGCCGATCCGGCACGCAAACCGTTGTCTTTGATCCCTCATGGTGTTATCATGCTCGTCATGGTGTTATCATACTCGTCGGGGAAAAACCGTTTTTTCTGAAGGAGCCGGCTATGACAAGGGCTGAAAAAAGGATCAGCGGATTGTATGCAATAATGGACACATCCTATGTGGACTTGGAAGAGATCGAAGCCACGGCCCGCGTGATCATGGAGGCCGGGGCTGACATCATACAGCTGAGGGCAAAGGGCGCCGCATCTGGAGACCTCCTGGAAGGGGCGAGACGACTGAGGAGGCTCAGTCGAAGATACGGTGCGATATTCATCGTAAACGACAGGGTCGATGTGGCGCTACTCGTGGATGCCGACGGGGTGCACCTTGGACAGGAGGACATACCGGTCGAAGAGGCCCGCAAACTCCTCGGACGCGACGGGTTGATAGGGCTGTCCACGCACGATCCGGACGAGGTTTCAAGAGCCGGCCGGCTTGCCGAAAAGGGCATCATAGACTACATCTCCTTCGGTCCGGTCTTCCATACCCGGACAAAAAAGGACGCCCGCCCCGCGGCAGGCATTCAGGGACTTGTGGAGGCGAGACGGAACGCAACCGTACCGATAACCGCGATAGGCGGCATCACGGCGGAAAACGTCCCCTCTGTCCTTGAGGCCGGGGCGGACGCCGTTGCCATGATCTCTGAGGTCCTCCTGGCGAAGGATATACGCTCAAAGATCAAAGAGCTTCTGTATATAATCGAATCACGGAACAGAGGGGGATAATCCCCTGTGATCCGTCCTTGTGCTTACGACTGGTGCACCTGGAAGTCCGGGTACGCATTTCCGCCGTGCTCCCCGTAGTCCAGACCCTCCATCTCCTCCTCCTTGCTGACCCTGAGGCCGACGGTGACCTTTATCAGGTAGAAGAGGATAAAGGATGCAACAAAGGTCCATATGAAGCAGGCCACTACACCCGTGACCTGGACGCCGAACTGCTTCATGGTAAAGCCTGTTTCATTGAATATGGCGGCTGCCAGCGTGCCCCATGCCCCGCAGACACCGTGAACCGAGATGGCGCCGACAGGGTCGTCGACCTTTATCCTGTCGAAAAAGAGGACCGAAAGGACCACCAGCACGCCGGCGATCGCACCTATGGCCACAGAGCTCGCCGGGCTTACATTAGCACACGCGGCGGTTATGCCGACCAGCCCGGCCAGCGCACCGTTAAGGCTCATCCCCAGCTCCGGCTTCTTGAGTATGGCCCATGATGTGAACATCGCCAGCACCGCTCCGGCCGCCGCCGAGAGGTTCGTGTTTACGGCTATCCTTGCAATGTCGGTCGTGGCCGCGGTGGTCGAGCCCGGATTGAAGCCGAACCACCCTAACCAGAGTATGAACACACCGAGGGCCGCAAGCGTGAGGCTGTGGCCCGGTATGGCCCTGGGCCTGCCGTCAGGGCCGTACTTGCCGATACGCGGGCCGAGGACGAGGGTGCCGGCCAGCGCCGCCCATCCCCCGACAGAATGCACCACCGTGGAACCGGCAAAATCGATGAAGCCCATGGCCTCGAGCCACCCGGACCCCTTGTACAGGCTCCCCCACGCCCAGCTTCCGAAGACCGGATATATCACGGCACAGATGACCGCACTGTATATCATGTAACCGACGTACTTGGTCCTCTCCGCCACGGCCCCTGATACGATGGTAGCCGCGGTCGCAGCAAATACCACCTGGAACATCCAGAAGGCATAGAGCCAGGGGTCCTGGTCCTTGCCGAAGTCGCTGAAGAAGAAGCCGGTTGTGCCGAACCATCCGTTGGATGCACCGAACATGAGGCCGAACCCTATGGCCCAGAACGAGAGGCTTCCTACGGAGAAGTCCATCAGGTTCTTCATCATGATGTTTATAGCGTTCTTTGCGCGCGTGAACCCGGTCTCCACCATCGCGAAACCGGCCTGCATGAAAAATACCAGGAATGCCGCCACCATGGTCCACACGAAGTCCGCGTTCCTCTGGACGTCGGCGGCGGTGGGCCCCTGATCACCCGCCATGGCCCGGCCCGCAAAGAGCGCAAGGACCGCCATAAGAATCAGAGTCGTAAGCATGTAGCCCTTTCTCTTCATTGTTCTCTGTCCTCCATGAAAGTGTGCTTGTAGATGTTCTTCTTACAGTGCCGCTTCACCCCTCTCTCCGGTTCTTATCCTTATTGTCTCGTCCACCGTGGAGACGAATATCTTTCCATCGCCTATCTTGCCAGTCCTGGCGGAGGCAAGGATAGCCTCGATGACCTTCGCGGCCAGCTCGTCGGTCGTTACGACCTCGAGCTTGACCTTGGGAAGAAAGTCCAGCGTATACTCCGCTCCCCTGTAAAGCTCGGTATGCCCCTTCTGCCTCCCGAACCCCTTTGCCTCCGTAACGGTCATACCCTCTACATTTATCTCCTGGAGCGCCTTTTTGATGTCATCGAGCTTGAAAGGCTTCACAACCGCCTCGATCTTCTTCATACGTTCGTTCACCTCCTCGGTTTTTATAAGGCCGCCAAACAAAAGGCGCCGTTGATAAGGAAGGGTTAGTGAAGCTTCCTTTACAAACGGCGCCTTTGCCTGCTCTCATGATCCAGGTACTACGTTGTACCGGGAGAGACTGAAAATATCTTTCACCCTGTCAAACCGGCGGTCCGCCGCGGGTGAAGAGCCCGCTTCGCGTCCTCAATTTACCGGTCTCGAAGCCCCTGCGGCAACTTTGAAGGGGCTTAGAAGTAAAAAAACGCATCATCCGGTGAACAGCCGGTATCAGAAGTTGTATCCGCTCTCACCGTGCTGCGACAGATCAAGGCCCATGGACTCCTCTTCAACGGTGACCCTGAGCCCCATAACGGCATCCAGCACCTTGAGGAGCACGAAGGTCACCACGGCGGCAAGTACGATCGTTGCAACAACCCCCTTGATCTGGGGGATCATCTGCCCCGGATTCCCGAAAAAGACCCCTTCCGCCCCGACCGAGGCGAAAAGTCCGGTTGCGAGCGCACCCCAGATGCCTCCGACACCGTGTATGCCGAAGACATCGAGTGAATCGTCATAGCCGAGAAGCGGCTTGAGATATTCGACCGCCAGAAAACAGAAGGCCCCCCCGCCTATTCCGATAAGGATCGAAGACATCACGCCAACGAACCCGGCACCCGGTGTTATGGCTACAAGCCCAGCCACAGCGCCCGAAGCAGCCCCAAGTGCCGTAGGCTTGCCCCTTAAGGCCCACTCGATGAAGACCCAGGTGAGCGCTGCTGCCGCCGCCGCCGTGTTGGTAGTTACAAAGGCCAGGGCAGCAAGGCCGTCAGACGCCAAGGCGCTCCCGCCGTTGAAGCCGAACCATCCGAACCACAGAAGCCCGGTTCCGAGCAGCGTCAGTCCGAGGTTATGCGGGGGCATGGATTCCCCTGGGTAACCCCTTCTTTTACCGATGACCACGGCCGCAACGAGCGCCGATATGCCGGAGCTTATATGCACCACGGTCCCGCCGGCAAAGTCGAGCGCGCCGTCGTTACCGAGCCATCCCCCTCCCCAGACCCAATGGCACACAGGATCGTACACGAGCGTTGTCCAGATTATGGCGAAGACAACGAAGGCCGAAAACTTCATCCTCTCGGCAAACGCCCCGGTAATCAACGCAACCGTGATCACCGCAAACATGCCCTGGAACATCATGAAAAGAAGGTGGGGTATCGTGCCGTTGGGCTCAGGCCCTACACCGCTGAGCCCTAAATAGTTCAGGCCGCCTATGAACCCGGATATATCGGCTCCAAAGGAAAGCGTGTAGCCCCACAGAACCCACTGTATGCTGATAAGGCAGAGCATGAAAAAGCTCTGCATCATCGTGCCGAGGAAGTTCTTCTTGCGGACCATGCCCGAATAAAAGAAAGCAAGCCCCGGTGTCATCAGCATGACCAGGGCGGTGGAGACGAGGATCCACGCGGTATTGCCCGTATCGATTCCCGTCTCCTCCGCGGCATGCACCGTCTCCGGCATAAGGGCCAACAAAAGGGCCGGGATGAGGACATGGCCCGCAAGGGTTACAACAGAGTGCCTCTTCATCTTTGAAATACCTCCTTGTACGACGTTGTACCCGGATGTACATGTTCTTCAAAAGCAACACAGCCGGTGTCAATGGGCGGCATCGCCCGATATCCGATCGTCACATGAAACAACTAAAAACTTGCCGAGACCCCCACTCCTCCGTAGAACACCTCGGTGTCCGATCCGCTGTTATATCCCTTGTTAAGGGCCTCGATAGCATCATCGGCGTCATCGCTCAACGGGAAGGAATAAGCCACCTTGGGCTCTATGGTTATACTGTCTGTAACGGGGATGCTCAAAGATGCGCTGAGCTCACCGTTGTAGAAGTCCGAAAACTCCTTACCCTTCTTGTCGGTGCCCAGTATCTTGTTGTCGAAGTTTATCCCTGCCGATGCACCGAGGTTGAGCGCCATATCCCCGCCGATATCAATGGAGTGTCCCACCGATAGAAGCAGGTACTGGCCGCTGCCCTCGTCGAAGTCGTGGAAGAGTGTGACGGACGGGCTGAGCATGGTATCGAAGGCGACCGAGACAAAGATCTCCTCTGTGTCGAGAGAGTTTATGAGGTCGTAGTGTATGTATCCGACGGTGGCTGAAAAGCCCTCGTATGTACGGGTATAACTCAGCGTCAGATCCGTCTCGGTGTTCTCGTTGTAGTTGGTGTCGTAGTTCGTCCAGAACCCGAAGCCAAAGCCGGCTGATTCCACGCTCAAGGCCGGCTGTACCATTACGTCGTCGTTGTCGACGAGCTTCTGTCCCCTCCATACATAACTGCTCATGAAGTCCACAGACGCACTGCCCGAACCCTCGAAGGCATGTACCCTCGCAGAGGCAAATACAACCAGTACCAGGGTCAAGATACCGAGAGCAACTCCCTTGATCTTCATCTTCTTCCTTCTCCTCTTGTTGAATATGTTTGAATAGATCCCTCCTCCCGCCCGGGAAGAGGCGCCCTTGCCTTTGGGCATGACCGCGAGCCACACCGTTGTAACCCTGTCATCATTAATCAGTTGATTACAACCTGAAAAACCTCGAGAACACGGCCTTGCCGTATCTGTGCAGTACGGGTATGGATCCAGGGGTCTCGGCCCTGATGGCATCCGGGTATATAACCCCCTCAAGCCCCCTCAGCTCCTCCACATTTACATCGAGCCATTCGTATACCATCTCTTCTGTGACCTCCAGATGGAACTGCAGCGCGTACGCCCTCCTTCCGAGGCGTACGAGCTGATGCGGGAAGAGCTCGCTTGAAGCGAGGTTCACGCCTCCCCTGGGTACATCAAAGGTGTCCCCATGCCACTGAAAGACCCTTAGCTCCGATGGCAATCCGAGGAGCAGGCTGTCGCGCCTGCCCTCCTCTGTAAGGTGCAAGGGATACCACCCTATCTCCTTTGCCCCGCCCCTGTAGACGCGGGCCCCGGCGGCCCTCGCCATGAGCTGCGCACCGAGACATATGCCAAGAACCGGCGTGCCGGCCTTCAGGGCAGACTCGATAAGACGCAGTTCTTCCGTCAGGAACGGATACTTCCCTTCCTCGTAAGCGCCCATTGGACCCCCGAGGATGACGAGGGCCACACTGGGCCCAACCGACCTTGGGATCCTGTCTCCCCTGTATGCCCTTACCACCTCCGTATCAGCGGAAAGCCTCCTTAGCATCCGGGCTATGACACCGGGCCCTTCGTGAGGGACCTGCTGAACAATGACCACCCTCGTGATCCCATCCTGCATGCCGTCACCTCCCGGTGCCCGCCCCAAGTGTCTGGATGATTATCTCCGCTACCTCCCTCATTGAGATCCTCCTGTTCATGCTTATCTTCTGTATCTTTGAGTACGCCTCGGCCTCTGTCATACCCTCCTTCTCCATGAGAAGGCCCTTTGCCTTCTCTATCTGCTTTCTCGCCTCGAGGGTCTCCCTCAGGTCCACGTTCTCCTTCCTGAGCCTTACAAACTCCCTGTACCTCGATACGGCAAGCTCTATGGCCGGGAAAAGCTCCTCCTCCCTCACAGGCTTTGCAAGGTACGCCATGGCCCCTGCATCGATTGCGCGCTTCACGGTCCTTTCGTCCTCTACGCCCGTCAGCAGGACAACCGGTGTCGGACAGTGCGCATTGATATCCATGGTGGCCTCTACGCCGTCCTTGCCGGGCATCTTTATGTCCATCAGGACCACGTCGGGCCTCGATCTCCTGCATACCTCAACGGCCTCAAGGCCGTCCGAGCCCTCGCCAACTACCTGCCACCCCTTGTCTTCGATGAATCCCCTGATTACGAGCCTGTCCGTCGGGCTGTCATCTATGATGGCTACCTTCCTCATACCATGGGTTATAGCAAATTCTGTGCCAGCGCCAAGGCTCGAATCTGAAGGCTTTTTTTCGAACGGTATGGAGTAAGATGAGACTTTTTGAGGCAGGAGTGGTTAAATTTTGTGCAAAAAAGAGGTGCTCAGCTCACCTTCGTAGATGGTTCCTCGCGGACCTTCTTCAAGGCCCGCTCATATAGCTCGATGTACCTCGATGCCGACCTGTCCCAGGAAAAGTCCTCCTGCATGGCCTTGACCTGTAACGCTCGCCATGCCTTCTTATCCTTGTAGACAGAGATAGCCTCCTTCACCTTCCTTACGAGGGCCCTTGCTGAGTACTGCCTGAACTTGAAGCCGTTTCCCCTGCCGCCACTGTAGTCCTTGATGGTGTCATCAAGCCCGCCGGTGGCCCTCACGATGGGGATCGTGCCGTAACGCAGGCTGTAGAACTGGTTGAGTCCGCACGGCTCGTAACGGGACGGCATGAGAAACATGTCGCTTCCGGCCTCTATCTTGTGCGCCAGCACATTGTCAAAGGCTATCTTCACACCTAACTTCTTGGGGTACGTGGCGGCAAGGGACTCGAAGCGTTCCTGGTACCTCTTCTCGCCTGTACCGAGGATCACCATCCCCAAGTCCAGCTTCATTAGCGCGTCCATGGCCTCTGCGAGTATGTCAAAGCCCTTCTGTTCGGCGAACCGTGAAATGACGCCGATAAGCGGTACCGTCGCCTTGAGCCTGAGGGAGTACTCCCTTAGGAGGTCCTTCTTGCAGGCGAGCTTGCCCCCGAGGTCATCGGAAGAAAACCTGGATGCAATGAGCTCGTCGGTCTCGGGGTTCCATACCGAGTAGTCGACCCCGTTCAGTACGCCGAAGAGATCCTCCCTGCGCTTGGCGAGTATGCCTTCGAGGCCGTAGCCGTACTCTGGCGTCTGTATCTCCCTGCTGTAGCCCTCGCTTACGGTGTTGATGATGTCGGAGTACACGATACCGGCCTTAAGCAGGTTTATCTTTCCCCAGAACTCGAGGCCCTCCATCGTGTACATCTCGCCCGGCAGCCCGGTGAGATCGAGGAAGTCGGCCGGAAAGATCCCCTGGTATGCGATGTTATGGATGGTAAAGAGCGTGGCGGTGGCCGGAAGCGATGAGCGGTAGATACTCATGATATAGGCGGGTATGAGACCGGTCTGCCAGTCGTTGCAGTGTATGACATCCGGCTCGAGGCCGAGCGAGACGACCGCCTCCACGACCCCCCTGGAAAAGAAGACGAACCTCTCCAGGTTGTCGAAGTAGTCGCCATCCGGTGTCCCGTATAGGTATGAACGGTCGTAGTACTCGTCCCTCTTAAGAAAGTAGACCGGCACGCCGTCGGTCGTTCCCTTGAAGAGGTCCGCAGAAACCGTCCTTCTGCCGATGGGTATCTTCACCTGAACCCCTGTGGGCTCCGTGCCGAAGCCCCTGTCCACGACCTCCCTGTAAAGGGGCATGAAGAGTGTTACATCGCAACCGAGCCTCTTAAGCGCCAGGGGCAGTGATCCTGCCACGTCCGCAAGCCCACCGGTTTTGGCAAAGGGGATTATCTCCGGTGATGCTATGACGACCTTCAGTCCCATACCATGTAAACTTAGCAGAATTCACACCCGGCTGCAACAGTCCGCTACCCGCCTTCACCGGAGGATGCTAAAAAACGTGATTGCCCGCTGAATGCCTTTATGTTAAATTGATTACGTATGCGTTGCGGAATGTATAGCCCTTGCATGAGAAGATTCCCTATCTGCTACAGGCGGGCTTGAGCCTGCTGGTGTAGCTTCAACCAGACCCCATTGTTACACACGAACATATCGGCCGGTAAAGATGCCCTGCTTAAAGCAGCCAGACATTTTTTCATGGAACATACCCCCCTCGAACACACAAATAAAGGAGACCAGCGAAAGAGATGACTTTTCTTGATGAACTGAACCCGACACAGAGAGAGGCCGTAACCTTCGACGGCGGCCCCATGCTCGTCCTTGCCGGAGCAGGAAGCGGAAAGACAAAGGTCCTCACATCGAGGATAGCCTACCTGGTGAGGGAAAGGGACGTGCCCCCGGAAAGGATCCTCGCCGTGACCTTCACCAACAAGGCCGCTGGCGAGATGCGCGATAGGCTCAGGGGCCTTATGGGCGAGGGGGCCGAGAGGTTGTGGCTCGGGACCTTCCACTCCCTGGGGTTGAGGATACTCAAAAAGGAAGGCCATCTTGCGGGGCTGGGCACGGACCTAACTATATATGACAATGACGACCAGCTGCGGCTGGTAAAGCTCATAATGGAGGAGCTGTCCTTGAACACCAAGGCCTTCAGCCCCAGGGCGGTCGTCTCGCGCATAAACCAGGCAAAGAACGAGAACCTCTCCCCAGAGGAGTACCTTTCAAAGACAGGGGACTTCTTCGCATCAAAGACCTCGGAGGTCTTCAGGCTATACCAGAAGAGGCTCAGGGAGATGAACGCACTGGACTTCGGCGACCTCATCTGCGAACCCGTAAACCTCTTCAGGCGGCACCCCGGGCTCCTCAATGCCTACCAGGATAGGTTCCTGCACATCCTCGTCGACGAGTACCAGGACACCAACAGGGCACAGTACATGCTCATGACCAGCCTCGCCTCAGGACACCGCAACCTCTGCGCAGTGGGCGATCCGGACCAGTCGATATACGCCTGGAGAGGGGCCGACATAAGGAATATACTCGAGTTCGAACGCGACTGGTCGGATGCCAAGGTCCTGAGGCTCGAACAGAACTACCGCTCGACCCGTCGTATACTGGCCGCGGCCAACTCGGTGATAGAGAAGAACAGAAAACGCTACGAAAAGAGGCTTTGGACCGACAACCACGAGGGGGAACTGCCTGTATACATGGAGTGCCGCAACGAGCACCACGAGGCGCTCAGCGTCATAGAACGCATACGAAGTATCATCTCCGAAGACGGCTCCATGAGTTACAGGGATTTTGCCGTCTTCTACCGCACGAACGCGCAGTCGAGGGTACTCGAAGAGTGCCTGATAAGGGAGTCCGTACCCTATACGATCGTAGGCGGGGTCAGGTTCTATGAACGCAGGGAGATAAAGGACGCCCTCTCCTTCCTTAGGGTCGTTGCAAACCCCAGGGACGATCTGAGCCTTAAAAGGATAATAAACGTCCCGCCGAGAGGGATCGGGGCGGTGACCCTTGAAGAGGTGTCGGAGCTCGCCAGAAAAGAGGCACTCAGCCTTTACGACGCCTTCAGGGAGGCGATATCAAGGGGGGTCGTAAGGAAGAACGCCCAGGTGAAGCTCTTCGAGGCATTCGAAAGGGCGCGCGGTGAGGCAGGGACGGTACCGGTCCACGAACTGGCGATGAGGCTCCTTGAGGACACTGGTTACATCGGCATGTGGGAGAAGGAGGCGACCGAAGAGGCCTACCAGAGGATAGAAAACCTCCATGAGCTCGTATCCGCCATGAAGGACTTCGAGGATGCGAACGAGTCGGCCACACTCCAGGACTTTCTCGACCAGGTCTCGCTCATAAGCGACGTAGACTCGTACGAGGATGCAGCCGACAGGGTGACACTCATGACGATACATTCAGCAAAGGGACTGGAGTTTCCTGTCGTCTTCATGGTGGGCATGGAGGAGGGGCTCTTCCCGCACTCAAGGAGCACCGAGAGCGACGACGGTCTCGAAGAGGAAAGAAGGCTCTGCTACGTGGGCATGACGAGGGCGAAAAAGCGCTTGTTTCTCTTCTCCGCCGGATCGAGAACCCTCTTCGGCGAATCGAACTACCAGATGCCGTCACGGTTCATAGACGAGATAGCACCGGAGTTCATAGAGCGTATAGACAGGTCGAGCGATGCTCCGTCCGCAAAGGAGGTATTCCGGGAGCAGGCTGTGCCGGACGAGCCTTATTACACCCTGGACGACACGCAGCTCGATCCCTTGACGGACAACCCCTGGAAGGTGGGCATGAGGGTGCGGCATCCGAGCTTCGGCGTGGGGGTGATAAAGGCAAGGGAAGGCACGGGGGGAGATGCAAAGCTCACCATAAGCTTCCAGAGATCCGGGCCGAAAAAGCTCGTGGCGAGGTACGCCTCGCTCGAGCCGCTGTCGGTCTGACCCCCACCTTGATTTTTTGTACCACTCAGTAGCATATGGCAGAAGTTCAAAGAGCCGGTGCTATCAAACCGCAACAGGCCAGCGCGGAGAAATCTTTCTTGTTACGAGTAAGGAAGTTAAGCATTGATCGCTGCTTCACCTCCCGCAAAGACGAATTGATCCAAGTATCCTTAACGCTTACTGAACAGTCACGCCGCGGGCCGGACCATCTCACCACACAAGCGTAGCCGTCGCCATCTGTTGATCAAAAGCACCGGAGCCTCAAACCCGCAAGGGATAAAACAGGCAGGGCAGGACATCGCACCTTGACACAAGGTCAACTCCCATTATAATCCGAATATTCTCATCTCGGACCGGACTGAATAAGTGTCTTTACGCTGCGGGACAGTCACCGGTGATCTTCGATTACAGAGGAGGGTGAGATGGACAAGGACATAGCGGAAAAAATCGCGAAGGAGCTCAACATAACAGATGAAGACTTTCAAAGCCGAAAGCTGTTCCTGCAGATCACCGAAGAGGACATCCGGAACATAAAAAAGTTAGGAGCGGCATTGGGCGGCATCCCGGAAGAGATGTTCAGGAACTTCTACAACCACCTGATGTCGTTCGAGCAGACGAGGCTGTTTTTCAGCGGAAGCAATCAGATCGAGAGGCTGATCGAAAAACAGAAGAAATACTTCGCAGAGCTGCTATCAGGCGAATACGACCGGAATTACCTGCTGACGAGGTTGTACGTGGGCTACAAGCACGTGGAGCTGAATGTCGTGCCTCTCTGGTACATAGGGGCGTTCAACAAGTATACGGACGAGATCAGGAAACTGGTCGGCCGGGTCAAGGACCGGATAGACGAAGAGGCCACGGTCGAGTCCATAAGAAAGATAATAACCATGGACATCGTTCTGACCCTCGAAAGTTACCACTACGCCAAGTACAAGCTCCAGGAGGAGCTGAAAAGGATGGTAGTGACGGATGAGCTGACCGGCATATTCAACAGACGCAAGCTCGATGAGCTCATAGAATACGAGATAGACAAGGGGATAAGGTTCGAAAAGCCGCTGTCCCTGATAATGCTGGACATCGACCACTTCAAGGAGGTGAACGATACGTTTGGTCATGACACGGGCGACGTCGTGTTGCGGGAGATGGCCGACGGGATACGGCGCCTGTTGAGGGAAGAGGACTACCTGATACGCTACGGAGGGGAGGAGTTCCTGGTGATCCTGACGAACACACCGCTTGAGAAGGCAAAGAACGTCGCCGAAAGGATCAGGGAGGCTGTGTCGAGGATGAGGTTCAAAAAGGTCGGCGGCATAACCGTGAGCCTGGGGGTGGCGGAATACAACAAGGGAGAAAAGAAAGAAAAGCTGCTTAAAAGGGCGGACAAGAACCTCTACATGGCAAAAAAACAGGGAAGGAATCGGACCTGCTGGTAGGCGCGGCCAACCCGACGGTCCATGTTCTGCGCCCATCCACGTGACGGGCCAATACACAGGCATTCTCCCTGAGCCGATCAATCACCTGATGATCGATAAAGAATGAGAGGAGGTGAGGCCATACGTTTGCGATCCGCACTACAACCGTACTTGCACGACTTTGTCAACCTGCTCAGTGACCCGTCCTCAGCAAATGGGTACAGGGATCGTCCCCCGGGCGATGCATCCTGTGAGCACGGTCCCGCTGGGCGCCTGACGCTCCGCTCGTGGTCACGGTTCCGCGGTGAAACGCACGATTACCGGGCAGCATATTTCCTGTGGATTCCCATGAAAACCTGTGATTTAATCCATACCTGTCCTTTCCCGATACCACGCCACACCGGTCCTTCAGGGGCAGATCGAGGCACCGGGTGTGGCTTGTGGCATCGAGGAGATCTTTTTCGGCCGTTTTGCTGAGCGGCTTGATCGAAGGATCTCGCAGGGCCTCGTTGAAAGCCCCGGGGGCTGGCACCTTTTATGCGGAATTTAAAGATGAAGGGGGGTATCATGAGCGGACGAGCCATGCAAGAATCAAATAAAGAATGGGCCTATGAGCCGGTTGCTTAAGACCGTTGGGGAGTGAAAATGGCACACGGTAGTCACGGGCACTCGAGCGACAGAAAACTGGGCTTTGCGGTCTTTATAAATGTTCTATTGACTGTGGCGCAAGTTGCAGGCGGCCTGATATCAGGAAGCCTGTCTCTGATTGCTGACGCCCTGCATAATCTGAGCGACGCCGGTTCGATAGTAGTGGCGATAGTCGCGCGCAAGATCGGCAACAAGCCGGCCGATAAAAACATGACTTACGGCTATAAGCGCGCGGAGATCATCGGCGTGTTGATAAACAGCACGTCACTTATTCTGGTCGGCATCTACTTGATATACGAAGCGGCCGGCAAGTACTTCAATCCAACGCCTATCGACGGCTGGATCGTTTTCTGGGTCGCAGGAATTGCTCTTGTAGTAGATATGGGCACAGCCCTGTTGACTTACAGGGCCGGAGCAAAGGAAAACATGAATATCAAGGCGGCCTTTATTCACAACATCTCAGACGCCCTCGCCTCTATCGTCGTTATTGCTGCCGGCCTCCTGATCATAGCCTACAAGCTTTATGTCTTTGATGTCATAGCCACGGTAGGAATCTCAGCATATGTGATATACCACGGAATGATCCTGCTGAAAAGAAGCATATTGATCATCATGCAGGCGGTACCGGAAGGGATCAATATAGAAGAGATCAAGGCCGCACTGGAAAAAGTGGACAATGTCCTTAAAGTGGACCACATTCATGTTTGGCAGCTTGACGACAAGAAGATATTTTTTGAGGCCCACGTGCTTTTGAATGATACGGACCATGAATCTGCAAAGAAAAAAATCAGAAGTATTCTAAAAAACGATTTTGCCATACACCATTCAACTATAGAAACAAAAAGCACGCAACAACAGACATTCCACACGTCGCGTCTGCCACGGGAAAAATAGCCGTAACGGCTTGACTTGTCAGATAAAAATTACTATTATCAACTGATGAATATCACAAAGGCAGTATTCCCATCAGCAGGTCTGGGCACGAGATTTCTGCCCGCTACAAAGGCCGTCCCCAAAGAGATGCTTCCTCTCGTGGACAAACCCATCATCCAGTACTGCGTGGAGGAGGCAAGGGCCTCCGGTATCGACGAGATGATCTTCGTCACATCAAGGTGCAAGAGGGCTATAGAAGACCACTTCGACACGTCGGTCGAGCTTGAAAGCCTGCTGGAGGAAAAGGGGAAAAGGGAAACCCTCAAGATGCTGCATACCATATCCGAGGGTATACAGGTCGTATACACGAGGCAAAAAAAGGCCCTCGGCCTCGGGCATGCCGTACTGTGTGCGAGGCGCCTGGTTGCCGGAGAGCCGTTTGCGGTTCTGCTGCCCGATGATATAATTGATGCCGAGGTCCCTGTCACCGAACAGATGATGAGGGTGTTCAGAAGGCACTCGGCCAGCGTCATCGCCGTACAGCGTGTCCCGCGAAGCCAGACCCACATGTACGGCATAATAAAGGGCAGGAAGATCGGCCCCGGACTGTACAAGGTCGACGACCTCGTTGAAAAGCCCAGAGAGAACCCGCCTTCGAACCTCGCTATCATAGGCAGATACATCCTTGTTCCGGAGATATTCGACGCACTGGAAAGGACCAGGCACGGAAGCGGCGGGGAAATTCAGCTGACCGACGGCATAAGGAGGCTGCTGGAGACACAGGATGTCCTTGCCTTCGAGTTCGAGGGTGAGCGCTTTGACGCAGGTGACAGGCTCGGCTTCCTCAAGGCCAACATTCACATGGGCCTCAAAAGGCCCGAGACGAAGAAGGAGCTTAAGAAGTTCATAAAGAGCATCGTTTAGCCTCTGCTGAAAATTACGGCTGCGGCACTTGCCAGATCGATGAAAGAGTGCTACAGATAAAAAGGGACTGACACATGGCAAAGATCTCGAAAAAGCCTCCATATCCTCAACAGGAGGCCGCCGAAAAGGGTAACCCGCTGCGCTTTCTGATGGAGAGCCTCGAGGACGCCTCTGAAAGGTGCGGCATGGAGCCTATAAACCACACGCCGTACGTCGACATGTATTCCACGTCCAAGGAGGTCGTGGTAGAGGTTGAAATGCCCGGAGTGAGGCACGAGGACATCGAGGTGACGATACTCGAAAACACCCTGAACATCAAGGCCATGAAGTACGAATGCTTCGAGGAAGAGAACGTCAACTACGTATGCCTCGAAAGGTCCTTCGGCAGGATATTCAGGGCCATAGACATACCGCTGCCCGTCAATACCGGTGAGATAAAGGCCACATACCGGAAAGGCATACTGAGAATCGCCATACCAAGGGTGGAAGAAAAACGCGGCAAGCCCAAGCGGGTACCGATAGAATCTTTATAGATAAGTGAGGACATGAGATGGCTGATGAGGCAAGAAACGAAGAAAAGGAAGAGGAACAGCTTATAATACCGGATGTGCTTCCACTGCTTCCCATACGGGACGTGGTGATATTCCCCTACATGATAGTTCCCCTCTTCGTAGGACGGGAAAAGTCCATCAACGCCGTGGACGCGGCCCTGACCAAGGACAGGCTGGTCTTCATGTCCACGCAGCGTGACATATCAAAGGAAGAGCCCGACCCCGAGGACCTTTACACCTTCGGCACCGTCGGAATGATCATGAGGATGCTCAAGCTTCCGGACGGAAGGGTCAAGATACTGGTGCAGGGGCTGGCGCGGGCCAAGATAAAGACCTTCCTTCAGACACAGCCCTTTTACACCGTTGACATCACAAAGGTGAAGGAGCCCCAGATCGAGAGCCCTCCCCTCGAGATAGAGGCGCTTATGCGCAATGTGCGCGAGGTCCTCGAAAGGCTGGCATCCATGGGCAAGGCCATCTTCCCGGAGATCATGATGGTGCTGGAAAACGTCCAGGAGCCTGGAAGGCTCGCCGACCTCGTTGCGGCCAACCTCGGACTGAAGATAGAAGAGGCCCAGCAGGTACTCGAAATCCTGGACCCCGTGAAGAGGCTTCGGAAGGTAAACGAGCTCCTTGCAAAGGAGTTCCAACTCGCCCAGATGCAGTCGAAGATCCAGACCCAGGCAAAGGAGGAGATGGACAAGACCCAGCGTGAGTACTACCTCAGGGAACAGCTCAAGGCCATAAAGAGCGAGCTCGGGGAGATGGAGGAGGTCAGCGAGGAGATCGAGGACTTCAAGGAAAAGATAAAGAAGGCCAAGATGCCGCCGGAGGTGGAAAAGGAGGCCCTCAAACAGGCTGACAGGCTCGACATGATGCACCCCGACGCCGCAGAGGCGACGATTACGAGGACTTACCTCGAATGGCTCATAGACCTGCCCTGGAGCAAGCAGACGCGGGATGTGCTCGACATACAGAAGGCAAAGAAGATACTCGATGCCGACCATTACGACCTTGAGAAGGTGAAGGAGAGGATCCTCGAGTACCTGGCCGTGCGAAAGCTCAAGAAAAAGACAAAGGGTCCCATCCTGTGTTTCGTGGGCCCCCCGGGGGTCGGCAAGACCTCGCTTGGACGCTCCATCGCAAGGGCGATGGGAAGGAACTTCGTGAGGATCTCGCTGGGCGGCATAAGGGACGAGGCCGAGATAAGGGGGCACAGGAGGACCTACGTCGGAGCCCTTCCCGGCAGGATCATACAGGGGATGAAGCAGGCCGGGTCCAACAATCCGGTCTTCATGCTGGACGAGATAGACAAGATAGGGATGGACTTCCGGGGGGATCCGTCCTCCGCGCTCCTGGAGGTCCTCGATCCGGAACAGAACGACTCGTTCAGCGACCACTACCTGAACGTTCCCTTCGATCTGTCGAAGGTCATGTTCATAACCACGGCCAACCTCATGGACCCCATCCCCGGACCGCTCAAGGACAGGATGGAGATAATAGACATACCGGGCTACACCGAAGAGGAAAAGCTCGCCATAGCAAAGAAGTACATAATACCGAGGCAGATAAAGGAGAACGGCCTTACCGAGAAGCTCATCTCCTTCACCGACGAGGCGGCCAAGAAGATCATAAACGAATACACGAGGGAGGCGGGATTAAGGAGCCTCGAACGCGAGATAGCCTCGATATGCAGGAAGGTGGCCAAGAAGGTCGCCGCCGGCAGGAAGCAGACGACAAAGATAACCCCTGAGAAGGTGCGTGAGTACCTCGGCGCACCCAAGTACCTGCCCGAGGCAGAACAGGAGAAGGATGAGATAGGGGTTGCGACCGGTCTTGCCTGGACCCCGGTAGGCGGGGAGATACTGTACATAGAGGCCACGATAATGAAGGGCAAGGGGCGTTTGACCCTCACCGGCCACCTCGGCGAGGTGATGAAGGAGAGCGCCCAGGCCGCGCTCAGTTACGCAAGATCAAGGGCAAAGCAACTGGGCCTTCCGGAGGACTTCTACAAGGATACCGACATCCACATACACGTTCCGGCCGGTGCGATCCCCAAGGACGGCCCGTCAGCCGGCATCACCATGGCGGCGGCCTTGATATCCTCGCTCACCCAGACGCCGGTGAGCAAGGACATAGCCATGACCGGCGAGATCACCCTGAGGGGGCGTGTCCTGCCGGTGGGAGGGATCAAGGAGAAGTGTCTCGCCGCGCTGAGGGCGAAGATAAAGACGGTCATTCTGCCCGAAAGGAACAAGAAAGACCTCGAGGAGATACCCAAGAACGTAAGAAAAGAGCTCAACATCGTCTTGGTGAAGCACATGGACGAGGTGCTGGACCTCGTACTTAAGAAAAAAAACAAGAAGGCCGTAAAAAAGACCAAGGCAAAGAAGGCGGCGGCCGGAAAAGCGCACGCAGCCCCCTGAAGGCGAACCGTGGATGCGACTGAAGGAGCTCGGTGAACTCTCTCTCATAAAAAGGCTCGGGGAGAGGTTTACCGCAAGGGGGCCCCGTGTCGTAAAGGCGCTCGGGGACGATACCGCCGTAACCATTGTTGACGATTCAAGAGGACTTCTCTCAACCACCGACACACTGATAGAGGAGGTCCACTTTCGGACCTCCTACACACCACCGTATCTTCTCGGCAGAAAGGTTGTAAGCATATCACTGTCCGACGTTGCGGCAATGGGCGGCGTGCCGCTCTATTTGCTTCTTTCCGTAGCCGTTACACCCGAGACAACGGAAGAGTTCTTCGACGAACTGTACAACGGAATCGCTGATTGCGCGAAGGAGTTCGACGTCATCCTCATAGGCGGGAACACCTCTGCGTCACCCGGTAGAACCGTACTGACGAGCACGGTGCTCGGCGAGGTGCCGATAGATGAGGTGGTCTACAGAGACGGCGCCAGATGCGGTGACAGGATCTATGTCACCGGCACCATAGGGGATTCAGCGCTCGGGCTAAGCGTGCTTATGGAAAGGGGCATCGAGGCCGTGTCAAAGGGCCCCTTCAAGAGGGCCGTCCACAGGCACCTTGATCCGACCCCCAGGATACGCGCAGGAAGGGCCCTTGCCGAGCGCGGACTTGCCACGGCAATGATCGATATAAGCGACGGCCTCGTACAGGACCTGAGGCACCTCACCGAACAGAGCAACGCTGGCGCGGCCGTGGAGTTCAAGGCCCTCCCGCTCTCTGAAGAGATGAAGGACCACCTACGCGAGAACCCGTCAAACCGCAGGCTGGTACTTGCCGGCGGCGAGGACTACGAACTCCTCTTCACCGCAAGGCCTGAAAGCACAGGGGCGATAGAAAGGCTCAAGAAAGAGCTCGGGCTTCCGATAACACCAATAGGAGAGGTCCTTGGGCCGGAAGAAGGCATAAGGATCGTAGACGGGGACGGCAGCCCCATCCGCCTTGCAGAAGAAGGCTTTGAGCACTTCAGGTAGCCGTTTTACCGTGATATACCGAGCCCCCTTCATGGAAAAGACGGTGGAGGATAGTGAAGGTACCGATAGGATACAAATTCATATTCGGCTTCCTCGCTGTTGTGGCGGCCGCTGCGTTCGTTCCGGGGTTTGTAGAGAAGACCGGGGTTACGGAGTGGATGCGGACCCCGCTGAGCATCCTCATCGCGATGGTCATAGGGCTCATCCTCGGCTCCTCTTTCACCAGGAGCTTCACGAGGGACTTCGGCTATCTCACGCAGATGGCGAAGAAGATAAGCCTAGGAGAGTTGCATATCTCGGAGAGACCCCGCCTGGCAGCGAAGTTCCTTCGTGACGAGACGACGGATCTCGAGGAGGCGCTCTTTCTGGTCTTTACCAACCTCAGGGGGCTTGTCGGACACCTGAAGGATACTGTAGCCAACCTCACTGACGCTCAGGCCACGCTGAATGCGATAATAAAGAAGGGGCACGAGACCTCCGGTGAGGTCGTCAACGGCACAAGCAAGATATTCGACGGGGCGCTCGAACAGGCGAGCCACGTGGAGGAGGCTTCAAGGATGGTAAAGGAGGTCGCCGAACTGGCCGATGACGTGGCGATAAAGGTCATGGACACGGCGAACTCTTCGCAAAAGGTGAACTCCATGGTGCACCGCGGGGCGAACACCGCCACAAGCGCCATAGAGAAGATGGAGACCATATTCAAGGGCATAGAAAAGACGGAGTCCGCCTCGGCCCACTTGAAGGAAAGGCTCGCCAGCATACCGAAGATACTGGACGTAATCACGCACATCTCCCGCCAGACGGATCTGCTTGCGCTGAACGCCACCATCGAGGCCAGCAAGGCCGGGGAACACGGCAAGGGCTTCGCCATGGTCGCCGAAGAGGTACGGCGGTTCGCGGACAACACCAGCAAGAGCGTGGAAGAGGTCTCCCTCATAGTAAAAGAGCTCTCCGCAGAGGTGGAACGCGTGGTTGCAACGGCCAACGAAGGTGCCTCGTCCATAAAGGAGGGCCGTAACGACATAAGAAGGATCAGGGAGATACTGGGCGATATCACCGACTACACCTCCGAGGTGGCGGAAAAGTCGAATCTCATACTGGCGTTGACGCAAAAGCAGAAGGAAAAATCGGCAAGGACCGTCGATATAATAGAACACGTGGCGGATATAGCGCGCGAAAACCTCGCCTTGACCGAGGGGGTGGACAAGGCGGTCGACAGGCACGGCTCCGCCATAGAAGAGACGCTCGCGGCATCAAAGAAGCTGTCCGAGCAGTCCGAGGAGCTCAGGGCCGTTGTAGCCAAGTTCAAGCTCGATTAGACGATGCCAACAAGCGACGACAAGTTGTTGTTCGATATAGACGGCAGGAGGCTCGCCCTCGAGCTCGCTTCGGTCGAGGGTGTGGCCGAGGTGGACAGGGTCTTTTTCCTGCCGGGTGGAAGGCCGCCAGTGATGGGTGTCATAACCCACAGAAGTGAGCCGGTAATGGTCGTGGACATGAAGCGTGTCTTCGGCAAGGGACGGTATCGTATAGAGGGGCCCTCCACAGTAATAATAGTCAGGGATTGTGAGAAGGTGGTGGGGCTCTGTGTGGGGGCACAAAAGCTCTCTTTTCTCTGGAAAAAGGAACTTGCGGATGTAAAGGTTACCCCGTCGACCGACAAATATATATCCGCAACCATGGCGCTCAACGACAGCACGGTCGAGGTGGTCGACTGCAGAACCCTGTACGACGAGACAACGTCGCTGCTCTCTAAAGAAGAACAGGACGTGAAACACCCCCCGTGCATCAAGTGATGACAGTCCAATGCCTCAGACAACACGCACCCCCTTCGGGCTCACCCAGGCAGGGGGTTCCCGGATGCATGCGAGTTTCAATTGTATCAGCCCGCATTCACCCATGCCCGCCACGGTGAATGCGCACGCAATGCACTTCCAATGGATAATTCACAGTACAAGGCGCTATTCCTGCACGAGACCTACGACAGGCTCTCCGGCATAGAAAAGGGACTCCTTGCCCTGGAGAACGATCCCTGGAACAGGGCCGTCGTCGATGCGCTGTTCAGGCACTACCACTCCATAAAGGGCATGTGTGCATCCATGGGCTACAACACCATGAAGGAGTTCACCCATGCACAGGAGGGGCTGCTCGACATGATGCGTACCATGAAGGACAAGCCTACGGAGCAGATGCTTTCGCTGCTCTTTGAGTCCTTCGACATGCTGAAGGAGATGGTACACCGCATAGAGGATGACAGGCCGTTGGACGACCTGGACACGCGGCAGCTCATGGAGGAGATAGGAAGGATCTCCTCGGCTGAAAAAACCGTACCGTCCTCTAAGCCTGCACCGGAACCACCCACGCTCCACGGGGCGCGTGTACCGGGGATACGGCTGTCGAAGATCATGAAGGTCGAAAGCGGTGTCTTCGACAATCTCCTGAGGATCACGGGAGACCTTCTGTCCGTGCTGTCCGGGCTTCGCGCCATAGCTTCGGAGTCAGGGTCCATAGAGCTCAAGGAAGGCGTCCACGGGCTCGGAAAGTCCGTTGAGGAGCTTCATGCAAACATACTCTCAGCCAGGATGCTGCCGTTCACGAGCGTCACAGAGAACCTGCCCAGGATAGTAAGGGACATCGCCAGGCAAGGCCGCAAGGAGGTTAGGCTCAGGGTCGAAGGTGGAGATGTCACGCTCGACAGGGCTATACTCGAATGCATGACAGATCCGCTTGTACATGTTATAAAGAATGCGGTGGACCACGGCATAGAGGATCCGGACGAGAGGAAGAAGATGGGCAAGCCCGCGTGTGGAACGATAACCGTCCGCGCATATGAAAGAAGGGACAACGCCGTCATAGAGGTCACGGACGACGGCAGGGGCATAGATCCCGGGAGGCTCAGGGAAAAGGCTGTCGCTATGGGGATGGACAGGGCAAGGGTCGAATCCATGAGCGACAGGGAGGTCCTCATGCTCGCGTGCATGCCGGGGCTCACCCTCTCGTCCTCTGTAACGGACGTCTCCGGAAGGGGCGTGGGCATGGATGCCGTAAAGGACATGGTGGAGGGCATGGGCGGAAGGCTGGAGATAAGATCCTCACCCGGCAAGGGCACCTCGATCGTCATGGAGCTTCCGCGAACGGCCATGATAATAAAGGTTCTCCTTGTCGCCGTGGATGCAGAGGTCTTCAGCATACCGGTGTCCAGGGTGGAAAAGGTGGTAGAGGTGGAAAGGGACGATATAAGTGACGGGGAGATGGACTACGAAGGCAGGAGGCTGTATCTCAAGGAGCTCGGAGAGGTTATGGGCATGGAGGTATCCGAAAGGCCGTGGCCCAGGAAGGTCGTCGTTGTCAACGGCGGAGGCGGACCAAAAACGTTCGGCATCTTGGTGGACGACGTCATAGATGAGATGGATGCCTACATACGCCCCCTCCCCCAGCCCTTTACAAGGCTCTGGGGCACCGCCGGGTTGACGGTAATGAGCGACGGAAGGCCCGTCTTCCTGCTGGATACATCCCAGTTGGCGGCGAGGGTGTTCGGGAGGCAGAAGACGGCCTGAAAAGTAAGACACAGGAGGATTTGATTCCGCAATGAACGTGAGGCTTTTAAAGAGGCTCCTCGAGGACGTGGAGAAGGGCCGGGTAGGGGTCGACGAAGCGCTCTATAGGCTCAAGGGGCTGCCGTTCGAGGAGCTCGAGTTCGCAACCATAGACACCCACCGTTCCTTGAGGCAGGGTTTTCCCGAGGTCATATTCGGCGAGGGCAAGAGTGCCACGCAGATCCGAGAGATCGCAGGTCGAATGACGAAGAAAAAGGAGAACGTCCTTGTCACGAGGATCGATGAAAAAAAGGCCCGCGCGCTCAGGAGGGCCTTCCCCGAGGCCGACTACAACAAGGTCGCAAGGACACTTTTCATAAAATCGCATCCTGTCAAGAGGACCGGCAGGGGGACCGTACTTGTAATATGCGCCGGCACATCGGATGTTCCGGTTGCCGAGGAGGCTGCGACCACGGCCGAGTGCATGGGGAACCGGGTCGAAAGGCTCTATGATGTGGGGGTGGCGGGGATACACAGGCTTCTCCACAAAAAGGAGATCCTCTTTGCGGCCAATGTTCTCATCGTCGCGGCGGGCATGGAAGGGGCGCTGCCGAGTGTTGTGGCCGGACTCGTGGCAAGACCGGTCATAGCCGTTCCCACAAGCGTCGGCTACGGGGCCAACCTCGGGGGGCTTACGACCCTCATGGCCATGCTGAACTCTTGCAGCGCCGGGATATCCGTGGTAAACATAGACAACGGCTTCGGCGCCGCGTACGTGGCAAGCCTGATCAACAGGGCGGAGGGTTGAACCTTCACCGGACGGTTTGAGAGGGACCTGGTCCCCTGAAGGTTCAACCATCACCGAAGCGGTACTCTTCAAACCGGGTGATCGACATGAAGATACTGTACCTTGACTGCCCCACCGGAATAAGCGGCGATATGTGCATGGCCTCGCTCATAGACATGGGCGTGGACCTCGCCAAGTTAGAAGACGAACTTAAGAAACTCCGGGTCAACGGTTACACCATAAAGACCTCGAGAGAGAAACGCCACGCCATAACAGGCACGAGGTTCAAGGTGAGCACCGTGGAGAGCCGGCACCGGCGGACCTTCAAGGACATAAAGGATCTCATATGGGGAAGCACCCTCCCTTCAAGGGTAAAGGAACTCAGCATCTCCATGTTCAAGAACCTCGCCATTGCCGAGGGCAAGGTTCACGGCATAAGTCATCTGAAGGTCCACTTCCACGAGGTGGGCGCCATAGACTCGATCGTTGATATCGTTGGGGTCGCCATAGCCTTAAACGAACTCAAGGTGGACAAGGTCTACGCATCTCCCATACCTCTAGGCAGGGGGTGGGTCAACACGGACCACGGAAGGCTCCCGGTTCCGGCACCTGCAACACTCGAGGTCATAAAGGGGGTGCCGGTCGTTCCCTCAGATATAGAGATGGAGCTTACCACACCGACCGGCGCCGTCATAGTAAAGACCCTTGCGAGCGGTTTCGGGCAGATACCGGCGATGACCGTCGAGAAGATCGGTTACGGTGTAGGCGGAAAGGACCTGAAGGAGCTGCCGAACGCCATGAGGGCCGTACTGGGAAGGGCCGACGGAGGCGGACAGAGGCTCACCGTGATGGAGACCAACATCGACGACATGAACCCCCAGATATGCGGCTACCTGATGGAAAGGCTCCTCGGGGAAGGGGCGCTCGATGTGTACTTCACGCCGGTGCAAATGAAGAAGTCAAGGCCCGGCACGCTGCTGACGGTGCTTGCCGATGACAAGGACAGAGACAGGCTCATGGAGATCATGTTCAAGGAATCGACCTCCATAGGTGTAAGGTATCACACGGCGGAAAGGAGGTGCCTTGAAAGGAGGACCATTAAGGTAAAAACTCCTTACGGCACCGTGAGGGTGAAACAATCCCTGCTCGACGGCATGGTTGTGAACGCGCAGCCCGAGTACGAGGACTGCAGGGTCATCGCTGAAAAGAAGAAGGTGCCGGTCAAGGAGGTCATCGACGCCGCAAAGAAGGCACTGGAGCAATAGACCAGATACTTCGTGGATGATTTGACTAAAGGATCCACCTGCCTTATAATATAACAATTATAACTTCAGTCCTTACTCCGGTCCTTAACGCCATAAACAAGGAGAGTGGATGCTTATACGTTGCTGGGGAGCGCGGGGATCGATTCCGGTATCCGGTGGTGAATACCTCAGGTACGGCGGAGACACGACCTCCATAGAGGTCGTGAGCAGTGAAGGAGACCTTATAATAATCGACGCAGGAACAGGTATCAGGAGACTTGGCAACAGGATCGTAAAACAGGACGAGGGCCGGATCAACATAATGCTCACCCATCCTCACTGGGACCACCTCTCCGGGTTCCCCTTCTTCAAGCCCCTGTACAGGAGCAACAGCGAGATACACATACGGGGGCCGCGGACAACCCAGGACTCGCTCATGAAGATAATCTCCCGGACCATGTCCCCTCCGTACTTCCCGGTGGAGCTTGAAGACATACATGCAGAGATCGAGTTTCACGGCACCGGGCCGGAAAGCTTCTGGATAGGGCCGGTCCGAGTGACCACCATACCGCTCAACCACACCAACAGGGGGGTAGGCTACAGACTCGAGGAGGACGGAAAGTGCTTCGTCTTCCTGACCGACAACGAACTCGCCCATCCCCATCCCTCTGGCCTGGGGTTCGACGAGTACGTAAGGTTCTCCGAGGGGGCGGACCTCCTCTTCCATGACGCAGAGTTCACGCCCGAGGACTACGAACAAACAAGGGGATGGGGGCACTCACTGTACACCGACACGCTGAATCTTGCGCTCAAGGCCGGTGTAAAAAGGCTTGGTCTGTTTCACCACAACCAGGACAGGACCGATGAAGAGATCGATCGTATCGAGAAGGACTGCCGCAGGATAATACGGGAGAATGGCTCCGGGCTCGAGTGCTTTGCCGTTGCAACCGGTGCCGAGGCGGAAGTTTAGTATAGCCAGTAGGGATACGTTATTCACCTACACACGACAAGCCTGCCCTCTAACCACCTATGAACGAACGTCCATAAGCAGGAAAAAATCCGCGCAAATCACTTGAGAGCGTAAAGATTTGCAGGCGGAGACCACCGCTTCCCGCGGCTTGCCGCAGGAGCTTCAAAAAAACTGTATCCTCCACGGTGGGGGCACAGGCACCGCCCTGCCCGTGGAGGAGAGCCGCACCAGGCGAAGGCGACGACCCGAAAAAACCGTGAGGTCTAAAAATGGGACACCTCCTGAGCCGTAAGAGCGGAGGAGATAATCTTTCAGAAGCTTGAGGAAGCCGGTTGTCAGGTGTTGTGGAGACCTTTGGGATCCACGGGACTTAACCTCGGCCCCACTCTTTACGGGGTGGCACGCCGGAACGAAGAACAACCACGCTCCGCCGCTGCCGGGCCGCCTTGCTCGTACGACGAAACACGATCAAAACATCAATACCTGCCTGCCCTCTTTTATCCAGCGTGCAAGATCTAGTGTCTTTCCCACCTTTACGCCTTCTATGAAGTCCTCCTGAACAAACCCCCTGGCCCTTGTGCAGGTGATACATGTTCTCACCTCTACACCCCTGGCTATAAGATTCTTGAGCATCTCTTCCAGATTATAAAAACCCTTGGGCAGCTTCTGCCCCTTCTTTCCCATCGTAACGCTATCACCGTAAAGGAAGATATTGACGGACTCTCCTTCCGTAAGCAACGCCTCGGTAAGCCTCAATGCGTTCCAGACCCTTTCGCTTCCATAGGGGGCATCCTGCAAAACAATGGTGACTTCCTTCATACCGTCCCTCCTTGAAGATGTTAGTGTTTTCTGAGCTTACTGAAGAGCTTCCTCCTTGCTTCGAACTCCTCTATCATCACCTCCCTAAGCAGAGTACATGCCTTGACTATCTTAGGATTCGCAATGCTGTAGTAGATCTTTACACCCTTTCTTCTCGTCTTCACGACCCCGCACGCCCTCAGGACGGCAAGGTGCTGCGACACGTTGGGCTTGGGAAGGCCCAACGTCTTGACGAGCTCAGCCACGGACCTCTCGCCGTCCTTGAGCGCATAGATGATCTCGAGCCTCTTGGCATTCGCCAAGGGCTTGCACACGTCTGCCTGTATTTCAAAGATTTTTTTCATAGTTTAGAATATTTTAAACTAAATAATTGCGAATTTATGCAATTATGTCAAGTAAAAAATTAAGCAACCAAATATAAGAGCTTAAATTTACAGCAAAATCCATCGCATCGACCGGATACGCAAAGCCTGCATCGTGCAAAGCCCCCGGCTGGAAGCAAAGAAAAACACCGCTTGCACCGACCCGCGGAGCGTGTGGCCTTGCGGTGCGGGGAAAGTGCATCGAGCCTTACGGTTAGGCTGGCCTTCGATGTGACGCTTCCTGTAAGGAGGAAAGCTTCTGATCCGTGCCGCGGGCGAGGCCGGCCTGGTTTCTGCTTGGATACGGTATTAAGCGAAGGGGCGCGGGAAGGCGGGACACATGCACCATCGGCGGGAGCAGATATCTCGGTCGACGCCGAGGGCCCGCCTGCGAAACATGCCGCTCGATCGAGCATTTCTTCTCCCTTTACAGGGAAAGGACAAGTTGTTAAAATCCCGTTATGGAGAAGTATGGAGAAAAGGAGGTAAGGGAGGCCGGGCTCGAGGCGTGGGAAAACCCGTACCCCG
>Ga0256830_1000379_pt1 | contig 37057 bp, 42 predicted proteins | sample 128326metaG_FD_190537 | JGI IMG/M metagenome (GOLD analysis project Ga0256830, IMG submission 190537) | Hydrothermal vent microbial communities from Lau Basin, Pacific Ocean - 128-326 | ecosystem: Environmental > Aquatic > Marine > Hydrothermal vents | place: Pacific Ocean: Lau Basin | collected...
GATGGACAACGTCATCAAGAAGCTCCGCGAGCACGGGGTAAAGGCAAAGACCATCGTGGGCGGTGCCGTGGTCACGCCTGAGTTCGCAAAGAAGGTGGGGGCGGACGAATACGGCGGTGAGGCCACAGAGGCCGTCGAGAAGATGAAAAGGCTCGTGGGTGCCGAAAAAAGCGCGTGACGGAACCGCGCATCCCCGGAATCCTTCTCCCGCGACATACCGGTACTTCACAGGACATACATATAAGATGGAAGGGGTGCATCTCGATCGATGTCCTTGACCGTAGAGATAACCTCGCTCGCATACGGAGGTGCAGGGGTGGGACGTGCGGAAAAAGGGGGTAAGGTCGTGTTCGTCCCCTTTACGGCGCCGGGCGACGTATGCGTGGTCGATGTGACCGAGGAGAAGAAGAATTACAGCAACGCCGCGCTCGTCGAGGTCAAGGAGCCGTCCGCGCTGCGTGTATCCCCCAGGTGCCCGGTCTTCACCCGCTGCGGCGGCTGCCAGTGGCAGCACATGGATTATCCCTACCAGGTCGAGTGGAAGAACAGGATATTCGCAGACGTGGTAAAGAGGATGGCGGGCGTGGAGCACCTTCCGCTCGAGCCGCCGCTGCCTTCGCCCGAACCCTTCAACTGGCGCTCGAGGGTCAGGTTGCACACCGACGGAAAGAGGTGGGGATTCTTCGAGGCAAGGTCACACAGAATCGTGGACATAGACGAGTGTCCGCTGCTCGAGCCGCCGATAAACGAAACACTCGGCTCACTTAAGAGGTGCGGGCTTCCGGATGTACTTCACACGGTCGAGATAGCCCTGGACAAGAGGAGCCGGAAGACGGTCGTTTCCTTCCACGTGAAGGAGCGGGTGGAGTTCGACTGGTCGCGCAGCCTCGCCGGGGTTCCATGGATAAAGGGGTACGAGGTCTTTTTGAAGGAGCCGTTCAAGAGGGGGCGGGGAAGGATCGTCATGCGGGAGGGTGATACAACCATATGGTATGAGGCGGGCGGGGCCACGCTCCTTGCGGGCGTGGATGTCTTCTCGCAGGTGAACCTGGGCCAGAACAGCCGTCTCGTGGAAGAGGTGCTCGAAGTAGCGGCACTTACGGGCGGCGAGGAGGTGATGGATCTCTTCTGCGGGGTCGGCAACCTTACGATCCCGATGGCATCGAGGGCACGGAGCACGGTGGGTATCGATTCGGACCGTACGGCCGTCCGCTATGCCCGGGAGAATGCACGGCTCAACGGCGTGTCGGTGGACTTCGTCGCAGAGAGGGCGGGTTCAAGCAAAACCCTTGAAAAGCTCACACCCTGTGTGGTAGTATTAGACCCGCCGCGCGGCGGAAGCCCCGAGGCGGTAAAGCGGATTGCACGGCTCAATCCCGAAAGGATAGTTTACGTATCCTGTAATCCCCCTACACTGGCAAGGGACGTATCACTGCTTTGCACAAGCGGTTATTCGCCCGTGTACGCCAGGGTGGTGGACATGTTCCCGCAGACGTTCCACATCGAAGGGATCATCGGCCTGAAGGCCGTGTGACCGGTCGCGCGGGGCGCGGTTTCCTGCGGCACCACAGGGAACCGCCGACAGCAGGAGCATATTCGCCCGCCGTGTGCTCGATAGCGGGCCCGGTGGTTATTTCTTCGGGCAGGCGCCTGACAACCCTTAAACAAGGAGGACCTCCTTGAAGGAACTGCCCATCCTGGAAAAACTTAAAGAAGAGCTCAGGAACGTGGAGAGGGAGCTGAGGATCGAGGTCCCGAAGGAGCTCAGGAAGGCGGCCGCACACGGAGACCTGAGGGAAAACGCCGAGTACGAGGCCGCAAAGCACAGGCAATCCTTTCTGCAGGCAAGGGCTGCCCAGCTCAATACAAGGATCCGCTCGCTCTCTTCACTGAAGCTCGAAGACATACCCAAAGACGCCGTGGCCTTCGGCTCGAAGGTCTACCTCGAGGACCTTAACACCGGCAACGAGGTCGTCTACGAACTCGTTACCCCGGAGGAGGTCGATCCCAAGAACGGCAAGATCTCCGTAAGCTCGCCCATAGGCAGGGCGCTGTTGAACAAGACCGTCGGCGACGATGTGGTGATAAACCTGCCTTCGGGGACCAAGGAGTACGGGATAACGCGCATAGAAACACTGCATGACCTCCTGTTCAAGGAAGGGGAGGAGTAGGAGCCGGCGGCGGACACCGTGGCCCCACCGGCCTGGTGCCGAGTGCCGCCGGCCGGATCGTATCACCTTGCAGCGCATCTTCGGAAGGGTCGGAGCTCCCTGCACCTTGCGCAGGGAATCTTCGAATCTTCTCATGTAGGGAGCCGCTCGATTGCAGTTCGCCCGCGAGGAGGAACCACGCGCCCGCTATGAACCTCTCGATCCCACGGCTTAACCGACTGCCGTGGGACAGGATGCAAGGCAATCGTACGGTATTAGCCTGCTGTGCGTTTTCAGAAAAGTTCAAGAATACGAGGAGGTGATACCGGGCATTCCAGCAGACCCTGACCGTTTGAGTACCGAGTTGAGGAGCAATCCGTTTTACTCCACAAAATACAGGAAAGGAGCCTATGTTATGCAGTCAAAGAGGTATACCCTGTTCTTCTTTATGACAATCGCGATTCTGACCCTGCTGCTCGCCGCCGGTGCGTACTCACCGGCAGAGGCCGGAAGCAAGCAAGGCAATGGACATGGCAAGGAGCAAGGCAAGGGGCACGGTGGAGGCCGTCACTGGACCTACGAGGGTGAGACGGGTCCCGCGCACTGGGGAGAGCTTTCACCGGACTACGCCGCGTGCTCCAAGGGCAAGAGGCAGTCGCCTGTGGACATAGCGAACCCGGTCGAGGCCGAGCTCCCGGCGCTTAAGTTCAATTACAAGAAGTCCCGTGAGCTTGCGGTCCTCAACAACGGCCATGCGATCCAGGTCAACGCATCCAAGGGCAACACGCTGAAGGCAGGCAAGAGCGAGTTCGAACTGCTGCAGTTCCACTTCCACTCACCGAGCGAGCACACCCTAAACGGCAAGTACTACGCCATGGAGGTGCACTTCGTGCACAAGGATGGCGCAGGCAACCTCGCGGTGGTCGGTGCCTTCATAGAGGAGGGTAAACACAACGCGGCATATGACAAGATATGGAGGCACATGCCCAAGGAGGCCGGAAAGAAGAAGATCCTTCTTACATCGTACAATACGCCCGAGCTTCTTCCCAAGAACAAGGACTATTACAGGTACCCCGGGTCCCTCACCACGCCGCCGTGCACCGAGAGTGTTACATGGCTGGTGCTGAAGACCCCGATCCAGCTGTCCAAGAAGCAGATAGACGAATACAGGGCCGTGCTGAACCACACCAACCGCCCGGTCCAGCCGCTCAACAACCGTTTGATCCTCGAAAAGGATTAACTCCGGAAGCAAGCAAACCGGATACGGTTTCGGAAAGACCCCGTCGGATCCTTGCGGCGGGGTCTTTGATTTTGTCGGCCGGCCGGTGCGGCACCTTGCAACCCAAAAAAACAACACGGAGCGTGTATGGAAAAAAAGGCCTTTTTGTACGCCCTGCTCACCGCGCTCATCTGGGGACTCGCCCCTGCCTTCGAGAAGATGGGTTTGAAGGGCAGGATAGACCCCTACGTCGGTGTCGTCATGAGGACCATACCCATCGCCGTCATAGGCATAACCGGGCTCCTGTTCATGGGCAGGCTCCGGGATATCGCCGCGGCGGATACACGGAGTATCCTCTTTGTAATCACCGGGGGGCTCCTTGCCGGCTTCCTGGGACAGCTCTCCTTCTATTCCGCTCTCAAGAGCGGAGAGGCCTCGGTGGTCGTACCGCTTGCCGCCACCTACCCGCTTGTTGCGCTGTTCATATCGGTGCTCTTTCTCGGAGAGTCCTTCACCTGGCAGAAGCTCGTCGGCATAGGGATGATAGTGGGCGGGGTGATATTCGTCAGGTGATACCGTACGGGCCGCCGCCGGCCAGGGCGGGGTGAAAGCAGGGGAAGGCACACACCCGTGCGGACGGGTGTATGCCTGGCATCTTCAAAAAGGTATTTTAATTCAAGGGCTGTTATGGTATTAATTAACACTTAATATCATCATCCCGTCTAAAAAAGGAGCACACGTCAGGCATGGATTACAAGGCGACACTCAACCTTCCCCGTACCGACTTTCAGATGAAGGCCGACCTGGCCCGGCGGGAGCCGGAGATACTCAAGGAGTGGGAAAGGGCCGGGCTGTACAGGAAGATACAGGAGAAGGGCAGGTCCAGGCCCGTCTACACGCTGCACGACGGTCCGCCCTATGCGAACGGCCATATACACATCGGGCACGCACTGAACAAGATACTCAAGGACATTGTGGTAAGGAGCAGGTTCATGATGGGCAGGTCGGCGGACTACGTGCCGGGCTGGGACTGCCACGGCCTGCCAATCGAGCTCCAGGTGGAAAAGGCCCTTGGAGGGAAGAAACACGAGCTCTCGAAGATAGAGGTCAGGAGAAGGTGCCGCGAGTACGCGCGAAGGTTCGTCGACATACAGCGCGAGGAGTTCAAAAGGCTCGGTGTCTTCGGCGAGTGGGACGCCCCCTACCTCACGATGGACTTCGGCTACCAGGCCACCATCCTGAGGGAACTCGGCAGGGTCCTGAAGGAGGGGCTCCTCTACAAGGGCAAGAAACCGGTGCACTGGTGCCCTTCCTGCCGTACCGCGCTCGCCGAGGCGGAGGTGGAGTATGCGGAAAAGACCTCCCCCGCGGTATTCGTCAAGTTCCGCGTCACCGATTCCAGGGGAATCTTCGCCGTTGACCCGTCCGGCGGCCCCTTCATCGTAATATGGACGACGACGCCCTGGACCCTGCCGGCGAACCTCGCCATCGCCCTGCACCCGGATCTCACATACCGCCTCGTAAGGACCCCGGCCGGAGGATTGATCCTGAACGAGGACCTCATAGGCCCCTGCATGGAGAAGTTCGGCTTTAAGAAGGGCGACTTCGAGGTGACGGCCACCGGGTGGACGGGGCGCGAGCTCGAGGGCATCATCTGCCGGCATCCCTTTATCGACAGGGAGTCCAGGGTCATCACGGGCGAGCATGTCACGACCGAGGCCGGCACCGGATGCGTCCACATCGCACCGGGACACGGCCAGGACGACTACGAGCTGGGGCTCAGCCACGGGCTCGATATATATGCACCGGTGGACGACCGCGGCAGGTTTACCGGGGACTTCAAGGAGTTCGAGGGCGTATTCGTCTTCGACGCGAACAAGGGCATAATCGAGCTCTTGAAGGAAAAGGGAGCCCTCGTCCATGCAGAGGAGATAATCCACTCCTATCCCCACTGCTGGAGGTGCAAAAAGCCCGTGATCTTCCGGGCCACGGCACAGTGGTTCGTCTCCATGGACTCCTCGGACCTTCGAGGGCGGGCGCTGGAGGCGATAGACGAGGTGCGCTGGATACCCTCCTGGGGGAAGGACAGGATTTACAGCATGGTCCAGAACCGCCCCGACTGGTGCCTCTCCAGGCAGAGGGCCTGGGGCGTGCCCATACCGGCGCTCTACTGCAAGGGATGCTCCAATAGCTTCCTCGACGGATGTCTCATCGAGAAGCTTGCCGGAGTCGTTGAGAAGGAGGGCGCGGACGTATGGTTCTCCGTGGATCTCGCCGAGCTTCTGCCGGAGGGGACGCGCTGCCCGTCGTGCAACGGGACGGAGTTTGAAAAGGAAGAGGATATCCTCGATGTCTGGTTCGACTCGGGGGTGAGCTTTTCCGCTGTGGTTGAAAAGAGGGAGAACCTGAAGAGCCCGGCCGACCTCTACCTCGAGGGGAGCGACCAGCACAGGGGGTGGTTCCAGTCCTCGCTGCTGGCGTCCGTGGCCACCAGGAAGCGCCCTCCATACAGGTCCGTGCTCACGCACGGCTTCGTCGTCGACGGCGAGGGGAGGAAGATGAGCAAGTCGCTCAAGAATGTGATCGCCCCGGACGAGGTCATAAGGAAGTACGGGGCCGAGGTTCTCAGGCTCTGGGTGGCCGGCGAGGACTACCGTGAAGACATACGGATATCAAAGGAGATACTCACGAGGCTCTCGGAGGCATACCGCAGGATACGAAACACCTTCAGGTTCATCCTCGGCAACCTCTACGACTTCGACCCCGAAAGGGACTCCGTCGCTTACGGGGAACTCACCGAGCTCGACAGGCTTACACTGCACCGCCTGGCCGGGCTCACCGACAGGATACTGAAGGCCTACGAGAGCTTCGAATTCCATACCATATACCATGCGGCGCACAACTTCTGCGCCGTGGACTTAAGCAGCTTCTACCTCGACATCCTCAAGGACCGCCTCTATACATCCGGAGAGAATTCCCCCCGAAGGCGCGCGGCCCAGACGACCATACACATAGTGCTTGACCACCTGCTGCGGCTCCTGGCTCCCGTGCTCGTCTTCACAACCGACGAGGCCTGGCAACACCTCCCCAAAAAGCCCGCGGAGAGCGTACACCTCACGGGATTCCCGGAGCCGGCCGGGGAGTGGATCGATCCAGAGCTTGAAAAGAAGTGGGAGCTTCTCCTGAAGGTGAAGTCAGAGGCCTCGAAGGCGCTGGAGGCGGCAAGGCGTGAAAAGACCATCGGGCATTCGCTGGATGCAAAGGTGGCGATCGAGCCCCCGCCGGAGCTGAGTGTGCTCGTCCGTGAAAACATAGAGGCGCTCAGGGAGGCGCTCATAGTGTCGGAGAGTGAGGTGTCGGAAGGCTTGCCCGCAGGGGCCATGGAGGCCGAAAACGTGCCCGGGCTCAGGATACTCGTTTCAAGGGCGGAGGGGCTTAAGTGCGAGAGGTGCTGGCACATAAGCCCCACCGTGGGGCAGGACGGATCACACCCCACCATATGCAAAAAGTGCGTCGAGGTCCTGTCTTGAGGAAACCCGTAGTGGTAGGGTCGACCGTGGCGGCCGTGGTCCTGCTCGACCAGATCACGAAGGCCCTGGTGGCACACTACATCGAGCCGAACCGGGCCGTTGAGGTCATCCCCGGGCTGTTCAACATAGTCTACTGGACGAACCCTGGCGCGGCATTCGGTATCTTCAGGTCCGGCGGCGCACTCAGGACCGTCCTGCTCTCCGCGATGTCCATCGTTGCGCTCGCAGTGGTCGCCGTGCTGCTGAGACGGTCAAGGGACAGGCTCACGACCGTGGCCCTTTCGCTTATCGCGGGCGGTGCGGTGGGCAACCTCATAGACAGGGCAAGGTTCGGCGAGGTCGTCGACTTCCTGGATTTTTACATAGGGCGCCACCACTGGCCGGCCTTCAATGTCGCGGACTCCGCAATCACCGTGGGTGCGCTGATGGCGCTTGCGGGTTTCTACTTCATGGAGGGAAGGGGTTGACCCATTTCCTCCTCTTCCCCCACGCGGAGCCTCTCGAGCTCCTTGGCCACGAATTCCCTTATGAGCGCCTTGTCCTCGTCGGATACGGAAGTGAACATTATCCCCGAGCCGCCGAAGAGCGTGTGCGATGCATCCGGGGATGTGGACCACCTGACCACCCCCTTGGCCGTTATGACCTTCTCCGAATCTGGCAGCAGGAACTTCAACGTCAACGTGGTCCCCGGCAGCAGCTCCTTCCTCGTATGCAGGAACAGCCCGGTCGGGCTGAGGTTGAGCAGGAATCCGGTATAGGTGTTCTCCCCCACGGTAAAATCCACCGCCACTGACACCGGAACCCTGTCGTTCTCCCTCTCGGTATCGTCATGGGGGAACAGGAGCCGGTTGACCCTGTATAAGACCTGCTCCGGCGTGAACCCCTTGGTCATGAGCCCGCTCGCGCCGAGCTGCTTGAGCCTTCGCACCACCCCGCTCGGCTCGTACACGCCGGTTATCACCAGTACAGGGAACCTGCCCTTGTAGCCGTTCCGCTCCATCCACTCCAGCACGCCGAAGCCGTCTATATTGGGCATCTGGAGGTCCAGTATCAGGAGGTCGGTCCCGTAGCTGTCGATCTGTATCTCCCTTATGACATCCCTGCCGTCGCTTGCGAACTTAACCCTGTGCCCAGCCTCCAGGAGTATTGCGCTGAGCTTGGTCCTGAAGAACACGGAGTCGTCGGCAAGGAGGATGTTTTTGGAGTTCGTCGTTATCATACAGGGCCTTCCATAAAACAAGCTCTTGAGAGGAGTGTCCATGGAGATGTGCGGGGATATACAATTATAAAACCAAAATCGGATTTGTAAAGGCGGGACGTCCGGCCGCGTTTACTGAAGATGGGACCGGGACCTGCGGGGCAAGGGGTGGGATTATTCCTTCTTGGGGTTCTCCCAGGTGGCATAGGTGCAGCTTGGATAATTGGAGCAACCGTAGAAGACCCTTCCGCGCTTTGTCCTGCGCTCCACCAGCTCCCCGCCGCAACCCTCCGGACACGGGACCCCTGTAGAGAACGGCTTTGTGGTCTTGCAGTTGGGGTAGTCGGAGCAGGCAAGGAACCTGCCGTATCGTCCGCTCTTGACGACCATGGGCTGGCCGCACTCGGGGCACCTTTCCCCGGTCTCCACGACCTTTTCCACCACCTTTATCCGCCCGGACTCGTCCACCGTGAAGTCACACGTGTTCTTGCACTCGGGATAGCCCGAGCAGGCAAGGAACTTGCCCTTCCTGCCCCACTTTATGACCATCATCCGCCCGCACTTCTGGCACTCTATGTCCGTGGGCTCGGCCTCGCCCTTCACGCTCTTCATCTCCTCCTTGGCCCTTTCGAGGCTTTCCTTGAACGGGCCGTAGAACTCCTTCATGACACCGAGCCACGGCATCCGCCCCTCTTCTATCATGTCGAACTCCTCTTCCATGTGGGCGGTGAACTTGACGTCGAGTATCTCGGGAAAGCTCTTTACCAGGAGGTCGGTGACCAGGAACCCGAGCTCGGTGGGCCTGAGCCGTCCCTTCTCCTTGACCACGTACTCCCGCTCCTGTATGGTGGACATGATGGATGCGTAGGTGGACGGCCTCCCGATCCCCTTCTCCTCGAGCTCCTTGACGAGTGTCGCCTCTGTAAATCGTGGAGGCGGCTGGGTGAAGTGCTGGCGAGGGACTATCGCCTTGACCACCAGGACCTCGCCGGCCTCGAGCGGCGGAAGCTTCTCCTCCTTCTCGGTCTCCTCATCCTTGCCCTCTTCGTATACGGCGACGAAGCCGGGAAACTTCATGACGGTGCCGGTGGCCTGGAAGAGGTACTCCCCGGCGGTGATGGACACGCTCGTCTGGTCCAGGATCGCTGGGCTCATCTGCGAGGCTATGAACCTCTTCCATACAAGCTCGTACAGCCTCCACTGGTCCTTCGCAAGGTACTGCTTCACATAATCCGGCGTATAGCGGAGGTCCGTCGGCCTTATGGCCTCGTGCGCCTCCTGCGCCCCTTTCTTCCCCCGGTAGACATTCGGCTTGGGCGGGAGGTAATCCGTGCCGTAGTTCTCCTTTATGAACCCCCTTGCGGCCTCAAGCGCCTCCTTGGCGATACGGGGCGAATCCGTCCTCATGTAGGTTATGAGCCCCACGGGGCCTTCCTTGCCGAGCTCCACACCCTCGTAGAGCTGCTGGGCGATCATCATCGTCTTTTTGGCGCTGAAGGAGAGCTTCCTCGAAGCCTCCTGCTGAAGGGTGCTGGTTATGAACGGCGGTAGAGGGTTCCGCTTCCGCTCCTTTCTTTCTACATCACGTACCCTGAACTCGGCCCCTTTGAGCGCTTCGACTATTTCCAGGGCCTCCTTCTCGGTGCTTACCTCGATCTTCTTGTTGTTCTTCTTGTGGAGCTTGGCCTTGAAGTCCTCGAACTCCGCCGTGATGGACCAGTACTCCCTGGGAACAAACCGCTCGATCTCGCGTTCCCTTTCACAGATGAGCCGTACCGCAACGGACTGCACCCTGCCGGCGCTAAGTCCCCGCCTTACCTTCTCCCAGAGGAGCGGGCTTACCTGGTAGCCCACGAGCCGGTCGAGGATGCGCCTTGCCTGCTGCGCCTCGACCTTGTGCATGTCGACGGAGGTGGGGTGGGCTATGGCCTCCTTTATGCCCTTCGGCGTTATCTCGTTGAAGAGCACCCTGTATATCTTCTTGTTCTTCCTGCCGTTGAGGACCTCTTGGATGTGCCATGCTATGGCCTCCCCCTCGCGGTCGGGGTCAGGGCCGAGGTATATGGCCTCGGCGTCCTTGCTCGCCTTCTTGAGTTCCGCTATGATCTTGCCCTTGCCCTTTATGGTCTCGTAGTGGGGACGGAAGTCTTCTTCGATGTCCACGCCGAGCTTGCTTTTGGGCAGGTCCTTTATGTGGCCGACCGACGCCATGACGGCGAAGTCCTTGCCCAAGTACTTGTTTATGGTCCTCGCCTTGGCCGGCGACTCTACTATTACGAGAGCTTTCTTCATGTTCAGTGTCTTTTAGTAAGGGCTGTGCTGGTGCACATCCGTAAGATGGTTTTTCTGCTAACCCGCCATGGACCTCCACGGGCCGGGTCCGGAGCCCTGGCTAATGCTTCCTCGTGAAGAGCTTGCCGGGCCTCTGTTCCACCAGGCCCTTGAGCTCCATGCTCAAAAGCAGTGCGGATACCTCCCGTACGGACAGTCCGCTCTTTTCCGTTATGTCGTCTATGTGCAGCGGGCCTTCGTCCAGGAGCCCGATGACAAGGCCCTCGACTCCGGAGGGGCGTTCCTTTGCGGTGCCGCAGGATCTGTCGTTGCTTGTGGTATGAAGGTTCCTGCCCGGACAGAGCACGTCGAGTATGTCATCGACCCCTTCTACGAGTACCGCACCGTTCTTTATGAGCCTGTTTGTTCCGCCGCTTGTCTTTGCACCGGCCCGGCCCGGCAGGGCGAAGACCTCTCTGCCCTCCTCTAGCGCAAGGCGTGCGGTCATTACGGCCCCGCTTCTGAGGGGTGCCTCTACAACGACCACGCCCATCGAAAGACCGCTTATGATCCTGTTCCGTACGGGAAAGTTCATGGCGAGGGGGGGCGTGGACATGGGGAATTCACTTAAGATAAGCCCCCTTTCCGCGATCTCGTCATAGAGCCTTCTGTTTTCCTTTGGGTATACTACGTCGATGCCCGTGCCGAGAACCGCGACCGTCTTTCGCCCGGCGGCCTTGAGCGCCCCGCGGTGCGCGGCCGTGTCACAGCCCCTTGCAAGGCCGCTCACCACCACCACGCCCGCCTCTGCAAGCCCCCTTCCTATGGCCTCCGCCATTGACAGGCCGTAATGCGTGGCGCGCCTTGTGCCTACTACGGCCGCAATGGGCGAGTCCTCGTCGTAAAAACCTCCCTTTGCATACAGAACGAGCGGTGGATCGTATATCTCTCTGAGGCGTTCCGGATAATCACCGTCCTTGAACGTTACGAGACGTACCCCGTGTCCTTCGACAAGCTCCAGTTCCTTCTCGATCCGGTCCCACTCCGAAAAATCCATCGCCTTTTCGGCGATGACCTCGAAGGACCGGTCCATGCCGCCGCGCTCCCCCGGACCGTAACAGCGCCCTTCGAACAGGTCCCTTGCATCTTCTACGGCGTCTAAAAGGGCCTTAAGCTCCGGAGGGGCCATTACCTTTTCCCTGCCTATGATACGCCTCAGGGCAAGCCAGTATTTAAGCCTCTCGCCGTCCATCTGGGGAAGGTCTTGAAAAAGCCCCTGCGGGATGCTTCAACAAAGATACAGGGATGCCTTCCGCGACACCCCTGCAATAACAAATGCCCGGTCATTCCGCGGCTGTCAAGGTCGTAACCTTGTCGCCGATGTGTATGGTAGCGAGGCTCCTTAAGACGATGCCGGTCGAGCTCTTGTCCTTTGCATCTATGATGACCATCATACCGAGCTCCTTCGGCGGGAGCTTCATGGTCTCCTCCTTCCTCAACGGGTCCTTCACCTCTGTCCTCTCGCGGTAGACGGTCAGCAGGTTACCCTCCACGAGTCCGTCATCGCGCCCCTTGTCTAAGTACACGATATCATTCGTTGCAATGAATTCCTTGCCCTCCAGGCCTGCTACTATGACCCCCTCTACCTCCTTTTCCGGCACGGTGACGGCCACCTCGGAAACGGGCTCGGTATAGGGTGTGAGCTTTGCACCCTTCTCTATCTCCTTGAACGAGAGGTCTATCCTGCCCTCGATGACCTCACCCGCCTTTGTTACCACGAGGCTTCCCAGGTTATCCACCAGTCTCCCCAGGTACTTGCCCGTCACAGGATGGTACACCTTCTTGCCCTCGAGAAAGATCGTGTAGCGCTGTCCCTCCTCGACCTTGTCCGGTTCCTTGAAGGAGAGGAAGACCTCCTGGCCCTCGTGCAGCAGAATGACCTCGTTCTTTGAGCCCACTATCACCCCGCTTGAGTCGAGCTCCTCGTCGGTGAGGAAGCCGTCCCTTTTCATGTGATCCGAGCTGATCCTCTCGGCGGGCCGAGTCGGCAGCTTTATGACCACCTCCTCTTCGGTGATCTTGACGACGGGCAGTTCCGGGACCTCTTCGGTGAGCTTTTCAACCGGCAATGCCCTCAGTATGAGCTCTATACCGTCGGGGGTCACCTTTATGACGTCGCCCGGGTAGATCAGGTGCGGGTTCTTTATCTGCGGATTCCTCTTCCATATCTCCGGCCACTTGAACGGGTCCTTGAAGAAACGCTCGGTTATGTCCCAGAGGGTGTCACCTTTCACAACGGTGTAGTAGATGGCATCCTCCTGTTGGGTCTCCCCGGCCCTCGACGGTGCCGCACGCAGGTGGCCGTAGACCATGAAGATGACGGCCAGCAGGAGCAGCGGTGCCTTTCTTCTCATCCTTCCTGTCATTTATCCGTTATCCGTACCACCCGTGTATCGATCGCCCGTTGGAGAGCGGGGCCGACCTGTGTGCATGCTCAGGGCCTTCCAAGCCTCTTTTCCGCCTTTTCCGCAGCCTCTGAAAGCGGGTAGCGGTCCATGAGCTCCTTCAACGTCTCCTCGGCCCTTGCCTTTTCCTTCAGTTCCATGTATGAATACGCCATCTTGAGCATCGCATCAGGTGCCTTGTTTTCGTCCGGGTACCTCTCCACGACCGCCTTGAAGTTTTCGAGCGCATCCTTGAAGTTGCGCTCGCTGTAAAAGGACTCCCCGATCCAGTAAAGCGCATTGTCCGCCAGGGCGTGGGACGGGAACCTCTCGACGAACTCCGAGAAGGTCTTTCTGGCCTCGCCGTTCCTGCCCGCCTTCAGGAGCTCCCTGCCACGGTTGTAGATCTCTTCAGGGGTCGGGGCTTCCTTTTCCTCCTCAGCCTCTTCTGCGGCCTCTTCCTCTTCTACCTTCTCCTCTTCGTCTTTTAGCTTCACAACCTTGAGGCCAACGGGCGGAATAACCGTAATTTTCTCTCTTTCAAGCTCGAGGGCCTCGATCCTGTCCCTGTTGGTATTTACCTTCTCCTGCAGGATGAACAGCTTGTTGTTGATCTCCTCTATCTTCATGTCCATCTCGGAGATCGACTTCTTGAGGTCGAGTATCTCGAGGTTTTCCTCCTCCAGCGGCTTGGTCTCCTGCTGGAGCGACGTACAGCCGAAGGCGAAGATGGAAAGGGCGACAAGCAACAACAGGCTTATGTACCTCATGGCCACTCCTTTTTTAAAGTTGTTCAGGTATAAGGGATAAGACTATGTCTATGAAATAAAATAATTTTTTCGCGCAACCGGTATCGTTGTCTGAAAATAATCCGCTTTGGACGGTTTGTCAAGAAGAATCTGAAGGCCGGCATGACTTGCGCGGGGACGGTTGCGATCCTATGCAGGGTCGGCCTTTAGAATATTGTCTATCTTCTTGAGAAAGTCAACCTTGCCCCGGCCGGTGAGGGATGAGAAGGCCAGGACCTCGTCCAGCCCCAGTTCCTTCTTTATCGCCGCCATGCGGTTGAAGAGGCGGTTAGCCGACAGCTTGTCGCACTTCGTAAGAACCGTCAGAACCGGAACCTCAAGCCCTGCGAGCCACCTGTAAAGGGAGCCTTCGAGCTCGCCTGGATCCCTCCTGGGGTCCAGGACCACGACCACCGCCTTGAGCGTCCGCCTGTTTCTGAAGTACCGCTCCACGACACCCTTCCACGCCCTCCTCTCCGAGACCGGTACCTTTGCATAGCCGTAGCCGGGCAGGTCGACGAGGTAGAATGCGTTGTTTATCCTGTAGAAGTTTATGGTCCTCGTCTTGCCGGGGGTCGAGCTGGTCTTGGCGAGGTTCCTGCGGTTTATCAGCCTGTTGATCATGGAGGATTTGCCCACGTTGCTCCTGCCGACGAGGGCTATCTCGGGCAGTCCGTCCGATGGGTACTGGGCCGCGGCTACGGCGCTCACCGTGAACTCTGCGGAGTGTATCTTCATCTTAGGCTCAAACGCTGACGGATGCCGGCTTCCTTTCGGCTGTGTGTCACTCGAGGGGTCTTCCTTCCTGCCGGCGGTCTGCGACCGGCTCCTTCTTTTCGTGAGGGTTGTGTGTCCGGGCATCCCTTTCAAGCAGCCTTTCAAGCAGCCTGTTGGTCTTTTCGAGCTCTCCCTGGACCTCCTTGATGCGGGACTTCACGCCGAAGACCGAGAAGGGCAGCGCTATCCACAGGACGAGTACCACGCCCGCCGCCATGACGAAGAAGAGGGCGAGTGCGCCGAAGAGTGCGGTCGGCTGCGAAGACTCCACACCCGTCATTGCGGCCTCCCGGGGATGCGCTCTCTTATCCAGTCCGCGACCACGTCATAAGGGAGCCTCTCCTGGGCCCCTGTCTCCATCTGCTTTACGGTGACGGCCCCTTCCTTCATCTCGTCCTCCCCGAGTATTATCACGAAGCCGGCCCTCATCCTGTCGGCGCGCTTCATGCTGCTCTTCAAGGAGGCACCCCTGTGGTCGGCCACGACCCTGAGCCCCCTTTGCCTGAGGTCGCTTATCATGCCGATACTCATGCGCCCGGCCTCGCCGCCCATCGGGATGAAGAAGACGAGGGGCCTTTCCGGTACGGCCGACCTGTCGACCAGCATGGCCAGCCTTTCCATGCCTATGGCGAAGCCGAAGCACGGGGTCTCGGGGCCGCCGAGTTCCCGGACCAGGTCGTCGTAGCGGCCGCCGGCCGCTATGGCGTTCTGGGCACCCAGCGCCCCGCCGGCGAGGGCCGTCACTTCGAAGGTCGTTCTTGTGTAATAATCGAGCCCCCTTACCATCCTCGGGTTCACCCTGTACTCCACGCCCATTCGGTCGAGTCCTGCCTTGAGCCCCTCGAAGTGCCCCTTGCATCCGGCGCAGAGGTAGTCAAGGACCGAGGGGGCGTCCTGCGTGGCCTCGATGCATCCTCGCGCCTTGCAGTCGAGCGCACGCAGGGGGTTCTTGTCTATCCTCCTTCTGCAGTTTGCGCAGAGCCTGTCCCTCTTGTCCTCGAGAAACCCTGTTAGCGCTTCCCTGTACGACGGCCTGCACACGGGACATCCGAGCGAATTAACCTCTATCTCGACGCCCCTTATGTCGAGGTTTCTGAAGAGTGCGGCCAGCATGTGAAGGGCCTCGGCGTCCACCATGGGGCTCTCCTCGCCCAGGATCTCGGCCCCTATCTGGTAGAACTGGCGGTAGCGCCCCTTCTGGGGCCTCTCGTAGCGGAACATGGGACCGGTGTAGAAGAGCCTCGTAACCGGCGCGGTGTAGAGCCTGTGCTCTATGTAAGCCCTTACCGCAGGGGCCGTGCCCTCGGGCCTCAAGGTTACGGAGTCGCCGTGGCGGTCGGTAAAGGTGTACATCTGCTTTTCCACTATGTCGGTGGTCTCGCCGATGGTCCTTGAGAAGAGCTCGGTCTTCTCGAGGACGGGCAGCCTTATCTCGGAGAAGCCGTAGACATCGAAGATCCTCCTTGCCTCGTCCTCTATGTGGCGCCACACCCTGCCTTCGTCGGGGAGGATGTCGTTGAAACCGCGTATGCTGGTTACCTTCATGGTTTCCCTTCTCTCTCGGTAGGATCATGCGCCGACATGATGCCGGCACCCTTACAGGTGCTTTTAACATAAAAAAACTTGGACGGCAACGGTTAACCGTTGCCGGAGGTGCACAAGGCCCTTGGCATACCGTGCCTGCGGCCTGTCTGATGGCTGGGTGTCATTTGAGGGACAGGTGCTCGAGGATTATGTCGTCAAGGGACTTCTTCTCCGAGGGAGCGGCGCCGTCATCTTCTACAGCCGGGGTATCAGTTGGCAGCGCATCCACTTCCTGCGGCTCCTCGAGGGAGGTGTGGAGGAAGTCGGCAGAGGATACCAGCCCTTCGAGTATCGGGCCCTCCTCCCCGACCGGTGTTCCGGACGAAGGGGAGTTCACAGTGGCGGCGGAGCTCTCGTCAAACAGGCCGGCCCTGAGGTCGCTCAGTATCGAGTTGTGCTGTTCCTCCATGAGCTCCCTAACCACGGTGTCGAGCCTGTCGAACTTTATTATGTCGTCATAGGGTGTCTTCTTCGAGGCAAGGACCACGCCGCCCTTGAAGAGGAGGGTCGTTATAACAGGGTTTTTCACGCCGCCGTCCTCTGTCTGGATGTGGTAGCGTTCACCGTTGTGTTCCACGTCCTGATTTATACCGATCTGCATCTCCAACTCCTTATATTTACCTTAATTTTTAGCATACCCGCGCTTTTTTTGCAAGCCTCGACCCGGTACGGGTCCCGAGAGGCCTCCGACGGAAGAGGGTGGACGTTTTCTTCATGCACCGCCGTCCGGGCGGCGACGGATCAGGGCTTCGGGGCCGGGTGCGGCTGTACCGACCACACATAAATGTGTTGAAACCCGGTGGATTCTTTGGTAAGCTTTGGCCGGTGACTGGATATTTCAACCTTCCATGAACATTTATCGCGAGCGCCTGTCTGCGTGCGGATACGTACGGGCAGGCATTTCCCGCGGCGTGCTTCGGGGTTTGCGAGCGAAGTATAATCGGATAATTACTTAGCATGAGAAGATTCCCTGCAGGGAGCTTCAATATCATCGCTGGTGTCCGGAACGGAAGAAACCGAATCTTTCGCCGTCGGCTGAAAAAATGCTTGACAAAGGCGGAACAAAATAATAGGATAAAAAGGACCTTTTCGGTCTTATTGACATGTTCAGGCTAAGCAGAGGATCGGAATACGCGATACGCGGCATGCTTCATCTGGCGCTTCAGCCGCAGGGCAAGATATCGTTCATAGACGAGATATCTGCAGCGCAGAAGGTGCCGCGAGCCTATCTTGCAAAGATATTCCAGACGCTGACGAAGAAGGGTTTTTTACGGAGCGTCAGAGGGCCCGGCGGCGGGTTCGCCCTTCGCAAGGATCCCGCCGAGATAACGCTCCTTGACGTGATAGAGGCCATGGAGGGCGAGATCAGCCTAAACGAGTGCCTTATCCATGCCGGTTACTGCGAGATGGACAGTATCTGCCCGGTCCATGACATATGGCGCGAGGCTCAGGCGAGGTTCCTGGAGTTCCTTTCGGAATGCGACTTCTCCAAGCTCGCGGAGAGCGCCAGGCTCAAGGCAAAGCGAGTAAAGGACGCCGCCAAGTAGCCGCAGCCAAAGGGCGAGGCACGTGCCTGTTGTGCGGTATACTGCGGGTCAAAAAGGACTATGCCAGTTCTTTTGCTCCTGTTCGCAGGCGGCCCTTTCCTTAGAGGCGTTCGATGGTACCCGGGAAATGCCGCGTGTGAAAAGTTCTGCTATACTTGGTGTATCGCCCGTGTCAGACGGACCGGCTTGTTCGAGGGGTGCGTACCCTGTAATATATGGTTGATACTGCGAGACAGGGTGTCCCGACCCGGGGCCGCCCTGGGGACTATGAAAAGGCAAGGAGGAGAGAATGGAAGCTGCAAACGTAGTGGAAAAGAAGGAGTTCAAGGACGAGGCCGTCAACAAGGTTACGTACATCAAGACCGATGCGCTCGCCCAGGACACGTATTACTTCAAGCCGGGCCAGGTGCTGGACTACCACAGGCACCCGAACGGTGACCAGATATTCTTCGTTCACGAGGGGACCGGAACCTTCTACCTCGACGCGGGCGAGGAAGAGAGCGTCCCCCTCAAGCCGGGGTGCGTCGTACTTGCGCCGAAGAACGTGTGGCACAAGGTGGTGGCCGACTCCGAACTGATAATATCCCAGGCCACGGTGCAGCCGGCCGGCATGGAAACGAGGTCATAACTTTACCAGCCAGTGGGCGTACCGTGCCGCGGTTGCCTCAAACATGCCGCGGCTCCATGGCCGCGGCCCACAGGCCTCGGCCCGGGCCCATGGCCTACCTCCACGAAGGGCAGGCGACGGTATAAGTCGCCTGCCCTTTTTTCATGTACGGGGCAGGGATGTAATCGTCATGGCGGGACCGTATGCCCGCGGAAGATCGTGCAGAGACGAGGCCTTCAGGGCCGGTGGTGTATCGACGACCGTGGTCTCAAAAAAGGAACGGGGATCCGGTCGGACCCCCGCAGATGTCTTTTTCTTCCACCCCTCGTACCCGCTCATATCTGGGACGCGATCAGCAGCAAGGTGAAAAGCACCGAGTAAAGGCCTGTCAGATAGGCTGCATGGAACGGAGTCACATCAATCTTCCCCATTGGATCTCACCTCCCCTTTCCGTAGTCGGTTTCGTCGATACGGACCGTTCCCGATCCTACCTATATTATAGGTCCTGAACATTAAATAGTGGTTAAAGAAAGGTGATTTTTTGAGGATGCCAGTACCTTGTATCCGGAGCCGCCGGGTTGCGCTTGAAAAAGCGGGCCTCCTGTGGCAAAAGCCTTGACATGCGCAAGAAGCTTTCGGTATTACTGAGCCTCCTACTGTTCTTCTCCGTCATCGGGGCGAGCCTTCACCACCACGACGACGGCTTCGTACACCATGGCTGCCATGTCTGCAAGTTCAGCTCAAGCTACCACGTCTCCACCGGCCACGAGAGCCCCGGACAGGCCGCATACAGCTCGTCCTCCCCTCTCCTTCCGGAGGAGACGGCCCAAGCACCATTCATTCCGGTAACAGGCTTTTCAAGCCGCGCTCCACCAGTTTGATACCCACCTGATATCGCGACTTCCAACGGAGACTCCACACCGGTACATTCGACCGGCTGTGTCCGCGTCTCTGTGCGCAATCTTCGAGGATGCCCGCCGGCATCCCGGTATGGGCGGGTGCTTCCGCAGTAAGGCTCGTTCAGCCGGTGTCCCGGCCGGTCGGCGGTGTGCACTTGTCACGGTTTCGCAGCCGTGTGGACTCCATGAGTGCGGCCCGCACCCGGTTGCGCAGGACTACCATATCGTAACAATGTCTTTGGGTGCCGACGGTGGAGCCCGTCCGGGGGAGGAGCCTCTCCCGGTAGATCGTCGGGTGCCTGCCGTCCGCTTTTCCAAGGAGGGACAACCATGAAGGTCATGATCATTGCGGCTGCTGCTGCGTTGTGTTTTTGACGGAGAGGTGTATGCAGGGGAGAATATCCAGGGAGATGAAAGGAGAGGGACGGAATCAGGGGCCCATGCATTCACCGCCTTTGTGAAGGCCTCCTCCGATCTCGGCGAGGCCGGCACGCTGCTTGCGGGATTCTCGGTCGCAGGCGGCAGCACGAAGAACGGCTCGATCGAGCACGGAAGCGAGTTCACGGGTGACTCGACCCTCTACGGCGCGGAGGCCACCTACAAGTGGAAGCGCTCGAGACGGAGAAGCCTCTTGCTCCAGGCGGAGTACCTCCTCAGGCACCAGAGCGGGGACTACGTCGAGGATGCCGCCCTGCCCGCCGCCAGGAGGCTTGTAAGGACCCAGGACGCCCATTACGTGGAGGCGAGGCCCTCCATGATACTGGCGGCAAGAAGGGCGGATCTGCTCATGTAAAACGGGCTCGACCTAGAGGCCGGCTACCTCCCGGTGCTCGTGGGGAGGCTCTACTGTAATGGTGTGCTGAGGATCATGCTGGTCGGATGGGCCGCGGGTGTAGTCACATCGGCTGCGGGGATAGCCGTCTCTTACGTCCTCGACCTGCCGACCTCCCCGGTCATAGTGGCCATGCTCTGCTTCATCTTCTTTGCGTTGCTCGCCGTCAGGCTGGTGAGGTGCTGAGGTCACGTTGTTCCGGGCACACGGCATGGACCGCGGCGGCAACGCCGCCTGTTGAAAATGGGTAAGGTCGCCCGCCGCTTCAACGGGGCCGTAAGGGAGGATGCGGCGGACGGGTGCGGCCTTTGTGTTCCGGGATGAAGATGCATCGCGGGCGATTGACCGCCGTGGCCGGCACACATGCAGGCGTTCCCCGAAGCTTGCTGCAGGGAGCTTCCCCGCCCGTCCCGGGATGATTGAAGTGCACCTTCAGGTCGTGCCAGGCTTCTTCGGCTATTCCATCGAGAACTCGATTCCGCGTTCCTTCAGGAATCCCACTATCACCTCCGGGTGTACGGCCCAGCTGACGCTCAGGAACTGCTCCACCTCGCGTTCCCTCGAGCCTTCCTTCACCTTGGCGTTCGTGTCGAGGGGAAGGTGGTGCGTGCGGCTGTGTATCGCCCAGATGCGTCCGTCCGAATCAAAGACGGCCCCGCCGGTCTGTCCCCTGAGTCCGGGTGAAGAGGTCTCTATGAACTTTATCGGTATCTTGCGTTCCTCGGGGGTCCTGAAGAGTATGTCCTTCGTGTATATGCCGTCCACCGGAGAGGGCACAAGGTTCTTGAAGTCGAGGTCGAACTTGTTCGTTTTGTGGTCGTAGGTCGTTGCAAGCTCCGTGTAGGAGAAGCCTATCTTGCAGAGGCTCGTCCCGGCCTTGAGCCCTGACTGCGGATCCTTGAATACCGGGTACTCGTCTATCGAGGCCGGGTCGAACGGTTCGAGCCTTCCGAGCAGAAGGTCCGCCTCGGGTATGACGTCGATGTCGACGATGTTCTGGTCGTCCGCGCCCGGCCACACCGACGAGGCCGTGATCCACCTCGGGTTGGGGCGCAGCCTCTTCAGCTCGCGCCTTGCGGCCTTTGAGTCGTCTTCCTTGAGTTTCTTCGCCTTGGCGGTGAAGGCGGCCATCTCCTGGAGGTGCTTCTTGAAGAGGGGGATGACCTCGAACTTGTGCGCGGCGCTTAGAAACCATCCTTCCTTGTTTATGATGACGAGGGTTGCCCCCTCGGCCGAGACACTCCCGTCATGGCAGCGCTTGCAGATGACCACGGGGCGGATGAACCTTTCCACTTTTTCAACGGCTTTTGAAAACATTTAACCTCCTTGATGAGTCGCTGGGATTGACGCGTAATACAAAACATTAATAGAATCGGCCATGAAAGTCAATTCTTTTAGGGTGTCCCGGCCTCGCCGGGGGGCTCCGGTGCCGGTCCGGAAAAGCGGCGTCTTACGGACCTCGCCTATCGGCGTAACTCCCGAGCATCCTCAGTACGGCCACGTCTATCCCCGTGCCCTCGAAGAGAGGCGGAAGCCTTCCGGGGTCTTCCTTGCGCGTAAAAAAGCGCGGGTCCTTTGTGGCGAAGACCCCGTCCTCTATCACCGGGTCGGGCGCATCCGGAGGGGTGAAGTGCACCGGTATGAAGAGGCGCGGCCTGATCGCCTTCACGGCCTCGACCATCTCCCCGGTATCGATCGCATGGATGTTGTCGGCGATCGAGACTATGGCGACGTCTATGTCCTTGAGCTCGTCCATCTCGCGTATCCGGGCCGTATCGCCCGAGACGTAGATCCTCTGTCCCCTGAGCTCCACGAGGAAGCCGCACCCCTCGCCCTTCATGTGAAAGCCCCTCCCGGTGTACGCCTCGACCCCGGTGACCTTCACGCCCGCGACCTCGACGGTCTCCCCGGTTGCAACCGTCCTCACCCCCTTGATGTCTTGGGCGCAGTACTTCACGTAGCTCGGCCTGTACGCGCAGAGCCGTGTCTCTTCATCCCTTACGGCCGCCACGTACTCCGGCAGGCAGTGCTCGACGTGGTGGTGGGTTATGAGTACGAGGTCCGCCCTGGGCGGGTCTTCGTCGAGCATCACTGGATCGGTGTACACCGTGAAGCCGTCCGCCGCGGTGATCCTCACGGTCGAATGGCCGAGCCATTCGTATCTTGTCCCGTCGAGTTCTGTGTAATCCTTTTCTTCCACAATAGCTACGTTAGCACATGGCGGCGGAAAGTTAAAGAGGTGACGGTGGCTGCCAGCCGTGCATCTTCACGGTGTAGGTCACGTCTTGTCTTCAGGGGGCTTCGTGGAAGGTGTAAGAAGGGGGCGCCGTGGGTCTTCACCCGAGTACGCAGGTTTGCGGTTTCAGAGGCACCTCGGGAGCAGCCCGGCTTATTACCGCGGGACCGAACGGCCTGGAGCCGCCCTCAGTCCCTCGGGACCTCGATCATCCTGTCGAGCGCGGACTTCGCCGCATCCCTTATCTCGGCCGGGACCTCAACGATGTTCTTCATCTCCCTGAGGCTCTCGACGACGTCCTCGAGTGTCGTAAGCTTCATGTTCGGGCATATGAGCGACCTGGAGGGAATGATGAACCTTTTTTCCGGGTTCTCCTTTTTGAGCCTCCAGAGGATCCCCATCTCGGTGCCTATGATGAGTGTCTTTGCATCCGTCTCCCTGGCGAAGCTGTACATCCCCGAGGTGGAGCATACATGGTCCGCGAGGTCGACAACCTCGGGCCTGCACTCGGGATGGCAGACGAAGAGCGCCCCCGGGTTCTCCTGCTTCGCCTTGATGACCTCGTCGGTGGTGAGCCTGTCGTGGGTCGGGCAGAAGCCGTCCCACCACTCCATCCTCTTTTTCGCCGTCCTGGAGACATAGTGGGCGAGGTTCCTGTCCGGCACCATGTAGACGCTTTCGGATTCCACGGACTCGACCACCCTGACCGCGTTGGCCGAGGTGCAGCAGATGTCGCTGAGTGCCTTTACGGCGGCCGTGGTGTTGACGTAGGCCACAACCGGTACACCCGGCCTCTTCTCCTTTTCCCTTGCCAGGTCCTCTGCGGTTATCATGTCGGCCATGGGGCACCCCGCGTCCATGCGCGGGAGTATGACCTTCTTTTGCGGCGAGAGTATGGCGGCGCTCTCCGCCATGAAGTGCACCCCGCAGAAGACTATGACCTCGGCGTCGCTCTCGGCCGCGGCCCGGCTGAGCCCCAGCGAGTCGCCGGTAAGGTCCGCGATCTCCTGCACCTCGTCCCGCTGGTAGTTGTGTGCAAGCATGATGGCCCGCCTTTCCTTCAGGAGGGCACGCACCTCTTTTTTCAGCTCTTCGGTGGTCTTCAACTTTACGTCTCCGGTGGAAGAATTTTGGATAAACCCGAATTATATACGATAACATATTAAAAAGGCAAGGAAAATTCTGCTTGACCTTTGCGCCTGGTCGGGGTAAAAGGCATGGTATGGCACTTTCCGAAGAGGACAAAAAGGCGCTGCTCGGGATGGCCCGCGCCACCATAGAGAGCTATGTGAGGGATGGGCGCGTACCCGACTTCGATGTGACTGCCGCGGCCCTTCTCGAAAAGCGGGGTGCGTTTGTCACGCTGCATGAGAACGGGCGGCTGCGCGGATGCATCGGCCTGTTTGCGTGCGACAGGCCGCTGTACCGGACCGTGATCGACATGGCCGTCGCGGCTGCGACACAGGACCCGAGGTTCCCGCCCGTAAGCCCCGGGGAGCTGGATTCGCTGCGCATAGAGATCTCGGTCCTAAGCCCCATGAAGAAGGTGGAGGACGTCGGTGAGATCGAGGTGGGAAGGCACGGCATCTACATCGTGAAGGGGGGCTCGAGGGGTGTGCTCCTGCCGCAGGTCGCCGTGGAGCACGGCTTCGACCGAGAGGAGTTCCTGGACCAGACATGCCTGAAGGCGGGGCTTCCACCCGGGTGCTGGAGGCAGGGCGCCGACATATACATCTTCGAGGCGGAGGTCTTCTCGGAAGGGGACTGAGCGGTCGACGCCGCCGGCTCGGGCCTTGACGCCTCGGTGAATGCCGCACGCCGGATACCGGATACGTCCAGCCGCGCTTCAGGCGAGGGCTCCGAGGGCCTTCTTCATCCTGTCGAGCCCCACGCCTATGTCCTCCTTCGAGCACGCATAGGAAAGCCTTATGTGCGAGTCGTTGCCGAAGGCTATACCTGGCACCACGGCCACCTCGGCCTCTTCGAGCAGGTACGTCGCAAGCCCCACCGAGTCCTCGATGACCCTGTCGCCGAAGCTTCTGCCGTAGAAGGCCGATACGTTGGCGAAGGTATAGAACGCGCCCTGCGGCATGAGGCAGCTGAGCCCTTCTATGGCGTTGAGCCCTTCCACCATCATCCTGCACCTCTCCTTGAACTCGGCCGCCATCTCGGCCACAGCATCCTGCGGTCCCCTGAGCGCCTCCACCGCGGCCCACTGGCTTATGGAGGCCGGATTCGAAGTGGACTGGCTCTGTATGCGCATCATCGCCTTTATGAGCTCCTTGGGGCCCGCGGCGTACCCTATCCTCCAGCCGGTCATGGAGTAGGCCTTCGAGACACCATTCAGCACCATGGTGTTCTCCTTGACCTCCCTGGAGACAGACGCTATGGAGTTCGCCGGCTCGTCTCCGTAATAGAGCTTTTCGTATATCTCGTCGGATATGATGAAGACACCCTTTTCCAGGGCCACCGCGGCGATCGCCTCGAGCTCGCCCTTCGAGTATGCGGCTCCGGTGGGGTTGGACGGCGTGTTTATGATCACGGCCTTGGTGCGCCCGGTTACGGCATCCCTGAACGCCTCCGCGCTCATCTTGAAGCCCGTTGTCTCGTCCGTGTGGACGAAGACCGGGACCCCGCCGGCGAGCCTTACCATCGGGGGATACGAGACCCAGTACGGTACGGGTATTACGACCTCGTCGCCCGGGTCCAGGAGCGCCTGGCAGAGGTTGAAGATGGAGTGCTTTCCCCCGCAGGATATGAGCACCTCTTCCCTCGAGTAGTCGAGCCCGTTGTCGCCCTTGAACTTTTCGATCACCGCGTCCTTGAGCTCGACTATCCCGCCCACGGGCGTGTACTTCGTGTGCCCCTCCTCGATCGCCCTTATGGCGGCCTTTTTTATGTTGTCCGGGGTGTCGTAGTCCGGCTCGCCCGCCGCAAAGCCGATGATATCGTATCCCCTCTTCTTGAGCTCCTTCGCCTTCGCCGTCACAGCGAGCGTGGGCGACTCCTCGAGATCGCTCATTCTCCTGGATATACTGACCATAAGCCTTTCCTCTACTCAGGTTGTTCGCTTCCTATGTGCGGAACTTCTGCTTGAGCTTCCTTGCCACGGCCGGTGTCACGAAGGCCTTGAGGTCCCCCCCGAGGCGCGCTATCTCCTTTATGAACCTCGAGCTTATGTGCGCGTAGTTTTCCGCGGTCATCATGAACACCGTCTCTATGTCCGGCGCCAGCTCCCTGTTGGTCAAGGCCATCTGGAACTCGTACTCGAAGTCCGAGATCACGCGCAACCCCCTTACGATTACGGACGCCTTCTTCTCCCGGACGTAGTTTATGAGCAGCCCGTCGAAGCTCTCCACCCGCACGTTCCTGTACTTCTTGACCTCGTTGCGTATCATCGCGACCCTCTCTTCCACATTGAAGAGAGGGCGCTTGGCCGTGCTTTCGGCGACGGCGATTATGAGGGTGTCGAAGAGGACGAGGCTTCTCTTTATGATGTCGAGGTGTCCCCTCGTAGTCGGATCGAACGTTCCGGGGTATACGGCTATGTGTTTCGGCATCTCCGGCTTACCTCGCTTTCAGGAAGTACACCAGCGTATCACCGTACCTCTTTTCCTTCAAGACCTCGAACCCCACGGTGTCTTCGAGGGCGAAGCTCTTCGATACCTCGAGCACGGCGGTGCCGCCGGCGGTGACGAGCCCCGTATCCGCCAGGCGCTTCAGAACCTCTACTGCAAGGTCCGGCTCCCTGTACGGGGCGTCTATGAACACGATGTCGAACCTCTCCTTCTCTTCCCCGAGCATCCGGCAGGCGGCCTTCGCGTCTCTCCTTACGACCCTCGCCCTGTCCTTAAGGCCGCAGATCTCGATGTTCCTCTTTATCACCTCGACCGCCCTTGCGTCCCTGTCGACGAACACCGCCGCGGCAGCGCCCCTGCTCAGGGCCTCTATCCCCATGGCGCCGGTGCCGGCGAAGAGGTCGAGGACCCTTCTGGAGGTCATATCCTGCCCGAGTACGTTGAATACGGCCTCCCTCACCCTGTCTGAGGTGGGCCTTATGGAGGTGCACTTGAACGCAACGAGACGCCTGCCTTTTTTAGCCCCGCCCACGATCCTCATACACCTGCCCTCTCGGCCGGAGCGGTTCACAGCGACGAACGCTTCGGCCCTGTGACGGACCCTGCGACGTTCACTTGGTCCGTCCCATCACCTTTACGGATATCAGGCGGCTTCTCGGCCCGTCGAACTCGGAGAAGTACAGCGCCTGCCACTGGCCGAGGGCAAGCCTTCCCCTTGTTACGGGAAGTGTCAAGCCGTTGCCGACCATGAGCGATTTGAAGTGCGCGTCGGCGTTCTTTCCGTATTCGCCCTTGTTGTGGCGGTAGGTGGTTTTGTTGGGGATTAGTTTGTCCAGGAAGTCATGAAAGTCAAGCTCAAGGTCACGGTCCGCGTTGTTCAGGTGCACGGACGCGGTCGTGTGGCCTGTAAAGACCAGGCAGAAACCCTCGGTCACCCCGCTCTCGAGCAGGACCGCCTCCACCTGATCGGTTATCTTGATCTCCTCCTTCTTCTTGGTCGTCTTGAGCCTGATAGTGCTGGTGAAGACCTTCATCAACCCTCCTTCTGAAGTTCGAGTGCCCCTTGAAGCCTCCCGCATCCCGGCGCCGGAGGTCTCCATGTACTAAGGAAGTCTTTGGCCGTCCCGCCGCCGGGCCGGTTCACGGGTCATATCCCGACGAGCCTTGGCAGAAACTCTCCCGCCTTCTCCTTGACCACAACGTCCATGACCGTGGAGATCGGGGTTGCGTCCGGGTTTATCTCCACGAGGTACGCCCCGTTCGCCTTGGCCCTCGGCGCAAGCGACGCCGCGGGCTGCACGACCCCGGATGTGCCGACCACGAACATGAGGTCCGTCCTGTCCGCCGCCTCGAAGGCCGCCTCGATAACGTCGGCGGGCAGCGCCTCTCCAAACCATACCACGTCGGGTCTGAGCATCCCGCCGCAGGCGCAACGCGGCGGGATGGTTATGGGCACATCCCTGTTCTCCTCCACCCTGCCGCATCCGAGGCACCTGGTGCGCCAGATGTTGCCGTGGAGCTCGAGGACCTTGGGGCTTCCGGCGAGGGAATGGAGGCCGTCGACGTTCTGTGTTATTATGGTGAGGTCCTTGAACCTTTCGGCCAGCCTTACCAGGGCGTAGTGCGCCGGGTTGGGCCTGACACCGGCAAGGACCCTTCGCCTGTAGTCGTAGAATTCCCAGACCAGCACCGGGTCTCTTTCAAAGGCCTCGGGGGTCGCGAGGTCTTCGGCCCTCATGTTCTTCCAGAGCCCCCCGGCACCCCTGAAGGTGGGTACACCGCTTTCCGCGGATATGCCTGCGCCCGAAAGGACCACCGGCATGCGGGAGTCTTCAAGCCTGCCCCTTATCTCCTCGATAGTGTTCGATAGGTCCTGCATCCGTCGAACGACCCGGGCGGCGCGGTCCGGAGCCCGTTTCTGGGACATCGGTGCGCGGGTTTAGGCACGCACATGCCACGCATCCCGAGCATGCTTGATACGGGTACCCGTTCCAAGGCCGGCCGGTCCGGATCAGGCCTCGAAACGTCCCTTGTTGGATATGAGACCCTCTTTGACGGCATCGGCGATTATCTGCCGGGCGCTCTCCACGTTGTCCTCCTCAACGGATATCTTCTTTTCGACATTGCCGCCGTCGCCGGCGGCCCCGCCCGTTGCGGCGTCAAACTTCTTTATCAGGCAGACGATGTCATAGTCCTCCAGCAGATTCTCTATGATGTTGGCGTCGAGATCGTCGTAGAGGGAGTATATGTCTATGAAACGGATCCTTGTGGCCATAGGCATCTTGAGTATATTTAAAAGTCGCCTCTTTGTCAACAACATATGGCATGTCATAAATCCTTGACTTTTCGGTCCATCATGCCATAAAGTACGGGTATCTACGGTTGCGGAGGTACGGTCATGAAGAGGGTTGTACCGGTTGTCTGGATAATGCTCGGCTGGGTTGTGCTCGTGGCCATGGGAGCGGCTCCCGAGTCGGAGGTACCCGTGCCCGAGGTCGAGTTCACGGCGACGGTGACCGATGACCAGGGCATATCCACGAAGTGTACGAGCTCGAGCTGGGAGGGCGAGGTCTTCTTCAAGGCCATGAGGGGCAATGCGTTCATAACCATACCCTTCGAGAAGGTGAAGAAGGCCGTCTTCGTGGCCGAGGCAGGGCAAGGCAAGGTGGACTTTCAGATCATGCTCAAGTCCGGCGAGGTTGTCGCCGTGACATTTGACGAGGACGCCCGCTTCTTCGGCAAGACGGGCTTCGGCACCTACCGTATACTCGCCAAGAACATAAGGGAGATCGTCTTCGAGTAGCGGGCCTGTTGCGTGATCCTTCGGCGCCGGGTACGAGGCGGCCCCTCGACCGCGGCTTTTCATCCTGGACGGCCGAAGAGTGGTGCATGTCGATGAAACTCACCGTCCCGGGAGACGGAGTTGTTGAAAATGAGCGAGCGCCTGCCTGCGTGCGGATACGCATGCAGGCATTCCCAGTAGCTTGCTGCAGGGAGCTTCAACCTTCGCGGGTGTCCTGTTGAAGGACGGAGGGGCCGGGTCGGGCCTCTCCGGTGGCATTGGAATCGGCAATGTTTTTTCCGGCCTGTCGAGGCCGGCTGGGAGCCGGGGTAGGGTGCCTTAAAAGAAAGGAGTTCTATGAAAAAGATATCGCCGTCGATACTGTCAGCTGATTTCACGAGGTTGAGCGAAGAGATAGCCGAGGTCGAGAAGGCGAAGGCCGACTACATACACATCGACGTTATGGACGGCCACTTCGTTCCAAACATAACGGTGGGTCCGTTCATAGTAGAGGCCGTGCGCCGCGCCACCACGCTGCCGCTTGACGTTCATCTCATGATAGAGAGGCCCGAAAACTACATCAGCGCCTTTGCCGAGGCGGGAAGCGACATAATCACCGTGCACGCCGAGGCGACACCGCACCTGCACCGCGTGGTACAGGCGATCAAGGAGCAGGGGGTGAGGGCCGGTGTATCCGTCAACCCGGCCACCCCGGTCCAGCTCATAGAGCCCGTGATAGCTGATGTCGATCTCGTGCTCATAATGTCGGTGAACCCGGGCTTCGGCGGCCAGGCCTTCATACCGTCGGCGCTCGACAAGATAAAGCAGGCGAGAAAGATGCTCGACAAGGTACGCTCCAGGGCCGAGCTCGAGGTGGACGGCGGCATAAAGGTGAGCAACATACAGGCCGCATCCAAGGCCGGCGCGGACGTCTTCGTGGCGGGTTCGGCCGTGTTCGGAAGCGACGACTACCGCAAGACGATACGGGCCATGAGGAAGGAGCTCAACGGGGAGTGAGTCGACCAGGGCGGTCCCGGGCCGGAGGCCTTCTTCAGAAGCTTCCGTAGACGCCCACGCCTATGGTTATGTCGGGCCTCCGCTCGTCCCTCCACAGGTGGAGCTCGACCGGCGAGATCACGGGGTATGCGTAGGGGTGTTCGCCGAGGACCCCTTTTCTTACGCCCTCTACAACGCCGACGACCGTGATCGGCCTTCCCGGCGCATAGAGCGCCGGGTCCAGGAAGCCCTCGGCGACCACGAGAAACCTGCCCGGGCTCTCTTCGGGTCTGACGGGCCTGAGGGTTCTTGAAAGCGGCTGGGCAAGGACCTCCATGACGGTCTCGGCTTCGAGGTTGTCGGTCTTGAGGATGGTCCCGCCCAGGAGCACGGTACTGCCCTTGTAGCCCATGGGGTCCTTGGCGAGCTCGGAAAACGGTATGTCCCTCTGCGCCGTCTCAAGGACCTTCTTCGATATCGCCGGCGCGCAACCGGCTGCAAGGACCGCTACGATGAGCGCCAGGAACCGGAGCTTCCTTTTTTGCAGCATCTCCATCTCCGTGATTGTATCACAACATGGGTTACTTTTGACAATGGAACCCCTATTTGATCGCCGGGAAGACCTCCGGGGCTTCCCGAATCGTCGTTACGACGCCTGAGGCGGTACGGCACCTGACCCTTATCGATCCCCACCATGCGGGGGCGGGACAGGGCGGGCAAGGTAAATGGGCGAAGCGACCTTGCCGGGGAGGAGAAGTTTTTGTATCTCCTCCAATCTCGGCAGGCTGCGTGGATTGAGACGGGGGTCGCTTCGGGCCGGCCCGCCGCGCTTCGCCCCGTCCTCGCAATAACCGGAAGGTACATCGCGCCGGGGCGCCTTTTTGTCATCGCGAACGCAAGCGAAGCGATCTCGTGAAGCCCCGCGCCTCAAAGGAATAGGTTGCTTCGCGCCCAGGTCCCTCTGCAATGGCAAAGAAGAGGAAAAGAGGAAGCGATCCCTTGGAGGCCTCGCCATGGAAAAACAAGGGAGGCAATAGGATTCCCTCTCATATCCCAAAGGCATGATGGAAGGCCTCCCTTGACTTGTAAAGAAGGCTTCCAAGGAGAGACATATTTATGACGAGGAGATACGCGCATGAAAAGGGTATACCATCTCGACCTGACGAAGGGCATGATACGCGGCGCCACGGTCGCTCTGCTCCCGGGAGACCCGTCGAGGGCCGGACTCCTGGCTGGCGCCGTATCCGAGATGTACGGAGGGAGGGCCGGTGAGATAGCCTTCAACAGGGAGTTCTGCACGTACCTCTCGGAGACGGAACGCGGCAAGGTGCTGGTCACCTCGACCGGCATAGGCGGCCCCTCGGCCTCGATCGCCGTCGAGGAGCTGGCAATCCTCGGCGTCACCACCTTCATAAGGGTCGGCACCACGGGCGCGATACAGTCCGGGATAAGGACTGGCGATGTCGTGGTGACCACGGCCGCGGTCCGCCTCGACGGGGCGTCACGTCACTACGCGCCCATAGAGTACCCGGCCGTGGCGGACCACGGGATCGTGTGCGCGCTCATCGAAGGGGCCCGCGGTGCCGGTGTGAGGTATCATGTCGGGATAAGCGCATCCTCGGATACCTTCTACCCCGGCGAGGAGCGGGACGACTCCTTCAGAAGGTACGTGATAAGGGAGCTCAGGGGCTCGGCCGAGGAGTGGCTGAACCTCGGGGTCCTGAACTACGAGATGGAGGCGGCCACGATCCTCACCATGACGGCCTCCATGGGGCTGAGGGGAGGGTGCATAACCGGGGTCGTGAACCGCGCCGGTAAGGGCGGCATAACCGAGAGGAACCTGAGGCTCGGGGAGAGGAACGTGGTGAGGGCCGCCGTCGCATCACTCGGGAGTATCCTGGATGCAGTGGGCTGATACCGGGGTGTCGCGCCCGTTGACAGGGGAAAGAAGCCCCGTTCCCGCCGCCTACGGGCGGTCTATGGCCACGACCGCAACGGCCATGTCCCTGAAGTAGGCTATGCTCAGGAAGATCCTTCCCTTCGCCATGACAGCCGCACGTGCACCCGCCTTTATCGAGGGCCGTCCACGTCCGTCCTTCACCACCTCCACGTCCCGCCACCCGAGCCCGCTCGCGAGCCCTGTGCCCAGGGCCTTTAGGAACGCCTCCTTCGATGCGAACCGTCCGGCGAGGTGGCGGAAGGGATCCTTCCTGGAGAAGGCGTAGCGCAGCTCTTCTTCGGTGAAGACCCTTTCGAGAAAACGCCTCTTCCGTGCAGCGCGTCTTATCCTCTCGACGGATACTATGTCTATGCCCTTTTTCATCTTCGCAAAAAGCCGCCGTGCCGCGGGTGTGAAGGCCGGTGCGGCGTCGCATGCCCGGGAATACCCATAAGAAAAGGTACACCAGGAGCACGGTGAAATGGAAGGTTTTTTTGCCGGCAGGAAGGTGGCTGCGTCTTTCCTGTTGGTCGACGCCGGACCCTTTGCCTGCTTCATGCGCTCGAGAGGACGATGCTTCGGATGAAGATCCCGTAAAGGCCGCTTCGGACGCTTGCGGCAAAGAGACGGGGATGTCATGCAACATGGGCGTTGTACAACAATAATGTTGTACGAGAGGCCCCGCCCGAAACCCTCTTCATAACCGTTCTCCCCCCATCGGGATCCGGTCCGACGCCTCGACGGTCAATACCTTTTCGTCGGTCCGCGGCACAGCGGCTTCGACTCCGTTGTTTGCGTGTTCCATTGCTACTTGTTTGAGCCCCGGCTGCAAAATTTTTTTCTGAAACACTTGACTCCGTAGTATGGTACCGGGTGTAGAATGTTACCGTGGGGGGGACAAGGAGGGTGTCATGGAGACTTTGACGATCGGAAAGGTGGCCCGTCTCGCCGGGGTCGGCGTGGAGACCGTCCGGTTCTACGAGCGGCAGGGTCTCATCGAGGAGCCACCGCGCAGGGCCTCGGGGTACAGGCAGTATCCCGAGGAGACGGTCTCCCGGATACGTTTCATAAGGCGGGCCAAGGAGCTCGGCTTCTCGTTGAAGGAGATAAGGGAACTCCTTGAGCTCCGCATCGACCCGAAGACCACCTGCGAAGACATCCGCCGGCGTGCGGACGCGAAGATCGACGACATCGCGGAGAGGATCGCGACACTCCGCAGGATGAAGGCTGCGCTCGAAAGGCTGACCACGGTGTGCAGGAGGGGAAGAGGGCCCGTAAGCGGGTGCCCCATCCTGGAGGCCCTGGAGGATGGAGAGAAGTCATGACCGTGGAACTGATATACGACAGTGGCTGCCCGAACGTCGCCGAGGCGCGGGCCGAGCTCGTGCGCGCGTTCTCCGATGCCGGTCTTCCGGCGCGGTGGAAGGAATGGGACCGCGCCGATCCCGCCGCACCGCCCCACGTCCGGGCCTACGGCTCTCCGACCGTTCTCGTCGACGGAAAGGACGTGGCCGGGGCCGCCCCAGCGGACGGAGCTTCCTCCTGCCGCCTTTACAGCGGCACGGACGGCGGTTTCCGAGGCGCGCCGACGTCGACCGTCATCGCTGGGGCGTTGAGAAACGCCGCCGCGAAGCGGGCGGCACGGCGGTCCTCGCCGGGTTGGCGCGGTTTCCTCGTCGCCTTGCCTGGAACAGGGGCCGCTCTCCTTCCGGTCGGGGCGTGTCCGGCCTGCTGGCCGGCGTACGCGGGAATACTCGGCTCGCTCGGTCTCGGGGTCCTGTCGAAGGATAGATACCTTCTTCCCCTGACCGCCGCCTTTCTGCTGGCATCCGTCGCGGGGCTCGTGTACAAGGCCCGAACCCGCAGGGGATACGGTCCGTTCCTCCTCGGCCTTTTGGCGTCGGGGATGGTCATGGCCGGGAAGTCCGCATCCCGGGCCTCCCTTATCCTGTACGGCGGAGCGGCGTTGCTGCTTGCCGCATCCGCCTGGAACGCGTGGCCGCGGAGAGCAGCCGGCGCCTGTCCGGCTTGCACCCCGAAGGACGGGCACCGCTCATGAGCCGATCGGGGCGATCATAGAGTAAAGGAGGTTCGTCATGAACGCGAAACGTACGATAGAGGTGTTCAGCGCGGGATGTCCCGCCTGCCGGGAGACCATTGACCTTGTAAACCGCATGGCCTGCCCCTCCTGCGAGGTCAGCGTGCTCGACATGAATGACCCGCAGGTGGCCGAGCGGGCCAGGGAGATGGGGATCCGTTCGGTGCCGGCGGTGGTCATAGACGGGAGGCTTGCCGACTGCTGCGCCGGACGCGGTCCGGACGAGGCGACGCTCCGGTCGGCCGGCCTGGGACGGCCGCCGGAGTGAGCGTCCGGGAAACAGCCCTTGCACCTGGAGGGCCTGAACCGGGGATGGCTGAACCCGTCCGGCCCTCGGCAAGGCTTCCCTGTCCGCATCTCCCGTGAAGGGGCCATCCTTTTGATGAAGCAGGGAACGGATAGGCTCGACGCATAACCGGAGCCTAAAGGGATAAGCCCGACATGTGCCTGTAAGTGATGAGAGCAGTGCGCCTGAGGGCGCGGACCAGGCAGTGGATCGGAGCCCGGCAGCCATTACGCTTTGATTTGCTATCCGTCCCGCTCTTATAGTCCGACCTTAGAATAGGCCAGCACGATGGAACAGAGCTGTTTTTTTTTTGTCGTCCTCGAATAAAGGGGGGAACTGTCATCAGGAATAATGTCGCACATTTTATACCCGTAACCACCGAGCAACGATATGTGTTTGGCGCAGGCACAGACTCTGCAAAACCCGTTCTGGAAATAAAGCCGGAACCACCATAACACTCTATTTACTAACCGGACCTTTGAAATGAATTCATAGAGATTCGTTAAAGGGCACCTCTATTCCTTGACAGGCGGAGGCCATATATGTGTGTAGGCAATTTCTTCACGGAAGGAGTAACCATGTGACGTGATGTACATGCCCGAGCAAGTATTGTACACGCTCAATTGGTTTTAAGCGTTCTACTGATTTAGTTATGTCTACTTGAAAACAAGAGTTTATCGTACGCGACATCAACTCTTGACTCAATGCTTCAATATAACCTTTGTCAAGCACATTCTGTTTCAATTCAGGCCTATTTTCATCTCCACCAGAGTATGACTTTTTGAATTTGCGCACTTCAGGGTGGAGTGTCGGATTTGTACCGTCTGGTGCGAATGTGATGTTGTGACGCTCAGCGCCATAAATATCACCAACATCAAGCGGATCAAGAAGAATTGCGTTACCCGCAATACTATTTGCTCGGAAATGTGTTTCTAGCTCATGACTTAGATGAAAGCGTGGCACGCAGTAAAAAGCATTGCCTTTTGTTCTACTCAATTCACACAGCGTGAAGTGCTGTTCGTTATCTACCGGAAACCGAAAATAAGGTCCTCCGTTAGCATCATAAAAATGGGCATTTCTCCCGGCTTTTTTTTCTGCGAATGCAGCGACCTTATGCTGAAAAAACACCGATCGAGTATAGTTCCCATGATTCAACCTGAACTCAACATCGTAGCCTAAATCCTTCTCCATCTGCTGAGACGGAATATGTGGATGGCTTGCTAGCAAGGCAGAATTGACTTGGCAGTATTCTGCGTTGAAGCAGAACTCAAAAGTACGTTCGCTGAATCCAGGGTTCATCAATATCACCTTCGTTAAAGCGCCTAACGGTGCCGCGGATCAGCCGCAGCGCGGAGGCAGGCATCAGCCTGCCTGAGGCGCCGTCGGTTGCATGCGCTTGTCGCGGACGCGCAGCCTCCGGCGAACTTATTGTGCTACCCAATCTCCATTACCCCGACAGTACTCGTGAAAACCTCCCCTTTTTAATGCCAGCCTAAATTGGAGTTTTCCGTGGTTTGTTGTGATGCCAGATATTCCATCGGCGTCGGGTTTGCGAGCAACTCATGGGGCCGCACCCCTTGCTATCCCCACTTGCCCTGCATAACTTCCATTCCTCAATCAACAGGATCTTCGAGTCCCGGTGTTGTATGGATTCTTAACAAGGACGGACCCAGCCGCGTGTTTCTCGATCAGCCCCTACCCTCCGGGCATGAGGTTCAGCCGTCCAACCGCCTCGGTCACGTCACGGGGCCAGATGAATACACGGTTGTAGGGCTTGACCCTGTGGTATCGCTGCGGTTCGTGGATCTCGAGCGTGGTCACATCGAAGCAGTACCGCTCCACCCAGCCGTACCTCTCCCTGGAGCCGAGTTTTTTGCCCTTCAGAAGCTTGTCCGTCGCCTCCCAGAGCCTGTAGCACATCCTGAACTCGTAGCCCGCGAGCGTGTTCGGGTCGGCCCAGGCGCCCCTTCCGTTCTCGAAGGCATCCCGGGCCGTCTCCTGGAGAAGCACAAGGTCCCTGTACTTCGGAAGACTCGGGTAGATGGGGAAGGACGCGGCCCAGCCGGATTCGACCATGAGGAGGTTGAAGGTGGCCCGGTCCCTGTAGGAGATGGTATCCAGCTCTTCCTTGCTGTAGTGGGGAGAGATGTATGCGAGCAGCCGCCCGTAGCCGTCGAACGGCTCATCTGCGGTCCATACGAAAAGGGAGCGTTTCCTGCCGCCGGGCCTGGCGAGCCTCGTATCCAGAAGCCTCTGGAACTCCACGGTGGCCTTCACGCCCTGCTCTCTCTGCAGGGTGCCAGCGGTTCCGGTGGCGAGCTTCGGGTGCAGGTAGGCCGCGAGGTCCGGCTCGACCGGTGCCTTACCGGCCTGCAACCAGTCGGCGAGTTCCTGAAACCTTGCATCGTGCTTCGACGGGTTCTGCCTTCCGGGGTAATGGACCTCGGGCGTGTCGATGCTGAGCATACGGATGGACATGGAGATGTACGGTGTGTCGCCGTCCGTTATCCTCAGGAGCCTCTTTCTTTTGAGCGAGTCGAGCTCGAACCCCCTCGGGTCCCAGAAGAGCTTTACCTTTGCCACATCCACCTCCTCTCTTGCGCCGCCTGGCGAGCTTCGTAGTTACATACCCCGCCGGGCGTCTTCAGCCGGAGGAAAACGGCTGCCTTCAATGCCCCTGTGGCGAAGCTGCGTACGTCCCGGTGTGCGCTTGGCTGGATCAGTGGCGCAGGGAGGCGGGGCTTTGCATGCTGCATGAGCGCCTCGACCGCCGCAACCCCTACACCTCTTCGGCGTTCCATTCCCCGTCGACCCATATCCCGATGACCCTTACCGCGGGGTACCAGGCCGCGATCCTTGCCTTTGCAGAGCGTATCTGTCGGATGTGGGTGGCGGGATCTGCATTGTTGGCGGCGCAGTCGTCGTGGCCGACGACCGCCACGAGCCTCGAACCGTGAGACGCCACGGACAGTTCGAGCCTGCGCCTCACGGACCCGACCTCCGGCGTGGTCTCCGGTGCCTCGCAAAGAAGCCTGTCCACCCCGGGCTCGGTGACCATGTCCACGTACTCGGCCCCGTACTTCTTCCTGATGTGCTCTATCACCGGCAGCTGGACCCTGCCGTCCATGCAGTTCAAGGCTGTTGCGAACTTCATCCGTCGATCATCCCTTGCGGCGGCTGTCGAGCCGTATCACATCGGCCCGTTTCCTCGTGCGGCGTCCCCGGGGGTTGTACCTTTCGAGCCTGAACTCACCGTCCTCGTACAGTAGGTAGCTCATCTCGCTTTCCCAGCTTCC
>Ga0256830_1000380_pt1 | contig 37041 bp, 31 predicted proteins | sample 128326metaG_FD_190537 | JGI IMG/M metagenome (GOLD analysis project Ga0256830, IMG submission 190537) | Hydrothermal vent microbial communities from Lau Basin, Pacific Ocean - 128-326 | ecosystem: Environmental > Aquatic > Marine > Hydrothermal vents | place: Pacific Ocean: Lau Basin | collected...
TAAGACAACACCGGGTAAAAGAGGGCGCCGTTCTTTGAAATGATCATTGTTACCGGGAAATAGATTTCCCGTTCTCCATTCCCGGTGATGATACCGTAATGCCCGTTGAAGATTTTGAAATACAGGCTTATCGGATCAATTCCGATAATGGTTCTGTGCGATGAGTCACCGTTTGCGAATGAAACGTTTGATAGCAGAATACAAATACCGGCTATGAGGATCAGTTTTTTCATAGAAAACCTCACTGTGTGTTTCAATGGAAAGAAATGCCCTCTCCCCCTGGGAAAGTCAAACTCCTGTACATCTCCTATTGTCGATTAAATGTATATCCAACCCGTAATTTCGGCGAAACGAACAGATAACTTCCGTTTCCGACCAGACTTTTGGTGAATATCGCCACTATCTCAAATCCGATATCCGTGTTTGAATATGAGTACGTAAGCGTCTGATCCATCATTACCGTAAAGGCCGCCTTTTCCCTGTGTTGCGCCACCGGCAAAATCGAATTAATGGAATTGAATGTTATCGATTTGCTTCCCGACCCGGATAATGGAATTTCTTTAAAAAAGTGACGATAAAATCCGACGCCGCGGGTAAATCCCAAATTGGGATTTACGAACCCTAACCCCAGTAAAGGAATGGAAACCAGATCCGTAGTAAAACTCCGTGAGGCGTAAGCCAGGAATGAGTAAAATCGGATTTCATTTGTATTGTCCAGTTCCATCTCTAATGACAACATCCCTATTTTTGACAAGGGTTCTCCCGGTTTGTGTCTTTCCAGTGAAAGGCCGGTTTTTATTCTTTTGTGCTCATAGATGTTGTTCCGGTCGACAAAATAGGCGCCTGATTGGGGGAACAGACCGATTCCGAACGACCATTGGGCCGGTTCCATTTCTATTAACTTCGTGTCCATGCCCGTTAAATCATTCCCCAAGAGGATTTGAACGGAAATACCGGCAAGTATTATGATGTTAGTGGCAACTTTCATCAATTTCATTGTGCTTTTACCTCCGGCTGAAATATTTTAAAAGACCACCTTCTAATAACTACCTTCATTGTATCGGTTAAAACATTCGCGTGAAAGATAGCTTTGAAGGGTGGGATCATCTCAAAACAAAAAATCAATATCCATGCCAAATGAAAGCGAATAATTGGATTCGGGCCGTTCCAGTTTTTGGTTACCATCCCTGGCTTTTACCTCGCCAACTTGATAGTCAAGCGTCAGGTTCGGGACCAGACTGAGGCCGTTTTCAAATGACCATCGGTAACCGTGTTCAATTTTCGGATAGATCAATACCGTTTGAACATCTTCGGTGAGCGTCGCTGTCCGGTAATTCCATTTAACCCTGTTGATGTCAATGCCAAGGGCTAAATACATGCCTTTGGCGGTCTTTCTCATGTAATGTCTGAGAGTCAGACCGCCCCCGTAAACCGACAAATCTTTTTCCGGTTTGAGGAAATATCCGCGAAGGGTAAACTCACGCGATTGTCTTTTATTGAAGATGCCGTAATGAATGGAGGGAATATTTCCGCTTATTATTGAAAGATCGCTTCCGATAAGATGTTTTTTCGTTGAGTCCGCCTGGGCAAACGAATTGCCGGGGATCGTAAAGCCGATCAGAATGATTACCAGGAATGTATTCCACATCAGATTCTTCTCATGAAACATTTGAAATCTGCGGTAACGACGGAAAATCGGCGGAAAGCCGGCGCAATGTTTGACCGGAAAATAATTATGTGATTATATATTGAATTTATATTCACAATATTTATTGTTAAATAATTTTGGAAAAATGTAATTATTTTATAAGCAAATGTCAATACTCGGTCATCATTCTTTCTGGTGACATTATTGACGCAATCGTAAAAAAGTCGTGAAGCAGAATGACCTCAGGGATTAAGTTATTGATATTAATGTTGCTATCTGATTTCGGTACAAGTCTTGGTTTTTATTAATATTGATTTGTAACCATTTCCTTCTTTCTCCATCAAATAAGTGGATTTAATTGAGGGGGAAATATGTTCGATTCAGATAAACAAAACAACGTTGTGGAACTTACCGATGACAATTGGAATACCGAAGTTGAGGAATATACCGGGTTAATTTTAGTGGACGTTTGGGCGCCCTGGTGTGCGCCTTGCCGGATTATCGGACCGTTCATCGATGAACTCGCAAATGAATACCTTGGACACGTGAAAGTTGGTAAATTAAACGCAGACAGGAATGGAATAGCATCCCAGTTAAGTGTCACGGCTATTCCCACGATTCTGTTTATCAGGGACAACCGGGTTGTGGATCGGGTAGTCGGTACGGTGCCGAAGCGGTATTTGGTTGAGAAGCTGGAATACCATTTAGCCGGTGTGAACGCGGTGGCGGTGTAAGCAATGAAAGTGCCCGGGACGGAATTTGACGGAGTCTTCTGGAAATGGCGGAAGAAAATAAAATCGAAAAACAGCTTATCGAAAAAGCCAAGAATGGCGATAAAACCGCTATTTCCGAATTGGTTCATCGCTACTCATCCCGAATATACAGTCTGGCCCTGCGGATAATGCGAAATGAGGAAGATGCCGAGGATGTTCTACAGGAAACATTTATCATTATGATCCGCAAGATCCACACCTTCTCCGGACGTTCTTCCTTTTATACCTGGCTGTACCGGGTGGCAGCCAATGTTGCCCTTGGGAAACTGCGGCAGAAAAAGCACATTGATAGCAAAGTGTCGATTTATGAATCGGAATTCGAGACTCTGCGCGGTTCCGGACTCCATAATTGGCCCGACCAACTGGACAGTCGTATCAACGATAAGCAGTTCCGGGAATGCCTGAAACAGGCCATGGTTGATCTGCCGGAAAACCATCGGGCCGTATTCGTTCTGCGTGATCTGGAGAATCTTTCAACCAGGGAGACGGCGGATATTTTAAATATCAGTGAAGCCAATGTGAAAGTTCGCCTCATGCGGGCCCGGCTTTTCCTGCGTGATCAATTGATGCACCACCTGAAATGCATGGAGGGCATCCGGTGATTCAACATACGTCACACAACCAGGACCTGATTAAGTTATTGGAAGAACAGTTGGGAAAGGATGTGGATGCCCGGATCATCCGGGAAGTGGCCGAACACATGGAGGAGTGCCCCGACTGCCGTGTCTTTGTCGACAGCGTGAAACAGACGATCAAACTGTACCGGGTAACAGAAAAAGAAACCTCCATTCCGGATAACGTTTCGGAACGGTTATTCAAAGTTCTCAATTTGAATCGGTAAGGGAATAAGACATTCTACGGGGAATCGCCGTTCCTCGCCGGAAAAAACCGTGCCCTTTCATTTGCGTGAAATTATGATTACCAAGGATATTTACATCGAAGATCTGGTTCGGGATTACCCGGAAGTTGTCGGCCTCCTGGCCGATAAAGGACTGGTTTGTGTCCTTTGCGGAGAACCGGTGTGGGGAACGCTGGGAGATTTAGCGCGGAGTAAAGATATGGAAAATATCGATACAATCGTCGATGAATTGAACCGGGTTATCGTGGCGAAAGAGAAACCGGGAATTGGGTAATCGGCTGGAATCCCGTCCCTGGATTAAAACATTTGCCGGTATTTTCATTGGCGCGGTATTGGGCTGGGGATATTATTACCTGATCGGATGTCGTTCCGGAAATTGCGCCATAACCGGCGATCCTGTAAACAGCAGTATTTTTGGCGGAGTCCTGGGGCTTATCCTGGTATTTCCGTTTAACAAAAAGGAGTAAAGAAAAATGAGTTACGGATATCAAAGAACCATAGATCAAAAATTTGAGGATGTCGACCGGAAAATTCGCGAGACCCTGAAAGAACGTGGTTTCGGAATCCTGACGGAAATCGATGTGAAGGCAACCTTGAAAAAGAAGTTGGATGTGGATTTTCAAAAATACCGCATCCTGGGCGCCTGCAACCCACCCTTCGCGCATCAGGCGCTGACAACCGAAAAAGAGATCGGGTTACTGTTGCCGTGTAACGTGGTCCTTTGGGAAAACGAGGACGGGAGCACAACATTGTCGGCCGTTGACGCCACCCAAATGCTGGCCCTTTCCGGTCGGAAAGAACTGGACGATCTGGCCGGCAAAGTCAGTAACCTTTTGCGTGAAGCGGTAGATGCCGTATGAGCGATCTTGTGAATCTTGTCATTGGATTGGTAGTGTTGGCCGTCATAATCAAAATAATGATTCCCATAAAGAAAGCGGAAACCTGAGAATTACCTCCCTATCCTCAGGATGAGGATCTGAAATAAAAATCCGTAAGACCTAAGAAGAAAAGACTAAGGAGAATCGTATCCATGCCGATGTTTGACTATCGCTGCAGGAATTGTGAGCATGTGTTTGAGGAATTGGTGGCTTCCAGTTCCGTTCCCGATGAGGAAATCGAATGTCCGAGATGCAAACAACGTCAATCGGAAAGGCTTCTTTCCGCGCCCATGATTTCAGTGGGTCGGTCATCTGACGGTTGTCCCGCCTATTCCCCGTCGAATCCGAATTGTAATGCCGCGAACGGTTTTACCTGAGCGTGATTTTCCCTGTGGGCACAGGGCGGTAACCGCTGTATTTTCATCCTTACACGTTGAGTATCACTGTCTTCGTTGCGCTACGCCTCTTGACGGTTTGAGTGGTTCGCCATAACTCGACAACCGGGGATGGTTGTCGTATATGGTTGTGAAAATCGAATATCGATGAACCCCGCCACACTTCGTTACGGGGCAGACTGAATGTCGATTTCAGAAGAATTGAAAATCGCAATGAAGATCAATGAAACGAATAGTTCATAAATCATCGCTTGTTGTTCCCTGTCCTTCAATCAATTCCGGAAGTACATCAGGCATCCCGGCTTTGTTTTACCACGTTTGGCAGGGGTTGTTGCCGATATCCCACTGATAATCATCCCCGGCTATTGTATATTGGAACCTTTAATGAAAAACGGCGGTTAAGTAAAATTTATGGCTATAAAAGTGAATTAATATTCCAAACCGGACATCAACATAGTGTGTAAATTGCACGCCTGATTATGGCTTAAAAGATGGATAATATCGACGTAGATCCTTTGCTTATTGATGAAACCGCAGGGCGGGAGTCGTCCCGGTTGCAGACGTTTTTGGACGACCCGCCTCGGGCGCTTTGGACCCTTGCGATTCCGATTATGATCGGCATGGGGATGCAAACCCTGTATTCCCTGGTGGATATGATTTTTATCGGTCGATTGGGTGGTGAATCAATTGCCGCGGTAGCGTTTAATATGCCTCTTTTCTTTCTTGTATTGGGGTTGACAATGGGGTTGGGCACCGGTGTTACTTCGTCCATCGCCCGCTTTATCGGGGCGAAAGACAAAATAAACGCCGACAACAGCGCCGAACATGCCGTTGTGATGGGAGTCGGCATCAGCGTGGTGTTGGCGACTACCGGGCTGATTTACGGAGAGGAAATCCTGATTTTCCTGGGAGCGACAAAAAACCTGCTTCACCTGGCCTGGGCGTACCTGCGGATTATTTGTTATGGTTTGCCGTTTATGATTTTTTCGGCCTTCTTCCGTTCGATATTGGCCGGAGAAGGGGACATGAAATTACCCATGATCATCGCCGGTTTGGGTACCATCCTGAATGTAATTCTCGATCCGATTTTTATTTTCGGTTTGTCGCTGGGCGTGGCGGGCGCGGCGTTGGCCACAATAATCAGCCAGGCAATGGTATTCCTGATTTTTGTGTATATGATGTTCGTGAAAAAACATTCTTACATCACGTTTCGGTTACGGCATTTTTCATTTTCACTCTTTATTTTAAAGGAAATAATAAAAGTGGGATTGCCGGCATCGATGTCGATGTTGATTATGGCGATCGGACAGGCTGTTTTTAACCGGATCCTGGTTTTTTATTCCACCGATACCGTCGCCGCCTATCAAATCGGCGGACGGATCGATATGATGGTTTTCCTGCCGATCATGTCGATCGGCGCCTCCCTGACCACCCTCGTCGGAATGTTTTTCGGCGCCCGTGAATTTTCCAAAATGAAGTATGTGGTGAAATATGGAATCAGTCGGGCTGTCCTGATAACATTGGTCAGTTCAACGTTGGTGTTTCTGTTTGCCCCGATTCTTGTTAACGTCTTTTCGGACAGCGACTACATTCACGAAATAGCGGTTATGTATTTACGGCTGATTACGCTGGTCTATCCCTTTATTGCCATTGGCATGACCAGCGGACGGGTCTTACAGGGATTAGGAAAAGGAATGCCGCTTTTAGCGATCACTACCGTTCGGGTGCTGGGTGTTTCGGCGCCCCTGGCGGTTCTGTTTGCCTTTGTTCTCAATAAACCCGTAGAATGGGTGTGGTATTCGATGATGGCCTCAACCCTGGTGGCGGTTACCATAGCCCTGACGTGGGTGAAACAGACTTTTAAACAGTTGGCCATCGCGTAATTTTACGAAAACGAGACGCGAGGCGTGTCGATATCGATTTATTACATCCCCCTCGAGGTGAGGATGCTAACGGATAAGATCAGCTCTCTGTCCTCTTGTTCATGGTCTCCCGACCATGAACAAGAGGACAGTTGCCGACGGTTCCGATGACTTGTTTATTGCGGATACGATATAACCTCGCCTGGCGGCCAACACGAAAATTTTACAATGGTTGATGTCCCGTGTTACCCGCCACTGGTCCCGCAGACCGCCTTTTTCTTATTCTTGAAGAAGTCATTTACGCGTTATATTCACCCCCCATTTCCTTCGGTAAAACTATGCAGGTCCCAATTAATCAAATTTGTTTCGTAGGAGGATTTATATCCGGTGACTGAGTTGCTGACCGGTCTTTCCCAGGAAGTCGTCAGCGGGATTGCCCTGGGGTGCATTTACGCGTTGGTCGCTCTGGGGTTTACCCTGATCTACCGCGCGACGGAGGTCGTGAATTTTGCCCAGGGTGAACTCATGATGGTGGGGGCATACGTTAATTTTTTCCTCGTGTCCCGGATCTCCGCCAACCTGGGGATTACCGGCGCATGGATGTATTTTATCGCGTTCATGGGGGCGTTACTGTTCGCAATCATTTTCGGAATCATTCTGGACCTGGTCATAAATCGGCCCCTCCGGGACCAACCGGTTTTTTCCGTTATCATGGCTACCATCAGCATTTCGATTATTCTGCGCGCGTTGGTGGCAATGATTGCCGGTCCGTTTACCCATATTCAGTCTTCGCCTTTTGGCGACGGCGTCGTGTCCTTTAATAAAATAGCCATTTCGGTTCAGGATGTATTCATCATTTTTTGCGCGATCGTTTTGGTGATATTGTTTTACATTTTTTTCAGGAAATCGCGTTGGGGAGTGGCTATGCAGGCCACTTCCGCGGATCCCACGGCGGCGCAGCTTATGGGCATTCCGGTCAAAAAGGTGTACCGGCTGGTTTGGATTTTTGCCACCCTTGTTGCCACGGTGGGGGGGATATTGCTGGCGCCCAAAACCTTGCTGGATACGAATATCGGGTTCATAGGTTTGAAAGCATTCCCGGCAGCCGTCCTGGGAGGCTTCGGATCCGTCCCGGGCGCAATTTTCGGAGGTGTAATTTTGGGAATCATTGAGACAATCAGCGCGGGAACGTTGTCGTACCATTTCGCGTGGATCAAAGAAATCAATGATGTAATACCCTGGCTTGTGCTGATCGCGGTACTAATGGTGAAACCGGATGGAATTTTCGGCATCGCAAAAGTGAAGAAGGTTTAGCATCCCAACGGCGACAGGAAACACGTAAAGCAATGAAAGGCCGATATGAAGATGAAAAATTATTTTGGATTCCGGTTCTAATCGCGGCGGTGTTTCTGCTCCCTTTCTTACTGAAAGGGATGACGAACAGTTATCGGTATTACCTTTATGTTTTGAATATCGCCGGCATATATATGATTTTAACCGTCGGTTTGGATCTGTTAAGCGGTTATACCGGGTTGATTTCCCTGGGACATGCCGCCTTTTTCGCAATCGGGGCCTATTTATCGGCGATTTTGGTCGACCAGGGCGGACTTCCCTTTGAACTGTCTTTGATCATCGCTCCTCTGTTGACAGGACTTTTCGGCTTAGTCATCGGTTTTCCGGCGTTAAGACTCGAGGGAATGTACCTGGGACTGGCCACTATGGGGTTTGGTTTTATCGTTAAACGTATGATTATCGCCTTGCGTCAATGGACCCAGGGCTCCAATGGTTTACAGGTGTCTTCTCCACATATTTTCGGGTTCACGTTCCGGAACGATTGGGATAATTATTTTCTTATATACACCGGTGTTGTTCTGACGGTTGTAATAGCACGGAGAATGGTCAGGTCCAAACTGGGACGGGCGTTTATGGCCATTCGGGATTCCGAACGGGCGGCGGAAGCGGTAGGCATCCGGTTGGCGAAATACAAAATGATTTCCTTTTTTATTTCCGGCGTATTCGCCGGATTCGCGGGAGTCCTCTTTGCCCATACGTCGCATTTTATAAGTACCGACCATTTTGATATCTTATTGTCCGTCTATTTCATTATTATGATTCTTGTGGGTGGTGTCGGTTCAATCTACGGGGCCGTTTTGGGAGCGTTGTTCATCGTATTGCTGGACAATCTTGCGATCCCGCTTTTTAAGGATTGGTTACAAACATTCATCACGGTTGAAGCCGGGGATATTCAATCCCTCATTTTTGGTCTTATTATGTTCCTTTTCATTATATTCCAACCTACCGGTTTGTACGGATTATGGCTGAAGGTACGTATCTACTGGAAATTATTCCCCTTTAATCCCAGAAAAAGATTTAGCTGAACCGCAATTACCATTACAAATAATAAGGAGACAATTATGAAGTTGAAAATGAGTTTGGTAGGAATTACCATTACTCTGCTTTTAGTTGGATGCGCTAAAAAGGAACTGACGCCCGGTGTAACCGATACTGAAATCCTGATTGGCAACATTCAGGATTTAAGCGGTCCCATGAAGGAATTGGGTTATCTTTTGCCGGCCGGCGCGAATTTGTATTTCCAGTACATCAACGACCAGGGCGGTATCTACGGCCGTAAGATTCGAATGCTTGTGGAAGACCATCAATACAACCCGCAAAAAGCGGTGGCCGCGGCCAAGAAACTGATTGAGAAAGATCAGGTGTTCTGCCTGTATCAGGTTATCGGGACTTCTACCAGTGAAGCCATCATACCGATCCTCGAGGAGTATAAAATCCCTTTAGTGGCGCCGGCGACGCAATCGGGAACAATGTCCAGGCCGTTACGGCGGTATATCTTCCAAACCGATACCGGGTACGACAAACAGATGAATGTCCTGATCGATTACATCCTGAGACAGGACAAAAACGCCAGGATCGGCCTGATTTACCAGGATGACAATTACGGCGCAAATGCTTTGAAAGGGGCTGCCGAAGCGGAGGCGCGCCACAAAATTACCCTCCAGAAAGAATCCTATCAGCGCGGCGCCTCGGACTTTTCCGGACAGGTCGGCAATTTGATGAAGGGCGGCGCCACCCACGTAATTATCGCCGGCATTGTGAGGGAACCGATCATCATTATGAAAACCGCCGCCGCAATGGGTTACAGACCACAATTTTTAGGACTTAGTCCCACGATGGACCACCGGGTAGCCATAGCCGCCGGTCCGGCCGGCGAAGGGTACATCGCGGCGAACTTTGCCCCCCTGTGGAATTCCGACGCTCCGGGACCGGTATTGTACCGCAAACTTCACGACAAGTATGCGGATCCCAAAACCCTCCCACTGGGGATGTATAGCTATTATGGATTTGCCACCGCAACGGTACTGGTGGAAGCGTTGAAAAACGCCGGAAAGGACCTGACACGCGCGAGTTTTTTGCAGGCGTTGAATTCGCTTGATTACAAAGGTGGCAGTTTCCCCGATTTTAAGTGGACGCGTACCAATCATGGCAGTTCCGGGAAAGTGGTATTAGTCCAGGTGAAGAATGGGAAACAGGTGGAAATTTCCGATTGGCTTGACTAACCGGGAATTATTGTAAAGGAATATCCGGGTGTTTATGGCAGCGCAAAAAAGAGCGGGGTTGCTTGAAAATGAGTTGCTTCCGGTCTTACCCCTTATGAAAAAGAGCCCCTGCCCGTTTCGCGCATGATCTTTTTGTCCCTCAAACACCTGAACGTCCCTGTCTTTCGATCCGTAAATGTTCGGACGGTTACAATATAAGTCGTCATGCCTGACTTACTGATTGACAACCTGCACATTCATTTTGACGGTGTCATCGCGTTGGATGATGTTTCGTTAACGGTAAAGAGTGGGGAGATTTTTTCGTTAATCGGCCCGAACGGATCCGGGAAATCAACATTGTTTAACTGCATTAATGGTTTCAATCGCCCCCGGAAGGGGGCGATCCGTTTCGGAGGGATCAATCTGCTGCGAAAAAAGACGCATGAGATCCCTCTCCTGGGAATTGCCCGAACGTTCCAGAATCTCCAAAACGTTCCCTACATGACGGTACTCGATAATGTCCTGTTGGGAGCGCATTTGAGAATCAGCAAGCGCGACACGGTCAAACGCTGGCTGTCGCGGAAACAACGGGTGGCGGAGGAGGCGCTGGCCCTGGAAATCATGGATCTTCTGGGTATCGCCAATTTTGAACGGAAATATTTGTTGGGTCAGCCTTTCGGTATCCGGAAACTGGTGGAAATCGCCCGCGCGCTGGTTTCACGGCCAAAATTGATTTTACTGGATGAACCGGCGGCGGGAATGAACGATCAGGAAACGATCGAAATCGCGAAAATTATCACGGAGATTCGAAATGAACTCGGGATCACCGTCCTGGTGGTGGAACATGATATGCGCCTGGTCATGAGAATTTCGGATCGCATTTGCGTATTGGATTCGGGAAAGGTAATCACCATCGGTAAGCCGGACGAAGTGAAACAGCATCCGGAGGTTGTCAAAGTATTCTTAGGGGAGGGAACCGATGCTTAAACTGGTGGGAGTGGAAACCTTTTACGGCAAGGTGAAAGCCCTCCATGGTGTTTCCCTCGAAGTCCAAAAAGGACAATTGGTTTGTATCCTGGGTGCCAACGGGGCCGGGAAAACGACCATCCTGAAAACGATCAGCGGACTGGTTTCACCCGAAATGGGAACCGTCCGTTTTGAAGGCCGGCGGATCGATCAAATGGATCCCGAGGAAATCGTGGCCCTGGGAATATCCCATGTGCCCGAAGGAAGGCGCATTTTCCCCGAACTGACCGTCTATGAAAACCTGTTAATGGGTGGTTTTTTAATTGAATCCGGGGATTTGCTTAGGGAACGGTTGGAAGCGACCTATGACCATTTCCCCCTCCTAAAGAAACGCCGACATCAGTTGGCCGGCACGTTAAGTGGCGGTGAACAACAGATGCTGGCCATTTCGCGTGCACTGATGCTGAAGCCCAAACTGTTATTGATGGATGAACCTTCCCTGGGACTGTCGCCGTTGTTGGTCCGGAATATTTTTCGAACGATACGCCGGCTTCATGAATCGGGAGTAACCATCCTGCTGGTTGAACAGAACGTAAACCTGGCTTTGCAGATCGCTGATTACGGATATGTCTTATCGAACGGAAAAATTTTTATTAGCGGAACCTATGAAGAACTTATTGAAGAAGAAAAAGTGCGTGAATATTATCTGGGAGAAGGAAAATACATACGACGGTCCCGGCTTTGGAGTGGTTAGTGGGAATTGCCCGAATTGCGTTAACCTGTCGTTGGTTGGAAGCCATGTCGTTACCCGATTTTAGTCGTCAAAATACCGTGCCCAGATTATTCTGGCATCAGGTGGAGCGTTACCGTAATCGGGTCGCGATCTGGCGAAAATACCGTGGTATGTGGGAATCCCTGACCTGGGGAGACTATGGGGAATGGGTTAAAGATGTCGCCAACGGGCTGCTTTTATCAGGATTGAAACCGGGGGAACGGGTGTCGATTCTGGCCCAAACCCGCTGGGAATGGGTCGTTTGTGACATGGCAATCATCAGCATCGGTTGCGTCACCGTCCCGATATATCATTCCAATACTGTTGAACAGACCCGTTATATCGTTGAACACAGCAAGAGCAGCCTGGTTTTTGTTGAAGATCAGGAACAGTTGGATAAATTGATGGAAATAATGGAGCGTTCGACCTGTGTGAAGTCGGTGGTGGTTATGGATGGATATCAACCGGAGGATCTCCCCGGGGTACGGAGCTGGGATTCCTTACGACGGGCGGGTCGCGAATTTGAACTCGCGTATCCGGGCGTGCTTCGTGATCGTTATCTGAAGGTACAACCTGATGACATCATTAGTTTCATTTACACGTCAGGAACCACCGGACCTCCCAAGGCGGCGATGATTAACAGCCGGAATGTGATTGCCATAATTAAATATTTGCCGGGTCTTTTGAAGATTGGACAGGCGGATTCCACGATTGCCTATTTACCGTTGGCGCACATCGCGGAACGCGTGGTAGGGCATTTCCTGAAATTGGCCGCCGGCAATCAAACCATATTCGCCGAAAGCATTGAGGACCTGCCTCACAATCTTCGGCAAACAGGGCCCACCATTATGTTCGGTACGCCGCGGATATTCGAAAAATTTTACGCCCGGATCGCGACCGGAATCAACGACGCCACCGCTTTTCAACGAATAATTTACAACTGGGCAATCGGAGTAGGCAAAACCGTCAGCGCTAAGCGCATCAAGGGGAAGAAACTGTCCTGGCCGTTAATAGTGAAAAAATCCCTGGCTCATTTCCTGATATTCCGGAAAATCCAGGCGTTTTTTGGCGGGAAAATCCGCTTCTTAATATCGGGCGGAGCCCCGATTTCTCCGGAGATAATTCGTTATTTTCACTGGGTCGGGCTTGATATTTATGAAGTGTACGGTATGACCGAAACCACGGGATTGATAGCGATGAATTTCCCGGGAGCCTGTAAAATCGGGTCCGTTGGAACCGTTTTTCCGGGAACCGAAGTGAAAATCGGAAGTGACGGCGAGATTTGTGCCCGTGGTCAACAAATGAGTCCGGGCTATTATCGCAATAATGAAGCCACGGCGGAATTGTTGGAACCGGACAGTAATAATGGGTATTGGCTTCACACCGGCGATATCGGATTCATGGACGACGAGGGTTACCTGCATATCACCGATCGAAAAAAGGATATTATTATTACCGCCGGGGGCAAAAACGTGGCTCCCCAAAACATCGAGAATTTACTGAAAACCAGTCCCTATATCAGTCAGGCCATGGTATACGGCGATAAAAAACCTTACCTGATTGCTTTAATTACTCTGGATGAGGATGAGATTGCCAAGTTCGCCAGAGACCGGGAAATCCTTTACCAGGATTTGACGGACTTGTCCGGGAAACCGGAAGTGAAGGATTTGATCCACCGGACGGTTCATGAAAAAAATCGACAATTGGCATCGTATGAGACGATTAAAAAGTTTGCGATCCTGGAAGAAGACTTTGACCAGGATAAGGATGAAGTCACACCGACCTTGAAAGTTAAGCGCAAAGTCGTGATCAGTCGTTACCGGGAGTTATTGGAAGGTATGTACTCCTGATCGTTCATGGTCTCCCCATCATGAACCAAAGGACGGTTACCAACGGTTCTGACAACCCGTTTGGTGTGGATAAAATATGGTACCTCCTGTAGGGATTAAGATTGCATTATTGTATTTGGAGACATGGGGTACATAAGTTTTTACAAGAGTTTGTTTACTTATTGACAGCCGGGACCATATTATTTATTATCGGATGAAAATACGTGAATAAATGAAGAAGATTCGAGCGTGATTCTTATCACAATAAAATGAAACGTGAAGGATTAACTTCCAGCGAATTCTTTAATGATTTACTTAACAACAAACAGGAGGAATTAACATGGTTTACCCTAAAATGTTAAAATCTCGGATAAACCGCTTGATTCCCTTATTCGCTTCAGCGCTGCTGATTATGTCTTTTACATTCGGAGCCGAAGTGGATAAGAAATTAAGTATAAAAGGGAATGCTGAAATATCCAAATCAACGGACACTCCCCAATCTGAAGTTAGTGCATCGAATATCGATCAGATTCGAGAGATTCGGCAAAAGCGCAGTCGGATAAAAGCGAAACGATTGATTTTGGAGAAACAGAATAAATATCAGAAGGCGATTTCAGCCCGGAAACGAGATTCCGCGAAAATGATTAACAGAGCGGTGACAAAGAAAAAATTACCCAGGATAGATAATCCGTTTCGGGTATTAAAAAATTCCGGGCCGGGAAACTTCATGCCCAAAAGATCAAAGGGAATGAATCAGTATAACACCAACGGAACGGTGGGGATAATTGATGTTCAGGTAAATAGTCTTGATGCCGACACAATTGCACAAAAGGACGATTTTGTTTTGACCGTGTATTTTTCCAGCGGTGAAACAGAAGCAGATGTATATACCTGGATCGATATGGATGCCGATGGTTTGCTGGATGAATCGATTGATATCGAATTTAAAAATGGAAACCATATTGTGGATAACAGTGTGGAAGATGAGGATTCCACGAGTGGGGTTTATAAAAAAACGTTCCACGGAGATATGGATGGACCTGCCGAGGTAAGCTACCTGGGTGTCCTTTTCCAGGCGATAGATGGTGGTGGTATCGATGCCGCCTTTCTGTATATTGAACCGTCCTACACACCATATTCTGTTTCCGGCACTGTTTACCCGCCTATACCCAACATCATTATTGCTGCCTTCCCGATGGGAAATGAATCGGACAATGCGCATAATGGCTCGGAACTCTGGTTCACAGTTACCGATACGAATGGGTTCTACCAGAATTTCCTGCCCGACTCCGGTTACTGGGGTGTTTCCGCCTTTGATTTCCTGGATGTAACCGGTGGAATGATTCCTGACACCATATACTTCGATGTGTATGTTGATGGAGATTTGCTGGGTTATGATTTTTTCTTCACACCACCCACCGCGGTCATAGAGGGATATGTTACGGATGAATTGGGTTTCCCTATCGATAGTATATATGTGTGGGCCAATCGTGATTACCTGCCGGGTGTTCAGGGCGAAACCGATATCACCGGGTATTATTCCATTGGTGTGACAGAAGGTAACTATTGGGTTGGAGTGGAGCCACAGGACCTCATACCGGATTTCCTTGTTCCGATGGATACGCTGGTGTATGTAGCCGATTATGACACCGCCGATGTGCATTTTACCGCCTATTCCACAGATAGTAGAATCTCCGGTACTGTCTTTCTGGACGGTTATCCTTATGGTGGACTCAATGTCGGAGCATGGAGTGTGTTAGGCTGGACAGATAATATAACAGCGTCCGATGGGACATATATCCTGGATGTGTCCAGTGATGCCGATGGTTATGGCGGCTATGATCTGGATATATGGGACGAATTGCCTCCCGGCGTGATCGTAACGAATAGTCCCTCGGGAATCCTGTCCGGGACTTCCGGTGTTGATATTTATCTTTCGTCGGTGGCGGGCGGTATTGATGGATTTATCTACGACGCTGTCACCATGAATCCGATAAAAGATGCCTGGGTTTATGCTGACGACGGTATGGGAGGATATGGAACCGCAACAGGAAATAATGGATATTATTATCTTCCTCTACCGGCAGGCAATTACGATATATATGTCGGCGCGGATGATTATTACGTGCAGGATGTATCCAACGTAATTATCCAGGATTATGTGCTGAATATGGATTTTAATTTAGTTCCTATTATATACGATGGAGCGTTGGAAGGATATGTCTATGATGAATACGGATATGCTATAGAAGGCGCTGAAGTGATGGTTGGAAACAATAATTACATGGATTGGACCTACACCGACAGCACCGGATATTACTATTTCGATTTACCCAACGGTATCTATGACGCTCTGGCCCGTATGGATGGTTACAGTAACGATTGGGTCGAGGGGATCGTAATCGCCGATAGCACAGTATACTACGATTTTTATCTTGAGGAAATCGTGATTAATTCCGTCATTGAAGGTGTTGTAACGGATGGCGAGACCGGTGACCCGATTATCGGCGCGGATGTGTATGTGTGGAGTCCGTTGTTCGAGATCGGTGCGATCACGGGAAGCGGCGGATATTTCTCCGTGGACGTTCCCAGTGACACTTTCCTGGTTAATGCCGGAGCGCCGGGTTATTATTATTCCCAACCGCAAATGGTAATCGTTGCCGAATTCGATACGGTATCCATAGCGATTGATCTCCTCCCACAAATGGTGCAACCGCCCCTTATCGAATACATTGGTGACGTTCCTTTTGACCAGGGACGCCAGGTTCGTATTATCTGGTCTCCGGGTGCACCCCCTGAAGATAGTGGCGGGTGGACGAAGTTCAGTATCTGGAGATTGGTGCAATATGATGTGTATCCTATCTGGGATTTTGTGGCTGTGGTTCCATTCCATGGGATGGATGTCTATTCCTATGTCGCTCCAACCCTTGTGGATTCCAATGCGTACACAGGGCCTGCGGAAATGTATTGGTCTACCTTCATGGTAACAGCCCATACAATGGATCCCTGGGAGTTCTATGATTCCGCACCGATGGATGGGTATTCTATCGATAACCTGTCCCCCCACGCACCGGGCGGGTTAGTGGCTTCGACTACCGGTGGTAGCAATGGTGTGGAGCTGAATTGGCTTCCCGTCCCGGACGAGGACTTCGATTATTACTCCATTTACCGTGGGACTTCCTCCGGATTTGTTCCAGCCAAACCAATCGCGAATACAATTGATACAACCTTTGTTGATGCCAATGTATCGCCGGGGGTTACCTATTATTACCTGGTTGCCGCCACGGACTTTAACGGGAATGAAGGCGAATTTTCCGAGGAAGCCAAGGTTACCGTGCTGAGTACCGAAGCGGAAATGAAGCTCCCGGACGAGTTCGCGTTGAAACAGAACTACCCCAACCCGTTCAACCCCAGGACCTCCATATCCTTTGCGGTTCCTCAGACCGGGATGGTGACTATAACTGTGTATAATCTTCTTGGTAAAGAGATCGCCCGTCTGGTGAATGAAGTGAAAGAGGCCGGACGTTATACCGTTGAATGGGATGCCGGCGGACTGACCAGCGGTGTCTATCTGGTGCAAATGCGTTCGGATGGGTTTGTGGAAACCAGGAAAATGATGCTGTTGAAATAAGTTCGGTTTCCGAAGAGTTAAACCAAACTGTAAAAAAGAGCCCCGATATAACGATCGGGGCTCTTTTTGTTTATGCCGGATTTTTCACTATCGGAATTGTTAATGCACAGTCCGGGATAAATTTTCAGTAGACACATATCAAGTTTCAAGTTTTATCATGGGGAAATAACAGGGGGGATTCCGGACTTATTCTGAACCCTAACCGGTCAACGCGCGGTGAAGGTTTTTATCATCCAATCCGGGATGATTCGTAAAATCGGGACAACGATCCGCCATTGCCACGGGAAGATGTAGGTTTTTTTGCCCCTGTTGATGGCCCGGATAATTTTTTCCGCCGCCAGGTCCGCTTTCATCAGGAAGGGGAGGAAAGAGCGGTTATCAACAATGGGGGTGTCGATAAACCCCGGACAAATTGTAGTGACGCGGATATCAAAACGGGCCAGATTAAAGCGCCAGCTTTCAGCCATGATTCGGACCGCCGCCTTGGAGCCGGAATAACCGCCGTGGGCGATCAATCCCCGGAAACCGGCCACCGAACTGATGATTACAATATTCCCGGAACGGTTGTTTTTCATGGTCGGTATGAAAGGAACAACGATATTGGTTACTCCCAGAATGTTGGTACTCAATATCCGGTTGATGTGGGCCGGGTCTCCGGAACCAAGCTGATCCTTGCCACCGATGCCGGCGTTCGCGATGACAATATCGATTCCACCGGCGTCTTTTAAAAATTGATGTGTTACACGTTTGGCGGCCTCTTCGTCACGGACGTCCAATTCATAGGTAAAGGTTTTGCCGCCCGCTTCACGGCACGTTTCGGCGACTTCATTAAGACGATCGATCCTTCTGGCCGCCAGTCCCAGGATCGCTCCGCGCCGGGCATAGGCGTAGGCCAGGTGTTCACCGATTCCGCTGCTTGCCCCGGTGATGAAAATCCTTTGACTGTTCACAGTAATGCCCGTATGGTACCGCCGTCATGGACGATGGATTGCCCGGTAATGAACGACGCTTTCCCGGAACACAGAAAAGCGGCAACAGCTCCGAATTCCTCACTGGTTCCTAACCGGCCAACGGGAATGTCGGCCGCCAGTTCCTTCCAGGTTTCTTCCATGGTTTGGCCGGAATTTTCACTGATTTGTCGCGCCAGCGATTCCAGTCGCCGGGTGCGATGCAACCCGGGGAGAATACAATTTACCGTAATTCCGAAAGGAGCCAGGTCGCGCGAAATCGTCTTCGCGTAAGCGGTCAGGGCCGAACGGGCGGAATTGGAAAGGATTAACGAATCGATCGGTTGTTTTACCGCCATGGAGGTGATAAAGAGAATGCGCCCCCATCTCCTTGTTTTCATATCCTCAACAACCGTGCGCACCGACTCCACCGCCGACAGAAAATTGGTTTCCAACGCCCTTTTATAATCCTGTTCGGTAAATTCGGTGAAGTTCCCCGGCGGCGGACCGCCGGCGTTGCACACCAGTATGTCCGGGGGACCGAATCCTTTTCGGCAGGTTTCAAACAGGTTTGCCCGTTGTTCGGGGTTCGCCACATCGCAGACAACCGGCAGCACCGGGTAACCGCCTTCGGATTGAATTGATTTTGCCGCCGATTCGATTTCGCTCCGGTTCCGGGAACAGATAACAACCCGGACGCCTTCCCGGCTCAGAGCGGTTGCGACACCATATCCCAGACCGCGGGAAGCCCCCTGTACAACAGCGATTTTATTTGTCAGACCAAGATCCATTGATTCCTCGAAATTAATTCCTACGGTTTTTTTAAATTCCGTTTCGGAACGTCAAATTTTGATAAATATGTTTTTCCGGTATAACCAGTACAACACCAGCCACCACATGAATACGTGAAACAGGGCAAACAGCAACGAACCATTTAAATTTCCGGCCATGGGGACAAAAACCGTTTCGTACAAATACGTGTATCCATTAACGGTTTCCCCGTTTAGTGTGTACCGGAACCGGATAATCGATTTTACCCATAAACCGGTAGCCACGAAAACAAAAATCGAGTTGGTTCCGAAAATTACCAGGGGTTTCACGATCTTCGGATTATTCTTTATATCGATCAGCCAGATGAACACAGCCAGTATTAATATGGCCCATCCGGCCGTATAAACCACGTACGAACTGGTCCATAAAGGCTTGTTAAGGGGGAAAAGGAAACCCCACAACCAGCCGATTACAACGCCTGTGCCGCCCCAGCGGAGCATTTTTTTAACGGTATCACGGTGATTTGAACTCAATTGAATTACCGTACCGATCTGATATCCGATTATTACCGTAACAATGGCCGGGAGGGTGCTGAATAATCCCTCGGGATCGAAGGCCAGTCCCAACCCGCGCCAAAGATGACTTTCACCAAGAATAGCGATGTCTATTTTGCGAACCAGGTTGGTTGTAAGGCCATACGGATCGGGGCCACCGAAAACACCCAGGAAAAACCAGTATCCTAATAGGATTGCCGCCGAAATGATGCCCAGTTTTTTCTGATTGAAATACAGACACAGGAAAGCCGCCGCTCCGTACGCCAGGCCTATCCGTTGTAATACACCGAAGATACGGAAATTAGACCAATCCCAATCCTGACGGATGAACGGATAGGCATTTAGAGCCAGCCCAAATAAAAATATTGTTATTGTCCGTCCGATAATTTTTTTGGACAATTCCGGTGATGGTTGATAGTCGTACCGTTTAAAGGAAAAACGCATGGCAACTCCGACAATAAACAGAAAAAATGGGAAGACCAGATCCGTGGGAGAACAACCGAACCAATTCCGCCAGTCATGTTTAAAATAGGCGTGTAATAAAGGAGAGTAAACGTAGCTCCAGCTTCCGGGGGTATTGACCAGAATCATAAATGCGATTGTCAAACCACGGAAAGCGTCCAATGCCACAAGGCGTTTTACGTCGTGCCTCATGTTCATTCGCTCCTTCGTTTTCTCCCGAATTCGGGATCAATGGAAATGTACTTGATCAGAATAAATCCGGGAACGGTTGCTAACAGAACCCAGATAAAGAAGTGCTGGTAACCGATGATTTCCTGCAGCCACCCGCTGAACATTCCGGGAATCATCATGCCCAACGCCATAAAACCGGTGCTTATAGCGTAATGGGCGGTTTTATGTTCGCCTTCCGAGACGTAAATCATAAACAGCATGTAGGCCGTAAACCCGAAACCATAACCGAATTGCTCAATCGCGACACATAAATTTATTATGACAAAATTGTCCGGTTGGGCATAGGCGAGATAGACGTATACACTATCGGGCAATTTCATGGCCAACGCCATCCACCAAAGCCAGTATTTAAGTCCGTTTCCGGCTGCCAGCACTCCGCCCAGGATCCCGCCCAGGGTCAACATGATTATTCCCAGGGTGCCGTACACAAATCCGACCTGCCCCGTGGTCAGCGCCAACCCACCGATTTCCTGGGCGTCCAACATGAAAGGGGTAGCCAGTTTGACGAGCTGGGCTTCGCCGAAACGGTAAATAAGAATAAAAGCGATTGCGACACCAATCCGGTCCTTTTTGAAAAAGGAGGCGAAAGTGTGAAAGAAATCAGCGAAGAAATTATTGGTTTCGGCGGCGGGGCGATCCTGGTCCGGATAGGGCAAAATGAATTTATGATAGATAAAAAACAGTATGAACAAAACAGCGATGACCAGAAAGGTGATGGTCCAGGCAAGAGGAATATTTCCGGCACGGGCCTTGAAGGTCGCTTTCGCGGCCTGTTTCAATTTGGGATCGAGTTGAAGGACGATTAAATAAGGACGGTTCCAGTTCTCTGCCGTAAATACCATCCGACTGCCCTCCACCAGGCCGATGCTTTTGTTACCCGAAACACGGCCCAGATTCACAACGATTTCCTTGCCCGGTTCCGGTTTGTCGGAAAGCCGGATTGCCAAAAGCCCGATATTACCCGCCTTCTCACCGGCGATGATTCCCGTTGATTGACCGAAATGTTTTTTCAGGAACGTTTCCAGTGGCGTCACTACGGTTTCACCCCACCAGGTTGGTTCGGTAGGGTTCACATTAATGTTGCCATTGCTTTCCGTTGAATTGCGTTCCCGGGGACTGTTCCATTGTTTCGCCATCGAAATAATCGAGTCAATTTCGCTCTGATTGCGCGGGACGGGATTGATGCGGAGTGTTTCGGGCTCGGAGACGATTCGCAGTTCACCGGGCAGGGGGGAACGGTCCAGGGAACCGATGTTAAGCAGATTGCCGATTTTTGCCTGCGGTGTCGCGATTACATCAATGTTAAGCGAAGGAAGCCCGGTGTGGCTTTCTATGTATCCGGCGAAGATGATCAGGAGGCCCTGGCCGGTAATCATGGCGAATCGGTAGAAGGTGCTGCGGATGCCCACGAACCAGGCTTGTTTGTGTTGCGATAACCCCAGCATGTAAAAACCATCGGCTGCGATATCGTGCGTTGCCGAACTGAAAGCCAGGAGCCAGAAGAATCCTAAAGTGAGTTTGAAAAAATTGGGAGCGGGAATGGTAAGGGCGACCCCACCCAGTCCGGCGCCGATGATGAGCTGCATGGTGACGATCCAGAACCGTTTTGTACGCAGGATGTCGACGACCGGACTCCACAGCGGTTTTATCACCCAGGGTAAATACAGCCAGCTTGTGTACAAGGCGATGTCGGTATTGGAAATTCCCATCCGTTTATAAAAAATCACCGAAACCAGCATAACCACAACGTAAGGAATACCCTGGGCGTAATAAAGAGAGGGAACCCACCACCAGGGGGACCTTTGTTCGGACTTCATGTCCGTTGTTTCTGACGAAGGCATTTCCGGTTTTCCTTACGGATATATTTTGGTTAACTCACTACCGGGATAATAATGTGTTAATATCGCGGGCACCGCATATCCTTTCAGCGCCATTCCCAGGGCTCCTATTTGGCATAACCCCACACCGTGTCCCCAGCCGGCTCCCCGCAGCGTAAACTCCCCCGGGATTTTATCCTCAACGGCAAGCCGGTCAACTATAAAAGCCGAACTGTACAAAAATCGGGTGTGAAACACGCGACGGATTTCATATTCGGATATGACTTCTCGTAACCTGATTTCACGATTTCTGTCGGTATATCGGATCCGAATACGGTTCAGACGACCGGAGCCGCCGCGACTTACCGGAATTATTTCGATTACATTTACAGCCTGCAAACCCAGTTTCAAATTCAGTAATTCCGTCATTTGGGACTGGGTATAGTTCACCTTCCACCGGTAATAGCGCCCCGCTTCATCCACGCTTCCCAAGTATTGAGCCAGGGAATCCCCGGGAACCGTGGCCGGACTACAAAAAGCGGGGGGTGTGGAGGTAATCCACCTGGCGGCGTTTGTTTCCGATGATAGGGACAAATCTTCCCAACCGTTGTCTTCGAAATCCCGACGAACCTGCAAATAAGGGATTGTATTTCCGTCCCAGATTGTTTCAAAGGATTCCGTCATTCCACCGCACGATTTGGAATACCGGGCATCGCAAATGGAACCTTCATACAACAGAACCTCCCCACGGGTAGCCAAAGCGCCGACTTGTGCCTGCCGTGTAAGATAATTAGTCCCCTGGTACCGTTGACAACAGTCATCGTTGCACACGTCAAATCCGAGCTGACGATGTTTCTGTTCCACGTTTGCCAGCACCCATGAACGGGCGACAATAGTCTGCGCATGGATAAGGGCTGGGGGGCAAGCGGCATTCATTTCCGACGTGGCAACGCACATAAGATACTGTTCCAGGGGAAGGATGTTGATTGCCAGTAACGCGCCCTGGTGAACCATAATCTCCAAATCTCCCAACAGGTTTAAACGAATCTTTTTTTCCCAATGGAAACCACGTCCGGCGACCACAGGGTACACTTCAATAATTTTTCCCAAATCAATGCCCTTATCCAAGCGCCGAAGGTGAAGTTTGTCTGACCGGTTCCCGTTAATCCGCAGGGAATCCTGTTCAACTTCAATATGGTATGGTTGGGATTCGGTCTGAAGATGCTTGGGGATAATTTGGTAATCAGGAATGTTGGAAAGATCAAGACTAACGTTTGTTTGACGATCTTCAGGAAGAATAATTCCCACTCGTATAGTTGGCTCAATTCCGGGAATTTGTCCTCTCTCTAGCATGTCGTTTGGTGTTTACTTACCTGCCATCTGTAAAATTCAGTTCGTTAACTATTAAACTGGCGCTGGTTAGTCTATGATAAGACCCCTTTGTGTTTCCCCTGTTACAGGGGAAAATAAAAGGTTTCTTGAATGGAATCCTTCCACCCGTAAAATTCAGTTCACTAACTATGAAACTGGCGCTCACGATAAGACCCCTTTGTGTTTCCCTTGTTACGGGGGAGAATAAACGGTTTCTTGAATGGAATCCTTTGACCATCTCCCCCCTGCCTGTCCCGACGAAGTTGCGGGTCATAGGTGAGAATAAAAGAGCCTGCTTACCGTAACGCAGTGAAGGTTGGGGGTCTTTTAAAACGGTAAGATTGTTGAATATCATACGCTTAACTTATAGTGGAGTAATATTCCCCTGATTTTCGGAGTGTTGTTTTGGATAGAATGTCAAATAAGCATCAATACCGGCGCCGAGCGCCGGCGCTTCCCGAAGCTTTGAAAAAACAATTCGGTTTCCGCCAAATTGGTTATCGTCCAAATAATGTTTTTTTACGTCTTCATTCAGGCATTCGGAAAAATCGATCGCCAGCGATAGATACTCGATCAACCGATCCAATAACAATGGGGTGGAATCCGGAACCCGGAACAAATCACCCAATCTCTGCCCGATAATAATTCGATCCAGGAGTGTGCCCAGGTAAGGGTGTCCCACCAACGGTAGGGGGCGCTCCGGATTGACGAAAGAAAAAAGATTTTGCCAACCACAATGAATGGTGGAGATACGTTCGAAGATTAATTGTGCCAGATAAGCTATTACTTCTTCGAAAGTTTTACGGGCTGCGGCATTGCCGTCAATAGCCATTTGCAGTATCTGTTCGGGATAGATTTTCTTTTGATACAGGTCCCGCATATTATTCCCTGAATATTCACAATAAAGCGTTTGAATTCCGTTGGCGGAAGCGTAGCGTTCCAGCGATTTTCCTTTATCGTTTTTCATTTCCCAGGTTTTGGCCAACCAGGATTTGACATGATCGAAAGGAATTAATTTCCCTTGTAATTTCAACGCATCGGCTGCGCCGGTCCCGCCCCCTAAATAATACCCATTCCTGATCGGCCGGAAGGCCCCGTTGGCGGAAAATTCCTCCCCGATTCCACAGTAATCCGCGTCGCTGCCCAAATGGGACAGGGGCGAAACGATCGTCACTCCCGCCATTTTCAGGCGATGTTCGACAATATCCGCAAAGCGCGGCATCCTGGGACCGTTTGTCAGCGCCACAATTCCACGTTTGTCGGCTGTTTTTAACCCCGGCATGCCGATGCCGAACAATAACGGTTGTGACGGGAACCGATCGGCGATTTCGATCAGGACATCCGCGCAGGCGTCCATGAAGGCCATGCCCTGGCGTTCTTCCTCCGGAAGAAGCCGGATGTCACGGGCTTCCATCTGGGCTAATTGAACCGGGATAGGAACGGGTGTAAAATCGGGGTCGAATGTTGGATAATCACGGTATATTTTTTGGATGTTGATGTCGCCCAAATCGAACAGGTTGTTTTCCCTGTCAATCCGGATCGTCCAGCCGCTGACCTTGGTGGCGCCGCCGTCAACCCCGATTAGAATGAATTGTTGTGTCATAATTAAGCGCTGGTTTTCCTGTTCATTCGCCGGCGCCGATGAATTGCTTCTTTCCGCATCCAATCCTTGGCTTCATCATTTCGGTTGACGGTGGCCGAATCGATACTATGGTCGGTCCCGCCGCTGTGTCGGATCACCTCGTAGATGGGATCATAAATCCGTCCGATACGATACTGTTCGCTGATTCTAAGCACCATGTCGTAATCCTCACCGTAATTTTCGGTGTAGGGATCATCGTTCATGCCGAAATACCCCAGGGATTGGATCAGCCGGATCGGAATCGAGCGCGGAGCGCCGGCGCCGTTGATCCGCAACAAATTGTTTCTCCCGTTATCTTCGGTCCACTCGTCATGAGTTACTACCGGAATCTCTTCCTTCCTGACAATCGCGCCCGATTCCAGCTTCTCCCAGACTTCGTATGAACCGATAACCATTCCGATGGTCGGGTCGGTATTGAAAACCGCCAGGATTTTTTCCACGGCCGTAGGTTTGAGCCGGTCATCCGAATCAAGTTGGATATAGTATTCTCCACGGGCGTGTTGAACACCATAATTTAAACAAAAACCGATGTTATTAATATCGACAACCAGAAGTCTTACGTCCGGTTTTTCGGGATTGTAACGGTTTCCCCCCGGTTGGTATTGTTTTACCGTTTGAATGGTCGGATCGTCTTTGCCCCCGTTGACAACGATGATTACTTCAATATTCGTGAAGCTCTGTGCCTGTACGCTCTCGATCGCAGTGCCGATGAATTCAGGTCGGTTGTTTACGGGGATGATTACCGAGGCTTCCAGATCCGGTTTTGTTTTCGTAACCGGACGTCTCTGATATCCGTAGCCGGGTTTTAAATATGCCCCAATCCGTTTCAAGTGACGGGTAATAACGGCTTCGGCCTCTGATTGTACTTCCTTACCGGCCAGGAGGTAATCGAAAACATTGGTTTCGGAACGATCGGCGATTACCCGGTAAAGGGCCCCCCGATATTTATTGGAGATGTGCACTAATCCGGCTTTTTCGGAGATCCTCAACCGGAGGTCGTAGAGCGCGTTGAACCGCAGGCTTTCGTCCAGATTCCCAATCCGGTCCAATACGGTTTTGCGGAAAAAAAATACCCGCCCGTAGTCCTGATTGTCACGCACACGACCAATATGGTGTTTCAGCAACCGGATATCGGTGATTTCGTTCCCGGTTTCCAATTCGTAATCGGCGTAGACCATCCCGGCCTGCGGATGTCGAACCATTGTCAGATGGAATAATTCCGTACAGGATTGTTTTAATACGACCGGGTGTGTCCGGTTATCAACGTATAATATAAAATCACTCCGGGCTTCTTTAATCCCCCGGTTAACCTGTCGGGCAAGGTTTTCACCTTCGAAAATCAAAACCCTGATATGATCTGCGTACCTTGACGGTACGGGATGTGAATCTTTCCGGGCCAATGCTATGATCTCGGCCTCGATTTCCTGTTGGTCCGCGAATGACCGGATACTTTCTTCAATTTGTTTCCCTGTGCAGGATGTGATATCCGGGAGGTGGAAAAGGATGGACACGTGCGTCGTCATAAAGTCGGTATTTCTCTATTTGGGTTACGAATCGTTCATGAAAAATATAGCCAACAATACTACATTTAATTCAATTATTTTCACAGGTTTCTTTGCCGCCGGACGGTTTCTCCGACCAAACCGGCAAAATACGGTTCGGACCGATTGCGTCACAAAGCGGTAAACGAAATGTCGCCAAACTCAGGGATGGGGAATCGATTCCGGAGAAGTGATTTATAACTTGATAGGGTTGTCGCGCTGAAGCGTTGTCAATGTTTCCGCTAATTTCGGATTTTCCGTCAACACACGATATTCCAGCATACGGATTACGGTAAGGAAATCGCGCCATTCGGACAAAAGATTTCCCGGGTTCCTGATAATATCCGCCGCTTCCTTCAGACTGGCGCGGAGATAATCGGAAACGGTCATGGTCTCCATTTCGGTGGTAAGTGCGTCGATAATATTTTGAAATTCACCGTTCTCTAACCATGTGCCCCGGCATTGACTGCAATGGTCTATCTCAATACCGGTATTATCGTATTGAATTGTAAACATATCGATTCTACAACGGGGGCATTTTATCGGTTTGGCGGATATACGAAACCGGTCTTTATTTTTCCATAACTCAAAATCCATCCAGTTGAGATCCGGATCAGCCTGATCTTTGGCTTTCCTCAGTTCATCACGTTCGAACCAGGTGCCATGGCATGTTCCGCATTCTTCAATCTCCACCGATTCAATTTTTTTAGGATGCATGGCCTTTTCACAGCGGGGACAATTCATAATAAAACCTCCCTTTGTTAATGGCATATAATAACTTTCCGATGGGTACGATTCCACATACTTTCGAAAAATATATCCGGATTATCCTGCTAATATAACATACTTTTGCGAATGACATCCTTTTCCTGCTTAGCCCTTTTTTTATAAGCGGCTACGATTTGATTAATCACACGCGTTTTTTCCATAGTACTTTTGTCGTGTAAGTCATACATGATTTTATTTTTTCTGAAGAGTGTGTTTGACATTATTTCCCAGCTTAACCAGGCAATTCCCCCCACAGCCGCACCGGTCAGAGAGGCTTTCAGCAGCTTATCGAGGTTGAAGATAATATCACTAAATCGTTCGAACTCAGAATAGATATAGACGGCCGATACTAGAGCAAATCCACATACCAGCGTGGACGCTATTGGTTGGGAATACCCAATCGGCGGAGGATAAAAAGCAATTGAATCAATGGCGTCGATGGGAACCGACAGGAGGGGCTTTTCCATATCATTATCGGATTTTTCCCGGACGATTAAAGTCCCCTGCTTTATGTCCAGATAGATAATCTTTTCACGGGGTTCCCCGAGTGATTGGTAAACCGTGTAATATTGAGCGCCAAGGGTTGAGACCAGGAGAAGCAGCAAACATACGATTAGAGCATTCCTCATTAGACCTTCCTTTCCTACATATCAGGTGACGATAATTCGTTGAGTTATTTCGTATCGATTGTTTTCCTGATAAACATGTTTCTTATGAAACCGGATGCAATCGTAAAAAGTCCCGTACCGGAGGTCGGACAATCTTTGTTTGGTATTTGCCTTTTGAAGAGCTCCGGCTCAAGATTTTTCGCTACGCCAAGAACGAAGAATCCGGATATTTTACGGTCGCATCATTGTTATAAAACGAAAAGTTTAATGACCGATTAACCGGTCAAGAGCCTCAAATTTTATCGGCGCGGATAAAACGAATGTGATGTTCATTTTCAGGCTGAACCCGTCCATTTTTATATTGCCTTGTTTCCGCATTGTGATTTCGGGCCCTTCCCTTAGTATTTTATAAATGTATGTTTTGGGTGACAGGTAATCGAATCCGGTAAACAGGGTTATCCGGTCTGTTATTTTGTAAATGATTCCGGCTTCCAACGCTGTCCCTTTTCCCTTGCTGTATAATTTCCAGACGGGTAGATCCAGTGTGTTATACATTCTACTGATGATGTATTCGACGCCAATCCGTAACCCCAGATTGCTTTCCAGCAGGAAAGCGCTTTCTTTTATCCCCAGGGCATAGGTTTCAAAGATTGTATTTATATAATCACTTTTCCAGGATTTATAACCCAGATAGACTTGCATATTGTTTGGAAAGGAAAGCCCGATGTTCATGCCATAGCGGGGCGCGGAACCAAATTTGAAATAATGAGACCTGACGTACATCGAGTCGGTGTCGGGGTAGATAACCAGGCTGTCGAGGTATGTATTCTCCGAAGGCCGGTAAAAGCCGAAATCCGGTTCGATATATAATCGCTGCGACAATAACGAGGCCGTCATAAGAAGAACAATGGTGACCGGTGTGATTATTTTCATCGGTTATTATGTAAATAAGTATTTAATATTTTGCGACTTGTATTCGAAATACCGATAATTCATCGCGTGAAATTGCGAAAAAATATTTGAATTACAAAACGCTTATGTTCCTCAAAGGAGAAAGCGACAATACCATTGATCCGCGAAGCGGATACGGGACGCCCGCAGACGGATAGCGGTGATAATGTGGAAAACACAAGTTGGATTATTCTTCATTATTCCGGTGAACTGTACCAGGGGTAAAGGCCGACTGACAAATTGATTTTCCGAACCGTCGGAATTGGGAATTGTTTACGGGTTTATATTTTCAGGAGCAGAGGAAAACATTTCGCGCTTTCAAGCCAATACCCGACGCCTTTCAGGCGGTTTGCCCACAGCACTTTTTGTATTTCTTCCCGCTGCCGCAAGGACAGGGACGGTTCCTCCCGATGTCGGATGGACGTTCCCGAAGGTCTTGTTGTCTTCTTTCTTTTATTATTGATGAAGCCAACCTCCGGAAATCCGAAATCGAATGTTGATAGAATTGTTTCCATCCCGCGCACAACCAACTTAATCCCTGCGGACTGTTTGGTCGATGTTTAAGACAATCACCGGAGCAGTATGGAAGATATTCACACGCGGAACAGGCGGGATCCCAGGCCGTTTTTTGTTGACCGAAAGCCGCATATCGCGGTGACTGTTGCAGCGCTTCCCAGGAATCTTCCATGATATTGCCCAATTTCAAATCGGATTCAACATAGAAGTCACAGGGATATACGTCACCATTATATTCGACCACAAAATATTGACAACAGTTACGGTCCATGCTGCATTCGCAATAAATATTTTCAACCATCTTCATAAGAATCGAATCAAACAACCGGACGGAGACTTTGCGCGTATCGGTCCGGATCCATTCATCAAAGATGTCACAAAGAAAAATGCCCCAGTCCTCGGCGGTCACTGTAAAGGGCATGGGCTCATTATTACCGTCAAACTCCACACACGGTATGTACTGATGATAGAGCAGCCCCATGTCCCGTAAGTAGCGATATATTTCCCGGCCTTTCCCCACGTTCGCGGAATTGACCAGTATCAATATATTGAAATCAACCTTGTTACGCGTAAGGCATTTGATTCCGTTTAAAACATCCCTGTGAGAACCACGGCCTTTGATTGTTAAACGATACCGATCATGAACATCCGCAGGCCCGTCGAGGCTGACTCCCACCAGGAAATTGTATTCCGCCAGTAATTGAGCAAACTTGTCATCGATCAATGTGGCGTTTGTCTGGAGACTGTTGGCGACACTGACACCGCTTTTTCCGTATTTCTGCTGTAGTTGTATGACTTTTCGGAAAAAGGTAGCTCCCATCAGGGTCGGCTCGCCACCCTGCCAGTTGAAAATATATTGTGGTTGCCGGGTCGACATGTAACCGGAAATCATCTGTTCCAGAACGTCATCGGACATGCGATGGCGTTTCGATTCCGGGTAGAGCGTGTGGCGGTCCAGATAAAAACAATATTCGCAATGCAGATTGCAATCCGCGGACGTGGGCTTGATTAATAACGAGAACGGTTTCATGTAATTAGCATGAGATAACCGTCTCCGACGTGTTCAGGCATTTTTACGTTTTTGTTTTCTGAGTTCCAGTATTTCTTCCCAGGGGACAACCTGGCTTCGGGCAGCCCATTGTTCGTATAGTTCCGACAGTTCCCGCACAACCTCCGGATATTCCCCGGCGATGTCGTGGATTTCCGTGCGGTCCGCTTCCATGTCATACAATTCCCAGTCTCCCGGATATTTGCACACCAGTTTCCATTTCCCTTTCCGGATTGCCTTGTTGCCTTCATGTTCCCAATAGAGGACTTCCCGGGGAGCGGGGTTATTCGTGAAGGTTGGCGCCATGCTGAACCCTTCCGCCGGTTTAATTTCGTGACCGTTGTACGTAGTGGGATATTCAACCCCGGCAATATCCAGAAAGGTGGCCATAATATCCGGTAATTGCGCGGGCTGGTGCCGCAATTCATTTTTCGCGTGGATTCCTTCCGGCCAATGCACAATCAGGGGGGTCGCGATCCCGCCTTCATGCACCCAGTGTTTGTACAGTCTGAAGGGAGTATTGGAAACATTAGCCCAGGGGATACCGTAACTCTGATATGTCTCTTCGCCTCCGGGCATTACTCCCGGCCTGTTGCCGTATAAGACTTCTCTCCCGTCGCGGGTCTTCGCCGTGCCGGTCGGCTCAATGTCCAATGCCCAGTGGCGTGTCCATTCGTCCAGTTCCTCCGCGCACCCGCCGTTATCGGAAAGAAAGAAAATCATGGTGTTGTCCCAGTGACCGGTATCTTTCAGTGTTTGCAGGATACGTCCGATGCCCTGATCCATGCGATCAATCTGGGCGGCATAGATTTCCATGCGCCTGGTCTGCCAATCCTTGTATTCGGCTTCTTCCCAGGGGGGAACCCGTGGGTCCCGTTCGGTGAGGGGCCAGCTATCGTCAATAATTCCCATTTCGATCATGCGTTTCCGGCGCTCACGACGGAGATTATCCCAGCCCGCATCGAAACGCCCATTGTATTTTGCGATGTCTTCGGGGTGGGCGTGCAACGGCCAATGGGGCGCCGTGTAGGCAACATATTGGAAAAACGGTTTTGCCGGTTGTTTTTTTGAATGTTCCCGGATTTGACGCACCGCTTCATCCGAAATGGCATCGGTGAGAAAATAATCGTCGCCTTCCGGTGTAATGCGTTCGTTGTTGCGCGTCAGCGTTCGCGGTTGGAAATAATTGGCGGCTCCCACGATGATGCCGTAGTAGTCGTCAAAACCGCGCTGACAGGGCCAGTTGTGTTTCGGGCCGTCAACAAATCCGGTGACATGCCATTTGCCGGACATGTAGGTGGCATAGCCGCCGGTTTTCAACGCTTCGGCGATGGTTACCGTATTGGCGTTCAAATCACCCACGTAACCGTCGATGCCGTCGTTTTGCGTCATGTGACCCACGTCGGCCTGATGGGGGTACAGACCGGTCAAAAGCGAGGCCCGGGAAGGACAGCAACGGGCCGTGTTGTAAAACTGTGTGTATCGCAGACCATTCGCTGCCAGTGAATCGAGATTAGGGGTTTGGACTTCCCCGCCGTAACACCCCAGGTCGGAGTAACCCATGTCGTCGTTTAGGATCAGAATAATATTAGGCTTTTTAATTTTATTCATTGTGTTTATTCCGTTTGTTATTGGTCTCTCGATAACATTTATTTATTCGGTGCCAGCGATGGTACAAAATTTATTACGGAGCAATCAATTAATCCGTATCGATGCCGGTATCGCCCTGGGATTTCATCCAGGCTTCCAGTTCGGAGCGCATCTCCCGAATGATTCCGGCGTATTTCGGATCATCGATAAGATTGTTGAGTTCATAGGGATCATTCTGTATATCGTAGAACTCAAACTCGGGACGATGTATATATCGTTCAACAATTTTGGCGGCGTGCTCATCTGTCTTCGCTTTTTCAACCCATGACATCCAGAGCTTATTCGACGGACGAGTGGCATATTTACCGTCATAAGGTTCCTTGTACAGCAAATTATGAATCAATTTATACTGTTTACTCCGTATGGAACGGATGGGGTAAGGCAGGCCTTCCGGGACATTCGCGTGCAGCCCAAAGGCATAATCACGGTGTTGGTCTGTTTTACCAAGGAGCACGTCGAGAAAACTGAATCCGTCAATATTCGCCGGTGGTTTTCCGCCGGCGGCATCAATCAATGTCGGCAGGATGTCTTCATATTGAACCAGAGCCCGGGTGGTGGTGTTTGGTTTGATTTTCCCGGGCCAGCGGGCCAGCATTCCGAATTTGGTTCCCGCGTCCCATTGCGTCCACTTATTACCCGGGAATTGGGCGCCCTGTTCGCTGGCAAAAATGAAGAGTGTATTATCGGCCAGTTTTTCTTCTTCCAGCAGGTTCATCACGTCGCCCACCTGCCGATCCAATTCGGTCAGTTCCGCCAGGTATTTTTGGTACGCGGAACGGGTTTCCGGTGTGTCAAGCCAATTGGGCGGCAATTTGAGCGAATCGGGCGGATACAATGAACGGTCACCTTCGGTCCAGGGCGCGTGGGGATAAACCGAAGCAATAACCAGGCAAAAAGGCTCTTCCGCATTGCGGGTCATAAATTCCTTTGAGCCGGTCAAATCATGGGGAGGCGTCTTTTGCATCACACAATTGCCCGGGAAACCGCCGACCGGTTCGAATGGAAACGATTCTTTGGGGGCAATGTGCCATTTCCCGGCCAATCCGACCCGGTAGCCCAAAGCGCGAAGATAATGAACGATACTTTTGGTCCCCGGTTTGACGGCGCTGTGATTCTTGTACCCGCCGCGTTTGATGGGATATATCCCGGTATAAAGGGAATGACGCGTGGGTGTACACATGGCCGTGGACCCGATGGCCTGTTCAAAGCGCACGCTTTGGGTGGCGAGATTATCGATATTCGGCGTGATGGCCTGTCCGCCGTAACAACCAAGATCATCCCAGTTGCAGTCGTCACCCAGCATGATTACGAAATTGGGTTTACGGGTATCGGCGGTAGCACAGCCGGTAAACAGTAACGGAGATGCGATAGCGCTCAGACCAAGCCCCATGCCCAACTTCTCCAGGAATTCACGTCTTTCCATTTTTTTAGTCCCCCGTACTAATTTTATTGTTTTATCTTGTTCGCACAAAAATAAGTGTGGTATCGGCAGCGGTGACTATAAAGTCGTCAAAAAATCATGTCGCTTCCAATCCGTTGGAATTGTGTTTCTATTTACTCTTGTTTTTCTTTTCTTCCCGTCTTTTTTTCCGAAGTTCCTGCAATTCGGTCCACGGCATTACGTCGCAGCGGGCAGCCCATTGTTCGTATAGTTCAGCCAATTCCCCGGCTGTTTCCGGGTGATCCTTGATGATATTGTTCGTTTCCGTACGGTCGGCTTCCATGTCATAGAGCTCCCATTCTCCCGGATATTTGCGAACCAATTTCCATTTGCCTTTCCGGATGGCTTTATTGCCTTCATGTTCCCAGTAAAGGACCTCCCGTTTATGGGGTTTATTCCTGAATGTTGGTTTCAGGCTGAAACCCTCCAGTGGTTTTATTTTGTATCCGTTATAGGTCTCGGGATATTCGACATTTGCCACATCAAGGAATGTCGCCATGACGTCCGGTAACTGCGCAGGCTGATACCGCAGTTCGTTTTTCGCGCGGATTCCGGCGGGCCAGTGGACGATAAAGGGGGTTGAAATTCCGCCTTCATGAATCCAGTGTTTGTACAGTCTGAAGGGGGTATTGGACACGTTTGCCCAGCCGATGCCGTAACTTTGATAGGTTTCCTCGCCCCCCGGCATTAAACCCGGGACATTACCGAATTGTATATCGCGCCCGTCACGCGTTTTCGCGGTGGCGATAATCGGGACCATCCAGTTCTTCCAGTGAGGTTTGACTATTTCGGCACAGCCGCCGTTATCCGCCAGGAAAACAATCAATGTATTTTCCCACTGCCCGGTGTCTTTCAGCGTTTGCAGGATGCGGCCGATGCCCTGGTCCATGCGGTCAATCTGGGCGGCGTAGACCTCCATTCGCCGGGCCTGCCATTCTTTATTTTCGGCTTCTTCCCAGGGCGGCACGCGTGAGTCGCGGGTTGTTAATTCCCAATCGTCGCGAAGGATACCCATGTCGATCATCCGTTGGCGGCGTTCCCGACGCAGTTGATCCCAGCCGGCATCAAAACGCCCCTTGTATTTGGCAATATCTTCCGGGAACGCGTGCAGGGGCCAATGGGGCGCGGTATAGGCGATGTATTGAAAGAAAGGTTGATCGGATTGCTTTTCCGCATGTTCACGAATCTGGCGGATCGATTCATTGGTAATAGCGTCAGTGAAATAGTAATCTTCGCCCTCCGGCATAATCCGTTCATTATTGCGCGTCAGTGTGCGGGGTTGATAATAATTTGCCGCTCCGGTAATGATACCATAATAGTCATCGAAACCACGTTTGTAAGGCCAGTTTTCCTTATTGCTTATTACCGAGCGGGCGACGTGCCATTTCCCGGTCATATACGTGGCATAGCCACCGTTCTTCAGCGCTTCGGCGATGGTTACCGCGTTGAAACTTAAGTTCCCGCGGTACCCGTCCAGTTGGTCGTCATCCATCATGTGGCCGACTCCCGCTTGTTGGGGGTATAAACCGGTCAGCAGCGAAGCCCGGGAGGGACAGCAACGGGCGGTATTGTAAAATTGGGTGTAGCGCAGACCATTCGCCGCCAATGAATCGAGGTTGGGAGTTTGGACCTCTCCGCCATAGCAGCCGAGATCGGAATACCCCATATCGTCGTTCAGAATTAACAGGATATTGGGCCTGTTTGCGTTTCGGAACAAACCGGCATTAACCAGTTCCGGAAAGAGAGCGGTGGCCGTGGCGGTTACGGCCAGATCTTTAATAAATTGGCGGCGGTTGATATTCATTTATTTCCTCGCGTGTAATTAAACCTGAAAATCATGGTTTGGTAATGGTTCATTCACCCCGTGATTTATTGATGTGGTGTCCAATAGTTACGACGATCTTTTTTAAAGACATATCTTCTTCTGGGATAGGGCAGGGGATCCTGGACACGCAGGATCCAGGTTAACAAATCTTCCAGTAACGACTGCCTGATTTCAGCCGATTCAGGATCATCAAATAAATTGTTCAATTCCACCGGATCGTCTTTCAGATTGTACAATTCTCCTTTGCCTTCCATGTTGAAGACCAGTTTCCAATTATCCCGGCGGACCATACGCATGGTTCCGCTCTGGGTCCAGGAATTCAGGCAATCAAAGCTGAACTCGTTGTTTAAGGCTCCTTCGTCCACCGGGTCGAGGTCGTCTTTTTCCGTGTAATTAAGTCCGCCGAAACCGTGCTCGGCATAGGCGCTGGAAAACTCGGTTTCCGGATATTTCTGTCCGGTGAGCAAGGGCCACAGGCTCCGACCCTGTACGCCGTCGGGAATTTCCACGTTCAGCGCCTCACAGATTGTCGGCATAATGTCGCAGATGTTCACGTGCGCTTCATGGGGAGTGTCCTTCGCGACGATACCGGGGCCGGTGAAAAAGAGAGGGATTCGGGTCAGACATTCCGGAAGGTCCGGCCCCTTACGGATCAACCCGTACTCGCCCGCGAAATCACCGTGATCCGAAAGAAAAACGATAATGGTATTATCGTAAAGGTCAGTTTCTTTAAGGAAAGTGACGAAGCGTTGTACCTGATCGTCGATCAGGCGCAACATCCCGTGGTAGTTCGCGCGGGCGCGATTGAGTTCAGCGGCATAATCGGGAACCGCCCGGTTCCAGACGCTCCTTAACCACTGCCAGCGGAACCCCTTTTTTGCCAACGCTTTTTCATCCGACCGGCAAGGGGGGAGTTGTTCGGGTGGGAACAGGGAATAATACGGTTCCGGCACTTGGTAAGGGTTGTGCGGTTCGGCGAAGGTCAGCCACAGGAAGAAAGGCGCTCCGGACAAGGAATCGATCCATTCCCGGGCTTTGGTAACAGCCCGGTAAGGGCCCTGGCATTCGACCGGGAAAGGCGTCGGCTCAGGATATGTCCGGTGGTGAAGTGAGTGCAGGAATTCATCGAATTCCTTTTCCTGCTTGGTGCGGTTTTTACCGGAACCGCCTCCGTGATCGAAATGAGCGCAGAAGTCCAAACGGTCTTCGGTAAGGTGAGAGTGATTTTTCCCCGACATGCCGATTTTGTACCCCTGTTCTTTCAGGACGTCTATCAAATCCCGGGAATAGGTGGCATCTTCGATATTGTGGTTGGTTCGCACACGGGTGGCGCTGGGGTAGCGTCCGGTGAACATGCTGACGCGGGCGGGGGCGCAAACCGGCATACAGGTGTAAGCCCGGTTAAAATCGATGCCTGTACGGGCCAGGGAATCAAGGAAGGGGGTGGTATCTAACGGATATCCCTCCCGTGCCGATAAATCAGCCCGCTGCTGATCGGTCATTATGATGATGATATTTGGCTTGTTTCGCAAACGTTTCCTGGAGGGGAATTTATGAATATAATATGAACATTCTTGGTTGAATTTAATGTTATTTTTTTCATAGAAACCGGGAAATTACTAATTCACCGGCTGTTGCCTTTTCCGATTGCCGGATAAATTCTTTAGCCTGAATATTTCCCTGATGAATCGGGTTTTTCAACATCAGACACGAATTGCACGAATTTTCCCG
>Ga0256830_1000381_pt1 | contig 37041 bp, 45 predicted proteins | sample 128326metaG_FD_190537 | JGI IMG/M metagenome (GOLD analysis project Ga0256830, IMG submission 190537) | Hydrothermal vent microbial communities from Lau Basin, Pacific Ocean - 128-326 | ecosystem: Environmental > Aquatic > Marine > Hydrothermal vents | place: Pacific Ocean: Lau Basin | collected...
CTGCTCTACCGCTACAAGCCCGAAGAAGGCCGCTTCGCCCGCCAGTCCGCGTTCTGGCTGGGCGTGGGCTGGATCTTCTACGGCTGCTACGCCCTGTCGGGCGAGCTGACGCGGTGGGAGTCGCTGCGCGGTCCGGTCTCGACGGCGATGCCCGAGATCCCGCTGCTCGGCATCCCGCTCACCGGCGCCTTCCTGGTCTCGACGCTGCTGTTCCTGGCCGGCGCCTTCGCCTACGTGCGCTGGCTGAGCCGGGACCAGGTCGCGCAGTACCTCATCGAGGTGGAGAGCGAGATGCGCAAGGTGACCTGGCCGAGCTTCGAGGAGGCCGTCAACTCGTCGGTGGTGGTCATCTTCACCGTCCTCTTCCTGATGGGGTTCCTGGCCCTGGCCGACTTCGTCTTCGGCTGGGTCTTCGACGTCGTGCTGTGGAGTCGCTATGGCGCTTGAGTGGTACATCGCCCGGGTCCTGACCAACCGCGAGGAAGGGGTTCGCGACAAGCTGGTCCGCCGCATCCGCGAGGCCGGCCTGGAGCACCGCATCCCGCAGGTGCTGGTGCCCGTCGAGAAGGTGGCCCAGGTCCGCGGCGGCAAGAAGCGGGTGGTGTCGAGCAAGCTCTACCCCGGGTACCTGCTCATCCAGGCCGACCTGGGCGATTGGCAGGGCGCCGACAAGCCGCAGGAGGAAGAGGACCAGAAGGTCTGGTTCGCCCTGCACGAGACCCCGGGGTTCGGCGACTTCGTCGGCGGCCAGCGCCCGCCTGCTCCGATGACCGAGGAGGAGGTCCAGGGCATCCTGGGGCGGATGGAGGAGTCGGAGGCCAGTCCGCGCTTGGCCGTCAACATCAAGCGCGGCGACATGGTCCGCATCAAGGAAGGCCCCTTCGAGGGCTTCGACGGCACGGTGGAGGAGATCGTGGAGGGCAAGGGCCAGCTCCGCGTCTCGCTCACCATCTTCGGGCGCGCCACCAGCGTGGAGATCGACCACTGGCAGGTGGAGCCCATCTAGAGCAACGACCACGCCCCTCGGGGCATCCCGTTCGGACCACCACGGTGGGAGGGAAGGAAAATGGCCAAGGAAATCACCGCAAAGATCAAGCTGCAATGCCCGGCCGGGCAGGCGACGCCTGCGCCGCCCGTCGGGCCTGCGCTCGGCGCCGCCGGCGTGCCGATCGGCGACTTCGTCAACCAGTTCAACGAAGCGACGCGCGACAAGATGGGGATGATCATCCCCGTCATCATCACCGTCTACAAGGACCGGAGCTTCTCGCTCGAGTTCAAGTCGCCGCCGGCGGCGGTGCTGCTGAAGAAGGCGGCCGGGCTCGAGAAGGCGGCTCACGACCCCGGCAAGGAGGTGGCCGGCTCGGTCACCCGCGACCAGGTGCGTGAGATCGCCGAGCTCAAGAAGGCCGACCTGAACGCAGCCGACGTCGAGGCCGCGATGCGCATCATCGAGGGAACCGCCCGGAGCATGGGGCTGGAGGTGGTGTCGTGAAGCACGGTCGCCGCTACCGCGAGAACCTGGCGCTGGTGGACCGCGAGCGGAGCTATCCGCTGGGCGAGGCCTTCAGCACCCTCAAGAAGATGCGCCACGCCAAGTTCGACGAGACCGTCGAGTGCGCGGCCCGCCTCGGCGTGGACCCGCGCAAGTCGGACCAGATGGTGCGCGGCGCGGTCAGCCTGCCCCATGGGCTCGGCAAGGACGTCAAGGTCATCGTCTTCGCCGAGGGCGATCCCGCCGACCAGGCCCGGGAAGCCGGCGCCATGGAGGTCGGCGGCGAGGACCTGGCCAAGCGCATCGAGGATGGCTGGACCGACTTCGACATCGTCATCGCCCACCCGGCGATGATGCGCGTGGTCGGCAAGCTCGGCCGTGTCCTCGGGCCGCAGGGCAAGATGCCCTCGCCCAAGTCCGGCACCGTGACCCCGGACGTCGCCAAGGCGGTCCAGGAGTTCAAGGCCGGCAAGGTCGAGTTCCGCGTGGACTCGACCGGCAACGTCCACGTCCCGGTCGGGAAGGTCTCGTTCTCCGCCGACAAGCTCGAGGAGAACGCGCGCGCCTTCCTCGACTACCTGGTGTCCCTGAAGCCGGCGACGGCGAAGGGCGCCTACATCCGCAACGTCAGCGTCTCCACCACGATGAGCCCGGGTCTGAAGGTGGACCACGGGCACGGCCACTAGCGAGGACCATGGTCAGCAAGCTCAACGAATGGATCGTCAAGGACTACGAGAACCTGGTCCGTGACCAGGATGCGGTGGTCGTGGTGTGCATGGAGCCGCTCACCGTCCAGGAGGACGAGGAGATCCGCGGCCGCATCCGCGAGGCCGGCGCCCAGCTGCGCATCACCAAGAACCGCCTGGCGCGGGTCGCCCTGAAGGAGGTCGGGATCCCGATTCCCGACGAAGCCTTCGACGGCACCTGCGGCCTGCTGGTCGGCGACGTGGAGAGCGCCATCGCCGCCGCCAAGGCGGTGGACCAGCTGTGGAAGAAGGCCGACGAGGCCAAGGTCCACTTCCGCGCGGCCTACCTCGAGGGCTCGGTCATGGGCCCCGACGAGGCCCGGCTGCTGCCGACCATGCCCGACAAGGACACGGTCCGCGCCATGATGCTGAGCGCGCTGCTCGGCCCGGCGCGCCAGCTCGCCTCGCTGATGAGCGAGGTGCCCGCTTCGCTCGCCCGCGGCCTCCAGGCGCGGGCCGACCAGGAGGAGGCCGCCTAGGTCATCCCCCGACCCCCATCCCGCAACCGCCCGACTCCCGAACCGAACCGCACCATGTCCGAAACCACCCAAGAGACCGTCGAACTCGACGGCGAACTCGAGGAACTCTTCACCAAGCTCGACGCCCTGCCCCTCGGCAAGGCGGCCCAACTCGTCAAGGCGATGGAGGAGCGCTGGGGCGTCAGCGCCGCCGCGCCGGTCGCCGTCGCTGCGGCTCCCGCCGCCGGCGGTGGTGAGGCCGCCGAGGAGAAGACCTCCTTCGACGTCGTGCTCGAGAACTTCGGTCAGAAGAAGATCGACGTCATCAAGGTCGTCCGCACCGTCACCGGCCTGGGCCTCAAGGAGGCCAAGGAGCTGGTGGAGTCCGCCCCCAAGGCCATCAAGGAGGGGGTGAGCAAGGACGAGGCCGAAGAGCTCAAGAAGCAACTCGAGGAAGCCGGAGCCACGGTCAAGCTCGCTTGAACCGGCCCCCCCGGCTCCAGCCTCTGGATCCACGGCCGTCGGCCCCCCGCGTGGGGGCCGACCCGACCCTCCCCTGCGGCCGGTGTACCCTGGTGGTACACCGGTGGGGGAATCTTCTCCGTTGAACGGCGCCGTCCGCCGTCCCAGGGACCCGGTCCCTCACGCCTTCTCATCCCATGCCCGCTCGATTCGCCCCTGACGTCGCCGACTTCCCGGTCCGCGACTTCCGCAGCTTCCCCTTCCACGACGACGGTCTCCTGCCCGGGCTGGCCGACCTGCAGAAGAAGTCCTACGAGGCCTTCCTCCAGGAGGACACGGCCCCCTCGCGGCGCAAGAAGCAGGGCCTGGAAGCGCTGTTGAGCGAGGTCTTCCCGATCGAGAGCCACGACAAGACGTTGGCCCTCGAGTACCGGTCGTACCACCTCGGTCGGCCGCGTTACACCCCGGACGAGTGCCGGAAGCTGAAGGAGACCTACGCGTATCCGCTCAAGGTGCGGATGGCGCTGACCAAGGGCGACCACGCGGTCGAGGAGGAGATCTACCTCGGCGAGGTCCCGATCATGATGGGCGGGGGCGAGTTCATCATCAACGGCTCGGAGCGGGTCATCGTGGCCCAGTTGCACCGCTCGCCGGGCATCGACTTCGCGGTGGAGCAGCATTCCGGCGAGAAGAAGCTGCACTCGGCGCGGATCATTCCGGAGCGGGGCTCGTGGATGGAGTTGTCGGTGACCGCCAAGGGCATCCTGCAGGTGCGCATCGACCAGCAGTCCAAGTTCCCGGCGGTGACCCTGCTGCGGGCGCTGGATCCGGAATGGGGCACGGACGACGCCATCCTGCGGCTGTTCTACTCCGTCGAGACCCTGAAACGGGGGCCACGGGCCAGCCGCGCCAAGTTCGCCCAGCAGTTGGAGGGACGGATCGCCCTCGGCGAGGTCCGCGACCAGCGGACCGGCGAAGTCTGGGCCGAGGCCGGCCAGGAGATCTCCGCCGAGGCTGCGGAGCGCATCGCGCAGAGCGACCTCACCGAGATCGAGGTCATCGAGGATCCGGAGGACCGGCTCATCCTCGACACCCTGCGCGAGGAAGGCAACGTCCACACCCATGAGGAGGCCATCGCGGCGATCTACGCCAAGCTGCGCCCCGGCAACCCGATCCAGCTCGAGAAGGCGCGCGAACTGCTGCGTGACCGCTTCTTCGATCCGCAGCGCTACAGCCTGGGGCGGGTCGGCCGCTTCCGGATCAACCGCAAGTTCGGGCGTCCGGCGTCGGCCGACAAGGGACCGTTCACGCTGCTGCCGGAGGACTTCCTGGACACCATCCGCTACCTGCTGAAGCTGCGCCGCGGCGAGGGCGAGGTGGACGACATCGACCACCTCGGCAACCGCCGGGTGCGGCTCATCCAGGAGATGGCCGGGGAGGAGTTCCGCAAGGGCCTCCTCAAGGTGGCCCGGGCCGCGGTGGAGCGCATGTCCCAGGAGGAGGACACCGACACCCTCACCCCGCGCAGCCTGATCAACGCCAAGGCCTTCTCGACGGTGGTGGACCAGTTCTTCGCCCGCGGCGAGTTGTCGCAGGTCGTGGACCAGACCAACCCGCTGTCGCAGCTGGCTCACGAGCGGCGGTTGTCGGCTCTGGGGCCAGGCGGCCTCAACCGCAAGCGCGCCGGCTTCAAGGAGCGCGACGTCCACATCAGCCACTACGGGCGTCTGTGCCCCATCGAGACCCCGGAGGGGGCCAACATCGGACTGATCAGCTCGCTGGCGCTGTTCGCGATGGTGGACGACTACGGCTTCCTGGTGACGCCGTACCGCAAGGTCGTCAAGGGCAAGATCACCGACGAGATCGCCTGGTTGCGCGCCGACGAGGAGTACGAACTGGTGTTCGCTCCGGCCGACGCGCCGATGGATTCCAAGGGACGGCTGATCCCCGACGAGGACGGCATGGTGATGTGCCGATGGCACGGTGAGTTCAGCAGGCAACCGCTGGACCGCGTGCAGTACATCGACGTGGACCCTGCGCAGATCCTGGGCATCTCGGCTGCGCTGATCCCGTTCCTGGAGCACGACGACGCCAACCGCGCGCTGATGGGGTCGAACATGCAACGTCAGGCGGTGCCGTTGGTCGCGACCGAACCGCCGGTGGTGGCCACCGGCATGGAGCGTCCGGTGGCGCAGAACTCGGGGTGGGTGGTGCGCGCCCGCCGTGCCGGCACGGTCGAGTACGTGGATGGTGAGCAGATCCGCGTCAAGGGCGATCCCGAGCCCTACGTGCTGCGCAAGTTCCAGGGCACCAACGAGCACACCTTCGTCAACCAGCGACCGCTGGTGAAGGTGGGGCAGAAGGTCAAGCGCGGCGAGATCCTCGCCGACGGGCCAGCGACCAAGCAGGGCGAGCTGGCGATCGGCAAGAACCTGCTGGTCGCGTTCATGTCCTGGGAGGGCTACAACTACGAGGACGCGATCGTGGTCAGCGAGCGGCTGGTCCAGGACGACGTGTTCACCTCGATCCACGTCGACGAGTACGAGGCCGAGATCCGCGAGACCACCCTCGGCAAGGAAGAGTTCACGCGGGACATCCCCAACGCGGGGGAGCGCGCCCTGCGGAACCTGGACGAGGACGGCATCGTCCGCATCGGCACGCGGGTCGGACCCAACGACATCCTGGTCGGCAAGATCGCGCCCAAGTCCAAGACCGAGCTGACGCCGGAGGAACGTCTGCTGCACGCCATCTTCGGGCGCGCCGGCGAGGACGTGAAGAACGTGTCGCTCAAGCTGCCGGCGGGCGTCCACGGCATCGTCATCGGCGCCGAGAAGTTCAGCCGCAAGGTCAACATGAGCCCGGCCGAGCGGGCCAAGGCCACCGCCGAGATCCGGCGCATCGAGGCCGAGTACGACGAACTGTTCCGGCGCGAGCTGCAGGCCGCGGTGGAGGAGCTGCAGGAGTACCTCGGCGAGAAGCTGAAGGATCCGCAGACCAAGCGCCAGATCAAGATCACCGAGGCCACGCTGTTCGGTGACCTCGAGCGCATCCGCGAGTTCCTCAAGACCTACGTGGACGGGATCTCGCACCCGAGCCGGCGCGCCAAGGCCGAGGAGATCGTGCGCACCCACCTGATCCGGATCGAGGACAAGGAGGCGTGGAAGGTCAAGATGGCCAGCCGCCTGACCCGTGGCGACGACCTGCCGAACGGGGTCCTCGAGATGGTCAAGGTCTACATCGCGACCAAGCGCAACCTGTCGGTGGGCGACAAGATGGCGGGGCGTCACGGCAACAAGGGCGTGATCGCGAAGATCCTGCCGATGGAGGACATGCCGTACCTCGAGGACGGCACCCCGGTGGACATCATCCTCAACCCGTTGGGCGTCCCCAGCCGGATGAACGTCGGCCAGATCCTGGAGACCCACCTCGGTTGGGCGGCGATGAAGAAGGGTTTCCGGGCCATCACCGCGGCCTTCGACGGGGCCAAGGAGGAGGACATCGAGGAGGCGCTGGAGGAGGCCGGGCTGCCGAAGCGCGGCACCACGCCGCTCTACGACGGCCGCACCGGACAGCCCTTCGAGCAGGAGGTCACGGTCGGATACATGTACATGTTGAAGCTGCACCACCTCGTGGACGAGAAGGTGCACGCGCGCTCCACCGGCCCCTACAGCCTCATCACCCAGCAGCCGCTCGGCGGCAAGGCCCGCTTCGGCGGCCAGCGCTTCGGCGAGATGGAGGTGTGGGCCCTCGAGGCCTACGGCGCGGCCTATCTCCTCCAGGAGATGCTCACCGTCAAGTCGGACGACGTGGACGGACGGACCAAGATCTACGAATCCATGGTCAAGGGCAAGAACATCCTCGAACCGGGTATGCCGGTCAGTTTCGAGGTGCTGATGAACGAGATCCGGGGCCTCGCCCTGAACATCCAACTCGAGCGGCAGCAGGCCTAGGACGACTCCAGCGATGATCGAGAAAGACACCAGTCACTTCACCTCCCCCATGGGCAGCGACCTGCCGCCGGTTCCCGGCGCGCAGGAGAGCCGCGAGGCCCTGGCGGTCAGCATCCGGCTGGCCTCTCCGGAGGACATCCGCAGCCAGTCGTCCGGCGAGGTCAAGAAGCCGGAGACCATCAACTACCGCACCTTCCGTCCCGAGAAGGACGGGTTGTTCTGCGAACGCATCTTCGGCCCGGAACGCGACTACGAGTGCTCCTGCGGCAAGTACCGGGGGCAGAAGCACATGGGCATCGTCTGCGACAAGTGCGGGGTCATGGTCACGACCTCGCGCGAGCGCCGCAAGCGCATGGGCCACATCAACCTGGCCGCGCAGGTCGCGCACATCTGGTTCTTCTCGGTGACGCCGAGTCGAATCGGCAACCTGCTCGGGATGAAGAAGACCGCCTTGGAGAAGGTGATCTACTTCCAGGACTTCGTCGTCATCGATCCGGGCGACAGTGACTTCGAGCGTTGCCAGCTCATCACCGAGGACGAGTATCGGCGGGCCCGGGCCCAGTACGGTTCGTCGTTCCAGGCGGGGATGGGCGCCGAGGCCATCCGCGAGCTGCTGGGCGGGCTGAACCTCGAAGCGATCTCGCGCCAGCTGCGCGAGGACATGAAGAACTGCACGTCCAAGCAGCGGCTGGCCGACATCATCAAGCGGCTGCGGACGGTGGAGATGCTGCGGGACTCGCCCAACGATCCGCAGTGGATGATCCTCGAGGTGGTGCCGGTGATCCCGCCGGAGCTGCGGCCGCTGGTGCGTCTCGATTCCGGCAACTTCGCCAGCTCGGACCTCAACGACCTCTACCGCCGCCTGATCAACCGGAACGGGCGCCTGAAGCGGTTGATCGAGTTGAATGCGCCGGAGGTGATCATCCGCAACGAGAAGCGGATGCTGCAGCAGTCGGTGGACGCGCTGTTCGACAACGGTCGCTGCAAGCGGCAGGTGATGAGCACGTCCAACCAGCCGCTCAAGTCGCTGACGGACATGATCAAGGGCAAGCAGGGGCGGTTCCGCCTCAACCTGCTCGGCAAGCGGGTGGACTACTCGGCCCGCTCGGTGATCGTGGTCGGGCCCGCGCTCAAGCTCCACCAGTGCGGTCTGCCCAAGGTCATCGCTCTGGAGCTGTTCCAGCCGTTCATCATCCGCCGGCTCAAGGAGCTGCGCCTGGCCGAGACCATCAAGGCCGCCAAGAAGATGTTGGAGCGGCGCGAGGAGGTGGTGTGGGACATCCTCGAGGAGGTCATCAACAACCACCCGGTGCTGCTCAACCGCGCTCCGACGCTGCACCGCATGGGCATCCAGGCCTTCGAGCCGGTGCTGATCGAGGGCAATGCCATCCAGATCCACCCGCTGGTGTGCCAGGGCTACAACGCCGACTTCGACGGCGACCAGATGGCGGTCCACCTGCCGTTGTCGCTCGAGGCGCAGATCGAGGCCAGCACCCTGATGCTGGCGACGAACAACGTGTTCTCGCCGTCGAACGGCCAGCCGATCATCTCGCCTCACCAGGACATCATCCTCGGGCTGTACTACCTCACTGCGGACCGCGAGGAGGCCAAGAACGAGGTGCGTCCCGATTCCAAGCCCTGGGAGGCGTCCTACGGTTCGCTCGACGAGCTGATGCTGGCGTACTCGGTGGGCCACCTCGAGACCCATTCCAAGGTGCGGGTGATGTTCCCGGCCGGCAGCGTCGTCGCCGAGCGCTTCGGGCAGCCGCCACGCACGCTGGAGCAGCCCGAGGTCCTGGTCACCACTCCGGGGCGGGCCATCGTCAACGATGCGCTGCGGCCGCGGATGCCGTACTACAACTACCCGCTGGACAAGAAGGCGATTCGGGAGCTGATCCACGATTGCCAGGACCTGGCGGGGAACCAGGAGACCCTGCAGCTGCTCGACGACCTCAAGGCGCTGGGCTTCAAGGGGGCCACCCGGTCGGGGCTGTCGTTCTCCAAGAACGACATGCGGATCCCCGAGAAGAAGTGGGAGATCATCAGCGAGACCCAACGCGAGGTGGACGAAGTCCAGAAGGACTTCCTCGAGGGAGCGATCACCGACAACGAGCGCTACTCCAAGGTCATCGACCTGTGGACTTCGGCCCGGGACAAGGTGTCCCAGGTCCTGCTCGAGGAGCTGAAGAACGACACCCGTGACGGCAAGCCCTACCTCAACCCGGTGTTCGTGATGGCGAACTCGGGCGCCCGGGGCGGGGTGGACCAGATCCGCCAGCTCTCGGGGATGCGCGGCCTGATGGCCAAGCCCAGCGGCGAGATCATCGAGACCCCGATTCGGGCCAACTTCCGTGAGGGGCTCCACGTGCTCGAGTACTTCAGCTCGACCCACGGTGCTCGCAAGGGACTGGCCGACACCGCGCTCAAGACCGCGGACTCGGGGTACCTCACCCGCAAGTTGGCCGACGTCGCCCAGAACGTGGTCGTCGGCAAGTTCGACTGCGGCACCATCCAGGGCATCTTCAAGAAGGCGGTGGTCCAGGGCGACAAGGTCCTGCTGCCGCTGCGGCAGGTGCTCCGCGGCCGCGTCAGCCTCAAGGAGATCCGCGACCGCATCACCGACGAACTCATCGTCGAGAAGAACGGCCTGATCACTCCCGAGATCGCGCGTCGGATCGAGGAGCTCGGTTACCTCGACAAGGTCCTGGTCCGCAGTCCGCTGACCTGCGAGGCCGGCGACGGCATCTGCGCGTTGTGCTACGGCGAGGACCTCTCCCGGGGCACCCTGGTCGAGGACGGCCTGGCCGCCGGGATCATCGCGGCACAGTCCATCGGAGAACCCGGGACCCAGCTGACGATGCGGACCTTCCACATCGGCGGCACCGCCAGTCGCGCCCTGATCGAGAGCGAAGTCAAGGCCCGCCGGTCCGGCGCCGTGTTCTTCGAGGGCCTGCGCACCGTGCCGGGCGACCAGGAGGGGACCTTGGTGGTCCTGTCCAACAACGGCGTCGTCGTGCTCAAGGACGACAAGGGCCGCATCGTGGACCGCCACGAGGTCCAGATCGGTTCCCGCCTCTACGTCGAGGAAGGCGCCAAGGTGCGCAAGGGCACGCGGATCGCGGACTGGGACCCGCACTTCCTGCCGATCCTGGCCCAGGAAGGCGGCGTGGTCCGTTTCGAGGACGTGATCGAGGGCAAGACCATGGTCATCGAAGAGGACGCCAAGACCGGCTTCAAGCGCCGCAAGGTGATCGAGGCCAAGGGCGACCTCCATCCGCAGCTGGTCGTCGTCGGCAAGGACGGCAAGCCCAAGTACGCCGAATCCCTGCCCGAGAACGCCTACCTCGAGGTCGAGGACGGTCAGGAGGTCGAGCCGGGAGCCCTGCTCGCCAAGTCGCCGCGGGGCGTCGGCGGCACCCAGGACATCACCGGCGGTCTGCCCCGGGTCACCGAGCTGTTCGAGGCGCGGACGCCGAAGGACCCCTCGGTCATGGCGCAGATCGACGGCATCGTCCAACTCGGCGAGAAGCGGCGCGGCAAGCGGGTCATCCTGGTCCGCAACGAGGAGACCGGTGAGGAGCGGGAGCACCTGGTGCCGCTCTCCAAGCACCTGCGGGTGCGCACCGGCGACCACGTCCGCGCCGGGCAGGCCCTGGTGGACGGCCCGTTGCCGCCGCAGGGGATCCTCGCCATCCAGGGCGAGGATGCGGCCCAACGCTACATGGTGGACGAGATCCAGAAGGTCTACCGCGCCCAGGGGGTGATCATCGACGACAAGCACGTCGAGATCATCGTCTCGCAGATGATGCGCAAGGTACGCGTCGAGCAGCCGGGTGATTCCGACCTGCTGCCCAACTCGCTGATCGACCGGCATCGCTTCCGCAAGATCCGCGAGGAGATGATGGCCGCCGACAAGGAGCCGCCGACCGCCTCGCCCATCATCATGGGGATCACCAAGGCCTCGGTGCAGTCGGAGAGCTTCATCTCCGCCGCCTCCTTCCAGGAGACCACCAAGGTCCTGACCGAGGCCGCCCTGCGCGGCAAGCGGGACGAGCTCAAGGGGCTCAAGGAGAACGTCATCCTGGGCAACCTGATTCCGGCGGGCACCGGCTTCCGGCCGCGGCTCGCCCGGCGCATCCAGAAGAAGGTGGACTTCTCGCAGTTCGCCGGTGAATTCGGGGGGATGGGGGACGAGGCCGCCGAGCAGGAGGCCGGAACCCTCCCCGCTTGACCCGTTCCGGCCCCACGGTAGAATCTGCCTCCCCCCATCCCGGGAACCCACCTCATGCCGACCATCAACCAACTCGTCCGCAAGGGCCGCAAGCCGCCGAAGAAGCGGTCCAAGAGCCCCGTGCTCGAGTCCTGCCCGCAGAAGCGGGGGGTGTGCACCCAGGTGCGCACGATGACTCCCAAGAAGCCGAACTCGGCCCTGCGCAAGGTGGCGCGGGTCCGTCTCTCGAACGGGAAGGAGATCACGGCCTACATCCCGGGTGAGGGTCACAACCTCCAGGAGCACTCGATCGTGCTGGTCCGCGGCGGTCGCGTCCGCGACCTGCCCGGCGTCCGCTACCACATCATCCGCGGTACCCTGGACTGCGCCGGCGTGGACGGGCGCAAGCAGAGCCGCTCCAAGTACGGAACGCGCAAGGGCAAGTAGCCCGATTCCCGACGATGCCTCGCAGCTACAAGTCCACTGCGGTCTACCTGAAGCCGGACGTCCGTTTCGGCAGCATGGTCGCCACCAAGTTCATCAACAAGATCATGCAGGACGGCAAGAAGTCCGTCGCCGAGGCGATCTTCTACGAGGCCTGCGACCTGGCGGCCAAGAAGCTGGAGATCCCGCCGGAGGAGGTCTTCGTCAAGGCGCTGGAGAACGTGAAGCCCGCGGTCGAGGTGCGTTCCAAGCGCGTCGGCGGCGCCAACTACCAGGTGCCGCGCGAGGTCAGCCCGAAGCGGGCCCAGACCCTCGGCATCCGCTGGATCGTGGACAATGCCCGGAAGAAGAAGGGCATGCCGATGGCGCGCCGGCTCTCGGCCGAACTGGTGGACGCCTGCAACAACACCGGCGCGTCCGTTCAGTGGAAGGAGAACGTCCACAAGATGGCCGAGGCCAACCGGGCCTACAGCCACTTCGCCTTCTAGGGGCCTCCCCACTCCCGGCTCCCGCCGGAGGCCCACCCCCGCCGTGAGCCCGCGCCCTCCCGTGGTCCTGCTGCGGCTGGACAAGGAGTCGCCGCGGAAGTGCTCGCTGACCCCGTACCGGGAACGTGGGCCCGCCGGGGTGCGCTGGATCGACCACCGCCTGGGGCGCGAGGTCGAGGTCGGCGAAGTCACCCTGCTGCACCCCGAGGGCGAGCCGTTGGGGCCGGACGACGCCGTGCGGCCGCTGCTGCTCGTGGATTCCTCGTGGCGCGACCTGCCGCGGGTGCTGCGCGACGTGCGCGGTACGCTCCATCGGCGCCGCCTCCCGCGGGGTCTGGTGACCGCCTATCCGCGGCGCAGCAAGACCTACCGCGACCCGGACGCCGGGTTGGCCAGCATCGAGGCCCTGCACGCCGCCTTGGCGTTGCTCGGGCACCGCGACGATTCGGTGCTCGAGGGCTACCATTGGGCCGGGGAGTGGTTGCGGCGGAACGCCGAACTCCTCCCGGGGCCAGGGGAATGACACCGAAAGCGCCGCTCCGCAACTTCGGCATCCTCGCGCACGTCGATGCGGGGAAGACGACGCTGAGCGAGCGCATCCTCTTCCTCGCGGGGATCGAGCATCGCATGGGCGAGGTCCACGAGGGCACCGCGGTCATGGACTGGGAAGAGGAGGAGCGGGCGCGCGGCATCACCATCGGCGCCGCCGTCACCCACCTGGAGTGGCGCGACCACCGGGTCCAGCTGGTGGACACGCCGGGACACGTGGACTTCACGGTGGAGGTCGAGCGCTGCCTGCGCGTCCTCGACGGTGCGGTGGTCCTGCTCGACGGAGTGGAAGGGGTGCAGCCGCAGACCGAGGCGGTGGTGCGTCGTGCCCGGGCCCACGGGCTGCCGCTCCTCGCGATGGTCAACAAGCTGGACCGGCCGGGCGCCGACTTCGCCGCCGCGCTCGAAGACCTGCAGGAGCGGATCCACCCGGGGGCGGTGGCGGTGCACTGGCCGCTCTACGATGCGGAAGGGACGTTCCTCGGCGTGGTGGACCTGGTGGCGGAGCGCGGGCTGGTCTTCCCCGAGGGTGAGGAGCGCTCGCCCCGCATCGTCGCGCCCCCGGACTCGGGCGAGATGGCGGCGGCCTGGCGCGAGGCCCGCGACCGGCTCTGTGCGCTCGCCGCCGAAGGCGATGCCGAGCTCGAGGCGCGTTGGGTGGAGTGCGGACGGTTGGAGGCCGACGTGTTGCACGCCGCGCTCGGGCGGGCGACGCGCGCCGGGCGGCTGGTCCCGGTGCTGGCCGGTTCTGCGCTGCGTCCTTCGGCCGCCGGTCCGGTGCTGGACGCGGTGGTGGACTGGTTGCCGGGGCCGGAGGAGCTGCCGCCGGTGGTCGGCGTCGACCCCGAGGGGGAGACGGTGGAGCGCGCCCCCCGGCCCGACGAGCCCTGCGCCGCGTTGGTCTTCAAGTATCGCCACGACCGCCACGGCGGGCTCCTCTACCTGCGCGTGTATGCGGGCGTCCTCGAGGAGGGACGCCCGCTGGTGGTGGCGCGTACCGGTGCCCGGGTGCGGCTGCGCCCGCTCTACCGCATGCATGCGGACCACCGCGAGCGCGCCGACCGCTTCGGGCCCGGCGCCATCGCGGCCACGCCGGGGGTGGGGGAGGTCAGGACGGGCGACACCCTGCACGAGCCGGGGGCCCCCATCGCGCTCGAACCGCCGTCGTTCCCAGCGCCGGTCCTGCGCCGCGGGGTCGAGGTGCGTGACCCGGCCGACCGCGCCCGCTTGGAGGAGGCGCTGCGGGCCCTGGAGCGGGAGGACCCGACCCTGCGCGCCGAGGGTGATGCCGACAGCGGCAGCTGGATCCTGGCCGGGATGGGCGAGCTCCACCTGGAGGTGGCGGCCCATCGGCTGGAGCGCGAGTTCGGGCTGGCGGTGCGGCTCGGCGAGCTGCGCGTGCAGCACCTCGAGTCGGTGGCCGCGCCCTGCCGCGGCATGGGACGGGCCGAGACCCTGGGCGAGCGGCCGCAACGGCTGGAGCTGGACCTGGAGCTGGCCCCGCTCGAGCCGGGCGCCCCGAATCGGCTCGAGGCCACGGCCGCGGCCCTGGAGGTCCTGGGCCCCGAGGCCGCGGCGGAGCTGCGGGAGGAGCGGACGGCGCGGCAGCTCCACGGCGCCCACGGGCATCCCGCGGCCGGTCTTCGGATCCGGGTGGTCGGCGCCCGCCTCGAGCCGGCCTCCGGGACCGCCACCGGGGCCCTTTGCGTGGGGGCGCTCCAGGACGGGGTGCGGCGCGCCCTGGCGGAGTCCGGTGTGCTGCTGGAGCCGATGGCCGAGGTCGAGGTGGTCGCCCCCCAGGAGCACGTGTCGGCCGTGCTCGCCGACCTGCAGCAGCGCCGCGCCGACATCCGGGCCCTGGACATGGCCGGCCAGGACCGGCAGCGGGTCCGGGCGCGCGTTCCGTTCGCCCGCCTGCTGTCCTATCCGACGGCCCTGCGGTCCCTGACCCGGGGGCAGGCCGCCGCCGACGTCCGCCCCGGGGGCTTCCGGGCCCGGAGCGCGGATTCCGGGGCCGGAGGGCCTTGACCGCCCCGTCAGGGTGCGTAGAATGTGCGCCCCTTTTCGGGGTCAGCCCCGGTGGAATCCGGACCGATCCCGTCGTCGTCCCCCCGCGCCTTACGGCCGGCCCCGGGACCGCGGCGGCAGGATGGAGGAAGCCGGGGCTGGAAGTGTTCGCAACGATGGCATCCCGCATCCAAATCCGGCTCGAGGCCTACGATCACGAAGCGATCGACCAGGCCACCGAGAGCATCATCGAGGCCGCACGCCTGACCGGCGTGAAGGTCTCGGGCCCGATCCCGCTGCCGACGCGCATCGAGCGCTACACGGTGTTGCGTTCGCCGCACATCGACAAGAACGCGCGCGAGCAGTTCGAGATCCGGACCCACAAGCGTCTCATGTACCTCCTCGAGCCGACCCCGCAGACCATCGACGCCCTCAACCGGTTGGTGCTCTCGGCCGGCGTCGACGTCCGCATCAAGGTCTAGGGCCTGCCGCCGAGCGAAGACCGTTCCCTCCTCCCGCAAGTTCCCCGTCACGGGGAACCGCTGCGACCGTTCCCGACCTGGAAACCGGGAGAAACCGATGACCGAAATCAAGTTCCTGCTGGCGCGCAAGAAGGGCATGACCCAGTTCTTCCGCGAAGACGGCACCGTCGTTCCCGTGACGGTGCTGGAGGCCGGCCCGTGCACCGTGACCGCGGTGCGGACCCCCGAGCGGGACGGCTACTCGGCCGTCCAGATCGGCTTCGTGCCGGCCAAGGCCAAGCACGTGGCCAAGCCGCAGCGGGTCGCCTTCGAGAAGAACGGCACCCAGGCGTTTCGGGTGCTGCGGGAGTTCCGCGTCCCCGATGCTTCCCAGTACGAGGTCGGCACCGAGTTCCGGGCCGACCTCTTCGAGTCGGGGGACGTCGTGGACGTCACCGGTCGGAGCAAGGGGCGTGGTTTCGCAGGCACCATCAAGGCGCACGGCTTCTCCCGCGGCCCCGAGAGCCACGGCTCGATGAACGTGCGAGCTCCGGGCGCGATCGGTCAGTGCGCCGACCCGGCGCGGGTGTTCAAGGGGCAGCGCATGGCGCGCCACTTCGGCAACGAGCGGCGGACCGTCAAGAACCTCGTCGTCGAGGGTGTGGACCCCGAACGCGGCCTGCTCCTGGTCCGGGGCGGCGTGCCCGGCCCGCCGAACGGCATCCTCCAGATCCGCAGCGCCAAGACGGCCCCGGTGAAGTGACCATGGAGAACGTCCCCACCTACGATGCGGCCAGCGGCGCCGCCGGAGAGCGGGCCCTCGGGGCCGAGCTCGGCACCCCTCTGTACCGGACCCTGAAGGACGCCATCGTCCAGTACCAGGCCAACCGGCGCCAGGGTGACGCCCATACCAAGACCCGAGGTGAGGTCGCCGGGCACACCAAGAAGCCGTGGCGGCAGAAGAAGACCGGGCGCGCCCGCGCCGGCGACCGGCGCAGCCCCCTATGGGTCGGCGGCGGCACCACCTTCGGGCCGCGCAACGACCGGCGCTGGCACTACCACCTGCCGCGCAAGCAGCGCCTCGTCGCGCTGAAGAGCGCTCTCGCCGGGAAACTCGGCGACGGCGAGGTCCGCGAGGTCCTGAACCTGCGCTTCGAGGCGCCTTCCGCCAAACAGGCCCGCGCCGTGCTGGCGGCCTGCGCCGAGGGCGGCAGCGCGCTGGTGCTGACGGCGGAGTACGACCCGGTGGTGTGGAAGAGCTTCCGCAACTTCCCGCGGGTCCAGGTCCGCACCGCGGCCGAGGCCAACGCCTACGACCTGCTGGCGCACAAGTGGCTGCTGTGCCAGGAAGGGGCGCTCGACGTCCTGCTCCAGAGGATCGGAACCACCGTGGAGGCCTGACATGCAGAAGACCGAAGCCCACGCGATCGTGCTCAAGCCGGTGCTGACCGAGAAGTCCACCTGGGAGCAGGAGAACCGCAACCTCTACCGATTCGAGGTCGCCGGAGGCGCCAACAAGGTCGAGATCAAGCGCGCCGTCGAGCTGTTGTTCGACGTGGACGTGCTCCAGGTCAACACCTTGATCCGCCCCGGGAAGCTGCGCCGCCGCGGCGCCCGCTACCACCAGACCCCGCCCCGCAAGATCGCCCTGGTGCGCCTTGCCGAAGACCAGAAGATCGAACTGCTCTAGGAGGCATCGGAGATGGGCATCAAGTACTACAAACCGACTTCGCCCGGACGGCGCGGGGCCTCGGTCCTGGACCGCAAGGAGGTGACCCGGCAGACCCCGGAGCGCAGCCTGCTGGCGCCGCTCAAGAAGACCGGCGGCCGCAACAACCAGGGGCGGGTCACGGCGCGGCACAAGGGCGGCGGACACAAGCGCCGCTACCGCATCATCGACTTCAAGCGCGACAAGGACGGCGTGCCGGCGAAGGTCGCCCACATCGAGTACGACCCGAACCGGACCTCGTACATCGCACTGCTGCACTACGCCGACGGCGAGAAGCGCTACATCCTGTGTCCCAAGGGGCTGGAGCAGGGCGACGTCGTCGAGAGTGGTCCCGGCGCCGAGCCGCGGGTCGGCAACGCGATGCCGCTCGGCGACATCCCGCTCGGCATGGAGGTGCATGCGGTCGAGCTGCGGCCCGGACAGGGCGCCAAGATGGTGCGCGCAGCCGGCGCTTCGGCGCGGCTGGCGGCCCGCGAGGGCGACTACGCGTTGCTGGCGCTGCCGAGCGGCGAGCTCCGGAGGGTCCACGTCCGTTGCCGGGCCACCATCGGTGAGGTCGGCAACTCGGACCACCAGAACGTGCGGCTCGGCAAGGCCGGCCGCATGCGGTGGCGCGGCGTGCGGCCGACCGTGCGCGGCGTCGCGATGTACCCCGCCGCCCACCCGCACGGGGGCGGTGAGGGTCGCACCAAGGGCAAGCACCCCGTCAGCAAGTGGGGCAAGCCGGCGCGCGGTCCCAAGACCCGCAAGAAGAACAAGCCGACCGACGTGTTCATCGTGCGTCGTCGCAAGACCAAGAAGAGGTAGGGCACGACATGAGCCGCAGCATCCGCAAGGGTCCCTGGATCGACGACCGTCTGGAGCGGAAGGTCCAGAAGGCCAAGGCTTCGGGGGATCGCAAGCCGATCCAGACCTGGGCCCGGGCTTCGACCATCACCCCCGACTACGTCGGGATGACCTTCATGGTCCACAACGGCAAGACCTTCCTCAAGGTCTTCGTGACCGAGGACATGGTGGGCCATCGCATGGGCGAGTTCGCTCCGACGCGAACCTTCCGGGGCCACGACAAGAAGTAGGTCGCCATGGAATTCCGCGCTTCCCACCGCTACGCCCACATCTCCGCCTTCAAGGCCCGTTCGGCGGCGACCTTGATCCGGGGGCTGGACGTCAATCGTGCCCTGGTCCTGCTGGAGCACGACCCGACGCGGGGCGCCGCCTTCCTCAAGAAGGTGCTGCGTTCCGCCATCGCCAACGCGAGCCAGGACGAGAACGTGGACCCCAACCGCCTGTACGTCAAGGACGTGCGGGTGGACGAGGGGCCGTTGATCCACGGCCGGCCGCGTTTCCGTCCTGGGCCGATGGGGCGGGCCATGCCCCTCCGGCGCCGTACCTCTCACTTCCACGTCGCGGTCGCACCGCGGGAGAACGCCTGACATGGGACAGAAGATCCATCCCATCGGATTCCGCGTGGGCATCAGCGAGCCGTGGCGGTCGCGCTGGTTCGCCCGCGGCAGGGACTTTTCCGACAACGTCCTCATGGACTTCCGGGTCCGTGAGCTGATCCGGAAGCGCTTCCGCAAGGGGGTGATCTCGCGGATCGACATCCAGCAGCGCGGCGGCCGCCTGACGGTCATGATCCAGGCGACGCGCAAGGGCGAAGTCATCGGGCGCGGTTACGCGACCCGTGACCAGCTGGTCTCGGACCTCGAGAAACTGACCGGCTTGGAGGTCAAGCTGGACATCCAGGAGGTCCGCCACTGGGACCTGGACGCCCAGACCGTGGCCGAGAACCTGGCAGGCGCCATCGAGCGTCGGGTCTCGCCGCGGCACCAGATGAAGCGCATCGTCGAGAACGCGATGAACGCCGGCGCCCAGGGCATCAAGGTCCAGGTCAGCGGACGGATCGACGGCAAGGAGATGAGCCGGACCCTGGTCCAGCGACAGGGGCGGGTGCCGCTCCAGACGCTGACCGCGATCGTGGACTACGGTTTCAGCGAGGCCCACACCACCTATGGCGTGCTCGGCGTCAAGGTCTGGATCTTCACCGGAGAGTCGACGCGTTTCTAGGGAGGTCATGCCATGTTGATGCCGAAGAGGACCAAGTACCGCAAGCCGCAGCGCGGCAAGCTGAAGGGCACCTATGCCTGCCACAAGCCGGACGGCAAGGGCGTGGCCGGTCGCAACCTGCACCGCAAGGGGATCAAGTACTCCAAGAAGCGCCTGACCCGCGAGGTCGCCAGCCGCGGCAACCGGGTCGCCTTCGGCGACTTCGGCCTCCAGGCGTTGGAGTGGTGCTGGTTGTCGGCGCGCACCATCGAGGCCGGCCGCGTCGCGGCCAGCCGGGCCGCCGGCGAAGGGCGCGTCTACATCCGCGTGTTCCCGCACAAGGCGGTGACGCGGAAGCCGCAGGAAGTGCGGATGGGCTCGGGCAAGGGCGACGTCGACCGTTGGGTCGCCGTGGTGCGCCCCGGGACCATCATCTACGAGCTCGGCGGAGTGGACGAGAAGGTGGCGCGTCGCGCCTTCAACCGCGTGGCCCACAAGATGCCGGTCCGTTGCCGTCTGGTGGAGCGGAAGGAAGTCAAGGAGTTGAAGGCATGAAGGCCGCAGAGATCCGAGGCATGCAGGACGACGAGATCCTGTTCGAGTTGGAGAAGCTCCAGGAGGAGTTGTTCCAGATGAGGTTCCGATCCCTCACCGAGGGCAATCCGGACCCGGCGAAGATCCGTCGCACGCGGCGGGACATCGCGCGACTGAAGACCATCCTCAACGAGCGCCGCGGCGCGGCGCAGGGTGGCGAGACCCAGGAGGCTTGAGATGACGAGCGAGAGCCAGAACGCCACGAACGCAGCCGCCAACGCAGCGACCCAGGGGGAGCGCAGCGTGCGCAAGACCCTCCAGGGCAAGGTCGTCTCCGACGCCATGGACAAGACCATCACGGTCGAGGTGGAGCGTCTGAAGCGGCATCCCCTGTACCACAAGACCATCCGCACCCGGCGCAAGTTCCACGCCCACGACCAGGCCAACGAGGCCAAGGTCGGCGACGTGGTCGAGATCATGGCGACCCGGCCCTTGAGCAAGCTCAAGCGTTGGCGTCTGGTCAAGATCGTGCGCAAGGCCCCCCAGTAGTCAGGACACCGAGGAGGAACCAGCCATGATCCAAATGCAGACCCGACTCACGGTCGCCGACAACAGCGGCGCCAAGGAGGTGATGTGCATCAAGGTGCTCGGCGGCAGCGGCCGCCGCTTCGCCAGCGTGGGCGACGTGGTCGTGGCTTCGGTCAAGAAGGCCGTGCCCGGCTCCGACGTCAAGACCGGCGACGTCGTCAAGGGGGTGATCATCCGCACCCGGCAGCCCTTCCGCCGCAAGGACGGGAGCTACGTGCGCTTCGACGGCAACGCTCTCTGCCTGGTGGACAACGACGGCAACCCGCGCGGCACCCGCATCTTCGGAGCGGTGGCGCGTGAGCTGCGCGAGAAGAACTTCATGAAGATCGTCTCCCTCGCCCAGGAGGTCGTGTGACCATGATGAAGATCCGCAAGGACGACGAGGTCCAGGTCATTGCGGGCAACGACCGCGGCAAGCGCGGACGTGTGCTCAAGGTGCTGCCCCGTGAGCAGAGGGTCATCGTCGAGGGCGTCAACGTCCGCGTCATGAACCTGCGTCGGACCCAGAACAACCCGGAGGGTGGGCGCGTCGAGCGCGAGATGCCCATCCACGTCTCCAACGTACTCCTCTGGAGCGACAAGGCCGGGCGCGGTGTGCGCGTCCGCCTCGTCGAAGACAACGGCAAGAAGGTTCGCGTCGGCGTGCCGTGCGGAACCCGCTTCGATTGACCATGACCAGACTCCTCGAAGCCTACCGGGAGAAGATCGCGCCGCAGCTCGCGGAGCGGTTCTCCTTCGACAATCCCCACCAGATCCCCCGTCTGAAGAAGATCGTCCTCAACATGGGCGTCGGCAAGGCGGTGGAGAACAAGGCCCGCATCGATGCCGCGGTCAAGGACCTGACCCGGATCGCCGGCCAGAAGGCGGTGGTCACCCACTCCAAGGTCGCCGTGGCCGGGTTCAAACTGCGGAAGGACATGCCGATCGGATGCATGGTCACCCTGCGAGGGGCCCGGATGTACGAGTTCCTGGACCGCTTGATCTCGGTGGTGTTGCCCCGAATCCGCGACTTCCAGGGGGTCAAGGACAAGCTCGATGGACACGGCAACTACTCGCTGGGTCTCACCGAGCAGAGTCTGTTCCCGGAGATCGAACTCGACCGCGTCGAGTACCCCCAGGGGATGGACATCACCATCGTCACCACGGCCCGCAACGACGACGAGGGGCGGGCCCTCCTGGAGGGCTTCGGCATGCCCTTCCGCCGCCGCCAGAACCAGAACTGAACATGGCCAAGAAGAGCATCATCGAACGCGAGAAGCGCCGTCGCAAGCTCGTGCAGCAGTACGCCGAGCGTCGGGCCGAACTCATGAAGATCGTCAAGGATCCCGAGACCGATCTCGAGGAGAAGGCCGCGGCGTACCGGGAGCTGGCGAAGCTGCCGCGCGACTCGAGCCGGACCCGGGTGCACAATCGCTGCGCCATCACCGGGCGTTCGCGGGCCTACTACCGCCGTTTCGCCTTGTCCCGCATCATGCTGCGCGACCTCGCCCACCGCGGTGAGTTGCCCGGCGTGAGGAAGTCTTCGTGGTGATGGCCGGAGGAGGAACGACATCATGACCATGACCGACCCCATCGCCGACATGCTGACCCGGATCCGGAACGGAATCCAGGTTCGGCGTGATCACGTCGACGTCCCTGCATCCAAACTCAAGAGCGGTGTGGCCCTGGTCCTCAAGGAGGAGGGCTACGTGGAGGACGTCGAGGTCATCGAGGCCCGTCCGCAGTCCACGCTGCGGATCCACCTCAAGTACGACCGGAACGGCGTGCCCGCGATCCAGGAGATCCGTCGCGTCAGCAAGCCCGGTTGTCGCATCTACACCCATGCCCGCGGCCTGACCCAGGTCCGCGGGGGACTCGGGCGCACCATCGTCACTACCTCGAAGGGGGTGATGAGCGGCGCCAAGGCTGCAGCCGAGGGAATCGGCGGAGAGGTGCTCTGCACCGTTTTCTAACGACATGTCGCGCATCGGCAGCAAGGAAGTGACCCTGCCCTCCGGGGTTTCGGTCGACGTCCGCGAGGGCGAATTCGAGGTCAGCGGCCCCAAGGGCAAGTTGACGTTCCCGCTGTTCCCCGAGGTCGCCATCGAGCTCGAGGAGGGGGTCGCCCGCGTGGTCCGCACCGGCGTCGGTGAGCCGCGTCAGGCCGGCGCCTTCCACGGCCTGGTCCGCGCCCATCTCGCCAACATGGTGACCGGGGTGTCCCAGGGTTTCGAGAAGGCCCTCGAGATCCACGGCACGGGCTGGAACGTCAAGCCCAAGGGGCAGGGACTGGAGCTCCAGGTCGGATATTCCCACACCGTGGTGATGACACCGCCCGATGGCGTCTCCGTCGAGTGCCCGAGCGCGACCGAGATCGTGATCCGCGGCATCGACAAGCAGCAGGTCGGCCAGTTCGCCGCCGACGTCCGGGCCGTGCGCCCCCCCGAGCCCTACAAGGGCAAGGGGATCCGCTACAAGGGCGAAATGGTTCGCCGCAAGGCCGGCAAGTCCGTCGCATAGTCATGGACCACCTCCAGCAGAAGAAGAAGTGGAAGAGGCGGCTCCGCAAGAGCCGTGGCGTGCGCCGCCGTCTGCGCCGCAACCTGGAACGTCCGCGCCTGTCGGTGTTCCGCAGCTCCAAGCACATCGCCGCCCAGGTCATCGACGACTTCGCGGGGCGTACCCTGGCTGCTGCCAGCTCCTACGAGAAGGACCTGGCCGACCAGCTCACCGGCAAGAGCAAGTCGGAGCGTGCCGCGGTCGTCGGACGGGTCCTGGCCGAACGGGCTCGTGAGGCCGGCGTCGCGGAAGTCCGTTTCGACCGTGGCTGGTACCTCTACCACGGCCGCGTCAAGGCCCTTGCAGAAGCCGCCCGAGAAGGAGGCTTGAAGTTCTAGCACCATGCCCAGCACCCTCCCCGAATTCCTCGACCGTACCGAAGCGGAGAAGCTCGGTGAGCTCAAGGAGGAGCGCATCAAGGTCAACCGTTCGGCCAAGGTGGTCAAGGGCGGCCGCCGCTTCGCCTTCTCGGCCCTGACCGTCGTCGGCAACCAGGACGGTGTCGTCGGCTTCGGCTTCGGCAAGGCCAAGGAGATCCCTTCGGCCATGCAGAAGGCCTTCAAGGACGGCCGCAAGCACCTCATCCGGGTGCCCCGTGTCGGCACCACCATTCCACACGAAGTGGAAGGGGTGTTCTGCTCGTCCAAGGTGCGGCTGATCCCGGCGGCGCCCGGCACCGGCATCATCGCCGGAAGTACGGTTCGTGCGGTCCTGGAACTGGCGGGCGTCAAGGACGTCCTCACCAAGGCCTACGGCTCCACCAATCCCATCAACCTGGTCAAGGCGACCATCGTGGCTCTCGGCTCCCTGCGTAGCAAGGAGGAGATCGAGGAGCTGCGAGGAGTGAACCTCTGATGCAGATCCACGACGTCACGCGACGCGGACAGAAGCACGACAAGCGCAAGCGGGTCGGGCGCGGTGTCGGTTCCGGCCACGGCAAGACCGCGACCCGGGGCCACAAGGGCCAGCGATCGCGCTCCGGAGACCATCCCCGACTCGGTTTCGAGGGCGGCCAGATGCCCCTCTACCGACGGATGCCGAAGCGCGGCTTCACCAATGCCCGCTTCAAGAAGCACTACACCCTGGTCAACGTGGGCGCTCTCGAGGTCTTCGAGCCCGGCTCCACGGTGGACCTCGCCGCGGTCCTGGAGCGGGGGCTCGCCCGGCGCACCGGCGACATGCTCAAGGTCCTGGGACAGGGCGAGATCGGCCACGCCCTGACCGTTCGAGCCCATCGCTTCTCCGCCTCCGCAGCGGAGAAGATCACGGCCGCCGGAGGCAGCGCCGAGACCCTGGACTGACATGCAGAAGGCCCTGGCCATCTTCCGAATCCCGGAGCTCCGGCAGCGGGTCCTGTTCACCCTGGGCATGCTCATGGTCTACCGGATCGGCTTCCAGGTGCCGCTTCCGGGGATCGACCTCTCCTCGGTCGCCGAAGCGGCGCGCAAGGCCGAGGAGTCGGCGCTGTTCGGGCTCATGAACGCATTCACGGGAGCGGGGATCGGCCAGGCGGTGCTGTTCTCGCTGGGCGTGATGCCCTACATCTCGGCCTCCATCATCTTCAGCCTGTTGGTCAAGGTGGTGCCGTCCCTCGAGGCGTTGTCCAAGGAGGGGGCCAGCGGCCAGAAGAAGATCAACCAGATGACGCGGCTGGCGACGATTCCGATCTGTCTGCTCCAGGGGTTCTTCTTGTTGCGTGGCGTCATCTTCAATCCGGCCTACGGCTTGGCGCCCGTGGGCGGAGGCGGCTTCTTCTACGGCCTGACCATTGTCATCGCCCTGACCGCCGGGACCATCTTCATCATGTGGCTGGGCGAGCAGATCACGGAGCACGGGATCGGCAACGGAATCTCCCTGATCATCATGGCCGGGATCATCTCCAACATGCCCTCGGTCTTGAGCCGGGCCTTCTCGCTGCGTGAGGATGCCCATCAGTTGGCGATCACGCTCGGCGTGATGTGGGTGGTGATGGTCGTGGTCGTGGTCTACCTGACGCGGGGCCAGCGTCGGATCCCCATCCAGCAGGCCAAGCTGACCCGCGGCCGCAAGGTGATGGGGGGGCAGCGCCACTACCTGCCGCTGCGGGTCAACCAGGCCGGCGTGATGCCGATCATCTTCGCCTCGGCGCTGTTCATCGTGCCGACCGTGCTGGCCACTCTGCCCGGCCTGACGTGGCTCGGGGCCTACTTCAACCAGCCCGGTTTCGTGTACATCACCCTCTACATGGTGATGATCATCTTCTTCTCCTTCATGTGGACGCGTCTGATGTTCCAGCCGGAGGAGATCGCGAAGAACCTGAAGGAGCAGGGGTCCTTCGTGCCGGGGATCCGTCCCGGACGGGCCACTGCGGAGTACCTCGCCTTCGTCCTCGACCGGATCACCACCGCCGGGGCCGTCTTCCTCGCCGGCATCGCAGTGATGCCCACCATCCTCATCGGTCAGATGCACGTGGATCCGATGGTGGCCTACTTCCTCGGCGGCACCTCGGTGTTGATCGTGGTCGGAGTCGCCCTCGACATGGTGGACCGTCTCAACGCGCAGCTGATGATGCGGAACTACGAGGGCTTCATCAAACCCGGCTCCGGGGGTTGGGCGCGGAGGAGGGGGGCGTGATCGTCGTCCTGCTCGGTCCTCCCGGAGTCGGCAAGGGCACCCAGGCCGGGGTCGCCGCCGACTCCCACGGCTGGAAGCACCTCTCCACCGGCGAGATGCTCCGTGAAGAAGCGGCCTCGGGCAGCGAACTGGGCCGCGAGGTCCAGGAGATCATGGACCGCGGCGACCTGGTCCCGGACGCGCTCATGGTCGAGATGGTGGCCGGCCGGCTCGCCGAGATCGGGCCGGACGAGGTCCTGCTGCTCGACGGCTTCCCCCGCACCGAGGCACAGGCCGAGGCCTTGGCCGAGCGGGTGGGTGGAAGTCACCCCTTGGTAGCGGTATACTTCACCGCGCCGGAATCCGTCCTCACCCAGCGACTCCTGGGGAGAGGGCGTTCCGACGACACCCCGGAGGCGATCCGACATCGCCTCGAGGTCTATCGGCGCTCGACCCGGCCCCTGGTGGACTGGTTCCGCGCCCGCGGCGTCCTGCACGAGATCTCCGCCGATCGCCCGGTCGAGGAGATCCAGCGGGACTTCCTCCACGTCGTCCAGGACGCCCTGGCCGACGCTTCCCGTCCTTCCTGAACACGCATGGCCAAGGAAGAGCCCATCACCATGACCGCGACCGTCCGGGAGACCCTCCCGAACGCGATGTTCAAGGTGGAGCTCCAGAACGGCCAGCAGATCCTCGCCCACATCTCCGGGAAGATGCGCATGCACTACATCCGCATCACGCCCGGGGACACCGTGACCGTGGAGATGTCCCCGTACGACCTGACCCGTTGCCGCATCGTCTTCCGAGGCGAGCGCAGGCCTCGGGGCGCGCGTCGCGGGGGCGCCCGTAGGTCCCGTTCCGCGAACAAGCGCCGATGAGCCCGTCGAAACCATGAAGGTCCGCGCCTCCGTCCGTCCCATCTGCAACTACTGCAAGGTCATCCGCCGCCGAGGGGTGGTGCGGGTGATCTGCAGCCGCAACCCCCGGCACAAGCAACGCCAGGGCTGAACCCCAACCACCGCCGCCAGACATGCCCCGCCTGATCGGAGTCGACATCCCGGCCGACAAGCGCACCGTGATTGCGCTGACCTACATCTTCGGTATCGGCCGAACCACCGCCGAGAAGGTCTGCAAGGACCTCGGCCTGGACCCTGACCGCCGCGCCCGCGAGCTCTCGGACGAGGAGCTCGGTCGCTTGAGCAGCCACATCGAAGAGAACTATGCGGTGGAGGGTGTCCTGCGGAGGCAGATCACCCAGGACATCAACCGCCTGCGCGACATCGGCTGCTATCGGGGGCTGCGGCACCGTCGCGGCTTGCCGGTGCGCGGCCAGCGTACTCGGACCAACGCCCGGACCCGCAAGGGCCCGCGCAAGACCGTGGCCGGCAAGAAGTCGGTCAAGGCGATGAAGTGAGCCGAGCGAGGACCCCATCATGAGCGCCACCAAGAGCACCCGTCGCAAGAGCAAGAAGGTCGGCAGTCGAGGCCTGGCCTACGTTCGCTCGACCTTCAACAACACCATCATCACGCTGACCGACCCCAAGGGGAACGTCATCACCTGGGGGTCGCCCGGAGCCATCGGTTACAAGGGCTCCCGCAAGTCCACTCCGTTCGCGGCGCAGCAGGCCGCGATCCGCGCCGCCGAAGCCGCGGCGAAGATGGGGCTCCGCGACGTCGACGTCAAGGTCAAGGGGCCCGGCAGCGGCCGCGAGGCCGCGATCCGAGGCCTCAACCAGGGAGGCCTCAACGTGCTCTCCATCGAGGACGTGACCCCGCTGCCCCACAACGGGTGCCGCCCGCCGAAGCGGCGCCGCGCTTGACCGTCCGCTCCTCCTTCGGCCCCTTTCCCCGAGCCCATACAGACCACCATGCGCATCCGCTGGCGTGATTTCGAGTTGCCCTCCGCCGTCGTCCAGGACCAGGAGTCGGCGACCGACTCCTACGGCAAGTTCACCATCGAACCCTTCGAGCGTGGCTTCGGCCACACCATCGGCAATGGGCTGCGTCGGGTCCTCCTCGGATCCATCGAGGGCGTGGCCGTCACCGCGCTCGAGATCGACGGGGTCGAGCACGAGTTCAAGTCCATCCCCGGCGTGGTCGAGGACGTGACGGAATTGGTCCTGGCCTTCAAGCGCCTGCGCATCCAGGCCCCGCACGCCGAGATGCCGGCCGAACTGGTGCTCGAGAAGGAGGGCGCGGGTGAGGTCACCGCCGCCGACATCCAATGCCCTTCCGGCGTCGAGATCGCCAACCCCGACCTCCACATCGCGACGCTGACCGCTCCCGACGCCAAACTCTCCATCCGGATCCGGGTGCGCCGCGGGCGCGGCTACGCCCCGGCCGAGGAGACCGGCGAGCCGATGGACGAGATCGGCGTGATTCCTCTGGACGCGGCGTTCAGCCCGGTCCTGCGCGTGCGCTACGGGGTCGAGGCCACCCGGGTCGGCAAGTTCACCAACTACGACCGTCTGGTGCTCGAGATCTGGACCGATGGCACGGTGCGGCCCGAGTTCGCCCTGGTGGAGGCCGCGAAGATCTACCGCAAGCACCTGAACCCTTTCGTGCAGTTCAGCGAGTTGCTCCAGGGCGTGCCGGTGGTCGAGGAGGTCCAGCCCATCGACGCCGCCGCCGAGCGCCGTCGCGAGCGGGTCCTGCAGCTGCTCAACGAGCCGATCGAGCGGCTCGACCTCTCGACCCGCGCCCGGAACTGCCTCGAGACCGCCGGCATCCAGGTCCTCGGCGACCTCGTCTTCAAGACCTCCGATGAGCTCCTGGCCATCAAGAACCTCGGTCAGACCGTGCTGACCGAGATCGAGAACAAGCTCACCGAGCTCGAGCTCGGCATCGGCATGAACCGCGAGGAGCTGCTCGGCTCCCAGCAGAGCTAGAACCATGCGTCACCGCGTCAAGACCCGCAAACTGTCGCGCACCGGCGCCCACCGCCGTGCGCTGGCCCGCAATCTCGTCTCCGCCCTGATCGAGCACGAGCGCATCGAGACCACCCTGACCAAGGCCAAGGCCCATCGTCCCTTCGCCGAGAAGCTGGTCACCCTCGCCAAGGAGAAGAACCTCCACAACTATCGTCGTGCGCTCGCCCTCCTCGGCAACGATCGCAAGGCAGTGGTCAAGCTCTTCGACGTGCTCGGGCCGCGGTTCAAGGACCGTCCCGGCGGTTACACCCGAGTCGTCAAGCTGGCCAAGCCGCGTCTCGGTGACAAGGCGCCGCGCGCCTTCCTCGAGTTCGTCGAACGGAGCGTGGTCGAGGAAGAGGCCGTTTCCTTCGACGAGGACTAGGCCCGTCTTCAGACGGCGGCCTCTCCGACGCGCCCCCGAGCCCCCCGCTTCCAGCGGGGGGCTTCGCGTTTGGGCGGGCGGGAGCGGTCGCCGACGACGTGGGCGCGGTCCTCGCCGAGGAGCCTCCGCAGCTCGTCCATCAGCTCACCATCGAGGCGGACGCCCCATTCGGTGCCGAGGCGGAAGGAGCGGCGTCGTCCCTCGGAGTCGGTGACCACCAGGCGGACGCGGTGCTCGCCGGAGTGGCGGCGGAGGACTTCCTCGAGCTCGCGCAGGCGGCGGCGATGGGCGTCGAGGTCGGCTGCCGGCGGGAGCTCCACCTCGAGCATCCCGGCCAGGGTGACCTCGGCTCGTTCCGCGAGGGGGCGGATGCGCTCGACGAGCAGCTCGGGCTCGTCGCGGTCGAGGCTGACGCGGCCCTCCCAGATCCCGACGAAGTCCTCGGTCAGGTGCTCTCCCACCTTCTCCAAGGTGGAAGGGAAGACGACCGCGCCGACGGAACCGTAGAGGTCCTCGATCTTGAGGCGTGCCATCTTGCGGGACGGATCCTTGCGGGTCGGACGGATCTGCAACTGACTCGCCACGCCGACGACGGCGACGATGGCGTCCTCGCCGGCTTCGGCCAGGTTGCGGCTGTTCCAGGGAGAGATGCCATCCAGCAGGTCGCGGTAGTCGTCCAGGGGATGGTGGCTCAAGTACAGCCCCAGCGCCTCCTTCTCGTGCTGCAGCAGGGTGCGGCGTTCCGCGGGGCCGGGTTCGTGAGGCGCTGCCGGGCGGCGCGGCGTGGGGACCGGCGCTTCGTCGCCTCCGAACAGCATGCCCTGGCCCCGTGCCCGGTCGCGCGCCGTGGCGGCCGCCTGGCGGAGTCGGTCGTCGAGGTCCGCCAACAGCTCCAGGCGGGGCTCGCCGAAGACGTCGCAGGCGCCGGACTTGACCAGGGCTTCGACGCTGGACCGGTTGAAGCCGGCGCCGGCGGCGAGTTCGAGGAAGGCGTCGAAGTCCGCTGGAGGGGGGGCAGCGGCTTCCCTCGCCGCGACCAGGGCGTCGGCGGCGGCGCCGCCCATCCCCTTGATCGCACGCAGGCCGAAGCGGATCGCATGGGGGGAGGCGACGGTGAATCCGCTCTCGGAATGGAGTACGCAGGGGGGCAGGACCTCGATGCCGTGGCGTCGTGCGTCTTCGATGAGACTGCGCAGCTTGTCGGTGTCGTGGTCGGCCTCGAAGGTCAGCGAGGCGGCGAAGAACTCCGCCGGATGGTGGGCCTTCATCCACGCCGCCTGATAGGTGACCATGGCGTATCCGGCGGAGTGGCTCTTGTTGAACCCGTAGGCTCCGAACTTGAGCATCGCCTCCCAGACCTCCTTGGCCGTCGCCTCGTCCACGCCGCGTTCCCTGGCGCCGGCGAGGAACTGGGCGCCGAAGCTCTCCATGAGCTCCATGTCCTTCTTGCCCATCGCCTTGCGCAGGGAGTCGGCGTCGGCCAGCGAAAAACCGCCCATGCGCTGGGCGACCCGCATGATCTGCTCCTGGTAGAGCATGACCCCGTAGGTCTCCTCGAGCACCGGCTCGAGCAGCGGGTGGGGGTACTCCACCGGTTCGCGGCCGTGCATCCGTTGGGCGTAGCGGATGTGGAGGTCGGAACCGAGTGGCCCCGGACGGAACAGGGCGAGCACGGCGATCACGTCCTCGTAGCGTCGCGGCGCGATCTCGGCGAGCAGGTTGCGCATTCCCGAGGATTCCAGTTGGAACACCCCCTCGGTGTCGGCGCGTTGCAGCAGCCGGTAGGTGTCTTCGTCGTCGAGGGGCAGTTCCTCGAGGTCGATGTCCTCGCCGGTGCGCTCCCGCACCAGACGGGCCGCTTCGTGGAGGATCGTCAGGGTGCGGAGGCCGAGGAAGTCCATCTTGAGCAGACCGACCCTCTCGCACGCCTTCATGTCCCATTGCGTGGTCACGGATCCGCCGATCTTGGCCAACGGCACGATCTCCTGCAGCGGGCGGTCGGCGATGATGACCCCAGCGGCGTGGACGCTGGCATTGCGGGTCAGGCCTTCGACCTGCCGCGCCAGCTGGAACCACTTGCGGTGCTCGGGGGACGATTCCGCGATGGCCTTGAGCTCGGCGTCGTTCTCGAGGACCCGTTCCAGGCTCTCCCCCCCGGCGGTGTCCGGGATCTTCTTGGCGACCCGGTCCGCTTCGGCGAGCGGGATCTCGAGGATCCGGGCCATGTCCCGCAGGGCGTTCTTGGCCTTGAGCTTGCCGAAGGTGATGATCTGGCAGACCCGGTCGTCGCCGTAGCGCTTGCGGGCGTACTCGATCATCTCCTCGCGGCGTTCCTTGCAGAAATCGATGTCGATGTCCGGCATCGAGATCCGGGAGGGGTTGAGGAAGCGCTCGAACAGCAGGTCGTAGCGCAAGGGATCGATGCGCGTGATGCCGAGCACGTAGGCCACCAGCGAGCCGGCGGCGGAGCCGCGTCCCGGGCCGACCGGGATACCCTCCTCGCGGGCGTGGCGGACCAGGTCCCAGACGATCAGGAAGTAGGCGACGAAGCCCATCTCGCGGATCACCCGCATCTCGTAGTCCAGACGCTCACGGGCTTCAGGGCCGGCGTTGGGATAGAGGCGGCGGAAGCCTTCCTCGCACAGGCGGGTGAAGAAGGAGTCGGGGTCCGAGCCGTCGGGCGGTTCGAAGGCCGGCAGCAGCGGACGGCCCATCTCGAGCTCCAGCTCGACCTGCTCGGCCACGACGAGGGTGTTGCGCAGGGCCTCCGGCAGGTCGCCGAAGATCCGGTTCATCTCGGCGCGCTCCCGGAAGTAGAGGGTGTCCGTGTCCATCCGCCACCGGTCCGGGTCGGACAGCCGTGAGTTGGTGTGCAGACAGATCAGGGCGTCCTGCGCGGCGCAGTCCTCGTGTCGCAGGTAGTGGATGTCGTTGGTCGCGACCAGTGGGGCGCCGATGCGGTCTTCCAAGCGCGCCATCGCCGTGGTCAACCGGTCCTGGGCGGCGATGCCATTGCGCATGACCTCGAGGAAGAAGTGTTCGGGGCCGAACAGGTCGCGCAGGGTGCCGGCCATCTCGACCGCCGCCTCTTCTTCCTCGCGGCGCAGCAGTTTGTTGACGGGGCCGCTCATGCAGCCCGAGAGGCAGGTCAGTCCGGCGGTGCGCGACGACAGGTACTCCAGGTCCACCCGCGGCCGGAAGTGCTGGCCCTCCAGGTTGCCGGCGGTGACCAGGTCCATCAGGTTGCGCCACCCCTCGGCGTCGCGGCACAGCAGGGTCAGGTGCGAGTAGGGGTTGTCGCGCTTGTGGTGGGGCGCCCGCATCGAGCGCTCGGCGACGTAGACCTCGCAGCCGAGGATCGGCTTGATCCCGGCCTTGCGGCAGGCCTGGTAGAACTCGACCGCGCCGTGGAGGTTGCCGTGGTCGGTGATCGCCAGCGCCTCGTGGCCGTCGCGTACCGCGGCCTCGACCAGACGGTCCACCCGGTTGGCCCCGTCGAGCAAGGAGTACTCGGTGTGGACGTGGAGGTGGACGAAGGGCTCCATCCCGAGCACTCTAGCCGACCGCCGGGGCCGCGCCGACCGCGCTCGGGCGCCTCTCGGGGCGGGCGAGGCCGCGGCGAGGTCGGAGGGCGGGGCGGGGCTTGACTCCGACGCCCGGCGCGGGTGGAATACCCGGCCGCGGCGGCGCCCGTAGCTCAACTGGATAGAGCATCTGACTACGGATCAGAAGGTTGGGGGTTCGAATCCTCCCGGGCGCACCACCCCTCCGCGGCCGGAACATGGCCCTGGCCTTCCCCCTGCGGCCGCCCGCCGACCCCGAGGAGCGCGACCGGCGGCTCATGGAGCTCGCTCTGCGCGAGGCCCGCGACGCCGCGGCGCGCGGCGAGGTCCCGGTCGGGGCGGTCGTCGTGGTCGGTGACCACGTGGTGGGCCGGGCCGGCAACGCGGTGGAGCAGCAGCGTGACGCCACCGCCCATGCCGAGATGCTGGCGCTGACCCAGGCCTTCGCTGCGGTGGGGGACAAGCGCCTGCCCGACGCCGAGCTCTTCTGCACCCTCGAGCCCTGCCTGCAGTGCGCCGGCGCCCTGGTCCACGCCCGCGTCCGACGCCTGGTCTACGGTGCGGCCGACCCCAAGTTCGGCGGCGTCGAGTCGCTGGCCCGACTGCTCGAGCTGCCGGGGCTGAACCACCGCGTCGAAGTCCGGGCCGGGGTCCTGGCCGAGGATGCGGCGGAGCTGCTGCGGACCTTCTTCCGCGCGCTGCGGCGCCGTGGGTCCGGTTCGGGCTGATTCGGCGTCCCGCCCCTTCCCGCCGCCCCGGGGCGCGGCTACGATGTGCGGCCCTGCATGGGAGAGGTGCCGGAGCGGCTGAACGGGCTGGTTTCGAAAACCAGTGTGGTCGCAAGGCCACCGAGGGTTCGAATCCCTCCCTCTCCGCCATCCCTACCCAGGCAGATCGGAGAGGTGTCGGAGTGGCCGAACGAGCACGCTTGGAAAGCGTGTGTGCCGCAAGGCACCGAGGGTTCGAATCCCTCCCTCTCCGCCATCCTTGCGTCGTCGGACCCGGGGGTCCGGCGCCACGCGGCGCGTCCCCTCCGAACCGGGTCAGGCCGGGAACGGAGCAGCCCTAAGGAGAAGGACGCGGGTGCCGTGGCTGTCCGGGCCTCCGGCTCCGACGACGCATTCCCACCCCGGGCCGGAACGGCGCCCGGCCGCTAGGATGGTCGGCGTGGCCGAACCCGCCGCCGCCGGCACCTATCGGGTGCTCGCCCGCAAGTACCGTCCGCGGACCTTCGCCGAGGTCGTCGGGCAGGAGCACATCGTCCGCGCCCTCACCCGGGCCATCGCGCGCGGCCGCATCGGTCAGGCCTACCTCATGGTCGGGCCGCGCGGGGTCGGCAAGACGAGCACCGCGCGGATCCTGGCGCGGGCCCTGAACTGCGTCCAGGGGCCGACCGCCGAGCCCTGCCTGGAGTGCGAGCCCTGCCTCGAGATCGAGTCGGGGGCCGACGTGGACGTCATCGAGATCGACGGCGCGTCCCACAACAGCGTGGACGACGTGCGCCAGTTGCGCGACACCCTGGCGACCCGGCCCCTGCGCGACCGCTACAAGGTGGTGATCGTGGACGAGGTGCAGCGGCTGTCGGGGTCGGCCTTCGACGCCCTCCTGAAGACGCTCGAGGAACCGCCGTCCCACGCGGTGTTCCAGTTCGCGACCACCGATCCGCACAAGATCCCCGAGACCATCGTCTCGCGCTGCCAGGTCTTCGAGTTCCGCCGCCTGCGCGAGGAGGACGTCCGCCTCAAGCTGGTCGAGATCTGCGAGCGGGAGGGCATCGCCGCCGACGAGGCGGCGCTGGCGGCGCTGGCGCGGGGCTGCCGGGGCGGCTTGCGCGACGCCGAGAGCATGCTCGACCAGGTGGCGGCGGTGGCCGAGGACCGCATCACCCTGGACGACCTCGAACTGGTCGCGGGCCTGGCGCGCCCCGAGCGCTGGCTCGACCTCTTCGAGGCGGTGGCCGAGGACCGCGGCGACGACGTCCTGCGCGCCGTGGCCGGCTTCCTCGAGCGCGGCGGCACCGAGCGCGACTTCGTGGAACAGGCCGCCGACGCGTTGCGCGACCTCCTGCACGTCGCCCTGCTCGGTGAGGACGCCCTCGGCGTGGAACCCGCGCCGGAGCGGCGCGAGCGGATGCGCGCCCTGGCCAAGGCGTTCGGCCGCGACCGGTTGGAGGCGATCCTGGGCATGTTGTTCGAACTGGAGGGGCGCCTCCAGCGCAGTCCGCTCGCCGCGCGGGCCCTGCTCGAGTGGACCCTGCTTCGGGCGGCGCGTCTCGGTCGCCTGCTCGACCTGGCCGAGCTCGCCGAGCGCTTGGCGGCAGCCGATGCGGGGGCGCCGGGTGGGACGGCGGCAGCGACCTCCGCGGCGCCGCCTCCCGTCGCGGCGCCGGCGTCCGCCGCTGCCGCCCCCGCTGCTCCCGCCGCGCCGGACGCCGAGCGGTCGTCCCGGACCACGGAGCCGGTTCCCGCGGCGGCGTCCGACTTCGCCAGCCTCCTCGCCCGTCTCCGTGAGCGCCGCCCGACCCTCGCCGAGTGCCTCGAGCGCAACCTCCTCACCGGTCGCGTCGAATCGGATCGGGTGGTCGTCGAACTCCGTCCGCCGTCCGAAGGCGACCGCGCTATGCTGGAGGACCCGGTCGAGCGCGGCGCGCTCGAGCGGGTGCCGGGCAGCCCCGGGCCCTGGGAACTCTGCTTCCTGGAGGACTCCAGCGGCCCCCCCGACCCGGTCGTCCAGAGCCTGCTCGACACCTTCGGCGGCCAGGAAGAGTCCCCTTGAACCCGCGAGCCCCTCGAATCGTCCATGGCCGGAAGCCTCGGTGACCTCGGAGGCCTGCTGCGGCAGGCGCAACAGATGCAGCGCAAGGTCCAGGAGCTCCAGGAGGAGCTCGCCCGGCGCGAATGGGAGGGCGGCCACGGCGGCATCCGCGTCGTCGTCAACGGCCATCGCGAAGTGGTCTCGCTCACCATCCCGCCCGAGGTCGTGGATGCCGAGGACCCGACCATCCTCGAAGACCTGCTGGTGGTCGCCATGAACGACGTCCTGCGGAAGGTGGAGGAGGGCATCGCCGCCGAGACGAAGAAGGTGACCGGCGGACTCGGCCTGCCCGGCGTCCTCTGACGTGGCCTTCCCCGAGCCCCTCGAGCGCCTGGTCCGACGGCTGGAGCGGCTGCCCGGCATCGGCCCGCGAAGCGCCGAGCGCATCGCGCTGCACGTCCTCAAGATGCCGCGCGAAGAGGTCGCCGAACTGGCCCTGGCGCTGCGCGACGCGCGCATGGAGACCCGGCGCTGCGAGGTCTGCGGCAACGTCACCCTGCGCTCGCCGTGCGCGATCTGCGCCGACGAGACGCGCGACCGGGGCATCCTCTGCGTGGTGGAGGGGCCGCGCGAAGTGGCCTCCATGGAGGCGAGCGGCGCCTTCCGGGGCCTCTACCACGTGTTGTTGGGGGGCGACGCGCCGCGCGAGGGCGGGGCCCCGGAGCCGCAGGCCCTGGAGAGGCTGCGTCGGCGCGTCCTCGAGGACGGCGTGCGCGAGGTCGTCCTCGCCACCGCTCCCGACCGCGAGGGCGAGGGCGCCGCGGCCCTGGTGCGCGAAACCCTCGAAGGGACCGGCGTCCGCCTGACCCGCCTCGCCCGGGGCGTGCCGGTCGGGGTGCGGTTGGAGTACCTGCAGGGCGCGGTCCTGGCCGAGGCCTTCGAGGGCCGCCGCGACGTCGAGTCGTGACCACCGCCCCCCGGCGATTCGCCTTGCTCGTGGCGTACCACGGCCGCGGCCTGCTCGGCTTCGCCCGCCAGGCCGGTGGGCCGACGGTCCAGCAGGCCCTGGAGGAGGCGTGGCTCGCCGTACGCGGCGAGACCGTCGTCATGCACGGCAGCGGTCGCACCGACGCCGGAGTCCACGCCTGGGGACAGGTCGTCCACTTCACCACCTTCCGACCGCTGCCGCCGCGGCGGATGCGCGACGCGCTGGACGCCCACCTGCCGCGGAACGTGACCGTCCGCGCCTGCGTCGAGGTGTCGCCCGGGTTCCACGCCCGTCGCTCCGCGGTCGGCAAGCACTACCTGTATCGCATCGCCCTCGGTCCGCACCGGCCGGTCCTGGACCAGGACGTCCGCGCCTTCCTGCCCGGCGCGCTCGACCTCGCCGCGATGCGCCACGCCGCCCGGGCGCTGGTCGGTCGCCGCGACTTCGCCGCCCTGGCTGCGGCCGGGCGCACCGTCCGCGACACCGTGCGCCGCATCGACGCGGTCCACCTCAGCGAGGTCCGCGACGGGCTGGTGGTGCACGTCCGGGGCGAGGGCTTCCTCTACAAGATGGTCCGCAACCTGGTCGGGACCCTGGTCGAGGTCGGGCGGGGGCGTCGCGACCCGCGTTGGGTCGAGGCGGTGCTGGCGTCCGGCGACCGCCGCCGGGCCGGGCCCACTGCGCCCCCCGAGGGGCTGGTCCTGTGGCGGGTCCACTACCGCGAGGACCCGTTCCGCGGCCTCGCCGCCGCGCGTCGGCGTCCGTATCCTGGGGGACCGGGCGCGGCTCCCCCCGCCCCGGATCCCCAGGCATGAACCTCGAGATCACCATCCGTCTGGACGGCGACCACGACGCCTTCCGCAACTTCGCCCGCGAACGCATCGAGCAGGTCACGTCGCTGATCGACAAGGTGCGCTCCGCCCATCTCGTCCTGGACGGGCAGCGCGGCCGCTTCCACTGCGAACTCGTGGTCTACGTCGACGGCGTGGAGCAGCCGTTGGTCGCCAAGGGCGAGGGCGCCGAACTCCGGGTCGCCCTGGACCAGGCGCTGCAGAAGCTCGACCAGCAACTCCGCAAGCTCAAGGATCGGCGCGTCAAGGGACGGCGCGCCCCCGGGGAGAACACACCATGAAGCACGAAGCACTCCT
>Ga0256830_1000382_pt1 | contig 36980 bp, 32 predicted proteins | sample 128326metaG_FD_190537 | JGI IMG/M metagenome (GOLD analysis project Ga0256830, IMG submission 190537) | Hydrothermal vent microbial communities from Lau Basin, Pacific Ocean - 128-326 | ecosystem: Environmental > Aquatic > Marine > Hydrothermal vents | place: Pacific Ocean: Lau Basin | collected...
TTGTGTCTCTCATATTGATTCCTCCTTCAAGTTTCTATTTATCTTTGTATATTCCATAATTTTTAATATTCCTTATCATTCCCGCAATCCATAGACATAATTATTATTTTACTCCCGTTTCAAACCTCTCTTTTAGCAATTAGCACGGGAAATAAGTAACCAACCATATATTTGGATCTTTAATAAAATCCATTCTCTTTGATAAAATAAGAAGAGGCAGAGGCGAATGAACAAACAGGAAGATTCAAGAGAAATAGTGGTAGAGGGCGGAGACCTGGTACTACCGGATAGATTGATACCTAACGCCGTGATTCATGTGAGGAAAGGAAGGATAGCCTTTGCCGGTGAGAAAAAGCATTGGGTGGAATCCGGCCTGCAAGGGGAGGTTGCCGGTAAAAGAGTGAAGCACTATGTTTTCAAGGATTCCTACCTCACGCCAGCTCTTGCAGAGTTACATATACACGGTGCCGGTGGATACAGCTTCGAGGATTATTCGAACCTTGACATGAATGAATTTGCAGGTTTCATGTCGAAAAATGGGGTGGGAATATTCTTGCCGACCATTGTTTATGACAGGAGCATTGCAGAGAGTCTTGCCGGGAAGATAAGAAGTTACAAAAGGCAGAAACCTGAATATGAGAGCCGCATTCCCGGCATTTATATGGAAGGGCCTTTTATTTCAACCGTGAAGAGAGGTGGAATCCTCCCGGAGAACATAATGGACTTCACTTTTGAATCTTTCAGGGAGGTGGTTGCTGAATCAGAAGGGCTTCTCCGCATTATGACCATTGCACCGGAAGCACTGTCGTTTCTTTCAGCAGATGAACTTCCTAATGTACTGTATGAAATGAGCAATCATGGAATAATTCCCGCATTTGGCCATTCCAATGCCCACTTCGACGACCTGCGAGGCATACGGATTCGGCCGGAGCAACCTCTAAATGTCACGCATCTCTATAACGGGATGAGCGGTATTTCGCATAAAGAACCGGGTCTTGCTCTCTGGGCTCTGCTTGACGGTGAAACCTATGTGGAGCTAAATGGGGATGGAACCCATGTTCATCCCTGGGCAGTGGAACTTGCCTTGAAAGTGAAAGACCATGACAGGATTATTCTCATTTCCGATGCTGTCCCCGCCTCTTCCATGGAAGCGTCCATTGAGGCCACAAAAGGTACCTCGGCCCCGACACTTCGAGGCAGGCCTATCGAGGTGATAGGAAACGGGGTCTATGATGTGGAGAGTGGAGTTCTTGTGGGATCAAACCTCCTTGTTAAGGATATGGTTGAGAGAATGATAGAGGTACACAAGCTTCCCGTATGGGAGGCAGTGAATATGGCATCCATGAACCCCCTAAGACTTCTCCAATTAGAGGACAGAGGAACACTTAAGAGAGGGAGCTTTGCCGATATATCGGTATTCGACAGGTCCTTCGAAAGGTGCCTCCTTCAGGTTTTCGAGGGTAATGTAACACACTCTGCGGATTTGATGTGAAAATGGCTGTTCTGATTAAGTGATTTACAGGACTTGACGACCTTATTATATTTGTAAAATGGAAGGTAATAATATTGAGAGAAGGGCAATTGTAGAGAACTGGCTTCCCCGTTATACGGGAATGCCCCTCGATGAGTTTGGGAACCTTGTACTTCTGACCAATTTCTATAATTACGTGGAAAGATTCTCCGAGAGATTCGATTCGGAAATTTATGGGATAGGCGGCCCCATGCAGGCAAGTACCAACTCCAAGGGAATTACTATCGTAAACTTCGGTATAGGTTCGCCAAATGCAGCAACGATAATGGACCTTTTGAGTGCAGTAAAACCCGATGCCGTTCTTTTCCTGGGCAAGTGCGGAGGCCTGAAGAGCAGTGTCCATGTGGGTGATTTCGTCCTACCCATTGCGGCCATCAGGGGAGAGGGAACGGGCCTCGATTACTATCCCTTCGAAGTTCCCGCCCTTCCGTCCTTCAGGCTGCACAACTTCGTTGCCGAGGAAATCGTAGCGAGGAACAGGGATTACCGAACCGGGGTGGTTTATACGACCAACAGGCGTGTGTGGGAGTGGGACGAGGATTTCAAGAAGTACCTCAAGTTCATTCGTGTCATAGGGATAGACATGGAAACCGCCACATTATTTCTTGTCGGTCATTTCAACGAGATACCCAGGGGAGCCCTGCTGCTGGTTTCGGATACACCGATGTTTCCCGATGGCATAAAGACAGAAGAGAAAGACAGGGAGGTTACCAAGCAGTTTACCGATTTGCACCTGGAGATAGGCATTGCCACTATGGAGACGCTTAGCAGGAAGGGCGAAAAGGTGAAACATCTGCGTTACTAATAGGGGGGCGAGTGATATGGGCGGAAAGAATCAATATAAGAATACCAGATTGATATTTGCCATGCTTTTTGCATTCATTCTCGTTGTGGGAGTGCTCGGAGGTTGCAATAAAGGGGAAAAGCCTGTAAAGGCTACCAAAGCGGGAACAGAGAAGAAACTCGATGTCGTTGCCACTACCAACATAGCAGCTGACGTGGTCAGGCAGGTTGGGGGAGAGAGGATAAACCTCCATACCCTGATACCGGCAGGAAGTGATCCGCACAGTTACGAGCCAAAGCCCAGTGATTTTTCCAGAATGGCAGATGCCGATGTGGTATTCATGAACGGGGCTGGCCTCGAGGAGTTCATGAACAGGGCAGTAGGAAAGATAATTTCAGGAAGCAACGTTGTCTCGCTTTCCAAGGGTTTGAAACTGCGGGAAAGCCCCGTGGAGAAGGGAGAGAAGGACCCTCATGTGTGGTTCTACCCGGGAAACGTTGAACACTGGGTGGAGAAGATAGCCGAGAAGCTGGAAGTGCTGGATCCTGCAGGAAGGGACTACTATGAGAAGCGGAAGGACAGCTATCTCGGTGAGCTTGAAAAGCTCGATTCATGGGTTAGAGAAAAGGTTTCGGATATTCCGAAGGAGAGAAGGCTGCTTATTACGGATCACCTCTTTATGGGATACTTTGCAGATGCATACGGATTCGAGGTTGTAGGGGCAGTATTCAAGAGTGAGACAACGGCTTCAGAACCCTCTGCCCGAGATATATCAAAACTTGTAGATTTGATGAAGAAGAAGCGTATCGGGGCTCTCTTCGTTGGAATAAACGGTAACAAAAAGGTGGCAGAAGAGGTGGCAGTGGAAGCAGGTGCAAAAGTGGTGCCGATCTATACGGGGACGCTGGATGCTCCCGGTGGAAAGGTTGACAGCTATGTTAAACTTGTAAAATACGATGTGGAGAGAATCGTCGAAAATCTGAAATAGATAAATAACTGCCTTTTGAAGGGCTTTATCAAGGTGTTTTAGCATGTAAGGGGGCTGATATGCCGTATCAACGGAATGGCCAATCGGAGCATTCGGGGAAGAGGGAGCCCGGCTTGAAGCAATCAGGGCCGGAACATGCGAGGTCGGGAGGTTCGAGGTCGGAGCTTTCCCTGTCTAAGGAATCCAGGTTGAGGCATGCAGGGTCGAAACATTCCGGGTTTGCGGTTTCCAGGGGAGGCCATTTCTGGAAACATGACCTCTCCAGGCCACTTCTCGAACTTAAGGATGTAACGGTGGTATTCGGAGAAGAAGAGGTATTAAAGGATATCTCCTTTTCCGTGGAGAAGGGGGAAAGGCTTGCCGTAGTAGGGCCGAATGGAGCGGGAAAGAGCACCCTTTTTAGGACAATTGCAGGTACACTTACACCCACGAGCGGTGAAATCGCCATATATGGAAGGAAACCAGGTTCCCATATCTGTATTGCCTATATGCCACAGGTAAACATGATAGACTGGGATTTTCCCGTTACTGTCCTGGATGTTGTAATGATGGGCCGGATAAGGAAGATTGGCTTCGTAAAACGTCCTGGCAGGAAGGACAGGGAAATAGCATATCACAGCCTCGAACTGGTGAACATGGAGGAACTTGCAGGAAAGCAGATTGGAATGCTCTCCGGGGGCCAGAGACAGAGGGTCTTCCTTGCAAGGGCGATTGCTCAGGATGCTGAGATACTTATGATGGACGAGCCTTTTACCGGCCTGGATGTAACCTCACAGAGGGACCTCTACAGGATAATGGATAACCTTACCATAAACGGTATAACGCTGCTGGTCTCTACGCACGACCTGAATGCAGCAAAGGAATACTTTACGCGGATAATGCTCCTTAACAGAAGAATAGTAAAGATGGGAACAGGCGAGGAAGTGATGAACCCCGAGTACCTCATAGAGACCTTTGGCGGCCATTTTACCGTTGTCGAATCGGAGAAGGGAACTACCGTAATAGAAGATTCCTGCTGTTCGCACAAGGAAGAACGGGTTGGTAAAAGTCATGCATAGCCCTTCCATTGTATCTCTCCTTACGTTCATCACTGCTCCCCTTAAGTACGGATTCATGGTAAGGAGTCTCATTGCTGCCGTGATAGTGGGCATCATCTGCTCTCTCGTCGGTACCTACGTTGTGCTGAAGGGTCTTGCATTTATGGGCGATGCCCTAGCACACTCGCTTCTTCCGGGACTTGCGGTAGCCTACCTTATAGGAGGAACGGCAACGATGCCCCTTTTCTGGGGAAGCCTGATTGCCGGTCTTCTTACCGCTGCCGGAATAGGCATGATTACCCGGGGTGGCCAGCTAAAAGAGGATACGGCAATTGGAATCATCTTTGCAGGGATGTTCGCACTTGGAATAGCAATTATTTCCTCTGTAAGGAACTACAGTGTCGATCTTACACACTTTCTCTTTGGAAACATTCTCGGCGTAACGAGGGCGGACATAATTCTCTCTCTCGTCATAGGTCTTGCCGTCGTACTGCTGATTCTGCTGTTCTACAAGGAACTGCTCGTCGTCATATTCGATCCGATACTTGCAAGGACCCTGCGGCTTCCCATAATGGTTTTCCAGTTCATGCTTCTCTTTATGATAGCACTGGTGATTGTCGTTTCCCTTCAGGTTGTAGGGGTTGCATTGATGGTTGCCATGCTAATTACCCCGGCTGCAACTGCATACATGCTCACCAACAGGTTGCACTGGATGATGCTCTTGAGCGTCCTCTTCGGTGTGGCATCCAGCTCTGTCGGCTTGTATGCCTCATACTACCTTAACATTGCCTCAGGTGCGGCAATCGTTCTTGTATGTACGCTGATATTTATCTTCGTTTTCATCTTTTCTCCGAAGAGAAAACTGCTCATCAAAGTTTGAAGCTACAAGGTACAAGCTGCAAGCCTTGCCACAAAAAGTTTAAAAGTGTAACGTAGAGCCATGAAAAAGATAGTAATAATGGGCGCAGCAGGAAGAGACTTTCACAATTTCAATGTACTTTTCAGGGACAACAAAGAGGTAGAGGTAGTGGCATTTACTGCCGCTCAGATACCATACATAGAGAACAGGGTTTATCCCCCCGAACTTGCCGGCAGGCGTTACCCCGAGGGGATACCCATATTGAGTGAAAAACGGCTGGGCGAGATCTTTAAAGAACACCGGATAGACGAAATCGTCTTCTCCTATTCCGATGTTTCAAACCAGTATGTCATGGAAAAGGCAGAGATGGTACTGGGAATGGGCGCCGATTTCAGGCTGCTCGGTACGAGGGAAACCATGCTCGAGTCAAAGGTTCCAGTCGTTGCTATCTGTGCGGTAAGAACCGGATGCGGAAAGAGCCAGACTACCAGAAGGGTCGCAAAGATATTGAAGGGCATGGGTATGCGCGTTGTAGTGGTCCGACATCCCATGCCATACGGTTACCTTAAGGAACAGGCTGTTCAGCGTTTCGAAAAGCTGGAAGACATGGTGGAGCAGAAATGCACGATAGAGGAGATGGAAGAGTACGAACCACATATAAACAACGGCTTTGTCGTCTATGCGGGAGTGGATTACGAGAGGATATTGAGAGAGGCGGAGAAAGAGGCCGATATCATTCTGTGGGATGGTGGCAACAACGACCTTCCGTTTTTCAAGCCGGATGTGCATATAACGGTAACAGACCCTTTGAGGTCGGGACATGAACTTACCTATTATCCGGGAAGGATAAACCTCCTTCTGGCAGATATTGTTGTGATAAACAAGGTCGATACTGCCGTTTACGAGGATGTCCTTACCTTGCGAAAAAACATAGCAAAATTGAATCCCGATGCCTCGGTGATAGAGGCTGCTTCTCCCATTTTCGTAAATGGATGGGAGAGGATAAACGGGAAAAAGGTGCTGGTTGTGGAGGATGGACCCACGCTGACGCACGGAGGTATGAAATTCGGTGCCGGTGTGGTTGCGGCAAAGCGATTCAGGGCTTCCGAAATAATAGACCCTCGTGACTACACGGAGGGAAAGGTCAGGGAGATGTATGAGAGGTATCCGGACATAGGACCAATACTTCCCGCTGTGGGTTACGGAGAGGAACAGATAAGGGATCTCGAAAAAACGATAAACAGGGTGCCTGCAGAGCTTGTATTGATAGCTACCCCCGTTGACCTTACCAGGTTGATAAAGATAAACAAGGAGATGCTTAAGGTGGATTACGAGCTTGAAGAGATAGGCAAACCGGATCTGGAGGATTTGCTTGAGAGCTCGATTGAAAGGATGAAAAAAGGATGAAAGGAGAATAGCGATGGCTTTCAACTTGAAGGGAAGATCACTTCTTACACTTATGGATTATTCCCCGGAGGAGATTCGTTTTATTCTGGATATTTCAAGGCAGGTAAAGGAAGAGAGGAAGGCGGGAAACATCACCGGCCGTTTTGCCGGAAAGACCCTTGCGCTTCTGTTCGAAAAGCGTTCTACGAGAACGAGATGTGCCTTCGAGACGGCATTCGGAGAAGAGGGAGGTTACCCGGTATTCCTCTCGAAGGATGACATTCAGCTTGGTGCAAAGGAAACGATAGAAGATACTGCCAGGGTCCTTGGAAGGATGTTCGATGCCATTCAGTTCCGGGGCTTCAAGCATGAAACGGTGGAAAAGCTTGCAGAGTATTCAGGCGTTCCGGTGTACAACGGCCTAACGGACAGGTTCCACCCGACGCAGATACTGGCCGACCTTATGACCGTCGAGGAAAACTTCGGCAGGCTGAAAGGAGTAAAGCTCGCATTCGTCGGTGACGGAAGGAACAACGTTGCAAATTCCCTTCTTATTGGCTGTTCAAAGACAGGCGTCGATTTTACTGTCGTAGCTCCCGAAAGCCTCTTTCCGGACAGGGAACTTGTTGCCTATGCAGAGGAACAAGGGAAAAAATCAGGAAGCAGGGTAGAGGTGACGAGCAGCATAGAGGGAGTAAAGGGAGCCGATGTGATATACACCGATGTCTGGGTTTCGATGGGGGAAGAAGACAGGCAGAAGGAAAGGTACAAGCTCTTGAAGCCGTATCAGGTAAACGATGACTTGATGGCCAAGACGGGAAAGAGTGAAACCATCTTCATGCATTGCCTTCCTGCTGTAAAGGGAAACGAGGTAACCTTTGAGGTTATCGAGGGCCCGGCATCACGTGTATGGGACGAGGCAGAAAACAGAAAGCACACGATAAAAGCAATAATGCTTGCAACGATATGAGCTCACAGCGATACATATGATGGTAAAGGAGGGTGATCTGGCGTATAGTTTAGCAGCCGCACCCGTCGATAGAGATTGGTTCTGTGGAAAGTATCAATCTGCAATCTTCATAATCTTTTCTGTCAAGGTATGTTTTAACGGTTTCCGTATCGACTCTGCCAAGTTTTTTCGCCAAAGACAATAAGTGTTTTTCCAGCCATACTACACCTCCTTGGATAATTCTTTTATGTAGTTGTAGAAATCAACCTCTCTCGCATCGAGGCCATGCCTGTAAACGAAGTCGGTTGCTATCTTCGTGGCAAAAACCGCATCGAGGTAATTGACCGGCACGCGCTTAAGGATTCCCTCCAGGCCGACCAGGTCGAGCAGTGGCTTGGGTGTATAGTTTCTTATAACGACTTCTCGCAGAGAGCCGTCTCCGGGCAACGCCGAGTTGTGAACGGAATCGGTTATGTCATTGATCTTCTTGCTAATCATGTTGGTCAAAATGGTAAAGGGTATCCCTTTCTCCTCGTGCTCTCTCCACATCAGGTCGAATTCTTTCCTGGCATTCTTCTTGATTATTGCAATTATCTCCTCTATGTATGCTTTTCTAAAATCTGAAATCTTTCCGTCCCGAACACGCATGAACTCATCGTATTCCTCGTCATTCAGTGCAAGTGAAGCATAAACCTCCAGAGAAGAGGATGTGACACCTCCCTTGTTGGTCGATGCATCCTTGAAAAGCAGTACGCCATTCTCTTCCAGCCTCAACCTTGCATCCTCGGTTATGAAGAGGTTTGCCCCCTCTACTATAGCCCTGAACTTGGGCCTTCCCTGCTTGTCCAGGAGCTCCCGCCAGTTGGTGATGCTTATTGCTCCCGGCCTTCCGCCGCATGGTACGAAAATGTCAGCCTTCGCATAATCGAGAAGGTGGAACCTGTTTCTGAAATCTTCCCCGTTGCGAACTACTTGCCCGTCGGGTAGTTTTACGTCCCTGTCGTTGATAGAGACGAAAAAGCCTTTTTTCGAGAGCTTGCCTCGGTCGAACTGTTCTACCATTACCCTCTTTCTGGCAAGTGATATGAGTTCCTTCCTGTCTATGCCTTCGGGGTCGTAGAGAACACCGCTTCCGTCAACAACGGCGATTGTCCTATCTTTCGATATCAGTATCTCGTTACTGCCAAGGTCCCCGTCGGGGCCGCCTGTCTGAACCTTTGTTACTTCGCTTTCGTTTAGTCCCAGTTTTTCCAACACACCCAGGACATACTCGTGAACACCAATTGTCGTCATCCCGTACATGTCATGGGGGATACCGCCAAGTTCGGGAGCCTTTCCCGTACTGAAGGCCTTCCAGAATGGATATCCCCGCCTCTTAGCATAGAGGGCAGCCCAGTCCATAAGTCCCGCAGTGCCTTCGTCAGGCCCCATAAAGAGTATCTCTTTCTTGCCGTAGAGGTCCAGGACTTCGTCGTTTGGCATGATCACGTCTATTATTCCGTCTATGTAACTCTTGAATGCGCTTTCCGCCTCGTTCTGGTTTTCAAGATTCAAGAGTATGGTGCCCTTGGAACCTCCCTCCGGAATGTCCTTGTTCTTTTTCTGCTGTGTCGATGCAAGGTTGTAGTTTTCCAGGAATATGGTATCTATATTGTGGGAGTATGCATTCATGTTTCTCGATCTCACGATTCTTATTCCGCCCCTCGCTATGTCACGGAAGCGAACATGGAATCCTATGAACTGCCTACCGACAACGAGAAACACGCCAAATGGTTCATCCGGAAAGTCTATCCTGTTAAGAAAATCCGGTTTCAGCCTGTAGGACATACAGGTCGTATGGGCCATGAAAAAGTTTGTTTTCAGAATCTTCTTGTTGAAGGTGAGGAAGTAAGTGAGAATCGTCCTGTCGTTTCCCGATGCGACATCCCTCTCTATTCGGGCGAGTATCTCTTTTTCAAGCTTCTCCAGTTCCTTTTCTTCTTCCCGCAGGTAGAATTTCTTCTCGAAGTGGGAGAACAAGAGGGATACCACATCCTGATTTTTTACGACCGTCTGCGCAATTCGTGAGGTGGAAAAGGTGTCCTTTATCATACGCAGTTTTATGTTTTCCAGGATTCCCTTTGCCTCGAGCTGGTCTTTCAGAGCCCTTTCAAGTGTCACATATTCGTCCATCATTATGGAGAGAAATTGATGCGTGAAAGCAGCTGCGGAAATTGCATACATTACCTGCTGGGCAGAGAATACTTCTTTAAGGAACAGCCCTGTAATGGGATTATCAGGAAGCATTACGACTGCGTTGAGATCGATTGTGAATCTCTCTATCATTTCCTCGGGGAGCTTGTCGAAGTAGAAGGTATTTATCTTTTTACCATCGTAGAAGATTTCACGGTACTTTCTGTTGGAATGAATCCCATATTTGTAGAGCAGGTGAGAGAAGTTCGTAAGAAACTGCCTGTTGCCGTCACTGTGAATTCCCACCATTATACGGGTTTCCCCTGTTTCAGGTTTTTCAGATACGGCAATGTAGGGAGATTCCATGTTTTTCATCTCTTCCCATGCCTGTTTGTATCGTTGAATCGTCTCCTCCTCCGATCTTTCCAGGAAGCCTTCGTTAGCCGCTTCCTCGAAGGATAGTTCCTTCTTCCTCTCTATGCCCTTCTTGAATCTTGGTTTTGTGACTATATAGAAACGAAGCGGATACCTGCGGTCGTTCTTCCTGGTCTGGTAACTTTCTATCCTGAACATCGGATAACGGCTCTCTATTCTCTTTTCTATCTCTTCCGTTTTCGATGATATTTCTTCCACTATATATACGGCCCGGTCTTCTCTCTCGTTCATCAACTGTATTCCGACATCTTCTCCGCCAAAACGGGTTATTAGTTGTGATGCACTTAAGGCTATGAGGTGTTTTGCTATGTCTGTAACACTTGTTGTTTTAAAGTAGTAGTCGTCTATTCCCAGGTCCACTGCGAACCACTTGAGTTCGTTTCTCACCTTTTCAGGACTCATGTAACCTGTTTTGAGTATGTATTCTTCTATTTTTACAAGTTTTTCCAGGTTGAGGGGAGAATTGTCTGCTATCTCTTTTAATCCGGGCATTCGTTTTCCTCCTTGGATAATTGTATGAATAGGGTGGTAAAAGCTTAATACATGCCAATTGTAGCGTCAAGTTTCCTGTTGTAGATACCGTTCCAGATACCGTTGCAGGTGGTTGAAACCAGTCCTTATTTTTGCACCTCGAGTTTCTACCGGTTGCCCCTGCCCAGGATGCCGGAAGGCTTGCAAGGGTTTGGTTTTCATGATAAAAGCTTAAACATGATACCTGACAGGGTTAGGAAAATCTTGGCTGAAAACGGGCTTGAAGCTTTAGAGTTCGAAGAGGGAAGTACCCCGACAGCAAAAATGGCAGCGGAAAAGCTTGGCGTTTCTGTCTCGCAGATTGCAAAGTCCATTCTCCTTAAGGGTAAGGATGAAAAATACTATATGGTGATAATAGAGGGAGATGCAAAGCTATCCTCTTCCAAGGCCAAGAAGCTTACCGGTACCAAGGTAAGAATGGCTACTGCGGAAGAATCCTTTGAAGTAACAGGCTTTTACCCGGGTGGCATATGCCCCTTCGGAGTGGAAAATATCAAGATATTCATAGACAAGGGGTTGTCAAAGTATGAAACCATCTATCCTGCTGCAGGAACAGATTCATCCGGTGTACCCGTTACATTTGAAAAGCTAAAAGAGATTACAGGTGCGGTCGTGTGTGATGTAATAAAGGACGGCGATTAGATTAGAAGGTCTATTATTTTTATTGGTTTTCCTGAAGCAATAGATTTGTTGGCAGCAACCCCTATTAGAAGTGCCATGGCGCCTTCCCATGCACCTGCTATTATATTGAGTTTTTTGATTGTACCGTTCTTATTTCTAAATAACACATCCAGAAGCACTTTGTCTCCACCACCATGATTTCCATGTTCCTTTTTAACAGTAATTGTATATGGTTCTCTGAAGAGGGGATAAACCCTTATCGTATCCATTTCGGTTTTCATAAATGATTCCTGGAAAGTGATTCTCTCTATTTTATCTATGTCTATTCTTCCCTTATTACCATTTATGCTCATACGCCAGCCTTCATATGGAGCATAGGCAATGAGGCTGTATGTCAGAAAAGTATTATTCCTATACTTTACTGTAAGGCTCATATTATCATAAATATCTATCTTGTCAGAAAAAACACATGCATCTCTTATGTACCCGTCACTCTTTTCTGAATCTAAGTACATGCTACGCATCTTTTCATCTTTCGTAAGATCGAAAAAGAAATTGCAATTTTCTTTGTGCTTGCACGTAAGGCATCTTTCATTTCTTAAATCTTTCTTATTTCCGTAGAAACTGAGTTTGCCATTTGCAAAAACTGTATCCGGTTCCGAGTCGATAATCCAGTTCATTAAATCAAAGTGATGAGTTGCTTTATGAACAAGAAGACCTCCTGAATTAGCCATTTCCCTATGCCATCTTCTGAAATAATCTGCTCCGTGGATTGTATCGAGATACCAGTGAAAATCTATTGATTCAAGATCTCCTACTGTTTTCTCCATTACCATCTGTTTCAGTTTGCGCATTATAGGTATGAATCTATAGTTGAAGGTGACAATTATTGCTTTTCCTGTTTCTCGCTGAGCATTCAAAATTGCTCTACATTTGTCATTATCTATGGTCATTGGTTTTTCTACAATTACATCTTTCCCTGCACGTAAAGCGGCAATTATATATTTATGGTGTACTGAATCCTTGGTAGTAATAATGACTTTATCCGGTTTGCTCTGATTTATCATTTCTCCAAAATCAGCAAATGCTGGCACTGGTTCTTTCAAATAACTATTAAGCGCTTTTATCCTTTCAGGATTGATGTCCATAATGCCTGTCAGATCTGCAACATCTGAGTAAGTTGTCTGAATTGGTTTGCAATACATTGTTAATGCTCTGGAACTTGCCCCAATGACAGCATATCTTATTTTCCTCGACATATTAATTCCTCTTTTATTTATTCTTTAATTGAGCCAAGATAGATTCCTTTGATAAAATATTTCTGAATATATGGATAAAATAAAAGAATTGGAACCAGTGCAACAATAACACCCGCAGCTTGTGCATTGTTAGGGATCGATAAACCCGAGGTGAATGGAGATTCTGTATTTACTATTAGTACCTTTAATGCCTGCTGTAAGGTGTATCTTTCCGGGATATTTATATATAACACAGCAGAGAAAAGTGTATTCCATTTTCCAACCATTTCGATTAATGAAATAGTAGCAAGACCTGCCGTGGATAATGGTAAATAGATTTTTTTAAAAAGGGTAAAGAGACTTGCTCCGTCAATCTTTGCAGATTCTTCCAGAGATATAGGAATGCTCATAAAATAATTTCTCATAAGAAAAATGGCGAATGTGTTAGCAATGTTATTTACAATAACAGACCAGAGAGAATTTATAAGTCCAAGCTGTTTCATTACAAGGTAGCGGGGGATAATGATACTTTCCCCTGGTATCATCATTGGGATTAAAAATATGAGTACTATAAAACCTTTACCTGGAAATCTTTTCCTTGTAAGTACAAAACCTGCAAGAGCATTTACCATGACATGTAGAATTGTCCCTATTACTGTTATATAAACATTATTGATAAAGGGCAGCCATATTTTTACACTCTCGAAAAGCGTTTTATAACCAGCAAAGGAAAATTGTTTGGGCCATAGTTTCAAAGTATGCTCATATGATTCCAGGTCTGTAGTAAATGAATAGACTGTTACATTCCACAGAGGAATAAGCATTGTTAATGTTATAATTAATAGAATGAAAAAGTTAAATATTTTAAATCCGGTTGAAGGTTCATTTATTCTAAGCCTTTGCTTTTTCTTTATCATACTCTCATATCCTGTATTTCAATCCCTGTTTTGTTGCTATTGTGATTATCAGAATTGCAAGAAAAATAAGAACACTGATAGCGGATGTGTATCCAAACTGAAAACGGTCAATACCATAGAGTTTTACATATATCATGACAGTATCAATTGTTTGTGAGTTACCCGGATTCCTCAGTACCCAAATGGGGTCAAAAAGTTTGAACATCTCTGTGATCCCAAGGATAATTAATACCTTAATGGTAGGCACAAGTGATGGAATAGTAATAGATAATGCTTGTTTGAATCTACTGGCACCATCTATAACAGCTGCTTCGTAGAGCTCCGGATTAATTGTAGTAATGGAAGCTAGATAAAGAATCGAAAGATATCCTACTTCCTTCCATACAATCAGGAAAATAACAAGAGGTTTGCCAAATTTCATAGAGGACATGAATGGTATGGGGTGTAACCCGATATGTTCAAGAAAAATGTTAAGGAAACCTTTATCGAGAGCCAAAACATATATCCATATACCTGCAATTGCCACCCAACTAAACAAGTGTGCTATAAAAATAGAGGTTTGAACAAATCTCTTGAGAAGATTTCTTGTTATTTCATTAAGAAGCAGTGCAACAATAATTGGACATGCTACGTTGAGCGCTAAGGTGAAAATGCCAATGACAAATGTATTTATCAATACATTCCAAAAATTGGGTGTATTAAAAACTTTTATATAATTTTCAAAACCAATAAATTCATTCTTACTTATTAAATGAAATTTTTGGAAGCTTACAATAAATCCGAGAATGGCAGGATAATATACAAAAATTATAAACCAAATAAAGGCTGGAAAAGCCATTAAATATATTGGAAATAATTTTCTTATCTTGTAATTTGTAGTCATTATCCTCTGTCGTTGATTTTAAACAGATTAGCAGAGCCATTGCAGCCCTGCTAATCTGATGAAATTAGAATACAGATTAATAATCAACCAGGCCCATGTCTTTAAGTCTCTTTCTCATGCTTTTTAGTCCTTCTTCAACAGATACTTCTCCTCTTATAATTTTTGCAGCATCAATACCAACTATTTCTTCCCACTGGTCTCCATTTCTTCCATAGTATCTTTGGATATCCCCGGGTACTTCTGCAAGAATCTGCATGGCTTCCCGCCACTCAGGTGATATTTCCCATGGAATCTTCCAGTTCCATGCCGGTTTCATTCCATGATTCTGGCCAATTTTTTTGCCAATCTCTGTAAAAACTATTTTACCATTTACAATATTATAATCGTACCCTTCTACACCTGCTGTACCAAGCATAGCACCTTCGTCTGTAGAGAAGAACTCCAACAGTTTAAAAGCGAGATCCTTGTATTTAGAATTTCTTAATATCGCTGTATAGGAGCCGCCTCCATGTCTTAATAGCTGTTTCCCCTCTGGCCCAACTGGCGGATAAATAGCTCTTGCCCTAAAACTACTGTTAGGATTCTTGGATTTAACAATGTCATTTAGTCTTGGTACCCAGTTGTCCCAGTAACAAATCATACCAACTTTACCTGTCATAAAAAGTTCTCTGAATGTTGCCGATTTATTTGTTACAAAGTTTGGTTCCAGAATCTTTTCTCTGTAAAGTCTTTGAAAGTATTCCCAGATAGGTTTTGCTGCATCCTGAGTAACTGGAGAATATATCTTTCCATCTTTATCCTTTGCATAGTCTCGTAGCATCCCATAGGCACCAAAGAATGGATTCATTTCGTAAGTAGTATATCCAAGTGCTATGCCGTATGTATCTTTTTTACCGTTGCCGTCTGGGTCATTATAAGCAAAAGCTTTCAGCAACTCGTAGTAATCATCTAGAGTGGGTTTTTTATTCCCCTCAAATTTTGATGCGAAGCCAAGTTTTTCAACCCAGTCCCATCTTACAATTGGTAATGTACCACCTGCTGCAAGACCCACTGCGGGTTGAGTCCCATAGATATGTCCATCTTCTTGCCTGATCGTGTCCCAGGCACTTTTGGGAAATTTTTTAGTGTCTGATAAAATAGGGGATTTCTTAATTCTTTCATCGAGTGGCTCAAAAAGATCTGGATTGTCTTTGGTAAGCGTTGCAAATTGGTCTGGATCGACATAGAGCAGATCAATCTGTTCTCCCGTTGCTAGCATGGAGGCTACTTTTGTCTGATACTCTGATTCTGTTGGTTTTATTATTTTAATCCTTATTCCTGTTTTTTTGTAAAGGGCATCGATCCATACCTTATCACCCTCCGGATTAAGGCCTCCGAGATAATGGTGAACCCACACTAGAGTTGGTTCTTCCTCCTTTGCCTTTTCTTTTTCTCCTGTTGCCATAAGGGGAAAAGTTAGAATGATAAATAGTAAGCACAGGATTATGAAAAAGACAGTGGAAGTTTTTTGATTTCTTGACATTTTATCCTCCTCCCTGTTTGTATAAAGTTACATGCGTACGCATGTACGCATAACATATTATTAGAATATTTATAGATTGTCAACATAATATTTCATTTTTTTTGAAATTGTACTTGATTTTAAGGAAGTTAGATATTAAAAGTTATATGTAAGCTGCTAAAGGGGATGATTATTTCATGAATGATTCAAAGGTTACAATGGAAAGAATTGCAAAGGAATTGAATATATCAAGAACTACAGTCTATAGAGCAATTTATAATTTACCGAGAGTCAGCAAGCAGACGAGGGAGAGGGTAAAAAAGCTTGTTGAAAAGTATGATTATCATCCAAATATAACAGCAAAAAATCTTGCAAGTAGAAGAACTGGAAGGATTGGCATAGTATTAGAAAACCTTTTTGTACCAATTAGAAATATACTTTCTCAGTACCTTATAGATATGATAAATGGAAGATCTTATAAGGTTGTTCTTGAAACATTTGACTCTAATAATGTTGAAGGTTTTATGAAAAAAATTCAGGCCGATATTCTCGGTGGAAGTTATGATGGATTATTAATCGAACCTGATCTTTTTCATTTTAAAGGTGATAAATTCAAAGAAATTATAGAAAAGATACAACGTAATAAGTTTCCATTTATTTTTCTTTCAGCTTCTGCCAAATGGCCAGGAGTCGATTTCGTATCCACTAATCGCTATGAGGGAGGATATAAGGCTATAAAGTATCTTATTGAATTGGGACATAGAAGAATTGCTATTGTAAGTATTCTCGACTATCCTGAGTACAATCAGATTGAACCAAGATATGAAGCTTATAGAAAAGCATTAAAGGATAATAATCTGGAGGTGAATCCCAAATGGATTTTACCTATTGAACATGCTGGTGCATTAGAGGGATACAATGCTGGTTTAAAAATTGCAGAAATGAAGGATAAGCCAACAGCAATATTCTGTATAAATGATTTTGTTGCAATGGGTGTTTTAAAAGCTTTGAAAGAAAGTGGTATAAGGGTTCCGGATGATATTTCAGTGGTGGGTTTTGATAATATCGAACTTTCAAATTTTGCTATTGTTCCGCTTACAACTATCGCACAGCCGGTAAATGAGATATCTTTTGAAGCAATAAATCTTCTTTTTAGGAAAATTAGTAATCCGGATACACCCACTAGGCAGATATATATTGATCCAAAGTTGATAATAAGAAATTCTTGCAAATCATGCGGAAAAGATTGACATGTAATACCTGCTTAACTATAATGTGTACCCGTGTACACACTTAGAATTAAGCAAACAAAGAGAGTATGATGCAGAGAAATAATATATTTATTATTGCTCATAGAGGCTATTCGAGCAAGTACCCAGAATGTACTGAACTAGCTTTCGAAAAAGCTTTGGAAACGGATGTAGATTTTCTCGAGATTGATATTAGAGAAACAAAAGATAGAAAAATCGTCATTTTTCATGATGATGATTTGTCACCAAAAACTTCCATTAAGGGTAATGTGGGTGACTACTCTTTTGATGAACTATCCAAGGTTAGTATAGAAGCTGGCTTTGGTAATAAATATGGCTTTCAACCAATAATATTAGTCGATACTGTTTTGAATAAGATAAAGGGCAATACTGTTAGACTGTGTGTTGAGCTAAAAGATGTATCAAGAAAGTATATTGATGGTTATGAAGATTTTGTAGTAAGCAAGTTCAGAGAATACAATTTTATCGATAGATTGGTTTTTAATGTGAGAAATCTAGAGTTTATTAAAGTTTGTAGGGAGAAGTATCCACAGATACCAATTGCATTGGAATTTATGCCTGATAGTTATGATAGTTCCGGTATTGATAGTTATATAAATATAATAGTGTCTTTAGGTATTCAGATTGTTGAGTATGATTTTCAAAAAATGAGAAAAGATGTGGCATACAAGTTAAAGGCAAAGGGCATTGCTATTTGGCCTTGGACAATAAATACAGAGTCGCAGTTAATTAAAGCGCTAGATATGGGAGCAGATGCAATTTTAACGGATGATCCATGGCTTATAAAGAAACTTCTTTCTGTGAATTAGTTCTAAATAGGCAAAGCAACCATCCGGCGTGATTTTTTTCCTTGATTTTAGTGTGAAAAAAGATATCATAGTATAGGTAGGATACCAATCAGGAGGATTCTTGTATGAAAAGGGTATGCCCGATCTTATTGATAGTCTTTCTATTTGCACTAGTCTATCCGGTTTTTTCTCAGGAAAACAAGGATGATATCTATGTAAAGACCGTTCCGATAATAAAGATATACAGCCACAGGCTCGGTTACAAAATTATCTACATAAAGAGCAACCAGGAAGTGGGGGCCATATATGTCCCTATCAAGTGGTTTACCAAGGCAGGCGGAAAGGGAGAGATAGTCTGGGGAGATGATCCTGATTATCCCTACTTTTCGATTTTCTGGAGAAACGGAAAGTTCGATTTCATAAGGATCTATGTTAAGAACAACCTTTCGGATCCAAGCTGGGGCGTGCTGGAAGAGGGTCCGGATGTGGAAAAATACTTCGATATAGAGGAATTGAATCCGGATTTTTAGGAATAACTGTGGCAGATATCAAGAAAATCCTGAATGCCATCCGTCAGGAAAAGATTGACGGATGGCTCTTTTATAATGTAGAGCATAGAGATACACTATCAGACCTGATACTTGAAGTGCCGGAAGAATCCATGAACTCGAGGCCATGGATCTACCTTGTTACTGCTGAGGGAAGAGAGGTCAAGGTAGTTCATACGATAGAGCCTTCCATTCTGGATTCTCTTCCGGGAGAAAAGAGGGTATACTCGAGCTTCGGAGAATATAAACGAGAAATAGAATCGCTGCTTGAATATGGGGGAAACAGAAGTACATTTGCACTGAATTACTCAGACTGGAATCCCTTTACCTCTTTTATCGACCACGGCTTTGTCGTGTTATTAAAGAAAATTGGGTTTAAAGTCACCTCCTCCGAGGGGCTTGTAAACAGATTGCTTGGAACACTGGATGATAAGGCTATTGAGACTCATGAAAGGGCAGCATCACTGCTTTACAAGATTGTTTTTAAGACATGGGATAGTATAATCGATGCATTCGAAAGGGGTGTCCCTGTAACAGAAGGGGAAGTTCAATATTGGATAGGCGACATGTTTAATGAAAACAAACTAGTTTCACGTGAGCTTCCACTGGTGGCAACCGGGAAAAATACGGGAAACCCGCACTACTTTCCCGAGGGGGAAGGAGCGGTGCTCAAGAAGGGAGATGTCGTTCAGCTCGATATCTGGGCGAAACTCGGTAAGCCTGGCTCTGTATATGCTGATATTTCCTGGGTGGGCTATCTTGGTAATTCGGTGCCGCATGAGGTTGCAAGGGTTTTCATGGCTGTAACAAGTGCCAGAGACAGAGCGTACTCTTTTATAGAAGAGAATATTGAAAGCGGGAATGTAACGGGAAAGGCAGTGGATGCAGTTACACGGAAAACTATTGAACAGGCGGGTTTTGGGAGTTATCTCCGCCACAGAGCGGGGCATTCCATAGGAACCGAGGTACACGGATATGGGGTCAACCTGGATTCAATAGAATTCCCCGACAGAAGGAAACTCCTTGAAGGCTCATGCTTCTCCATCGAACCTGGTATATATATGGAGGATTTTGGTGTGCGAAGCGAAATCGATGTTTACATTAAAGGCGGCAGGCCGGTAATAAGCGGTTCAACCATAAGCGGTGTGAAAGGCGGCTACAAACCTCAAAAAGAAATACTTACTCTAAACAAGGATTCCTGGCAATCGCAGAGAGGAAAGAGCAATGCCTGAAGAAATCTTAACTAGAAAAGAAGATCTTACATATGCAAGCAGAGATGTAACCGATTTTCTTTCTGAGGGTAGATTCATAGTCCTGGGCCACAAGGAACCTGACGGGGATTGTGCATCGTCCCAGATAGTTATGGCCAGCTACTTGAAGCGTCTCGGAAGAGAAACGGTGCTACTCTCCCAGGGCCCCTTCGACAGGCCCGAGATAGCTGATTTCGAGAAGTATTTCTTAAAAGATTTCAAAGAGAGCGACATAAGGGAAGGTGATAAGGTAATAGTTCTCGACTGTTCCACGATAGACAGGCTTGGAAATTTTCAGTATCTCCCCGGGAAGTTGCCATCTCTCGTAATTGACCATCATTCCTCGGGGGAACCCTTCGGCAATCTAAAGATAATTGATCCGAAGGCTCCTTCTGTTACCTACATTGTGGAACGGCTGATAAGGGAACTCGGCCATACCCTGAAAAGAGAGGAGGCGGAACTTCTTCTTTTCGGTATCTGCACCGATACCGGTTTTTTCAGGCACCTGGATGATGGGGCTGTAGAGGTTCTTTCTGCTGTAATAGGGCTCGTCGAAGTAGGTGCCACTTTGAAAAAGGCTTACTACATGATGTACGGAAACAGGGAACTTTCAAAGAGAAAGATGCTTGGGAAGATGCTGGAAAGAGCAAAGAGCTATGCCGGTAACAGGCTCATCGTAACATATCAGACCATTGCCGACAGGGAGGCTGTTGAAGGAAAGTCCCGTGGAGAGGATGAACTGTATATGCTGCTTCAAACGGTAAGAAACAATGAGGTCGTGGCATTCATAAGGGAGGAGAGCAGCACGGGATGCTCGGTCGGTCTGCGCTCGAGGAACAGAATCGATGTTGGTAAGATTGCAAGGGATTTCGGAGGCGGTGGGCATAAACTTGCTTCCGGTTTCGATATGGACGGTAGCATAGAGGAAGTGGAAAGGGTCGTCGTAGAGAAGCTGCTGCCACTACTAAAGCCTCGATACTAAAGTGCCATTACTAAAGCAAGTTAGCGTGTGATTTGCAATTCAAAGTAATTCAAATCAATTTAAATTCAATATGCAAATCCAGTACCTGCAAAAATAGTTACCTTGTCGAGAGAAAAGGGGCTCAGGTACGTATCGTAAGGTGTAACAAATATGGTCGTGGATGCAATGTCTCCGTCTGAGGGAATTGTTACATGAAACCACTCTGCATGTATTGTAATGGGCAGGAAATCGAGGAGAAAGAAATCCAACCCGGCCTCGATTCCGTATCCAAAGGCCAGGTCAGAATAGCCGACCCAGGAAAGAGTCCAGTTGTAATCATTCCAGAAATCGCCTAATTCGGCATATATGACCCCACCCTTTATACCTCCGTAGACCTGCATGGAGGGGCTTACCGAGAAACCGGCTCCCGCACCAACACTGGCATCGATTACCGTGGACAGTGGTTCTGACATATCCGAGGTGAGATAATAGTTGATAGTATTGGAGGAATAGCCAGCTTCTCCCGAAACGTATACTGGTCCGAGGAGGTATTGAACAACATGCACACCCACACTAAATGCAGAGGTTGAGTAATCTATGCTGAGAGCATTTGTCCAGTAATCGGTCCAATCCGATACAGCATCGGCCAATTTACCGGAAAACATGGGAAGTCCGACAAGGAATGATATCCTGGAACGAAGCCCCTTTTTCTCTCCTGGTATCGCCGCAACCCTTGCTCCAGCCGGGGCCTTCTTTTTCTCCTCACCTCTTGCCACCGGCTTTTTAGCCGGCTCGATAACGCCTCCCACTAGCTTCTTCCCCACCCTTTCTGCAAGCAGTATGAGGTCACTGAGCTTTCCTTCCTGCTGATCCGATGTCTGGGCGGTCACTTCGCCCGTTTCCACCGAAATCATCTTGGCTGAAATGAAGTAGGTATCTCCGACCTGAGAAACCCTTGCAACGACAACAAAATCTGCACCGAGATATTCACCGGCTTTCTTTATTTCCCTGTCACTGACGAGCCCCGAAACCTGAAATTCCTTCTCTTTTAGCACCTGAGCTATGTTGCTCCTGTCCAACACGATGTACTTGTGGGAAGAGACCATCTGCTCTGCTATCTTGTCCGTTACAGGTATGATAACGGATTTGTCCATATCCTGGGGTATCACTGCATCGAGAACGGCAACTTTTGGAAGTGCTGTGAGAGAAAAAGCGGAAATTATTGCAAAGAGAAATAGTAATATGAGAAACCTACCGTATTTTTTCACGCATACCCCCCGATAATGCCAATTCTATAAAAATTAACTCAAGAGGTCAAGATATCGAGTATTTGGATTTGATAAAGTTATTCATTGAGTAAGGAAGCGAGCCCAGTCTCTACTAACATGGTGTATACCTTATCTGCCTCCTTGATTTGTAATGATTATTATTTTATCATAATTTAACTTTTTTGATTGAAAATGATTGTATTCCGGAGAAAAAAATGACGAATTACAGGTATCTCATTGTTGGCGGAGGTGTTGCCGGCATCTCTGCCCTTCATGCACTGAAAGATTTGAAAAAGGATTCGCTTCTTCTCCTGGAGGCACGGGATGAGCCCATGTACACCCTTACCTGGATGCGGCATATCCCATTTGGCCGGGACGGTTATGAGTCGACCGGTTTCGATTTCAGGAAAAGTCTGATGGCCAGGAGCAGTGGATTGATCGAAAGTGGCGATATTAGGCTGGGCACGAGGGTTTTTAATATCGACCTATCAAGCAGAACAGTCTATGCAAGGAGTCCGGAGGGCGAAAGGCTTTCCATTAAATATGATATATTGATATTTGCCGCCGGCGCAACCCAGATAGTTTACGGGGAGAGCCTCCTTCCCGGAGTGAGGCCGGGAAGGTTGTTTTCTGTCTACCAAGTGGGGGAGATGCTCGCGCATTATGATTTTCTTCCCGGTCGAAGACTTGTACTCTACGGGGCGAGTGTATATACGGCCGAGACAGCCATCTCTGCAAGCCGAAAGGGGATAAAGTGCACGGTTGTGAGCCCGGGTGATGCCAGCTGGAAAGTGTATGCGAGGGCGGAAAGTATCAATCTATATGAGAATTGCATACTGAAGCAGGTGCTGGGAGATGCAAGCTTTTCCGGTTTGCTCGTCCAGCAGGGAAGCAACGAGTTCTGCGTGAGGGGTGATTCGCTTGCCGTGGACGGCGATTATGTTCTGGAGCATGTGTGGCGCGAGCATCTTGGAGTCGAGTGGAACCTGGAGGAGTGGAGAGTCGACCTGAGGGATGAGGAGATGATGGAGAGAAAGCTAATTTTTTTAGGCGATGCGAGGAAGCCGGAGGTCGATTTCGTGAAGCAGTATGAGCAGTCGCAACAGGTAATCAGGAGGTTGCTTGGTTAGGCGGGATAGCCTGGTTGTTTGAGAGGTTTTTAACACTTGGGACTTGTGAGATAAGTTGAGAGGAGGATTCAATGTCTGGGAGCAATGTATTCGACATAGTGGTGATTGGCGGAGGAATCGTGGGGATGGGAATTGCCTATGAACTAAGCAAGAGGAAGGTGTCGGTTGCCCTTATCGAGAGAAAGTCGCAGGTCACGCAGGGTGCAAGCAAGGGAAACTCGGGGATACTTCATGCCGGTTACGACAGCCCGGAGGGGAGCCTTAGGGCGAAACTCGTTACAATCGGAAACAGGAGGTACGACGACTGGTCGAGGGAACTCGGGCTTACCGTTAGAAGGATGGGCTCCCTGGTGGTGGCTTTTGAGGATGAGGGAGATGCCGGTATGGAGCATCTTAACAGGCTGAAAGAGCGGGGAGAGAGGCGGGGCATTCCCCTTGAAATCTTAGGCCGGAAGGCCCTGCTTGAGAGTGAGCCCAACCTGAACAGGAAAGCTGTTGCTGCACTCCATGCACCTACTGCAGGAAGCATCTGTCCCATGCGGTATGTCAATTTCATGTTCAAACACTTCGTGGCCAATGGGGGTACACCCTTTCTCGATACCGAGGTAACGGGATTTGTAAAGAATGGCGGCAGGATTACGGAAATAAGGACTAACCGTGGAGATATAATTGGCGAGGTTGTGATAAATGCCGCCGGGGTGTTCGGCGATGTGGTGTCCTCGATGGCAGGTATCGACAGGTACAGGATATATCCGAGGAAGGGAGAGTATATTCTTCTGGAACCACATCCCAGCTACAACGTGAATAAAATTCTGTTTCCGCTTCCCACGGAGAAGGGGAAGGGAATCCTCGTTATACCGACGGAGACGGGAGATATCCTTTTGGGACCGACCTCGTATTCAATGGGAAAGGAGTTCAAGGAGGATACGACGACCAGCCTTTACGGCTTGAATGAGGTTCTGGAGAAGGCAAGGAAGCTGGTACCTGGTCTCAGTACGAAACTGACTGTAAAGACCTTTGCCGGCAACAGGGCACAGTCCAATACCAACGACTTTGCTATCGAGGGTTACGATGAACCGTCGAATTTCATTAATGCCATAGGGATACGCTCTCCCGGGCTGACTGCTGCCCCGGCTATAGCAGATATGGTTGTAGGGCTCGTGGAGGAGAAGGCAGGAAAGCTGGAGATGAGGAGTGATTTCAGATATATGCCGCACGTTTCCCACAACCAGCCGGAAGAAGCGCTTTCAGAGATCCGGTGGGCCGACACGATAACTCCGAATCTCGATTCACCTTCCATTCCTCTAATAGACATTGCATGGAATTTCGGGATAAGGGACAATCTGTATAATTTCAGCTGTTACACGAACAGGGGGCTCGGGGTAGATCTTGGCACTACCTTTCAGAATGAACTTATCAGGCAGCTTGCAAGGAGGGGGATGAAGGTAGAGGAAATACTGTACAGGTTAAGGGGTTCAAACCAGGTTATTTCAGAGGCTTCTTAAGAAAGATGGGCTTAAAGTATATTGTCATCATTATAAGTCCGAATAGCCCGGAGGCTGCATAAAGGTAATCGAAGGGTGCCCCGTTCACTGCAAAGGAGAGCCCCGTAATAACGGCATTGAAGCTTACAAGAATAAAGAGCGGCTTGTTAACTTTTGGAATGCTTCCTATGAAAATCCCTATAAGGCTTATGGTTGTGGGGCACTCGGCTCCGAGAAATACGATACGTGGATATTTGAAACCCAATGCCATTTCCAGAAGCGGGTAGAGAAAAATACCGGCAACAACGAAAAACAGGGAGATTACCTTTAATAAAAGTCTTTCTGAAAGACGAACCTCTGTCCAGCCAAAGATTACATCGGCTATCAGGAGGGCTGCGACTACCCACAAGGCTATTGCTCCTGTCAATGCTTGGGAGGGACCCATGAAATCCTTCCCAATAAAGATTGTGAAACCGGAAAAAATATAGATTAAGGCGTAGAAACCAAGGAGTAACCGACTGTTTTTTCTGCCAGGTTTCCTGTAACAGGAAATGAGCAGTAAAACAACTACTATGGCAAATATGAGAGGAAGTATCAGCGACCAGGTACCCATCCTTTCATTCAGCCACACTATACCTTTTAAGGTATCCTCTACCATTTTTCTGTTGAACATTTCATTTTCCCCCTGTGATTTCTTGTATTATCTTTTCCCGAATTTGTCTTAATTCGCTTACATCCCGTTCCCACTTAAGGCTTCCCGGACAGAGTTGCTTTACATATTTAAGTGTTCTGTTTCTGCCTTTCTTTTTCTCCAGTATCTTAAGGTACTCGTAATCTTCCATTCCATCGCGAAGGAGCTTTAATCTTAAAGACGGTACGGGTATGTGCCTGGATACTATTTTCGTGGCTTTTAAGGGGATGAAAGAATCTATTATCTCCGGCGTTCCCGGATAGAGAAGGTTGCCATCGCCGTTACAGTAGAACTGATACTGGCCTTTCCAGGGGTTTCTTCCTCTGTGATAGTCATACACTGTCTGGTAGTAGAGAAGCCCGGTAAAGCCGTAGCGGTAGGCAAGCCATGGGATTATCCTGTTATACATGGCTCGGGAATCAATAAAGAGGTTTGGATAATCCATGAACTGGGCTGACATACAGGTGTAGAACCATGTTGTTTCGCCAAGCTTACGCCTCTCTCGATACACGGTGGGGTATGGGTTCCACTGCCAGTCTGCAACGAGTCTCTTCCCTTTGAAGTATGCGGGAAGAAAGGGCACCGAGTCACCTATGTGTGTTATATCCGGGCACCAGATATCAATGTATCCCTCCAGTTGCCTGGTAAAGGGTTCGGTAACCAGTGTTCTTATTCCGGGAGATGCCTCTTTTATGAATGAGGCTATTGATCTTACCTGCGGGTACTGTGCCCTTAAAGGCTCGTCCGGAAGGTAGTAGAATACCCTGTCCAGCCAACCTTTCGCCTTTAGGTGCCTGCCGAGCTCTCTGTAGAATACTGCAAGTTCTGGTTTTGAGAGCCCCTTTGGCGGATGCGGAGTCCTGAAAGAAGTCTGTGACGGAACGTCGTTAAATAGTTTTCCATCTAACAGGGCACCCGTTACTGCATCGAATTCAGACCAGTCGAACCTTAGATTGCCACCTTTATCCCGCTTTACAGGTATCTGCTTCTCCATCGGGTAGTAAACGAAGATTCTGTGGCGAGCAAGGAGGTGAAGATAATCCATTTTAAGCTTGTTGAAGTCGAATGGCACGGATGAGAGCTCTTTGTGCTTGTTCCTTACAAGAGAAGCTGTGAACCCGAAGGCAGTGGTAAATGACGATTTACGAGGAAGGCTGAAGGGCAGGGGCTTGATGTCAAAGGTAAAGCTGACAGCACTTGTGCGTGTTGTGTTATCCCTTGTATTACCCCTGAAATATAGGATTACTTTTATGACTTTTTTGCCATAAGAGGGTCCTTTGGCAGGTCTTTTGGTAGGTCCTTCGGTAAGTTCTTCGACAGGTCCTTTGGCAGGTACTTCGGTCGCGAGGTTGTAAAACTCTATAAACCATAATCTGTTTTCCCGTGGAGGTATTGTCGTGCGAGAGGGAGGTATCAGAGGGTCTGGCCATCTACCCTTTATTCCAAAGATTTTGAACCACCTGGAAGATTTCCGGATATCGATGTATCTCACAGAAAAAAGATTGTATTGGATTTTACCTTTTGTTCCCGGATTTATAGTGATTTTATCTATTGTTATTTGTGATTCGCTTCCGTTAAATATCCCAAAGATGGCAGACTCGTATTCATTACCTGCGATTTCAATTGACACTTCATTACTGGCAGGTGGCTTTACGGTCGGTTTTACGGTAGGCCTGATTTTTTCGACCGGGTAGGCTATGAAGGGAAATATCTTTCCCTGGTGTCGAGTATTATTCTTGTCCGGCTTATCCAGTGAAAAAGCAAGAGAGATATGCAGGCATAGAAACAAGAGAACCAGTAGAGATACTCTGTTTTTAAATAACCATAAATTCATTTGTCGGGCCTGCTTTGCAAGTAACCTTAACTGCATGTTTTTAGCTTGCAATGCCTAAAGTATAGCATTTCAACAGGGGGTTTTATAAGTGACAAAAGACAAATAAATTAGACTGCTTTCTTTTAAAATATTTACGTTGTTGAATTATTAATGATATAAATAAACATGATTTATTATGCTCATAGTATACAAAATCAACCACCCTCGAAATGGCAGTTATTGCAAAATCATCTTGTGCAGGTAGGAAAACTGGCAGGTGATTTTGCGAAATATTTTAATTCATATAACTGGGCTTATTCAGCTGGCTTGCTTCATGATCTTGGTAAATATTCATCTGACTTTCAAAAAATGCTATATGATACCTTTCAGAATAATGCTTGTTTCAAGAAACATATTGATCACTCAACAGCGGGGGCACAGCAAGCTGTTAAGATTTACGGGGAAAAATATGGTAAGATTTTAGCCTATATCATTGCAGGCCACCATGCAGGTTTGCCAGATGGTAAATCAATAAGTTCCAGCTGTCTTGAGAAAAGGCTTTCAAAAAGGATTTCTAAGTACAGCCCTGACAATAATATTATTCAAAGGAATGAATTAGAAATATTTCCGTTTTTAGATTGTTTAGATCTCAAAAAAACAACCCAAGAAGAGTTGGGATTTAAATTATCATTTTTCATAAGAATGTTATATTCATGTTTGGTTGACTCTGATTTTCTTGATACTGAAAGATTTCTTAACCTGGAAAATGCAAAACTAAGAAAAAATGCTGAATTAGAAATGCACTTTTTAGAAAAATTAAGAAACTATATTCAAAATATTTCTAATAAAGCAGAAAAAACAGAAATTAACAAAAAGCGAAATGAAATCTTGGAGCAATGTTCTAAATCGGCAGAATATGAATCAGGATTTTTTTCTTTAACAGTGCCTACGGGTGGGGGTAAAACTCTGTCATCTCTTTACTTTGCTTTGAAACATGCACTAAAATTTCATAAGAAGAGAATAATTTATGTCATACCCTATACAAGCATTATTGAGCAAAATGCAGAAATATTTAGGAAAATATTGGGAGAAGAGTATGTATTGGAACATCATGCGAGTTTTGACTTTGACGGGTACGAAGATAAAAAATTAGCTTCAGAAAATTGGGATATTCCAATAATTGTAACAACAAACGTCCAATTTTTCGAATCTCTTTTTTCGAATAGGCCATCTAAGGTTAGAAAACTACACAATATAGCGAATAGTGTCGTAATCCTTGATGAAGCGCAGATGTTACCTGTGGCATTATTGTATCCTACCTTAGAAGCTTTAAAAGAGCTTGTTGCTACATATAATACAACCGTGCTTTTCTGCACGGCTACCCAACCTGCCCTTTCCTATAGCGAAGATTTTAAAAGAGGATTAAAAAACGTAAAAGAAATAATACCAAATAAAGAAAATTTGGCTTTAACTTTTAAAAGGACAGAGATTCAATTTATAGGCAAATTAAATGATGAAGAAATAGCTTATCGGTTAAAAAAATATAGTAAAGTCCTTTGTATAGTAAATACAAGAGCACACGCGCATCGTCTTTATTCAAAAATAGAAAATCTAGAAAATACGTTTCATTTAAGTGCCCTTATGTGTCCGGCTCATAGAAGAGATACTTTAAAAGAGATCAAACACACTCTTGAAAATAAAAATACTTGTAAAGTAATTAGCACTCAGGTTGTTGAAGCTGGAGTTGATATTGATTTTCCTGTTGTGCTAAGGGCTTTAGCAGGAGTGGATTCTATTATACAAGCATCAGGAAGATGTAACCGCGAAGGGAAACTGAATATGGGTCAAGTATTTGTTTTCGAAACAGAAACAAAAATTCCTGCAGGTTTAATGCGTCAAGGAGCTGATATAACCAGTGAGATCTTAAGAAATTTTGGTGATATTTATTCCCTTAAGGTTATTAGCGAATATTTTAAAAGACTATATTGGTTAAAAGGTGACAAACTTGATGAATATCGTATACTTGAGAATCTTAAGGATACAGTTTCGTTAAATTTTCCTTTTAAAGATATTTCTGAAAAATACAAAATTATAAAAAACGATGCAAAATCTATCATAATCCCTTATAATGATAATGCAAGAATGCTTATAGAAAAACTCCGGTACTCTAATAATCAAAGAACTTTGCTCAGAAAATTACAGCAGTATACAGTGGACATACCGCAATTTCAGCTTAAGAAGCTATATTCCACAGGAAATATTGAGATGGTTAATGATTTATACCCGGTATTGATAAACGAGAGCCTATATAATTATAAAACAGGTTTATGGATAGAGGAGCCGGAATTCCATGAGATTGAAGAACTAATAGTCTGATAATCGATATTATAAGAGGTGCTTATATGGCATTTGGAGTAGCCTTAAGAGTTTGGGGTAGTTATGCATGTTTTACAAGACCAGAGATGAAAGTAGAAAGAGTCAGTTATGATGTAATAACTCCTTCTGCATGTAGAGGAATTCTTGAAGCTATTTATTGGAAGCCTGAAATAATGTGGATTATTGATAAAATTCATGTGCTGAAACCAATTAAACATACAAATATCCGGCGGAATGAATTATCAGGGGTAGTATCTACAAGTAATGCCTCAACTGTCATGAAAGGAGGAGATAAAGAACTTCAAACAATAATAGAAAGCGAACGACAGCAACGAGCTTCGCTGGTCTTAAAAGATGTGGAATACATAATTGAGGCTCATTTCGTTCTAAGAAAGAGAAATGATGATAACACGGCAAAGCATAAAGAAATGTTTGAAAGGCGAGCTAAAAAAGGTCAATGTTATTATCAACCGTATTTAGGGGTGAGAGAGTTTAGTGCTTTTTTTGAATATGTGAACCCAAATGAAAATTTTCAAGATTCTCCTTTAAGGGGAGAGATAAATCTTGGTTGGATGCTATATGATATTGATTTTGAAAATAACATGGAAACACTTTTTTTTGAGGCTAAAATGAAAGATGGAATTATTGACCTAACAAAGTTATCCCCTGACGAGGTTAGGAGATGATCCTTCAATCTCTTTATAACTACTATAATCAATTAAGGGATTCTAATCAGCAATTATTACCCCCTTATGGTTTTGCAAAGGTTAAAATACATTTTGTTCTTGTTCTTAATGAGAATGGAGAAATTGTACAAGTACAGGATATACGTGAACAAAATAAGGGGAAATATTATCCTAAAGAACTTCTTGCACCGGAAGGGGTTATTAGGTCAAGTGGAATTTTACCAAATTTTTTATGGGATAATAGCGGATATGTCCTTGGTTTTGCCAAGGGAAAACGAACTCTGGATAAGTTTGATGCTTTTTGTGACTTTCACCATGAACTTGGGGATAATATAGAGGATAATGGGATACAAACCGTATTGAAATTTCTAGACAATTGGAAACCAGAAAATATTAGTACTTTGGAGTACCATGAAGAATTAGATGGAGCAAATTTAACTTTTCGGCTGGATGGGGAGTACGAATATGTTTTTGAAAAAGGTAAAGTAAAAGAGGCTTGGATTCGCTATAAAGAGTTAAATGTCTCCGATTTTATATCCTGTTGTTTGATTACGGGTGAAAGAAGACCCATTTCAAAACTGCATAATCCAATTAAGGGGGTTAAAGGCACCTCATCATCAGGGGGAAGGCTTGTCTCTTTCAATGCTGATGCTTTTATCTCTTATAAGAAAGAGCAGAGTTTTAATGCTCCTGTTAGTGAGAGGGCAATGTTTGCTTATACTACTGCATTGAATTACCTTTTACATCCTGCTAATAAACATAATCTTAAATTAGGAAATACTACGGTTGTCTATTGGACGGAAAAGCCCTCACCAGTGGAAGATATTTTTGGACTAGTCTTTAATCCTCCTGAAAATGAAGCATTATTAAAGGATGTATCACTATATTTTGAAGCGATTAAAGAAGGAAAAAAGCCTGAAAGGATAAATGCATCAGATAAATTTTACATTCTAGGCCTTTCCCCTAATCGGTCGAGGATATCAGTTAGGTTTTACTACGTAGACACAATAGATGCTATAAATAAAAACCTATTATTGCACTTTACAGATATGAATATAGTAAAAAGATTTAATGATGAACCTGATATCTACTCTATTGGTATATGGCGGATATTAAAAGAAATAGCTCCACAGAGGAAAATCGAAAACGTTTCACCATTATTGGAAGGTGCTTTTTTGAAATCGATTATTACGGGCTCTCGTTACCCGATATCCCTTTTAACAGCTATAATAAATAGAATACGAGCCGACCATGCTATTAGTTATTTACGAACTGCTTTGTTAAAAGCATATCTTGTGCGTAAAGCTCGTATTAATAAAGAAAAGACGGAGGTTAAAATGGCTTTAGACAATGATCTGAAAAATATTGCATATAGGCTAGGGAGATTATTTGCCGTCCTTGAAAAAGCTCAGGCAGATGCAATTGGTAATGCTAATGCTACTATAACGGATAGGTTTTACAGCACAGCCTCATCGAGTCCAAGGACAGTTTTCCCTCAACTTTTAAGACTCGCTCAACATCATTTTTCAAAGTCAAAATCCGGGAACTGGTATTCAAAATTAGTCGAAGATATATTGCTAGAAGTGGAAGAATTTCCGGCATATTTAAACCTCGAAAACCAGGGTTTATTTGCACTTGGATATTATCATCAGAAAAAAGATCTATATACAAAGAAAGAAAAGGAGGAAAATCAAAATGTCCAACGAGATTAAGAACAGATATGAGTTTGTCTACTTTTTTGATGTTGAAAATGGAAATCCAAATGGAGATCCTGATTCAGGTAACATGCCTAGAATAGATCCCGAAACAAACCATGGTATAGTAACTGATGTGTGTTTGAAAAGAAAGATAAGAAATTATATAGAGTTAACGAAAAACGGAGAAGCTGGATTTAATATCTATGTAAGAGAAAAGGCTGTCCTTAACAATGAACACAAAAAGGCATATGAAAATCTAAAGTTAGAGATTCCAAAGGAAAAGAAGCTACCAAAAAAGATAGAAGATGCAAAAAGAGTTACAGCATGGATGTGTCAAAATTTCTATGATATAAGAACCTTTGGTGCTGTAATGACAACAGAAATAAATTGCGGGCAAGTAAAAGGACCTGTTCAGTTAACGTTTGCAAAAAGTATAGATCCGGTAGTACCATTAGAAATTACAATTACAAGGATGGCTGTTACAAATGAAAAGGATCTTGAAAAGGAAAGGACAATAGGAAGAAAACATATAATCCCCTATGGCTTATATCGAATGGAAGGTTTCATTTCAGCTTATTTGGCTAATCAGACAGGGTTTTCAGAATATGATCTTGAGTTATTATGGGAAGCCCTTACTAACATGTTTGATCATGATCGTTCTGCAGCAAGGGGTAAAATGACGGCTAGAAAACTTTTTATCTTTAAGCATAATTCGATGTTAGGAAATGCGCCCGCACATAAACTATTTGCTCTAGTTAGATGTAACAGAAAATCAGAAAGTGAAAAACCAATTAGATCATTTGATGATTATGATATTATATTGAATAAGGAAAAGATACCAGAAGGAATTTCTGTCATAGAAAGAATTTAAAAATTTATTATTATTTTTATAGGAGATAGGCTAATGAGTGATTTGCAAGAAAAAATCTTAAAACTACCGGATGAAGCGAGGAAAGAAGTAAATGATTTTGTTGATTTTTTACTCTTAAAATATTCACTGAGCAGAAAAAAAAGATATAAGGATACTGAATTCTGGATTAAAGTAGCTGAACATAGTTTAAAAGAAGTATGGGATAATAAAGAGGATGATATTTATAATGAATTATACAAGGGGTGATGTTATTCTTGTTAATTATCCATTCACAAATCATAGAACTAATAAAGTGCGTCCTGCTATAGTTTTGAGTAGTTCTGGTAAATATAACGATATATTTGTAGTTCCATTGACGAGCCGGACAACAGAATTAAGTGAGGGAGAGTTTGTTTTAGATTCATGGGCAAAAGCAGGTTTAAATGTGCCTTCGGTAATAAAACGAGGGTGTTATTTAATAGAGCAAGATTTGGTTTTAAGAAAACTGAAAAAAGTTGAAAAACAAGATATGAATCGAATTAATTTCTCCCTTAAGCTTTGGTTAAATATTAAATAAATTAGATGAAAACACAAAAATGTATGATGAAGAAAATCTAATTTTAATATCTGCAATTCAACACTATAGATTTTGCCCAAGACAGTGTGCCTTAATTCATATAGAGAATATTTGGCAAGAAAATCAATATACAGCAGAGGGCTTATTGCTTCACAGAAAAGCTCACTCTATACAAAAAGAGAGCCGGCATAATGTCGTTTTTCAGTATGGCTTGCCTGTAAGATCATTAGAAATTGGAATCATTGGTAAGTGTGATCTTGTTGAATTTCGTTACAGAGATATCAATAATCATAATTTGATTAATACAATACCTATAGAGTATAAAAGAGGAAAGCCTAAAAGAGATGATTATGATGCCCTACAGTTATGTGCTCAAAGTTTGTGTTTGGAAGAAATGCTGAATATAGCGATACATTATGGATATTTATTTTATAATAAAATAAGGAAAAGGCTCAAAATTTACTTTAATGACAATATTCGCAAACAGACAATAAAGATTATATCTGAGGTTAGGACTCTATTAGACACAAAAGTAGTGCCTAAAGCAATTTATTCATCTATCTGTAAAAGATGTTCTTTATATGATCAATGCAAACCTGAAATATTTTCAAAGCAATTAAAAACGGATAATTATCTTAAAAAAAATATAGAGTTACTTAAGTTATGAAGCGTCATTTAAATACCTTATTTATTACAACGGACGGCACATATCTTTTTAAAGATGGTCAAACTATAGCCGTCAGAGTAGATAAAAAAGTTAAATTAAGAATACCAATTCATACAATCGGGAGTGTTGTGTGTTTTGGAAAAGTTTTTTGCACCCCACAGATGTTAGGGTTCTGTGCCGCAAACGGTGTTTCTGTTTCTTTTCTCTCAACATATGGACGTTTTCTTGCACGTATTGTTGGTCCGGTATCAGGGAATGTACTGCTTCGTAAAGAACAATACAGGTTATCTGATGATAAATTGGCTTCAGGCAAAATTGCAAAGTCAATTGTAATCGGTAAACTCATTAATTCACGCACTGTTATCTCAAGAGCAATTAGGGATCATTCTAATAAGATTGATATGCGATTAGCAAGAAAATCCATGGATTTATTGTATTCAATAATTAAGTTGACGGAAAAAGAAAAAGATTTAGATATAATTAGAGGTTATGAAGGAGATGGAGCAAGGATTTATTTTAATTTTTTCAATGAAATGATAACATCCCAGAAATCTGATTTTATTTTTAAGAGCAGGAATAGAAAGCCACCCCTTGATAGAGTGAATTCATTACTATCATTTATCTATACATTGCTTTTAAATGATATTCGCTCTGCACTTGAGACTGTAGGGTTAGATCCACAGGTTGGATTTTTACATAGAGACAGACCCGGACGTTTTGGATTGGCATTAGATATTATGGAGGAGTTTAGGCCATTTTTTGCAGATAGGTTGGTATTATCTCTTATAAATTTGAGACAAGTAAATAGAAAGGGATTCAGGATTTTAGAAAATGGTGCTGTTTATATAGAGGAAAATGCAAGAAAACAAATACTTGCAGCATATCAAAAAAGGAAACAGGATGTATTAATTCATCCTTTCACAAAAGAGAAAACTACCATTGGTCTATTATTTTTTATTCAAGCTTTATTAATGGCTAGATTTATTAGAAAAGATTTGGATGGTTATCCCCCATTTATCTGGCAATAGGAGATATAGAAATGATGGTTTTGATTAGCTATGATGTTTCAATTGATAATAACGGGCAACGCAGATTACATAAAGTAGCAAGGTTATGCCAAAATTATGGCCAAAGAGTGCAAAAATCAGTATTTGAATGTATTGTTGATCCTGCTCAATGGACATTACTTAAAGCGGGTTTGATAAAACTTATTGATAAGGAACAAGATAGTTTACGCTTTTATTTTCTAGGTTCAAATTGGCGTAGGAGAATAGAACATATTGGTGTTGATATTTCTTTAGATCAAGAAGGTCCGTTAATTGTATGATTGTGAACCTGAAGCAAACATATAATTACAGAGAATTTCGCACCTTTCTATTTACTTACCGTTTAAATAATTATCTTTTTATGCAATTTCTCGTATCGGTTTCTACCCACTTAATTATTATATTTCGCTTTTTCTATATCATATTTATTTATTATGTAATAAGTTGTTTTGGATACTGTCGCCCCCTTCACGGGGGCGTGGATTGAAACTGTTGTCTATCAGGCGGACAATCCTGCGCCGGTATGTCGCCCCCTTCACGGGGGCGTGGATTGAAACACGCCACCGCTCGTTGCTATTGCTACTAATCTACTGTCGCCCCCTTCACGGGGGCGTGGATTGAAACGATTGATCGGCAACACTATGGACCATACATGGACCAATTGTCGCCCCCTTCACGGGGGCGTGGATTGAAACGATTGTGTCAATTACGGAATACGACAAATATGAAGGTCGCCCCCTTCACGGGGGCGTGGATTGAAACGGTGAAAGCTATACTCGATCCGATGTCAACGATATTGTCGCCCCCTTCACGGGGGCGTGGATTGAAACTTGTTTAACTCTTTCAATTCAGCGTTTTCTGCCCTGTCGCCCCCTTCACGGGGGCGTGGATTGAAACCACAAATAAGTTGTATATATATTCAACGCACTCCCGTCGCCCCCTTCACGGGGGCGTGGATTGAAACTTTCCTACTGAACCGATAAGCCCGATATTAACACGTCGCCCCCTTCACGGGGGCGTGGATTGAAACGGAACGAGCGCAAGAATCTATGGTCATTTCTACCCGTCGCCCCCTTCACGGGGGCGTGGATTGAAACCGATAACTTAAAGTGTCATAGAGATCACTATTATCGTCGCCCCCTTCACGGGGGCGTGGATTGAAACATGGGATTATTTGACTTTCTAAAAACAAATCCTGTAGTCGCCCCCTTCACGGGGGCGTGGATTGAAACATTGCTACTCGTACTTATCTAATAAGGGTATCAACGTCGCCCCCTTCACGGGGGCGTGGATTGAAACAAGCTGGTGGCGTTGATTTGTTACCGAACAGAACAGTCGCCCCCTTCACGGGGGCGTGGATTGAAACCGGAAATTAAAAGAGATGGGTGGTAAGCTTTATTACAGTCGCCCCCTTCACGGGGGCGTGGATTGAAACTCGCTACCTTGAATGTGATAGATAAAGATGGAGATGGTCGCCCCCTTCACGGGGGCGTGGATTGAAACGTATTTATGCCTGTCAATGATACCTACAATCTTCGTCGCCCCCTTCACGGGGGCGTGGATTGAAACCTGGTAACGTCCGGAATAGTCGTCTATCATTTCGAGTCGCCCCCTTCACGGGGGCGTGGATTGAAACAAAGATGCTCTTCTTCGATACAGAGACTAACTGGGGTCGCCCCCTTCACGGGGGCGTGGATTGAAACTTTCGAGATCACACCACGGTGAAGCATTTCGAAACGTCGCCCCCTTCATGGGGGCGTGGATTGAAACTTTACTTCTACCATTGCTTACACCTCACTTTGAAAGTCGCCCCCTTCACGGGGGCGTGGATTGAAACCTAAAAAAAGGTCGGCAGGCCTTGCAAGTCTTTCTTGTCGCCCCCTTCACGGGGGCGTGGATTGAAACGGAAAGGAACCCTATTGGAAAAGTCAAGTAGAATTCACATACCTGTGGAAAATAGTTTTCACATAGGAGTGGAAAGTGATTTTCACATACCGATGGAAAATAAAATTCACACCCCTACGGAAAATAAAATTCCCATAGTA
>Ga0256830_1000383_pt1 | contig 36797 bp, 32 predicted proteins | sample 128326metaG_FD_190537 | JGI IMG/M metagenome (GOLD analysis project Ga0256830, IMG submission 190537) | Hydrothermal vent microbial communities from Lau Basin, Pacific Ocean - 128-326 | ecosystem: Environmental > Aquatic > Marine > Hydrothermal vents | place: Pacific Ocean: Lau Basin | collected...
TGCTCCCCGCATAATCCCGCAGGAACCCCGTTGCGTCCTCTATCTCGAAGAAGGCGGACTCGAGCCTCTCTACGGTCTCCTCAAGCCCGGCGTCAAAGCCGGCCGCATCCTTCAGTTGCCTCAGCACGGAGCCGAGCCTGTCGAGTACCGATCCCTCGTCAGAGTAAAGCACCCTTTCCGCGCCGCTTACGGCTTCGAAGATCCTCTCCGAATTCCTGAGCCTCTCTCTTCGGGCCTTGAGCTCCTCATCCTCGCCCGCACGCAACGCGGCATCCCCTATCTCCTTTGACTGGAACTCAAGAAGTTCCCTGTCCTCGGCAGCCTTCTTCGTCTCGGCAACCAGCGCATCGAGTTCCTTGCGGGCCTCTGCCCACCTCCTGAAGACGGCGGCCATCTCTGCGCGCAGTCCTCCCAGGGAACCAAATGCATCGAGCATCTCTATGTGCTCCTCGGGCCTTGTAAGCGACTGGTGTTCGCTCTGGCCGCAGACGTCTATGAGCCTGCGCCCCACCTCGCCGAGTGCGGCGAGCGTTGAAAGGCTCCCGTTTATGAATATCTTGTTGCGGCCGGAGCGGCTGATGATCCTCTTCACCAGAAGGGTGTCGGAGGCAGGCACACCCGCTCTCTCGAGCGTCCCAGCCAGGCCGTCGATGTTCGATACATCGAAGAGGGCCTCGACCCTTGCCTCGTCCCTCCCGCTTCTTATGTGTTCGCCTGACGCCCTGTCACCGAGTATGAGATCAATGGCCCCGATGATGATGCTCTTACCCGCCCCGGTCTCTCCGGTGAATACCGTGAACCCGGGGTCGAATGAAATAGAAAGGTCATCTATTATTGCGAGGTCCTTGATACGAAGTTCCAGGAGCATACCCAAACCCTGTAAGGAAACACACCCTATTCGGGTTTACTCTCCCACATGAGCCTTTCCCTCAATATGTCAAAGTAACTCTTCTTGTTGCATTTCACGAGATAGACGCACTCATCAGCCCTCTTTATCTCCACAACGTCCCCCCGCTTGAGCGGCCTGTCGACCTGCCCGTCGAGTGTAAGTTCCACATCGGGATTGTCGTGCCCAACGGTAACCTGCACATCCATGGTATCCGAAAGTACGACAGGGCGGTGGGTAAGGTTGAACGGACACACAGGGACCACTATGATCGAATGGATTGTGGGATACAGGATGGGGCCGGAGGCGGAGAGTGAATACGCCGTAGAACCTGTGGGTGTCGCCACGATCAGTCCGTCCGCCCGGTACGTGGTTACGTACTCCTTGTTTATGCACGTTTCAAGCCTTACAAGCCGCGCTATGGTGGTCTTTATCACGGCGTCGTTCAAGACCCTGTAGCGGGCTATCTCCTCTCCCCCCCGCAGAATGCGCACCGCGAGCATCATCCTCTCTTCGGTCTCGAACTCGCCCTTTATGACCCTTTCAAGGCTCTCGTAGACCTCGTCCACACCGAGCGCCGTAAGGAAACCAAGCCCGCCCATGTTTATGCCGAGAATGGGCACACCCCTTCCATCGAGAAGCCTTGCGGCGTAGAGCATCGTGCCGTCCCCACCGAGCACGACCATCACGTCCACGACCTTCGAAAGCCCGCCTTCGGGCGGAGGCTTAATGGGATCCACCAGACCCGCAAGCTCGCTGTCGCTGTAGACATCGACCCCCTTCTTGTTGAGCCAATCCGCAAGCTCCCGGCTCAACTTCACCGCACCCGGGTTGGCGATCTTTACCACTATGCCTATGCTCTTCGCCAGTGCCACTGTCTGCGCTACCTCTGCGGCTCTATTATCACCTTCAACGACTCACCGGCCTCTGCCACGAGCCTGAAGCCCTCCGGTGCCTCGTCGAGCGGCAGCCTGTGGGTTATCATATCCGTCACACCGACCCTTCCGGACGAGATGAGGTCTATGGCCGTGAGCGTGTCCTGCGGAGGCGATGCATAGGTGTTCTTAAGGGTGATATTGTCCCGCCACAGCCTGAAGAGCGGCATCGGATAGGTCTCTTCCGGTTCCTTGGGTGCGAAGAATATGATGGTGCCGCCCCTGTCCACGCACTCGACGGCCTGAGCTATGGCGGAATCATGGCCCGTGCACAGGACCACCATGTCGCACAGCCTTCCGAACCGCCGGGATATCTCCGCATCAAGGTCCGCGGAGGCGTGCAGCACCAGATCGGCGCCGAAGCTCTCGGCCCGTGCGAGCCTGTAGTCGTTTACGTCGGTTGCGACAATGAACCCCGCCCCCAGCGCCTTGGCGAGCTTTACGTGCAGGAGCCCTGATATGCCGCTGCCTATGACGAGCACGCTTTTACCCGGTGACATGCCCGCGAGCCTGAACCCCCGCACCACACATCCGAGCGGCTCGGAGAAGGTGCCCTCCTCGAAGCTCATCCCCTCGGGCAGGAGGAAGACCCCGCGGTCCACGTTTATCGCCGGAACCCGCACGAATTCACAGAAGCCGCCGGGATCGAAGTTGGTGGTTCTCAGGGTATCGCAGACCGAATGGTTTCCCGCGAGGCACCACCTGCAGGTGTTGCACGGCACGTGGTGGGCCACCGTAACCCTGTCGCCCACCTTGAAACGGGCAACACCTGAGCCAACCTCCTCGACGGTACCGGCTATCTCGTGACCCAGGACGAGCGGGGCCTTTTTCACCCTGTACCACTCCATGACGTCCGAGCCGCATATGCCGCTCGACTCTATCCTTACAAGTATCTCGCCGTCCTTTATCCGCGGACGGGGACGGTCTTCAATGCGTATGTCCCTGTTGTTGTAGTATACGGCTGCTCTCAAAGGGTTGTAATCTCCTCCTCAACAACTCGGTACAGCTGTTAGGTGGCCACGGCACCGACCGTCTCCTTCTTGGACTCCTCTGCGAGTGTGCGGTATAGCTCGTATGCCTTGTCCGGGGCCTCGTTGTTGTGGACCACCGCCCTTACGGCCTGTATCATCGCAACCGGGCACTCCGACTGGAATATATTTCTGCCCATGTCCACGCCGACAGCGCCCCTTGTAATAGCGTTGTAGGCGAGCTCCAGGGCGTCCTTTTCCGGTATCTTCTTGCCGCCGGCTATCACGATCGGCACCGGACAGTTTCTTACAACCCTCTCGAAGTCCTCGCAGTAATAGGTCTTCACGAAGTGCGCGCCGAGCTCCGCGGCTATACGGGAGGCAAGTCCCAGGTACCTCGCATCCCTCGCCATGTCCTTGCCCACGGCCGTGACGGCAAGGACCGGTATGCCGTGCTCCTCGCCCTCGTCAACGAGCCTCGCAAGTCCGAGCAGCGTCTGCTTTTCGAGCTCGGATCCGACGAAGATGGAGAGCGCAACCCCGGCAACGTTCAGCCTCACCGCATCCTTCATGGAGACCGTGGTGCCCTCGTCTGCGAGGTTCCCGAGTATGCTCGTGCCACCGGATACCCTCAAAACGACAGGTATATCGGCCGTGGGGTCGACGCACGTCCTCAAGACCCCTCGCGTCGGCATCAGCGTATCGGCGTACGGAAGGAGCGGCTCTATGACCTTGCGCGGCTCCTCGAGCCCGGTCGTGGGGCCGAGAAAGTATCCGTGGTCAACCGCGAGCATCACCGTCCTTCCAGTCTCGGGTTTTATAATGCGCGACAAACGGTTCTTGAGTCCCCAATCCATGATAAACCTCCTTTCAGGGTTTGATTTTTTATGGGAAGGTGGTATTAAAATACATAGCAAGCGCCTGTCTGCGTGCGGATACACGCACAGGCAGGCATTCCCCGCAGCTTGCTGCAGGGAGCTTCAAAAGACGTACGTTAAAAGATAACAGGCAATAGGGTCAGCGTCAACCGAATTCTGGCGGGAAAAAGGATAAGGCCGGACGACGACTCGACGAGGTTGCATCACGCTGTCACGGCACCTGGCTTGTGAACCAGTGCCCGTTGCCACCTTCAGTACGGGCTGCTCATCCTGGAGTTTATGAACGTCTGCCTGCACTCCTCGCTGCAGAAGTAATGTACGCTTTCGCCGCTCCTGACCCTCAAGGCCGAATCCCTGGGGATGTAGCTCTTGCATATCTCGTCGTAGACCGTCTCCTCCTCGTCGCCGGCGGAACGGACCGCGCCTTCACTCGAATCACTCTTTTTACCCCCGGCCGGGGCGAGGTAGTTTTTCAGGAGACGGTAGGCTATAAAGCCAGCCACTATGAGTATGATAAGCCTCACTGTTCCTCCACCTTACCCGGCCGTACAGGCGAGCCGGACTCTATACGACCTTTCTCAGGACCCCGGTATCCTTGAGAATCCCGGCAAGCTCCCGGACGGTTTTTTTCAGCTTCGGGTGTACAAGATCAGGGGCTATGCAACAAAGGGGTATCAACACGAAGCCTCTTTCGTGAGCATGCGGATGAGGAATGGTGAGCCCCCGTGTCTCGACGATCCTGTCGCCGTAGAAGATTATGTCCAGGTCTATGACCCTCGGACCCCACCTCTCGGACGGGCCTCTACCCATATTAGACTCTATTTTCTTCAGATTATCAAGCAATCTGAGAGGCTCAAGGGTTGTTTCGACCTCAACGACGCAGTTTATGAACGGCGGCTGGTCCTCCTTTCCCCAGGCCGAGGTCTCGTAGAACGGACTCTTCCTTACAAGAACTATACGTCGTTGCACCGCCAGAAGCTCTACGGCCCTGGTGCAGTTTGCCACCCTCGGTCCGATATTGGACCCTATGGACAGGAATACCCTTTCACTCATCGATGCACCATCCCGCCGCAAGCAGCTGGGTACCGGAGACCTCTGATAGTTAAGTATCGTCGCGCCGCAGGTGGCGAAAAATCAGACCCGCATCGCGGGATTGAACAGCGCTGCCGAGGCCCCGGGCTTGCAGGAAAGGTGAAAGCGCCGTCCTCCGGTACGGGTGTGTCGAAGACCGTAACAGTTGATCACGCAAGGCCACTGGTTCAACTACAAGAACAGAACACACGAAACCCGGCCCGTTGTGGTGAAGCAGGGCAAGCGCCCGGGATCTGCTGTAGAATCGTCACGAAGGGCTAAAAAGCGAGCTTCAGATCCCTGAGCCTCCTGCCCATATCCTCTATCACCCTTCTTTCGTCATCCCGGGACTTTGCCTCAAAGGTGGCAGAGAACCTGAGGTACCGGCCCGCATCGTCCCAGGGCACCGTCGATATCAGCGCCTTTTTTATAAGGTACTCTGACGCCTCCTCGGCGGTCTGGAACTCCGCGTCCCTGCCGGCGGACCGCGGTGCCTTGACATAGAGGTAGAAGGAACCTCCGGGCATGGATGCCTGGAAGCCCGCGTTCTTGAGCTCCTCGACCATGAGCTGGAGCCTTGTCCTGTACTTGGCCGCGATCTTCTCGGTGATCTCCGGATGCTGGAGGGCGTATATGCCCGCCTTCTGTATGGCGATGAACTGGCCCGAATCGAAGTTGTCCTTCACGTGCGCGAAGGCGCTTATCACCTTTTCGTTGCCCGCGAGGAAGGCGAGCCTCCAGCCGGTCATGTTGTAGGCCTTTGAGAACGAGTGTATCTCTATACCCACCTCCTTCGCCCCCTCTACCGCGAGGAAGCTCAGGGGCTTCTTGTCGTAGACGAGGGCCGCGTACGCGGCGTCATGGACCACGACGATCGAGTTCCTGCGGGCGAACTCCACCACCTTCTTGAAGAACTCCTCAGTCGCCACGGCCCCGGTGGGGTTGTTGGGATAGTTGAGGTACAGAAGCTTCGCATCCTTGAGGTCCTCTTCGCCTATGGAGTCAAGGTCGGGCAGGAAACCGTTCTCTTCAAGTAGCGGAAGCCTTATGGTCCTGCCGCCGTTCCACTCGGTGTGCGTGGCCATCACCGGGTAGCCAGGAACGGTCATCAACATGGCATCACCCTGGTTTATGAACGCCTCTGGCAGCATGGCGAGCGCGCACTTCGAACCTATGGAATGAATGACCTCTTTTTCAGGGTCGATGCCTTCCACCCCGAAGACATCCTTCATGTATTCGGCCGCAGCTACCTTGAGCTCGGCTATGCCGTTGTCCGCATATCCCCTGTTCTCGGGCTTTGCACACTCTATCTTCAACGCCTCGACCACCATGGGCGAGGCCATATCATCCGGCTCTCCGACGCCGAAGTCAAGAAGCTCCGTCCCGGGATTGTTCTTCCTGGCCTCAGCCTTGGCCCGCTTTATCTTCTCGAACTTGTAGATCTTGTTCTCCTTGCCGAAACGACTGCCCCCGATTCTATCGGCAAAAAGGTTCTGAATATAATCTCCGGACATACCCTACTCTACCTCCTCCTTATCGTCTGTTATGTGCAGGTTCGACGCTGAACCACGGTGTTTACAAGACTTCCTATTCCCTCTATCCTCACCTCGACCGCGTCTCCGGGCTTCATCTTTCCGACCCCGGAAGGCGTCCCGGTGGCTATGATGTCACCGGGCAGGAGTGTCATGACGCGTGAGACAAAGCTCAAGAGCCCGTATACGTTGAATATCATGTCCCTGGTGGAGGCATCCTGCCTCCTTTCACCGTTGAGATAGCTCTCTATCCTGAGATCGAGCGGATCGAGCGCGGTCTCTATCCAAGGCCCCACCGGGGCGAAGGTATCGAAGCCCTTTGCCCTCGTATACTGTATATCACGTCCCTGAAGGTCCCTTGCCGTTACATCGTTGAAGCATGTGTAGCCGAGGATGAAGCCGGGCGCATCCCCGACGGATACATCCCTGGCAACCCTCCCTATGACAACGGCGAGCTCTCCTTCAAAATCCACCCTCCGCGACATATGCGAGGGATAGACGATTTCATCACCTGGACCGATTACGGACGTGGAGGGCTTCAGGAAGAGCATGGGCTCTGTGGGGATCTCCTTGCCGAACTCTGCCGCGTGTGCCCTGTAGTTGAGGCCGACGGCGACTATCTTCGAAGGCACGACCGGGGCAAGAAGCCTCACCCCTTCAAGCGGCCTGCTCACCCCACCCTTCGCGACATCAAGGCGTTCACAGGCGGAGGCGCACCCCAGGGGATCGCCGCCTGTGAGCTCGATGATGCTTCCATCCTCTATCACGCCGGAACGTGTCCTGCCGTCGGCATGGAATCTCGCAAGCCTCACCGCCGGCTATCTCCTCCTGCGCTCCATCATGGCCTTGAGCTTGAGCCTCAACGCGCTTATCTTTATGAAGCCGTCGGCATCCTTCTGGTCATAGACCGTGTCTTCCTCGAAGGTTGCAAAGTCCGGATGGTACAGGGAGTTGTCCGACTTCCTGCCGGCCACGATGACGTTGCCCTTGTAGAGCTTGAGCCTAACGGTCCCTGTAACCCCCCTCGAGGCCTCGTCCATGAGCTTCTGAAGGGCCTCCCTTTCAGGGGAGTACCAATAGCCGTAGTAGACGAGCTCTGCGTAACGGCTTGTGAGGCTGTCGCGAAGGTGCATTATCTCGCCGTCCATCGCTATGGACTCGATGGCCCTTCGGCCGACGTGCAGTATCGTACCGCCGGGTGTCTCGTATATGCCCCTCGACTTCATGCCCACTATGCGGCTCTCCACGCAGTCCACCCTTCCTATGGCGTTCCGGCGGCCGAGCCGGTTGAGGTTCTCCAGAAGCTTCGCCGGGCTGAGCTTCCTGCCGTTTACCGAGACCGGGTCTCCGTCCTTGAATCCGATGGTTACGTAGGTAGCCTTGTCCGGGGCCTTTTCAGGTGGTACGGTCATGACGTATGTATCCTCGGGAGGCTCCTTTTCGAGGTCCTCGAGTATCCCTCCTTCGAAGCTTATGTGGAAGAGGTTGCGGTCGATGCTGTATGGCTTCTTCTTTGTGGCCGCGACAGAAATACCGTGCTCCTTGGCATAGGCGATCAGGTCGGACCTTCCCTTCAGGTCCCATATGCGCCATGGCGCTATGACCTTTATGTGCGGGTCTATCGAATAGTAGGCAAGCTCGAACCGCACCTGGTCGTTTCCCTTGCCCGTGGCGCCGTGGGAGACCGCATCGGCCCGCACCTCCCTTGCAACCTCCATCTGTGCCTTGGCTATGAGTGGTCTCGCGATGGATGTGCCGAGAAGGTAGGTCCCCTCGTATACCGCCCCTGCCCTGAGCATGGGGAATACGAAGTCCCTCGCAAACTCCTCCTTCAGGTCCTTTATGTATACCGCTTCCGCACCGCTCTTGAGCGCCTTCGCGCGTAGCGGCTTGACCTCGGAGCCCTGCCCTATGTCGGCAACGAAGGCCACCACCTTGCAGCCGTAGTTCTCCTTGAGCCAGTGTATTATTATCGAGGTGTCAAGCCCGCCGGAGTAGGCGAGCACCACCTTCTTCACGCTGCCTTTCATCTCTCACCTTCCCGTCATCTTTTGTTGAAGCGCCGCGGCACACCCCTATGCACCTTCGACGCACCCGAGAAGCCATTCAAGGACCGCCTTCTGTATGTGGAGCCTGTTTTCCGCCTGCTCCCACACGGCCGAGTGCCCCCCCTCGATGACCTCGTCCGTTATCTCCTCACCCCTGTGGGCCGGCAGGCAATGCATAACGATCGCATCCCTGTCCGCAAGGGCCAGTATATCCGAGTCTATGCGGTATCCCTTGAACGCCTCGAGCCTCTTTTCCCTCTCCTCTTCCTGGCCCATGCTGGCCCACACGTCGGTGTTGAGAACGTCCGCACCGGCGGCGGCATCCTCTACATCCTCCGTAATCCTTATCCTTCCGCCCCTGGCCTCGGCCCACTCGAGCACACCCCGGTCGGGCCAATACCCCTTGGGACACGCAAGCACGAGTTCGAAACCCAGAAGTGCTGCGGCCTCGATCCATGAGTTGGCCATATTGTTGCCGTCGCCTATCCACGCGACCTTGAGTCCGCTGTACGTTCCCTTCTTCTCGACGATGGTCATCACGTCCGCCAGGACCTGGCACGGATGGTGCAGGTCAGTAAGGCCGTTGATCACCGGAACGGTGGAGTACCCTGCGAACTCCTCGATTATCGAGTGGCCGAAGGTCCTTATCACAACGCCGTCCACATAGCCGGAGATGACCCTCGCGGTGTCCTTTACAGGCTCACCCCTGCCCATCTGGGAGGTGGAGGAGCTGAGGAACACGGTGTTGCCGCCGAGCTGGTACATCGCGCTCTCAAAGGAGACGCGCGTGCGCGTCGAGGGCTTTTCGAATATGAGCCCCAACACCTTGCCCATAAGCGGCCTGTGGGCTATCCCCCTTTCAAGCCTGCCTTTGAGCATTATTGCCCTCTCGACCAGGGCGTCCACCCTCGCCCTGTCGAGATCCGATATCGCAAGCAGGTTCATAAACACGTCTCCTTATGGCAAAAGACCAAAGACCGGTGTTAAGCGGTATTTTATAACATACTTTCCGTGTTTTTGCAATGGAAGGATCGGTTGGGGTGGGAGCGGTCTTGCGCCGCTTCGGCTGTCATGAGCAGTTACGCATTGAAGCTCCCTGCAGCTTGGTTCAGGGAATCTTCAAAAGTAGAAGGAAGCTTGTACTCGCTATTCGCTCGCTATGCATTTTCAACAGGCTACAAAGAAATGCTCCGGAACGGAATCTGTAATATCCTCCTATGGCCCTTCAAGAGATCGGCCCCCAACGGAAAAGCGTACTTTTTGTTTTTATTAACAGGCTAGGAGATTCCGGAGGGTTATCCTGGTGAGACGAAGGTGTAATAGAGCCTTTAAGGCAATCTATCGTGTGCAAAAACAGAAGAGGTGTCATCGTTGAGATTCCCTTGCGTACTCAGCATCCGGCAAGGACCCCGTCGAGGAGTGTCACCATCTCGTCGACGTCTGCCTCGGTGATTATGAGCGGCGGAAGGAAGCGCAGCACGGTCTCCCCGGTGCAGTTTATGAGGAGCCCCTTCTCGAAGCACCTCTCCACGATCCCGGCCCCTGGTATTGCAAGGTCCATGCCTACGATCAGCCCCCTGCCCCTTACCTCCTTTACGAACGGATACTTCCCCTTAAGACCGTTGAGCCTCTCGACGAGGTACGAGCCGACGCTACGGCAGTTGTCGAGCACCCCGTCCTCGACGGTCGTCCTGAGCGCCGCGATACCCGCCGCGGTCGCCAGAAAGTTCCCTCCGAAGGTCGAGGCGTGGGAGCCGGGGCTGAAGGCCTCTGCGACCTCGGCCGTCGCGAGCATGGCCCCGATCGGGACCCCTCCGGCGAGGGCCTTTGCAAGGGTCATTATGTCGGGCGTGACATCGTAGTTCTCGTAGGCGAAGAGTGTTCCGGTCCTGCCCAGGCCGACCTGAACCTCATCGAGTATGAGAAGGATCCCCGCCTCGTCGCACAGGGCCCTGAGCTCCTTGAGGTAACCCGGCTCAGGCAGGTTCACCCCCCCTTCGCCCTGGATGGGCTCAACGAGCACGGCCGCGGTCTCGCCGCATATGGCCTCCCGCACGGCAGCCACGTCATTGAAAGGCACGTACACGAACCTTTCGAGGAGAGGTTCGAACCCCTCGCGTATCTTCTCCTGCCCGGTTGCGGCCATCGCCGCCATGGTGCGGCCGTGAAAGGACCTCTCCATGGATATTATCTGGAACCTGTTCTCCCCCCTCGAGCTGAAGTACTTTCTTGCAAGCTTTATCGCCGCCTCGTTGGCCTCGGCGCCCGAGTTGCAGAAAAAGACCCTGTCGGCGAAGGAGTTCTCGCAAAGGAGCCTTGCGAGCTCAGCCTGCGGGGCGATGTGATAGAGGTTCGACGTGTGTATGAGGGTTGCGGCCTGCTCCCTGATCGCATCCACTACAGCCGGATGGCAGTGTCCGAGGTTGCATACCGCAAGGCCCGAGACGAAGTCCAGGTACTCCCTGCCATCCGCATCCCAGAGCCTTGCACCTCTGCCCCTGACAAAGGCGACCGGGAAGCGCCTGTAGGTCGACGCCACGTACCTTTCGGTCAGATCCATTATCTCCCTGTTGGTCAAACCCTGCTCCTTACAAGCCATAAGCCGCTCTCTGCGAGGGACGCGTACAACGCGCCGCCACAACCCTGTCCGCCCCGGAATAATCCTTCCTTACCTCGAAACCATCGAGACCTTCCACACCTTCCATGAGCCGCCCCACGTCTTCGGCTTGTCCGTTGCCGATCTCGACAAGAAGCAGCCCGCCGGGCCTCAGAAACCGCGGTGCATCCTCGACGATCCTTCTTATGAAGGAAAGCCCGTCCTCTCCGCCGTCAAGCGCGCTCCTGGGCTCGTAGAGGCTCACCTCGGGCTGAAGGACATCTACATCGGACGAGGCTATGTAGGGCGGGTTCGATACAATAAGGTCAAAGGAGGCATCGAGCCCGCGGCCTTCGAGTGCGGCGAAGAGGTCCCCTTCGAGGAAGACGATCCTCTCTGCGACATCGTTTGACCTCGCATTCTCCCGGGCGATATCAAGGGCGGCCGCTGATACGTCGGTTGCGAGCACACTTGCCTCAGGCAGCTCTCTTGCGATACTTACGGCCACACAGCCGCTGCCGGTGCAGAGGTCGAGCACGAGGCCGCCGGTGTGGTCCCTGAGGAATCTTATCCCCTCCTCTACGAGCAGTTCGGTCTCGGGACGCGGTATGAGCACATCAGGGGTCACCCTGAACTCAAGGGACCAGAACTCCGTCGAGCCGAGTATGTACTGAAGCGGCTCATGCCTTGCCCTTCTCTCAACCCATCCGTCCAGGACCTCGATGCAGCCAACATCCAGCGGTTCGTCGAGACGCGCAAGGAGCTCCGAGGGACCTGCGCCCTCAAGGTGCGCGAGCATGAAGAGCGCCTCCCTTTCGGCCTCTTCAACGGATACCTCCTCGAGGCGTTCCTTGAGCCACAGGAAGGCGTCACCGGTCCTGCGAAACCCGGCTGCATCCACAACCGTCACCTCTTTATCTTTATGACCGTGCCGATGCCCGCGTCGGTGAAGACCTCGAGCAGAACCGCATGCTCGACGCGGCCGTCTATTATATGCGCCGATGTGACCCCCTTGGCGACCGCCTCTGCGCAGCATTTGAGCTTGGGTATCATCCCCCCCACGGCGACCTTCTTCCTTATGATGCTTCTTGTCTCGGAGAGGCTCAGAGAGGATATGAGCTTCTTGTCCTTGTCGAGCACACCCTCGACGTCCGTAAGCAGGATGAGCTTTTCGGCCTTCAACGCCGTCGCTATCTTTCCTGCCGCGGTATCGGCGTTCACGTTGTAACTCTGCCCCTTTTCGTCACCGCCTACGGGCGCTATGACGGGTATGAAGTCGTTCTCCTCAAGGGTCTTTATAACGTCCGGGTTGACCTCTTTCACCTCGCCGGCAAGCCCCACGTCGGCTCCCCTTATCTTGAGCCTTCCGGCCTTTATGAGCCCCGCGTCCTTGCCGCTCAGCCCCACGGCCCTGCCGCCGTAGCTGTTTATGAGCCCCACGATCTCCTTGTTTATCTTCCCCCCCAACACCATCTCCACTACATCCATGGTCTCGGCATCGGTCACCCTTATGCCCTTTACGAACCTCGACTCCTTGCCGAGCCTTTCAAGCACGCCGCCTATCTGTGGGCCTCCCCCGTGCACTATGACCGGGTTCATTCCGACGTACTTCATGAGCACAACGTCGAGTGCAAAGCTCCTTTTGAGCTCGTCTTCGACCATGGCGCTCCCGCCGAACTTGATGACCACGGTCTTGCCGTAGAACTCCTTTATGTACGGGAGCGCCTCGAGGAGGACCTTTATCTTTTCGATATGCTTCTTCATCGTTCTCTTCCAGTCACAACGCGTCCCGGGTTACAGTATGTAGCGCGACAGGTCCTCGTCGGTGAGGATCTCTGAGAGCCTCTCCCTGACGTAGGCGCTGTCCACCACGACCTGCTTCTCCTGCATGTCCGGGGCGTCGAATGATATCTCTTCAAAGACCCGCTCCATGATCGTATGGAGCCTCCTCGCACCGATGTTTTCCATCCTGTCGTTTACGAGCGCGGCGATCGAGGCGATCTCCCTTATTGCATCGTCCTTGAAGACTATCTCGATACCCTCGGTCTCAAGAAGGGCCTTGTACTGCTTTGTGAGCGCATTCTCGGGCTCCGTAAGTATCCTTACGAAGTCCTCCTCGCCGAGCGGCTCGAGCTCCACCCTTATGGGGAAGCGGCCCTGGAACTCCGGTATGAGGTCCGATGGCTTGGCGATGTGGAAAGCGCCCGATGCTATGAACAGTATGTGATCGGTCTTCACCATGCCGTACTTGGTGTTTATGGTCGAGCCCTCCACTATGGGCAGGAGGTCCCTCTGCACCCCCTCCCTCGAAACGTCCGGTCCCTGCCCGGCCTGGCGCCCGGCTATCTTGTCTATCTCGTCTATGAACACTATGCCGGACTGCTCCACCCTGTTGACCGCGTCCTTCACCACCTTGTCCATGTCAACGAGCTTCTGGGCCTCTTCCTGCGTAAGTATCTGAAAGGCCTCCGGCACCTTGACCTTCCTCCTTCTGGTCTTCTTGGGAAAGATGTTCGAGAACATGTCCTTTATGTTCATGTCCATCTCTTCGACGCCGGCAGAGGAGAATATCTCGATGACCGGCATCTTCTGCTCGGTCTGTTCGACCTCTATGACCCTGTCGTCGAGCTTGCCCTCGCGAAGAAGCGCCCTGAGTTTTTCCCTGGTCGCCTTCTGCAGCTCCCGTTCCTTCTCCAGCCTTTCCGCATCCACCGCGTGAAGACCCGGGGCCGTGGCCGGCGGCAGGAGATAATCAAGAAGCCTTTCCTCGGCCGCATCCCTCGCCCTGACCTCGACCCTCTTCATCTCCTCGTCCTTGACCATCTTTACCGAAAGCTCGGTGAGATCCCTTATTATGCTCTCCACGTCACGTCCCACATAGCCCACCTCGGTGAACTTGCTCGCCTCCACCTTGAGGAAAGGCGCCTGGGCCAGACGCGCCAGCCTGCGGGATATCTCGGTCTTGCCCACCCCGGTGGGCCCTATCATTATGATGTTCTTGGGCGCTATCTCGTCGCGAAGCTCGGCCCTCACCTGCTTGCGGCGCCACCTGTTTCTCAGGGCGATCGCCACGGCCCTCTTGGCCTGCCTCTGCCCTATTATGTACTTATCGAGCTCTGAGACTATCTCCCTGGGTGTAAAACTCTTCATCTATCCAAGCCTCCCGGAGTACACGAGTTTTGAAGCTCCCTGCAGTGGGCTCAGGGAATCTTCTCATGTAAGGAATTATACGATTACACTTCGCTCGCCAACCCCGAAGCGGGCTTCGGGGAATGCCTGCCTGTGCCGTAGTCACGGCAGACAGGCGCTCGCGATGCATGTTCGATGCCTGCCGCGGCAGGCTACAGTCAAAGTTCTTCGACGCTTATCCTGTCGTTCGTATAGACGCATATCTCGGAGGCGACCTTCAACGCCTCAACCGCCGTCTCCTTTGCGCTCAAGTCCGTATGCCTCATGAGGACCTTCGCGGCCGCTGCGGCAAAGGGACCGCCCGAGCCTATGGCCGCAATACCCTCCTCCGGCTCTATGACATCGCCGTTGCCAGAAATGATGAAGCTGTGCTCCCTGTCCACCGCTATAAGGAGCGCTTCGAGCCTCCTCAGGATCTTGTCCGTCCTCCAGTCCTTTGCAAGCTCCACGACGGCCCTGGTTATATTGCCCCTGAACTGTTCGAGCTTTGCCTCGAACTTGTCGAAGAGAGTGAGGGCATCGGCCGTGGAGCCGGCAAAGCCTGCCAGGACCTCGCCCCCCTTCATCCTCCTTATCTTTACCGCCGTGTGCTTTATAACGGTCTGACCGAGCGTTACCTGTCCGTCCCCGGCTATGGCCACGCTCCCCCCCCTCCTTATCGCCACGATGGTCGTACCGTGAAACCTGTTGTCCATTGGTCCACCTTCTTGCAGTAGATTATTTGATCAAAAGGCTGAAGATCCCCACGGTCCTTAAAGCCCGTCGCCACGCTCCGGGCGATGGCACACGATTACCTTCGCAGGCCTTCCGTGGTCTTCACCGGCTCCGCTTCGCCAAATCCGCCCGGGGATGCGCCCTGTCGTATGCGTCCATCAACCTTTCCATGGAAACGCTCGTATAACGCTGCGTGGTCGAGAGGTTCGAGTGCCCGAGCAACTCCTGTATGGTCCGAAGGTCCACCCCCCTGTCAAGCAGATGGGTCGCGAAGCTGTGTCTGAGCGAATGCGGTGTCGGGTCCTTTGCAATGCCGCTTGAGCGGGTGTACTTCTTTACGATCCTCTGTACGGTCCTCTGTGTAATGCGTGCCCCCGCCCTGCCGGTGAACACCGGCTCGTCCCTACCGGCCCCACTTCTTTCGAGGTCCATGTAATCCCTCAGGGCAGCCGCGGCGTGGCTTCCGACAAGGCAGATCCTCTCCTTGCCCCTCTTGCCCCTTACCCTGACCGTTCCGCCGTCGATATCCACATCCGAAACATTCAGTCCGACGAGCTCGCTTATCCTCATGCCCGATGAGTAGAGGAGCTCGAGCAGGGCCCTGTCCCTCAAGACGGTCCGCACGGCATCGAGCCCGGACCTTCCGGACTTACCAGCCCTTTGCGGCGCCTCCACCAAGGTTGCGGCCTCCTCCACTGTAAGCACGGTGGGCAGGCGCCTTTCGACCCTGGGTGACGGCACAAGATCCGCGGGGTTCCTGTCGACGATATCCTTGCGTACGAGGTACCTGAAAAAACTCTTTATCGAGGAAAGCTTTCTCGCCACGGAACTCTTCGTGCAGCGGCCGTGAAGGGCGGATACATAGGCCGTCACATCCTGCTCCGTGACCTCCTCGGGAGCCACGTCACCGCCTTTCAAGGCCCTGCCCGTGGACCGGAGAAAGAGGGCGAACTGTGCAAGGTCCCTGGAATAGGCGAGCCTTGTGTGCGCGGAAGAGCCCTTTTCCACCTCGAGGTACCTCAGAAAGCGTTCTACATGACCCTTCATCCCCGGACCTTCCCTGCGACCTCACCTTAAAGATGCACAGCGCCGGCGCCGCATCCCAGAGGCCGCCGCAATGTGCCTTATAACATCAAACCAACAGGCCTTCAACAAAAAACCATAGCAGCTTCATTGTATCAGTTCCGCGAGCCTTGAGAACCTTATGCGTCTCTTTTCATGGTCCCACGAGAAGTAGATTATGAAGGCCCTGCCCTTTATCTCGGAGATATCCACCGGTCCCCAGAAACGGCTGTCAAAGCTGCGGTCCCTGTTGTCTCCCATTACGAATACATGCCCCTCGGGAACGGTATAGGGGCCGAAGTTGTCGGCGCGGTCGCCTCCTCCGAGGCTTCCCTTATATACGCCGTAAGGGTCGTCCCACGGCCTGCCGTTTATGTATATACGCTTGTTCCTCACCTCGATCGTCTCGCCCGGAAGCGCCACGACCCGCTTTATGTAGTCCTTGGTCCTGTCACCGGGAAAGCGGAAGACTATGACATCTCCCCTCTCTATCTCCCCCCAGACAGGCTTGAGCCTGGTCTCGAAGAACGGAACGCTCAGGCCGAAGACCTTTATCATCGCCGGGTGCGGCACCTGGATCCCGTAGGAGAACTTCGATACAAGTATGTGGTCACCCACAAGTAGCGTATCCTCCATGGAACTCGACGGTATCTTGAACGCCTGTATGCAGAAGGTCCTTATGACGAGCGCCAGCACGAGCGCTATGACTATCGCTTCAGCGGTCTCTCGTACTACCTTCTTTTTGCGCCTCTCCTTTGAATCCTGCTCCGTGACCGCCTTCCGGGCCTTGACAACAGAGCCCGCAGGGTCTTTTTTCGCCTTCGCCATCTGATCAGTCCACCTTGGGTTTTATAATCCAGCGGGAGCTCTACGAACCCAGAAGTCAGCCCACCTTAAGCACGGTCAGGAACGCCTCCTGGGGAAGTTCCACCTTGCCCACCTGCTTCATCCGCTTCTTACCCTCCTTCTGCCTCTCGAGGAGTTTCCGCTTTCTCGTTATATCGCCGCCGTAGCACTTGGCCGTGACGTTCTTCCTGAGCGCCTTCACGCTCTCTCTCGCGATCACCCTCGACCCTATGGCGGCCTGTATCGCCACCTCGAACATCTGCCTTGGGATGATCTCCTTCATCTTTTCGACTATCTCCCTGCCCCTCTGGTACGCCTTTTCCCTCGGAACGATGACCGAAAGCGCATCCACTCCCTGGCCGTTTATGAGTATGTCGAGCTTCACGAGGTCTCCGGGCTTGTAGTCGAGGTACTCGTAGTCCATGGAGGCAAACCCCTTCGTGAGGGTCTTGAGCTTGTCGTAGAAGTCCAGAACGACCTCGTTCAGGGGCAGTTCATACTCGATGAGCACCCTCGAGGGGCTCAGGTACCTGAGCTCCCTCTGTCTGCCCCTGCGGCCCTCGCAGAGCCCCAGGACCGGACCGAGGAACTCTGTCGGGACGTGTATGGAGGCGAGTATGTAAGGCTCCTCTATCCTCTCTATATGCTGTACCGGCGGCAGGTCGGAGGGGTTTCCGACCTCCACGACCTCGCCGTCGGTCTTCTTCACCCTGTATATGACCGTGGGCGCCGTGGTTATGAGCTCGAGCCCGTACTCCCTTTCGAGCCTCTCCTGCACTATCTCCATGTGGAAGAGCCCCAGGAAACCGCAGCGAAATCCGAAGCCGAGGGCGAGCGATGTCTCGGGTTCGTAGCTGAACGCGGAGTCGTTGAGCCTGAGTTTGACCATAGCCTCCTTGAGGTTCTCGTACTGTGAGGAGTCCACCGGGTACAGGCCGCTAAAGACCATGGGCTTTACGTCCTTGTAGCCCGGCAACGGCTCCCGGGCGGGGTCGTCCGCGCCGGTTATGGTGTCTCCCACGTTGGTGTCCCGGACCTCCTTTATTCCGGCTGTCACGAACCCCACCTCTCCCACGCCCAGCTCGTCGACCTCGACCGGATGGGGGGCAAAGACACCCACGGTCTCGACCTCATAGGTCTTTCCGGTCGCAAAGAACCTTATCCTCATCCCCTTCCTTATCCTGCCCTCAAAGACCCTTATCTGTACGACCACGCCGCGGTAGAGGTCGTACCAGCTGTCGAATACAAGCGCCTTGAGGGGCGAGGCGGGGTCACCCTCCGGCGGGGGAATGAGGTGGACTATGGACTCAAGTATGTCCTTTATGCCTATGCCCTCCTTTGCGCTGGCCAGGACCGCGTCCCTCGCATCGAGCCCGAGTACTTCTTCTATCTCCGTCTTGACCCTCTCCGGCTCGGCCTGCGGCAGGTCGATCTTGTTCAGGACCGGAAAGATCTCAAGCCCCAGGTCGACGGCCGTATAGAGGTGCGCCAGCGTCTGCGCCTCCACCCCCTGGGAGGCGTCCACGACGAGTATCGCCCCCTCACAGGCCGAGAGGCTTCGGCTCACCTCGTAACTGAAGTCCACGTGCCCCGGGGTGTCTATGAGGTTGAGCGTATAGTCCCTGCCGTCACTGGCCCTGTAGTTGAGCCTCGCGGTCTGCGCCTTTATGGTCACACCCCTCTCCCTCTCGAGGTCCATCTTGTCCATGAACTGGTCCTTCTTCTCCCTGTCGGATATGGCACCGGTGTACTCGAGCAGCCTGTCCGAGAGGGTGGACTTGCCGTGGTCTATGTGGGCTATGATCGAAAAATTCCTTATTCTTTCACGTTCAGTCATCGTCCCGAAGGGCCTACACACGGCCCCTTGTCCATGGTTAAGTTAATAAATCATTTTAAAATAAATACCGCGTCCTTGTCAAAGGGTGGAATCCGGGACAAGAAGGATCGGTGCGGTTGGATGGTGGTCTGGCCGCGGACGCCGTCCAGCCTCAAGGGCTCCACGCAGTGGTATCGAGGTAAGGCTTGCCCCTTCTGGCACGGATCGTTTCCACCGAGTCCGGCCGCCGGGCGGCCCGGGACAGGGAAATCAACCCCTCGTGACATCGTCTATCCAGGAGAGGTAGTCCCTGTGTCCGCCTTCGATGTCGAGGGATATGACCTCGGGCACATCGTAGCTGTGCAGCTCGACGATCCTGTCCTTCAGCCTCGAAAACAGCGCCTTCCTCGTCTTCATAAGGCACAGGACCTCACCCTCGTCACATACCTTGTCCTGCCATGTGTAGATCGATCTTACACGCGGCACGATGTTGCAGCATGCCGCAAGCCCCTCCTCAACGACCGTCCTTCCGATCGAGGCGGCCTCTTCCTCGGTAGGGGCCGTAACCATCACAACGACATAACCCGTCTCCATCGAGTCAGCCCTCCCTGCCTTCGAGGTATCTGAACGTTAAAAGCGACATGAGCGTCATACCGATCGAAAGAGCGTCCTCGTCGACGTCGAACTTGGGGTTGTGCAGGGGATATGTTATGCCCTTTTCCCTGTTGCTTGTGCCGAGCCTGAAGAACGCACCCGGTATCCTTTCCGCGAAGTATGCAAAGTCTTCCGAGCCGAGCAGTGGATCCGGCATCTCGATGGTGTTCTCCTCACCTACGACCTCGACAGCGCACCTCCTGACGAGTTCATCCATCTCCTTGTCGTTGACTACCGATGGACTGCCGAAGCTGTAGCGGAACTCATACTCGGCTCCCGAGCCCATGGTGATCCCCTTCACGGTCTGTTCGATGATCTTCGGCATCTTCCTGCGCATCACCGGATCCAGCGTCCTTACGGTCCCCTTCATCTCGACGTGGTCCGATATTATGTTGGGCGCGGTGCCGCCCTTTATGACCCCGATCGATATGACGGCATGGTGCAGGGGATCCGTGCGCCTGCTCACTATATGGTGGACCGCGTTTATGACCATGGAGGCGACGTGTATGGCGTCGACCGCCTGGTGCGGCCTGGAGGCGTGTCCGCTCCTGCCCTTTATTTTTATTGTAAGGGTGTCGGACGAGGCGGTCATGATCCCGGCCCTGTGACCGATCCTGCCGACCTCCAGCTCTGGATAACAGTGAAGCGCCGCTATTGCGGACGGGGCCGGATCCTCGAGTGCGCCGTCCTCTATCATCTTCTTGGCCCCGCCCACGCTCGACTCCTCGGACGGCTGGAATATGAACTTGACGTTGCCGGGAAGCCTGTCCCTGAGCCTCGACAGCACTATGGCTGTGCCCATGAGTATGGCGGTGTGCACGTCATGGCCGCACGCGTGCATGACACCACGCACCTCGGACGAATACCCCGTCCCGCTCTGTTCCTGGATGGGCAGAGCGTCCATGTCCGCCCTGAGGGCCATGGTATTCACGCCAACCCCGCCTCTGAGCAAGCCGACCACGCCGTAGCCGCCGACACCGGTCTTCACCTCTATGTCATTGTCCTCCAGCACGCCGGCCACGAAGCTCGAGGTCTTCTCCTCGCGGCCGGACAGCTCCGGGTGCCTGTGTATCTCCCTGCGGAACTTTACGACCCTCTCCCTTATCGAAGCCACCTTGTCCCTTATCTCGTCAAGCATGGTTCCCTCACTCCACCGTTAAAGAGACCCCGCCTCTCCTCACATCCCCGGCGCCACGATCCCTGAAGACAACGTTTGCGCCGCCGAAGTACATGTGCTTCTCATTCCAGCGGTTCACCTCTATGCCTGCGTCTCTCAAAGGCCCGAGCTCCTCGGCGCCTATGCCCTCCTCGACCTGCAACACCTCCCCGTCCCAGTGCACCCTCGGTGAGTTCACGGCATCGCACACGTCAAGCCCGTGGTCGAGAAGGTTGAGTATGACCTGCAGAATGGCGCTCCTTATCCTCTTGCTTCCACCGGTGCCGAGGACTATCTCCGGCCTCCCCTGATTCATCACTATGGTCGGCGACATCATCGAAGAAAGCCTCGTGCCCGCCTTCTGCGCATGGAAGCCCATGGGGTTCAGATCCTCCTCGCCGAGCATGTTGTTCATCATCACACCGGTTCCCGGCAGCATGTAGCCGCACCCTATACCCAGCGACGTGGTAACACTGGCCGCGTTGCCACGTTCGTCGACCACGCTTATGTGGGTGGTATTGCCGCGCCACTTCTCTTCGACCATCTCGAACGGACCTCCTATCCTCTCCCTGTATCGCGAGACGTTGACCTCGGATAGAAAGCCCTCGGCCTCCTTCGTGTCACGGACCTTTCCGTCAAACCCCTCCCTCCTTGCCAGGTTCGTAACCCTCATGACCTCGTACAGCAGCCTGAGGCCGGCGGCCGTGTTATGCCCGAGCCCCTTGATATCATATGCCTCGATGAGTTTGAGCGAGAAGGCGACGAGAGAGCCTCCGGATGAAGGCGGTGGGTTCGTGTGAATCTCCCTCCCCCTGTAGGCGAACACAAGCGGTCTTCTACGCTCCACGGCGTACGATGCGAGGTCCTCCCTTGTAATGAGGCCCCTGGGCGGACCGAAGGTCCTTACCATCGACTCTGCGAAGTCACCGGCATAAAAGGCATCGAGCCCTTCCCTTGAAAGGAGCTCGAGCGTTGCGGCAAGATCCCTGTTGAAGATGGTGTCGCCTTCCCTTAAAAGCCGCCCCCCGGGCGCATATACCTTCCTGCCTTCCTCGGAGATCGTAAGCATGGGCGAGAGCACCTCTATTATGCGCGCCTGGTGGTGGTTTAGCCTTACACCTTCCCTTGCGTGCCTTACGGCCGGGGAGAGCAGAAGGTCGAGCGGCAGCGTACAGTGTCTTTGGTGCACCTCCTTGAGCCCGGCCATCGTGCCCGGAACCGCCACGGAGCCCTCGCCTATGAAGAGCTTCTGAAAGGTCCCGGTGAAGCTGATATCCACCGGGAAGAACCTCATATCCTCTCCCTTGCCTGGCACATCGGTAAAGAAGTCATAGAGGACCGTGGAACCCTCTTCCGTATGGGCCATGAAAAAACCGCCGCCGCCTGGGCTTGTCAGTGCGGACTCGCAGACAAACGAGGCGAAGCACGCCGCGACCGCGGCATCAAAGGCGTTTCCCCCTGCCTCGAGCATCTCGCACCCGGCCCGTGCCGTAAGCTCGTGGCCCGCGGCCACAACCCCCCTTGTCCTTTTACCGGCCATACCCCCCTCCGGCGTGTCGGCTTAGGACTTCTTCGTTCAGCTCATCGCACAGGTACCTGACCACCTCCTTCAGGTCACAGCTCCTCTTCCATTGCTCGAGCTGCCTTACGGCGCCCTCTCCCCTGTCAAGTATGTCTCTTGCAAGCAAAAGATACCTGTAGGCACCGAGTCTCTTGGCATCCAGATCCACGGTGTCAAGCAGGCCCAGTATTGCGCGCCTTGCGTCAACCGTGGTCTTTCCGTCCTCGTTTATGAACTCCGCTCCGAGCCCGTAGCGGGCCGCCCTCCACTTGTTCTCCCGCACTATGAACGGATGCGGCCTTTCGAACGGCACCCCTGCCTCATATTCCCTGTCGAACCTCGAAACGAGCGACTGTATGAGCGCGGCTATGCCGAGGGTTTCTCTTATGGTCGACGGCGCGTCACAGATGCGGACCTCCAAGGTGCCGAAGTCAGGATGAGGGCGTATGTCCCACCAGAGCTCCCTTATGGTCTCTATGGTGCCGGTCCTCAGGTAACCGTCAACGACCTCGACATAGTCGTGCCAGTTCCTGAAGTAAAAGGGCAATCCCGCCACCGGTAGGTTCTCGAAGACCTTTGTCCTGTATGACATGAGCCCTGTGTTATGCCCTTCCCAGAACGGAGAGTTGGCCGATAGCGCAAGAAGGTGGGGCAGATACGAAAGCATCCTGTTCATTATGTAGATGCACCGCTCGCCGTCGCTTATACCGGTGTGGACATGGAGGCCGAAGATGTTGAAACGCCTTGCCACCATCTGGAGGTTTTCTACTAGGCGCCTGTAGCGGGGATTGTCCGTTACGGTCTGGTCCTTCCAGCGGGAAAAGGGGTGTGTGCCGGCGCAGCAAAGACGTGTAGAGTGGCGTGAGGCCTCGGCCATGGCCGCTTCGAACTTCCTGAAGAGATCCGCTTCCGCATCTTCCAATGACGAGCAGACACACGTGTTTATCTCGAGCGTGGAGCGCAGAAGTTCATGCTTTATAGCACCCTCAAGCTCCTTGAGGCCGGCCACAATCTCATCGGAGGTATCCTTGAGGGAGAACTCCTCGCTGTCGACCAGCTGGATCTCGATCTCTATGCCGAGGGTCCGGCCTTTTGAGCCGTTGAACTCAAGAGCCACGGTATACAGCCTGCATTTGGAGCCATACGCGGCAGGACGCGCAAGGCTTCGGTTTCAATTGATTTACCATACTCTCCCCGTGCATCTTCATGTACCTGGCTGTTTAAGAGCGATTGTAACAAGTTACCATCCTTTCCTGGTGAAATCAACAAACCCTCTGCTGCACTGTATTCCTGAAAAACCTCGAATCGATTGAAGACGGAAAAACTGGCGAACAGCCGGAGCGGCAAGGAGCAACCACGAGACCGCCTCCTTTATAGATATGCCCGCCTGCTCCATGCGACACAATGCATCTAAAATTTTTTATTTCCATAAAAAAATTTTCATTTCATCGCGCCGCCTTGAGATGGCGTATCGCTTGGCCAATACAAGCGATACTTCACCGGCACAGGGCTCAACACCGCGGGATTACGGCATTTAGGCGCCCGGCCGTCACAATGCTCCCCGCTTGAAAATAATCACTTTAAAGCCTGGCAAGTTTTTTGCATAATACTTCGACCAAGTAAGACGAGACACAAGCGGCGGGACCTATCCACCTTGAACATATTTCCGATCTTTCTGAAAAAAGACCGGCCACCTATCTGTAAGGCAATATAAGCGGTGACAGCAAATAGAATAACATCCGGAAACACACAAATCTACTTAAGTATAGTAATCCCCGTCAAGGACGAAGAAGCCAACATCGAGCAGTTGGCCGGAGAGGTCTCTGCCGCGCTATCAACGCTGGACATGGGGTGGGAGTGCATCTGGGTAGACGACGGATCACAGGACGGAACACTCTCTGTGCTGCGCACCCTGCACCAAAGCGACCCCCGCCACATGTTCATTGCGCTTGAGCGCAACCACGGCCAATCAACCGCCCTTGCAGCGGGTTTTCGACGCTCCAGAGGCTCCATAATAGCCACTCTTGACGGTGACGGACAGAATGATCCCGCGGACCTTCCGGCCCTGATCGCCCGCCTGGAGGCAGAGGATGCAGACATGGTGAACGGGGTCAGGAGGAAACGCAGGGATTCGTTCGTGCGCCGCATATCTTCCAGGATAGCCAACGGCTTCAGAAATCTGCTCACAAGGGAAAATGTCAGCGATGTGGGCTGCTCACTCCGCGTGATGCGGAAGGAATGCCTTGAAGGGATACCCCTGTTCGAGGGTATGCACAGGTTTCTGCCCACATTGATAGGCATGATGGGCTGGAGGATTACGGAGGTCCCTGTAAACCACCGTCCGAGAGTCCGCGGAAAGACGAAGTACGGCATCAACAACCGTCTCTGGGTCGGCCTGCTGGACACCTTCGCCGTATGTTGGATGAGGGGTCGTATCATAAGGCACAGAGAGGTCAAGGAAGTAGTCTCTTCCACCACCCCTGCCAAAGATGTCTGCGGCGTGGTCTATAAAGCGCATATGAGGGGGGTGGAGTAAGTGAGCAAGTTTCTGCTGCCGGTAGGGTTCGCCGGACAGATGATCTTCGCCAGCAGGTTCATAGTTCAGTGGCTGGCGAGCGAAAGAGCCGGCAAGAGCGTCATGCCGCTTGCCTTCTGGTATCTCAGCATATGCGGTGGACTCATGCTGCTTGTGTATGCCGTCTGGCGAAAGGACCCGGTCTTCATACTCGGCCAGTCACTCGGTGTGTTCATATACAGCAGGAACCTGATCCTTATAGCCCGCGAAAAACGCCGCAACAACGTCCCGTAAGATCCATCAGGACCCCACTTCGAACATGACATCGCTGTTTACAAAGCTCAACAGCCTCGGTGAGCGGAAGGTCATGGCCGTCCTCGTGGTTGTGACGGCCGTCATCTATCTCGCCCTGATCAACGCAGATCCTACACCCAGTAAGATGGAGGCCAGGAACCTTGTTGCCGCCAGGGAGTGTGTACAGGACGGCCACTGGTTTGTTACGACCATGAACGGCGTTCCACGGATACGCAAGCCACCTCTTCCCACCTGGCTGGCCGCCCTCGCCATGAAGGCCACGGGAGATACGAGCAACATCCACGTGGCAAGGCTGCCCAACGTCGTAGTGGTGGGCATGCTGGCGCTCTTCGTATACCTCTTCGCCAGGAAGTGGCTGGACAAGTCTTTGAGCCTTACGGCCTCCCTCGTGGCCGTGACATCGCTGATAATGTGCGGCGAGGGAAGGCGCGCCACCTGGGACATCTTTACCGTGTCCTTTGCCTTCGGCGGCATCTGGATGCTCCACAACGCGCTCGCACGTGACCACAGGGCCGGACCATGGGCTGCGGGGGCCGGTCTCATGTGGGGGCTGTCCTTTCTGAGCAAGGGACCCGTAACAATGTATTCGGTCCTCCTCCCCTTCCTGCTGGCCATGCTTATTACAGGAAGGGGCCGCAACCTCAGATGGCGGGTCGTACCCGTTGTGCTTGCGCTCGCCGTGCCCATAGGCATGTCATGGTGGACCTACATGTACTTTATCCATCCCGAGACCTTCGCCATACTGGGCTCGGAGGCAGAGGCATGGCATACCATGCACACAAAGGGGTTCTTTTACTACTCGTCCTTTCCCCTGCTCGTCTTCCCGTGGACGCTCGCACTCACAGGCTCGTTCATAATCCCTTTTCTGAAGGGCAAAACCAGGAAACCGCTTATGAGCGACGAGAAAAGGCGTGCACTCCTCTTCTTCCTACTGTGGCTCGCGCTGTCAATGCTCCTTTTGAGCCTGGTGCCGGAGAAAAAAAACCGCTATACCATCGTCCTGCTGCTTCCGGTGTCGCTGGCGGTTGCGATCTTCCTCGGCGAGATAAGGGACAGGGGGATAGGTGATCTTCCCAGGATACTCAAGGGGCTGTGGTTTCTCCAGCTCCTGCAGGTGCCCGTAACCGGCCTGTTCCTGGCCGGGGCTGTCATATACCTTGTCCTGAGGACAGGCGCCCCTCCGTATGTCCTGGTATTCATCCCAGTGCTCGCCGCAGCCTACTGGACGATGTGGGGGAACAGGCGTTCAGTGGAGTTCTTTGTGGTGGGTTCGGTTCTGGCAATAGCGTTCCTTGCCGTCGCGGGCGGTATAATAACCAAAGACGCCTTCAACAAGGACCCGAGGTATGACATAGGGAGGCTGGCGCAGGTCGCCAGGATCACGTCGGGACACAGGCTGTACACGCTTCATCTGGGCGAAAAGATCATCTGGAACATCCGGCGCACAAGTACATTGGTCGGCCGGGATTCCACGATCGAGAATTTTCCCGCCATGATGCTCATAAAGCAGGCTCACCTCGAAAGGTTCAGGCAATGGACAGCCGAGGGCGGCATATCATACAAGGAGATCTACCGTTTCATCTACGGTACCAAGGAGGAGGGTTACATACTCTTTGAGCTGTCAAAAAAGGACGGCATGCCTTCTTAGTACCGGTACGGGAGTCTCCGTGGATACATCCCCGCCTACTGGGACGTCCGCTCCGGCACCTGAGGGACATCAACCCTCCGCCTACAAGCAGCGTAACGACCCACGCATCGCGCAATACATGCCTTTTAGTGTTACGAGCACCACGCCTTCCTTTGAAGCCATGAGTGAGCCGAAACGACGGGATCTACTCGACGGTATTTACCCGCCCATGCATGCGCCCGATCCCTCGTGTACTTCAGTCCGCCTGTTTCCTCAAAAACGTCGGGGTATCATATATATCCTCGTCAGCGCCGTAGAAGCCACCGAGCTTTCCGACCCTCTCCAGTTCGCTCTTGCCCAGCTCGAGTGTTCTCTCCATCTCCTTGCCGCCTCTGGCCGCTACAGCCGGCATGTCGAGGTTGTCCACGGCCACCGCTGTGTTTATCCCTCCGCTCTTGTAGACCTTGTTTTCCTCGGCCTGTCCGAAGCCGGTGGCTATGACCGTGACCCTTATCTCCTCGCACATCGTCTCATCGATCACGGCACCTATGATTATGTTGGCGTCGGGATGGGCCTCTTCATAGACAAGGCTTGACGCCTCGTTCATGTCGTGCAGTGTAAGGTCGGATGAACCTGTGACATTGATGAGCACTCCCTTTGCCCCCTGTATGGAGATATCCTCGAGAAGCGGACTCGATATGGCCATCCGCGCAGCCTCCATACCACGGTTCTCCCCCCTTGCAACACCGCTTCCCATGAGCGCCTGCCCCATCTCGGACATTATGGTCTTCACGTCTGCAAAGTCCACATTCACGAGGCCTGGCACGGTGATCACGTCGCTTATTCCCTTTACGGCCTGGAAGAGCACCTCGTCGGCCTTCTTGAATGCATCGGTAAGGGACGTGTTCTTGCCGGCGATCGAGAGGAGCCGCTGGTTGGGTATGGTGATGACCGTATCAACCACCTCCTTGAGGGCCTTGAGCCCGTCTTCGGCGACCTTCATCTTGCGCGCCCCTTCGAAGGAGAACGGTTTGGTGACCACACCCACGACCAGGGCACCGCATTCCTTGGCGGCTTCAGCCACTACTGGCGCCCCGCCGGTACCTGTACCGCCCCCCATGCCGGCGGTGATGAATATCATGTCCGCCCCCTGGCATACATCCTTTATCTGCTCCTTGCTCTCGAGCGCGGCGTTCCTTCCGATCTCCGGGTTCGCCCCTGCCCCGAGCCCCTTGGTAAGGTCGGCCCCGAGCTGTACCTTTATGTCGGCAAGCGATGAAACGAGCGCCTGGCTGTCTGTGTTGGCAGCCACGAAGCTCACACCTTCGAGCCCTGAGATTATCATCGTATCCACGGCGTTACCACCGCAACCACCGACCCCGATGACCTTGATCTTGGCCCCCCTGTTAAAGCTGTCCGCCATATCGAATACCATACGCACCTCCTTTTTGTTTGCCTTCCGGCCCTATATTGGAATACTATGGTTAACCCCCTGGCACCATCCCTCCTTACCTTACTCAGAAAAACTCGCTTACCCACCCCTTCATCCTGTAGAGGAGCTTGTTGAATACGTTGTCGCCTCCCCTGCGGAACTGGGTCTCCGATGTGTGCTTTGATCCGTACCTAACAAGGCCCACGCCGGTCGAATACATGGGGCTTTTTACGACATCCACAAGCCCGCTGATGTTGTCCGGCACCCCGCTCCTTACCGGCAGGCCGAAGACCTGCTCGGCGAGTTCCGTCACGCCTCTCATGGAAGCGGTTCCACCGGTAAGCACGATCCCGGACGAGATGTATCCGTCGAAGCCGGACTTCATGATCTCCCGCTTTATGAGCTCAAAGAGCTCCTCGACCCTGGGCTCTATTATCTCGCCGAGTATATGACGCGACACCGTCCTGGGCTTGTGCCCCCCGACAGACGGCACCTCTATGGTATCACCCTCGTCTATCATCGACGCTATGGCGCAGCCGAACTTCTTCTTTATCTTTTCGGCCTCGGACATCGGCGTCCGAAGCCCCACGGCTATGTCACCGGTGACCTGGTTGCCGCCGAGGGCAATGACCGTGGTGTACTTTATGGTTCCACCGTGGAATATCGCGATGTCGGTTGTACCGCCCCCTATATCGATCATGGCCACCCCGAGGTCTCTTTCATCCTCGCCGAGAACGGCCTCGCTGCTTGCGATCTGCTGCAGCGCGATATCGGCCACGTCGAGCCCGGCCTTGTTGGCGCATTTTACGATATTCTGGGCCGACGTTACGGCGGCGGTCACGACATGCACCTTCACCTCGAGCCTTATGCCGTTCATGCCGAGCGGCGCCTGTATGCCGCCCTGATCGTCTATTATGTACTCCTGGGGGATTACGTGTATGACCTCCCTGTCGGTGGGGATCGCGACCGCCTGCGCAGCCTCGATGACCCTGTCCACGTCGGCCTTGGTGATCTCGCCGTCCTTTACCGCGATCACTCCGTGGCTGTTGAAGGCCCTTATGTGGCCGCCGGAGATGCCGGCGTAAACACTGTTTATCTCGCAGCCGGCCATCAACTCCGCCTCCTCCACGGCCTTCTTTATCGACTCGACCGTGCTCTCGATGTTTACGACCACCCCCTTTCTCAGCCCCTTGGACGGATGGGTGCCTATCCCCACTATCTCCAGCCCATCCTCGGTCTGCTCGCCGACTATGACGCATATCTTGGTGGTGCCTATGTCGAGCCCGACTATCAGATTGTCCTTCCTTGCCATTTAAGTAATCCCCCCTTCCTTGACTCCTGCGGTGGCGAACCTTACAATCACACCCCGGTCGTTGTTCAGATCTATAGACTCTATGCCGTCGAGATTCCCGTCCCTTGCTTCTATGACCTTCTCAAGGTCCGAGAACTTCTCGCTGAACCGCTGCCTTCCGAGCTCAAGCCTTATACCTTCGTTCAGGGTGACCACGGAGAACCCGTATGTCGGATCCGCGTGTATCTCCGATATGTTGTCGAGGTTATACCTGCGCCCCTGCCTCAATACGTCTATCAGCGCCATCAGGGCCGGACCGAAGGTGCTCTTCCAGTCCCCGCCGAGCCTGTCAAGCCCGGTTACGACCGGGATGTCGAGCCTATCGTCTGCAGAGTACCTCTTGAAGATGACCCCGTTCTCGTCCATGACAAAGAGCCCCTTGATGTTCACGAGTACGAGAGGCCTCCTCTCCGCCACCCATATATCAACGGTGTCCGGCAGCACCTTGGTCACACGGGCCTCTTCCACATACGGATGCGTCTTGATCGAGGCCTCGGCCCGGCCTTTCCTGATCCTCAGTATGTTTTCACCCCTGTATATCCCGGCAAGCTCCAGTATCTCATCCTCCGAAACCCTCTTGATACCGGTAATGTTGATGGTCCTGACCTTTAGATGCGGGGTGTCAAGGAGCTCGCCGTACATGAACCATCCGGCAAGTGCCAGACAGAAGAGCACCGATACTGCCACGAGTGCAGCGGCCGCAGCTGTGAAGACGCTTTTATACCTGCTGACAAACGGCTCCCTCCTCTTTCTGTTCGCCTGGGGCCTTTTCTTCCTCCTCTGGCGCGTTCCTTTCATGGTCAGTGTCCCTTGAGTCCGGCGCCGAGAAGCATCTCCTCGACCAGGTCCTCATACCCCACACCGGCCGCCGCCGCGGCCATGGGGAACAGGCTCAGTCCGGTCATCCCGGGAACGGTGTTCACCTCAAGGACATAAGGCCTCTGTTCATTATCCAGAACAACGTCAACCCTCGCTCCTCCCCGGCAGCCGAGGGCGGTGTAGGCATCCATGGCCACCCTCTTGACCAGGGCCTCCGTGTGATCATCCAACGCCGCGGGGGCCTTGAATTCGGTCCTGCCCTTCACATACTTGGCCTCGAAGTTGTATATGCGTTCCCTTGGCATTATCTCCACAACGGGAAATACCCTTCGGTCGAGGATCGCCACCGTGAGCTCGCGGCCCTCGATGAAGTCTTCGACGAGCACCGTGTCATCATGGCTCCTGGCCTCCTCAATGGCCTCCTGGAGCAGTGCCTTGTCCTCAACGAGACTCACGCCTATGGTCGAGCCCTCGCGGGCGGGCTTCACTATGAGCGGCGGATCCATCTCCGGCACGGTTCCCTCGCCGTTCTTGAGCACCCTGAACCCCGGCGTGGGTATGGAGTGGTGGCGCAAAAAGACCTTTGTCGCCGCCTTGTCCATCGCCAGGGCGCTCGACAGAACCCCCGAGCCGGTGTACGGTATCCCCATCAACTCCAAGAGCCCCTGGACCATGCCGTCCTCTCCGTAGCGTCCGTGCAGGGCTATGAAGGCGACCTCTACTCCGTAGTCCTTAAGCCGCTCTGCCGTGTCGCGGCCCGCATCAATGGTTACCACATCGTATCCGCAGCCGGAAAGCGCCCCGGCGACGGCCGCTCCGCTCTTCAACGATATCTCCCTTTCCCTGGAAAGCCCCCCCATGAGCACGCCTATCCTCTTCTTTTTGAAGAGCGCTCTTTTCCGTTCCATCTCCTTTTTATCCAAGACGATTCCCGGCCGGATGCGCAGTAAAAGGCCGCAGGATCAATCCTCGCCCACAACCCTCACCTCAGGCTCCAGCACAATCCCCTTGAGCCCGAACACCCTGTCCCTTGCCAGGGCCATCAGGGCCAGCACATCCCTGGCCTTCGCCTCACCCCTGTTGATTATGTAGTTCGCATGCACATCGGATATCTGAGCATCGCCTATGCGGTACCCCTTGAGCCCGGCCTCCTCTATGAGCCTTCCAGCATACCCCCCTTCGGGGTTCCTGAATATGGAGCCTGCGCTGGGATATCCTACAGAACCCGTATCCTCGCGTCTTTTCCTGAGCCTGTCCATCTCCTCCTCGATTTCACTTCGCTCCTTCTTCTCGAACCGCATATGCACCCTGACTATGATGGAATCCTTCGGCAGCGAGGTCTTTCTGTAGGAAAAGGAGAGCTCGGCCGCCGGAATAAAGCCCTTCTTGCCCTTGCGGTCAATCACCTCTACGCCTTCTACGACACCGCTCATATCGCGTCCGTAGGCCCCTGCGTTCATTGCCACGGCTCCGCCAACCGTCCCCGGTATCCCGGCCGCGAACTCCAACCCGCCGAGCGAGCGCTCCTTGAGACGGTTCACCAACGCGGCGAGCCCCACACCGCTCTCTACGACAACGGTCGTTTCATCCGACCACGTGATATCCTCAAAGCCCTCGGTCATGTTCACCACGATCCCCCTTATACCGCCGTCCCTCACGACAAGGTTGGTCCCACCCCCCAGCACAAAGAGCGGAAAGTTCTTCGTGGTGGCAAAAACCATTATGTCGCGAAGGTCTGCTTCATCCCTCGGAAACGCCATGACATCGGCAGGCCCGCCTACCCTGATGGATGTATACCGGCTCATCGGGACGTTGAACAGGACCTTCCCCTTGAAACGCTGTACAAAAAACAACTGATACTGCTCTCCCAACTCCGTTGCTCCTTATCCTGAAAAGTAAACCCGGCGTCAGGTGCCCCTGCTCCGTCGCTCCTGCCCGCCGCTGCCGTACTTCCTCTGCAGTATATCCAGTATACTGTCGGAGACCCGCCAGACGTCACCGGCCCCGAGCGTTATGACCATGTCCCCGGGCCTTGTGATAGCTTCGAGGTGCGCCGGTATCTGGCTTATATCGGGTATATACCATACGTTCCTGTGACCGTGGTCCTTTACCGCGTGGTAGAGGTTCTCCGATGAAAGGCCCTGTATCTCTTCTTCACCAGCACCGTAGATATCCGTCAGAACAAGGACGTCCGCATCGTTGAACGCGGTGAGAAAATCCCTGAAAAGGTCCCTTGTCCTCGTGTACCTGTGCGGCTGGAAGACGACAACGGCCCTCCTTCTCCAGCCGTCCTTTATGGACTTAAGCACCGCCTTTATCTCGACCGGATGGTGCGCGTAATCGTCTATCACCATGATGTCCGCAGCCGTCCCCTTGACCTCGAACCTCCTCTCCACCCCCTTGAACCCCTCGAGCCCTTCGATCGTATCCTCGACCGATATGCCCAGCTCCCTCGCAACGGCCACGGCGGCAAGGGCGTTGCACACATTGTGCTCGCCGGGAAGGTTTATGGTTATCGTCCCCAGGGGGCTTCCACAGGCAATGGCCTCAAAGGAGGTCCTGCCCTCGCGCTGCTCTATGCCCACTGCGCGTATATCCGCCTGCGCGGAAAGCCCGTAGGTTATGTACCTCCTTGAAATGGACGGCAGTATGGACTGGATGACGGGATGGTCCAGACAGACGATGCAGCAGCCGTAAAAGGGCACCTTGTTCATGAAGTCGATGTAGGAGCCCTTGACCTCGTCCATGCTCCTGTAGTGGTCCATGTGCTCCCTGTCTATGTTGGTGACCACGGCTATGGCCGGGGTAAGCTTGAGAAAGCTCCCGTCGCTCTCGTCGGCCTCGGCCACGAGAAAGTCCCCCTCTCCGAGCGTGGCGTTGGAGCCGGTGGAGTTCAGCCTTCCGCCGGTGACCACGGTGGGGTCCACCCCGGCGTGTGCGAGTATGGCGGCGACCATGGAGGTGGTCGTGGTCTTGCCGTGCGTGCCGGCGATCGCTATACCGTACTTCATGCGCATGAGCTCGGCGAGCATCTCGGCCCGCGGTATTATGGGTATCTGAAGGCTTCTCGCCTCCTCGATCTCGGGGTTGTCCATCCTCACGGCCGAGGAGTAGACGACACAGTCCGCGCCCTTCACATTTCCTTTCTTGTGTCCTATGTGGACCTCGGCGCCGAGCGAAGCGAGCCTCCTGGTCACCCCGGTGCTCCTTATGTCCGAGCCTGAAACCGTGTAGCCCATATTTATCAACACCTCGGCTATGCCGTTCATGCCGCTTCCGCCGATGCCGACGAAGTGCACCTTCTTGATACTTCCTCTGTACATGCTACGCCTTCCCGGTCAAGAGTTTCGTGTAGTCATCGACTATCGTCTCTGAGGCCCGCGGCCTTGCCAGGGCGCTTGCCGCCTCCCTTATCTTCCTGAGCTCAGAGGGGTTCTCAAAAAACCTCCTGATAACCTCTGCAAGCGTGCTACCTGTAAGTTCGTCCTGCCTAAGCATCACCGCCGCCCCCCTCTCCACGAGAGTTCTTGCATTCACCTCCTGGTGGGCGTCCGTGGAAAACGGGTACGGAACGAGTATCGCCGGCAGCCCCAGCGCCATTATCTCCGCGATGCTGGTGGCGCCGGCCCTGCATATTATGAGATCACAGGCGCTGTAGGCCTTTGCCATGTCGTCTATGAAGTTGTGGAGCTCCACCTTGAGCCCCTTGCGCCTGTACGCCTCTTCCACCTGTCTGTAGCCGAGGGAGCCGGCCTGGTGTACGACCCTCAGGTTCCCCCATATGTCCGTAAGGTACTCGGTGGCGTCCAGGAAGGCGGCGTTTATGGCCGTGGCCCCCTGGCTCCCGCCGAAGACGAAGATCGAGAACCGGCCGTTCCTGCGGGCACGGTCCTGCCTCGTTACATCCAGGATATCCCTCCTAACCGGATTCCCCGTAAGTACAGTGCGACCCTTCGGGAAGTACCTTTCGGCCTCTTCAAACGCGGTGTATATCCTGTCCACGAACCTGCCGAGTATCCTATTCGTGAGCCCCGGGACGGCGTTCTGCTCGAGGATAGCCGTCTTTATGCCGAGGAGGCTGGCGGCAAGGACCACGGGCCCTGACGAGTAGCTGCCGCTGCCTATCACACCGTCGGGCCTTATCCTCCTGAGAAGCCTCAAGGCCTTCAACGTCGCGAGGGCCGCCTTCAGGAACGCCCTTATCCTGTCTTTACCCTTCCTCTTCTTTATCCCCTCCACATCCAGGACCTCGAGGGTGTAGCCGTGAGAGGGCACAACCCTGGTCTCGAGCCCGCGCCTGCTGCCGATGAAGGTTATCTCGACCGAGCCGTTCCTCCTCCTGAGCTCCTCGGCAAGCGCGAGCGCCGGAAAGATGTGTCCGCCTGTGCCTCCTCCCGCGATAACCACCCTCAAGCCTCGTTCCCCTTTATGCAGATATTCAATATGATGCCCACCGCTACCATGCTGACTACAAGAGATGTGCCGCCGTAACTCACGAACGGAAGCGGCAGCCCCTTGGGCGGAAGGATCCCCATGACGACGGCCATGTTGATCAGCGCCTGGAGCGATACCATGAGGGTAAGCCCCAGTGCGAGATACTTGCCGAAGAGGTCCTTTGTCCTTAAGGCGATCATCGTGCCGCTTACAAGAAAACCTACGTACAGCGATATGATTATGCCCACGCCTATTAGACCGAGCTCCTCCCCTATCACGGAGAATATGAAGTCCGTGTGCGCCTCGGGCAGGTAGAAGAGCTTCTGTCTGCCCTCACCCAGCCCGGTCCCCCATATACCGCCGGAGCCGAAGGCGAGAAGCGACTGTATTATCTGGAAGCCCGCCCCGCCCGGGTCCTTCCAGGGGTCGAGGAACGCAGCTATCCTCTGCATCATGTACCCGAAGTTGGAAACAACCATGTAGAGCGCCGGCATCATCATGACGGCTAGCCCCAGCAGATAGCGCAGCCTCACCCCGGCCGTAAAGCTCAGTATATAGACGAGCATCGTGAGTGTTACGGCTGTGCCGAAGTCCGGCTCGGCCATGATCAGGGCAATGACCGCCCCGGGCACCACCACATGGGGCAGGAACCCCGGGGAGAAGGTCTTTATGACGTCTTTTTTGGCCTCGAGCGAATAAGCAAGAAAGATTATGACAGCGAGCTTTGCGAACTCCGAGGGCTGGAAGGTCACGCCTCCGAGCGCGAGCCATCTCCTGGCGCCCCCTACCTTGTGTCCGATGCCCGGGACGAATATCAGGGCAAGCAACACGATTGCAAGCGCCAGTATGGGATAGGTGAGCCTTCTGTACAACCTGTAGTGTATCCTTGAAAACACGATGAAGAGGACCATCCCGGCAAGGGCGAAGCCGAGGTGCTTTTTGACGAAGAAGTACTCGTCCCCGAACTTCTTCATGGCCACGATGAAGCTTGTGGAATACACCATCACAGCGCCTGCGGCCACCAGCCCGAGCGTTGTTACGATAAGCAACCTGTCGGCGTTCCTTCCGCGTATCACAGCGCCTCCACCAATCCCCTGAACCTTTCCCCGCGTTCCCTGAAGTCGGTGAACATGTCGAAGCTCGAACAGGCGGGGGAGAATAGTACCGTATCCCCGGGCCCGGCCGAGGCCGACGCGATCCTCACCGCGTCTTCAAGGTCCGCCGCCTGTACGGTATCCGTAACATGGGCGAAGGTATCCGCCAGCTTCGTTCGGGACTCGCCCATCGCCACGAGAAGCCTTACCTTTTCCCTTACGAGGTCCTTCAAGAAGCCGTAATCACCGCCCTTGTCCCTGCCGCCGGCGATCAACACCACCCCCCGCCCGTTCGGCATGCTCTCGAGCGCCCTGAAAAGAGAGCCTGTGTTGGTCGACTTCGAATCATTGATGTAACGCACCCCCGCAACCTCTCTTACGAACTCCATCCTGTGCGGGAGGCCCTTGAAACCCCTTATGGCATCTAGCAACTTATCCCTCTCCACGCCCACGGCCCTGGCCGCGGCGATGACGGCCATTATGTTCTCGATGTTGTGGATCCCTGTAAGCGGTACGCCTTCCAGGGGATAGGACTCCTTCTTCTTAAAGGGTCCGTTCACGACCACCCTGTCTCCGTCGAGGTAAAGCCCATCACAAGAACCATCGTAGGCGGTAAAGGGCACGATGGTAGCCCTGAAAGCACCCTCTTCCATGGCCGCGGCGATGACGGGATCCGCTGAGTTTACGACCGCATAGTCCGCCGGCCCCTGGTTTGAGAAGATGCTGAGCTTTGTAGCGGCGTAATCGTCGAAGTTCTCGTACCTATCGAGGTGGTCATGGGTCACATTCAAGAGCACCGCCACATGGGGCCTGAAGGTGGATACCGTTTCGAGCTGAAAGCTGCTTATCTCGAGAACGCACCAATCATACCCCTCCTCGCTGTCGAAGTACTCTGTTACGGGTATGCCGATATTGCCGCCCACGAAGACCCTGCGTCCGTCCCTCCTGAGGACCTCCGAAAGGAGCGCCGTGGTGGTGGACTTGCCGTTCGTACCGGTTACAGCAAGGACCGGGACATCCATCGAGCGATAGAGGAGCTCGATGTCGCTCATGACCTCTACGCCGCGGTCTCTGGCCTCCCTGAGAAGCTCCATGGTCGACGGGACCCCGGGGCTTACAAGGATCAGGTCCGAGCCGAAAAAACTCTCCTTTACGTGTCCCCCGGCCTCGATCCTGACGCCGAGCCTCTTGAGGTCTTCTGTGCCCCGAAGGCCTGACTCGGGCCGGATGTCCGTTGCGGTCACCACGGCCCCGCACCTTTTGAGAAACCGCGCCGCCGCAACCCCGGTCCTGCCAAG
>Ga0256830_1000384_pt1 | contig 36649 bp, 32 predicted proteins | sample 128326metaG_FD_190537 | JGI IMG/M metagenome (GOLD analysis project Ga0256830, IMG submission 190537) | Hydrothermal vent microbial communities from Lau Basin, Pacific Ocean - 128-326 | ecosystem: Environmental > Aquatic > Marine > Hydrothermal vents | place: Pacific Ocean: Lau Basin | collected...
CTCCCAACAATGCCGGAATAATTGAGGGAATAATTACTCCTCGTTCAGAGCTTGTGGGTAAGACATTGAGACAAATAAGGTTTAGAAGAACTTATGATCTGAACCCGGTTGTGCTTTGCAGAAAGGGTGAATGTATTTTCAATGAAGTATCCGATCAGACGTTGCATCCAGGTGATGCACTGCTGTTATTCGGCAGATGGGAAAAATTTCACCTGCTTAAGGGAAAACAGACATTCACCTTTACCACCGAGATAAAAGGCGAGATAATGCGGGCGGAAAAAGCAAAGCTGGCCCTTCTCTGGCTTGCCGTGGCTCTGGGTCTTGTTCTTGGTTTTAACCCCTTAATGAAGGCTATCGGCTATCCTGACATGAAGTTGTCCCTGTCCGTATGTCTTCTTACCGGAGCTCTTGGCATGATTATAACGAAGGTCATGTCGGTTGACGAAGCATATGAGTCTGTCGACTGGATGACGGTGTTTCTGCTTGGAGGCTTGATTCCGCTTGGCCTGGCGTTTCAAAAAACCGGAACAGCGGCATTTATTGCAACCGGAGTCATGAACCTGCTTGGTGATGTTCCGGTAATAATATTTCTGGCGGTTGTAGGAGTAATGGCATCGTTCTTCACGCTTGTGGTCTCTAATGTGGGTGCAACGGTTCTTCTGGTGCCGCTTGCAATGAATATGGCTATTACGGCAGGAGCCGACCCGCGTTTAACCGCTATGGTGGTGGCTCTTTCGGCCTCGAATACGTTTATTCTTCCTACGCACCAGGTTAATGCTTTGGTAATGAGGCCCGGCGGTTATAGGACTGTTGATTACGTAAAAGCCGGCGCTGGTATGACCGTGCTGTTTTTAGCCGTGCTATTGACAATGCTTTACTTGTTTTATTAATGCGTGGTGTCGAGTTGTGAGTTTCTCGACTTGGGTATAAAAAGCGTAACTTTACCTGTTTAGGAGGAATCACTATTACTTTCCATAGAAAACTTCAGCGTATTGTTTCTAAGCCGATAAGAAGTAGATTAACGGTTTCTATGCCGCCAGTGGGTATAAATGGAAGTAAAAAGGAGGCAAGAAGAATGCCTAAACAAGAAAGTAAGATAAAAACCGTAGAGAGTTTTCAAACAACGGATGGTAAAGTTCATAGAAATCTTAATGAGGCGAACCTTCATCAATCAAGGCTGGATGTAAGTGAATACATAGGCGGTGTTGTTGAAGAAAAAATTTCTTTTTCTTCTGAAGAAAAAGAAATTTTAAAAGAATTTCTCTTGGAGAATATCGAGGAAATATGTCAACAGGTACATAAAATAAGGCTTAACTATATTTAATAACTAATTCAAGATATTTTTTCGTTTGCTATAAAAAAACAGGCCCTGGAAACAGGGCCTGTTTTTTTAGTTCTACCTTTTTCCTATGCATCTTTTAAATTTCAGGAATGCATTTTTTGCCTACAACTTAACCACATTAACCGCTTTCGGGCCCTTGTCGCCCTGCTCGGTATCGAAGCTGACTCTGTCACCCTCGGCAAGGGTTTTAAAACCGTCACCCTGGATGGCAGTATGGTGGACAAAAACATCGGGACCATTCTCGCTTGCAATGAAGCCGAAACCCTTCGAGTCATTAAACCACTTAACTGTTCCTTCAGCCATTCTACTATTCCTCCTTACTTATAGACTAAAGTTCCAGAACGACCCGACTATACTGTATAAGGGTACAAAGCTAAAAGTCTTCGCAGCCTTACCTGTTACAAACACTTCTGAAACTTCCTGCACAGGCTACCATGCATGATAACAATTAGTCAATAGTCTGCTTTTATTTATTTAGGATGCAGGATCAGGCAGTACACAGCATAGTATCTAATAGATTACAATACTTTTATTCCATGTGAACTTGCCGATATAGTAGTGAAGGGAGAAAATCTCTCTGAGTTGAGTTTGAAGGGCAAAGAATAAAGAAGCTATTGTTAAAAAAACGAGCAGTAGCGTTGTATGTTCTTTAATGAAAAGGAGATGTCCAATGGAAGTATTTTTAGCAAGACAGCCTATCTTTGACAAGAACCTTAAAGTCTGCGCATATGAACTCCTGTTTAGAAGCAGCCTGGATAACTACTTCAGCCATCCAAGTCGTGACCATGCCTCGTCCAAAGTTATTGCCGATAGCTTTCTTTTGTTCGACTTGGAAAGCCTGACCGGTGGTGAAAAGGCGTTTATTAACGTTACCGCAGATGTGCTTCTTAAGGAATTCGCTCTCCTTCTTCCTCAAAAGCTGACTGTTCTAGAAATACTTGAGAATGTGGAGCCTGACGATGCTGTACTCGCCGCTTGCAGGGAACTGAAAAAGACAGGATATCTTCTTGCCTTAGACGATTTTGTTTACGAAGACAAGTATCGTCCTTTTGTAGACCTTGCAGATTATATAAAGGTTGATTTTCTCGAGTCAGACATGAATAGAAATAGAGATCTGGTAAGGCAGTTCGGTCACAAAGATATAAAATTTCTGGCCGAAAAGGTGGAAACAAAGGAAGTTCTTGATAAGGCCCTGTCTATTGGGTACGAGTATTTTCAGGGGTTCTTTTTCAGCAAGCCGGTCATAATATCCAACAGAGATGTTTCACCTTACAAGCTTCATTACCTGAAGGTTCTACAGGAAATTCACAAGCCTGACATGGATTTTGTTCAGCTCGAAACAATTGTTAAAAAGGACGTTTCCATGTCATACAAGTTGTTGAGATATATTAACTCGCCATTTTTCGGCACACGTTTTCAAATACATTCTATACAGCAAGCCCTTATGCTTCTTGGTGAGAAAGAGATAAGAAAATGGGCGACCCTTATTGCGCTGGCCACTATGGCTGATAACAAACCGGTGGAACTTGTAGTACATGCGATTATCCGGGCAAATATTTGTGAAGCCCTGGCCGCTAAAGCCGGAAAACCGGACCAGGCACAGGATCTTTTCCTGATGGGAATGTTTTCATTAATCGACGCGATTATGGACAGGCCTCTTGACGATATTCTCAGGGATGTGCCTATTGCGCCCGGTTTAAAGGATGCTTTACTTGGTAAGACCAACTGGCACCGGAAAATACTAGATGTAGTTCTGAATCATGAAAAGGCTGACTGGAAAGCATTCTCCGAGTGCTGTGCTGAACTTAACATAGCAGAAGATGAGTTTCCTAAGATATATATTGATGCAATAAAGTGGGCGCAGGGAAGCTTCAGCAACGAAGCCCTGGGTAGCTGACGGCAACTTTTTACAGCATACTATACCCTAAAGTCGTAAAAGACATGAAGGTGGGTGATATGATAGAAAGATCAAAGAAAAGAAGCTAGGCAGACTTATTTGCAGTATCTCTGGCCATATCAATTTCTCCATTATCATAAGCTGTTAAGAATGCCTTTACCACTTCAGGATCAAATTGTGTGCCTGAACATCTTTTTAACTCCTTTAGAACCATTTTCCGGCCTAGTTTATCCCTGTAAGGCCTGGATGATGTCATTGCATCATATGTGTCTGCAACAGCTATAATTCTGGCTATAAGTGGAATCTGTTTTTCTTTTAACCTCATGGGGTATCCATCCCCGTCGATTCTTTCATGGTGGTGCAGTATACCGGGAATAATGTCTTTCAACATCTTTACGTGCTTTAGTATTTCGGCACCGAATATTGGATGGTTTCTCATCATCTCGAACTCATTTTCGTCAAGAGACGCATTTTTTCTTAGCACCTTGTCGTCTATGGCTATTTTTCCGATATCGTGCAGAATAGCCGAGAGCCTTAACGTTTCATATAAATCTTCAGATATATTAAGATGTTTTGCAATCGCCAGGCTGTAATTTAGGACACGCTTTGTGTGGCCTCCGGTATAGGGATCTCTTTTTTCTATCGCCTCTGCCAGAGCTTCGACAGTGGCGTAGAGTGTTTCCCGTATTTCCTCGTAAAGGTTTGCATTTTCCAGAGCAATAGCGACGTGGTTCGAAAAAAGTTGAAATAAATCCAGGTCATCCTTATTAAACGTGCCGGTTTTTCTGTGCATGGCCTGAATCACACCCAAGATTTTACCCTTGATTTTAACCGGCACGCAGACCATGTTTTTAGTTTCGAATTTAACCTTAGCATCAACTTTGGCCTGAAACCTTCTGTCTTTTGTTACATCAGGGATGAGCAGAGGTTTGCCGTGCTTTGCGACCCAGCCGGCTATTCCTTCTCCCATTTTCAACTTTAGAGCTTTTACATCTTCGCCTTTTTTACCGGTTGCAACTTCAAAATAAAGCTCATTTTTTTCTTTGTCCACAAGAAGAAGCGAACCTGCCTCTGCATACATAAGCTTGGTTATGGCTTCTATGACCAGTCGCCCGATAACTTTATGATCCAGGCTCGATACCAAAAGGTTGCCAACTTCGTTAAGCGTTGAAAACTGCTTAAACCGATACTTGAGTTCCTTACAGAGATTCACTCTGTCTATCAATCTGCAAAAATGGTTTGCTACGGATGTCAGCAGCTTTAAGTCGGTTTTTGTGAAATTCTCACCTTTGGCTTTGTTTATTACCTCGATGACACCGATAACATTTTTCTTTATCTTGAGCGGAACAGCCATCATATTTCTCTGTTCGTAACCTGTCTTCAGTCTTAACCATTGCTTGTCTTTATCAAGGTCGTCGCTTATGTAGGGTTTGCCGGTATTTGCCACGTATCCGGCTATGCCCTGATCACTGCGCATTCTTATCCCTTTTATCTTTTTATAGGCCGGTCCTTTAACCACCTCGAATACAAGCTCATTGTTCGGTTTATCAAGAAGGTACAGGGTTGCGGAGTCCGCTTCCAGCAATTGAAGAACAGTATCCATAAGACTGTCCAGTTTGGATTTGATATTGGGCTTTGTGAAGTCTATTTCACCTATTTTTCTGTAGAAATCAAGCTCAAGATCTATAGATTTTTTTTTGTTTTCAGAATGTTTAATGTTTTTTTTCATCTTAGAATCATTTTAGGTTCATGAGCCATACAGTTCTTTTTATTCTTGTCTGTCTAAGTACGTACTAACTTTAGAATCCATTCCGAATTGAGACATAATTATTGAGTATCAATCATTATGTCTAAATTCAGGTATATAAAAGGCAGGGACGGCCTATATATTTTTTTGCCTCTATACCATGAACTGTTTCATAATAAACCATGCCTGGAATTCGAAATAGTTATAAGTGGTTGCGCCTTAATTTGTTTTCATCCCCCATGAGTACCGTATTGACTCTGCTGGCCGTATATTTTCTATACCTGGTCGTTCCTCCGCTTGTAAAGTGGGCATTTATTGACGCCGACTGGACCGGAACAAGCCGGCAGGACTGTACCGGCGGTGGAGCCTGCTGGGTTTTTATAACGGTACGTTTCAACCAATTTATTTACGGTTTCTACCCTGCCGGCCAGCAGTGGCGTGTGAACCTTGCTGTGATACTTCTTGCAGTAATGCTGGTAACACTATATTTTAAACGTGTTTCTTTGAAGTTTCAGGTAGTTACAGTTATCGCTCTTACCTATTCTCTTATTGTTTACATATTATTGGTTGGAGGCGTTTTAGGACTTGTTCCAGTGGATACCAGCCTTTGGGGAGGACTTATGCTGACCCTGATCATTGCCGGGACAGGTATTGCTGTCTCACTGCCCATTGGAATACTTCTTGCGCTTGGACGGCGTTCAGAAATGCCTGTTGTGCGTGCCCTTTGTGTGGCGTTCATCGAAATTTGGCGTGGTGTGCCATTGATTACGGTTCTGTTTATGGGGTCGGTTATGTTGCCGCTGTTTCTTCCTGAAGGGATGAATTTTAACAAGTTGCTGCGTGCCTTGATAGGAATTGTGCTTTTTCAGTCGGCCTATATGGCGGAAGTGGTGCGAGGGGGGCTTCAGGGTATTCCCAGGGGGCAGTACGAAGCAGCTGATGCCTTGGGACTTGGTTACTGGAAAAGCATGAGACTGATTGTGCTGCCCCAGGCGCTGAAACTGGTGATACCTGGTATCGTCAATACCTTCATAGCTCTTCTTAAAGACACGTCTTTGGTCCTTATCATCGGCCTGCTTGATCTTCTTGCTATTGTCCAAGCCGCATTTACCGATCCGGATTGGCTGGGCTATGCGGTTGAGGGATATGTGTTTGCCGGCTTTGTATTTTGGCTCTTTTGTTTCAGCATCTCCCAATATAGCCGATATCTTGAAAGGAGGCTTTCTGTTGGAAGATAGGATCGGCAAAAAAGTTGTGATTGATATGCGTGGCATAAACAAATGGTTTGGTTCTTTACATGTGCTGAATGATATCAATCTATTGGTACGAGCTGGTGAGCGTATTGTGATCTGTGGCCCTTCCGGTTCCGGCAAGTCTACACTGATACGCTGTATAAACCGCCTTGAGGAACACCAGCAAGGTCGTATTATTGTGGATGGAACAGAACTGAGTGACGACCTTAAGAATATTGAGCAGGTACGCCGGGAGGTTGGAATGGTTTTTCAGCAGTTCAATCTGTTTCCGCACCTTACAGTGTTGGAAAACTGTGTTTTGGCTCCGCTTTGGGTACGCAAGCTTTCCCGCAAGGATGCTGAGGAGACGGCAATGCAGTACCTGGAGCGGGTGCATATTTCAGAGCAGGCGAAGAAGTATCCGGCCCAGCTTTCCGGTGGACAGCAGCAGAGGGTTGCGATTGCAAGAAGCTTATGTATGCACCCTAAGATAATGCTGTTTGATGAACCGACCTCAGCGTTGGACCCGGAGATGATAAAAGAAGTATTGGATGTAATGATCGAGCTGGCAGAAGATGGTATGACTATGCTCTGTGTCACTCACGAGATGGGTTTTGCAAGAAAGGTGGCGGACCGCATAATGTTTATGGATGGCGGAAGGATTATAGAAGAAAGCAACCCGCGGGATTTTTTCGAAAATCCACGATCGGAGCGGACGAAAATGTTTCTTAGCCGGATTTTATCCAGTGAAAAACTTTGTTAAAAATTTTGTTGGCGGGAAAGAGTAAATTAAATGGTATTCCGCCGCTTGTCACTTTAATGATTTATGCTTTTTAGGAAAAAACCTACTTCCTGTTTGCCTGATAATCGTGAGGGGGCCGGCAATGACGGATTCCAGTCCTAGGTACATTCGCAGGCTGGCGGCGTTTATTGCTGCTCTGTTTCTGTTTATTCTTGTTGCCGATATCATTTGGATATCGAAACAGCGCGGCCTGTTTCTTCAGCAACTTAGAGAACATACGGGAGAAGAGCTTAAGCTTATAGGAGAGATCACTGCCGCATCTTTACTTAGGGGTGATTATGACAATGCCGAGAAGTTCATTGTTAACTGGGGAAAGCAACATTCTGAGGTTATTGAACTCAAGGCTACCTCCAGTGATGGGATGGTTGTTGGCCACTATAGCCTTCAGAAGTCCTCGCCGGATATGCTGCAGATTACACGTGTGGTGCAATTTGCGGAGAAGGATATACTTTCCCTGGAGATTGTTGAGGATACCAGCCCTGTAAAACGATATTTACAACGCCTTGTTATCCAGCACCTAGCCACATCTTTTGTCTTTATAGTCATACTGACTATTCTTCTTTGGTATGCAATGCGAAAGACAGCGTTTATACCAATGCTCAAAGAAATACGTGTTCTTAATGAGACCCTGGAAAACCGTGTTAAAGAGCGCACTCGTGAACTTGAAAAAACAAATGAAGCCCTTGCAAAGGAAATTACTGAACGAAATCGTGCAGAGGAAGAGCTGCGTGATGCCGTAACTAGGGCAACAGAAGCCAAAGCAAGGTCAGAGGCTATTCTAGCTGCCATTGGAGATGGTGTAAGTATCCAGGACAGGGATTTCAGGATATTGTATCAGAATCAGACACACAAAGAGCTTATGGGTGACCATGTTAGTGAATATTGCTACGCTGCATTTGAAGGGAAGAGTAAAGTCTGCGCAGGCTGTCCTGTGGCTCGTACTTTTGCAGACGAAAAAATTCATACGGTAGAACGAAGGACTGAAAGATCGGGGAAGGTGCTGTACCTGGAAATTACAACGTCACCTTTAAGAGATGCCGGAGGAAATGTCGTGGCAGGCATCGAGATGGCCAGAGACATTACCGCCCGGAAACAGGCTGAGCAGGAGAAGCAAAGCCTGCAATCAAAGCTTGTCCAATCGCAAAAGATGGAATCCATCGGAAAATTGGCAGGTGGTGTGGCGCACGATTTTAATAATCTTCTATCAAGTATTATCGGTTACGGCGAGCTGGCTTTGATGAAAACTCCTGATGATTATCTCGTAAAAGAGTACATCGAATTAATCTTGGAGGCAGGAGAAAAGGCTGCTGCTCTTACCCGCCAGCTTCTTGCCTTCAGCAGGAAGCAGGTCCTAGAAATGAAGGTTGTAAGTATTAATACTGTAATAGAAAACATGCTAAACATGCTTGGCAGGATAATAGGCGAAGACATAGCTCTGGAACTTAATGTAAAAACGCCGGGAAAACGGATACTGGGTGATTCCGGCCAGCTTGAGCAGGTACTTATGAATCTTGTCATAAACGCCCGCGACGCCATGCCTGATGGCGGACGCCTTACTATAGAAACTACGGATGCCGAAGTTGATGAGAAATCCGCCAAAGATCATGAAGGAGTTAAGGATGGACATTATGTAGTGCTTACAGTAAGCGACACAGGCGTTGGTATAAGCAAGAAAGTACAGAAACGAATCTTCGAACCGTTCTTTACCACAAAGGGCCTTGGCAAGGGAACAGGTCTTGGATTGTCAACAGTCTATGGGATTGTAAAACAGCACGGTGGGCAAATATTTGTATACAGCAAACCAAACAAGGGGACAACCTTCAAAATTTACTTGCCTGTAACCACGGCTCAGCCGGAGGACGAAACAGCGCCGGAAAAAGAGCCTGACATGCGTCTTGGAACAGAGACGATACTGGTAGTGGACGATGAACCCTCAATCTGTTCCCTGGTGATGGAAACACTTAAGCCGCTGGGTTATAAGATTATAGAGGCCTCCAGTGCGGAAGAGGCATTACAGCTTGGTGAATCGGCCGAAACTCGAATAGATTTACTCTTGTCCGATATGGTTATGCCTGGAATGAATGGTGGAGAACTGGCGGATATTCTTTTGGCCAAACATCCGGAAATGAAGGTTATATTGATGTCTGGTTACACTGACAATTCGCTTATCAAACGGTCTGTTCTGAGATCAAAGGTGCTTTTTTTGCAGAAGCCGTTGAGTCCTGCAAACCTGATGGGTAAGTTGCGCGAGGCACTCGATGGCGATATACAGCAGTAACTGTTAAACTTATAAACTCTTTGAGACAAACGTTCTAACCCCTTGTAAAGCTGTAATAAATTTTTTATCATGTAGTGTCGGGATGCTGTTTTGTGTAAGAAAGTTGGTTCTTCTGCCGATATGTTACTGTTTGAGGATGTTTTGATTCTGTATTTTTATATGGTTGAACTTTTTTTATAAAACAGGAGCATCTGCCGATTAAAGAAGAAGACATTGCTGTCATAGTTTTTTTATGGAACTGCCAATTCAAATAGAGGGGCTCAGCCCGGAGATCTTGGGTCTTATAGGTGCGGTTATCGCCGCCTTTATCATTTACCGCATTGGTGTTTCGGTGGGACGCGGAAAGGTTGTCTCCAATACCAAAACCGGTGGTAAAGTACAGCCGAGCCGGGACCAGCAGGTAAGAAGCCTGCAGGCAAAGGTCAATCATCTTAACACACTTAATTCACGCTACTTGTCGTTTATGCTGAATGTTCCCATTGCTGTAAAGCGTCTTAACGCAACTTTTGATTTTGACGAGATAATTTCATCCGTAACAAGGCTGGTCCGCGACATAACAAATACGGATAATGTAGATATTTATGTATTTGACGAAAAAGAAAAACTTCTGAAAAAAAGCTTTAACAAGTCCGCGTTTCTACCGAACAACCCTGTCTCTTTTGCTTTGGGGCAAGGGCTTGTGGGCAAAGCCGGCCAGGACCGTATTGTAAAAACCGCAAGTTATTCTGATAATGAATTGTTAGAGACAGATGTGGATGCCAAAGCCCACAGTCAGAAAGAACCATGGATTGCAGCTCCTATTATCTTTAATAACCGCCTGCTAGGAGTTATTTCTATAACCAAACCGGGACTGGCCATAGGAAACGAGGCTAACCTGCTTGTGATGATAGCGGATATAGCAGCTACGGCTCTTAACAACCAGGCATACCTGGGCGGGGCAAAACAGGAGGCCAGTACGGATCCTCTTACCGGTCTTTACAACCGGAGATACTTCTTTGATAAAGCTGAAGAAGCGGTAGAGCAGGCCATTTTGGATAGTACACCTGTATCAATCTTTCTTTTTGATATTGACAACTTTAAAATTTATAACGATGTAAACGGTCATCCGGAAGGAGATAAACTTCTTAAAGGGCTTGCCGCACTTGTACGCAAATCCACGCGTGATAACTCTGTGTTTGCCCGTTATGGAGGAGAAGAGTTTATTGTGCTTCTACCGGGGATAACAAAAGAAGGCGCATATTCATATGCAGACAGGGTCAGGCAGACCATTGCCAAACACCCTTTTGATCACAGGGAAAAGCAGCCGCTTGGTATTCTTTCAATAAGCGGTGGAGTAGCCAGTTTTCCTCTGGATGGTTCATCTCTCCAGGAGACAATCAGGTTGGCCGACGAAGCGCTGTACAAGGCAAAGGAAGCAGGCAGAAACAGGGTAGTCAAGCACGAACCGTTCACGTTTTCGTGATTCTGCTGCGTTACAGTTTTTTCGAGGCCAGCTTGTTTAGAGCGGAGATGTATGCCTTGGCGGCAGCCACGATAATATCGGTATCGGCTCCATGTCCCCGCACAGTCTCTTCGTCCTGCTCAACCATAGCCACAACTTCCCCCAATGCGTCAGTGCCTCCTGTTATTCCTTTGACTTCGAACTTCAAGAGCTTGCTGCATGTTCCTGTTATTAAAGCTATGGCGCGGTAAGCAGCATCTACCGGACCATCGCCGGTACTGGTTTTCTCCCGTATGCCTTCCGGTGTGGAGATTCTCACAAGAGCTTCAGGTTTTTTATCAAGACCGCTCGATACGTCTAAAGCCTCCAGGCGGTAAACTTCATAATCAGAGGTAAAAACCTCATCCGAGATAAGCGCTTCTATATCTTCATCAAAAATATCCTTCTTCCTGTCGGCCAGTTCTTTAAAGCGTACAAAAGCCTTTTCCAGGTCTTTTTCAGCAAGTTCGTAACCCAACTCTTGGAGCCTGGTTTTGAAAGCATGCCTGCCTGAGTGCTTGCCCAGCACAAGTTTCATCTTCGAAAAACCCACAGATTCGGGTGTAATTATTTCGTAGGTGCTGCGTTCTTTCAGAAGTCCGTCGGTATGAATGCCGGCTTCATGGGCAAAGGCGTTGGCGCCGACAATAGCCTTGTTCGGCTGAACAGGTATCCCGGTTATTTTTGTGACCAACCGGCTCGCTCTTACAAATTCCCCGGCATTAATGTCGGTATCTGCCTGAAAAAAATCTTTACGGGTTCTTAATGCCATTACAACCTCTTCCATCGAGCAGTTTCCCGCCCGTTCGCCGATACCGTTTATTGTGCATTCGACTTGTCCGGCACCGCTTTGCACGGCTGCGAGCGAATTAGCAACGGCAAGGCCGAGGTCGTTATGGCAGTGCATCGAGATTGTTGTTTTCTCTATGCCTGAAACTTTTGTCTTTATTGCATGATTAATCTTTTCGAATTCCCAGGGCAGGGCGTATCCAACAGTGTCCGGCACATTTACGGTTGTGGCTCCGGCCTTAATAACAGCCGTCATGACATCGCATAAGTAATCGATATCTGTTCTGGTTGCGTCCATTGCCGAAAATTCAACATCATCCACGAAACTTTTGGCAAGCTGCACCATCTCGGCAGAACGTTTCAGTGCTTCTTGAGGGCTTATCCTGAACTGGTATTTTAAATGTATGTCTGACGTGGAATGAAAAACGTGTATGCGCCGTTTCGGAGCTTCCTGCAGTGCCTTCCAGGCACTTTTTATATCTGCTTCTCGGGCGCGGGCCAAGCTGCATATAACAGGACCTTCCACTTCGCCTGCTACTGTTTTTACAGCTTCGAAATCACCTTTGGAACTGTATGCAAAGCCGGCTTCGATAACATCAACTCCCAGGCGTGCAAGCTGGCGCGCTATAACCACCTTTTCATCTATATTCATACTGGCCCCGGGCGACTGCTCGCCGTCCCGCAGCGTAGTGTCCATAATTTGAATCGTTCTCATTTCGCAGCTCCTGCCTTCTTTATACCTTTGGAAGCAAGATAGACGCTTTCTACAATGCCCCACAGCATATATGTTATACCAAATACAAAAAGAACAACCGGCGGATGCACAATAATAAGCGCAACCACAATAACAAATACAACCAGAATCCAGAAGGGCTTTCGTTTCCTGAAATCGATCTCCTTAATCGCATGGTAACGGAATGTGCTCACCATAAGAATCGCCAACACAAAGGCCAGGAACAGAAACAGAACGTTTTTTTCCGGCCACTCAGCCCATATCTCATGGTAAAAAAGAACAGTTGTGGCTACTATTCCTGCCGCTCCTGGTATAGGCATTCCAGTAAAAGACTTGCTTTCTGCGGATCCCCTTTGAACATTGAAGCGAGCCAGGCGAAGAGCTCCGCAAACCACATATAAAAACGCCGCAGACCAGCCGATACGACCAAATGGAACAAGGCTCCAACTATATATTAATACTGCCGGAGCCACGCCAAAAGCTATGAGGTCTGACAGGGAATCAAGCTCAATACCGAACCTGGAGGTGGTGTTTGTCAACCTTGCGACCCAGCCGTCCAGGCCGTCGAATATACCTGCAATAATAATAGCCCAGGCAGCTGACTCGTAATTTGCGTTAAAAGAGGCAAGCACGGAGAAAAAGCCAAAAAACATGCCGCAGAGCGTCAGTCCGTTTGGCAGTAGATATACCCCTTTTCTCACCCCTTATTCCTCAAGTTAACTGCTCCGAGTATGGTTTCTCCTGCAGTGACACGGTCGTTAACCGCGACAGAGATACTTGTGCCTTTGGGGAGATATATGTCCAGTCGTGAGCCGAACTTAATCACACCGTATCGTTCTCCTCTTTTGAGCTGATCACCAGGTTTTACCCGGCAGACGGCTCTTCTTGCCAGAAAACCCGCTACCTGCCGCACTAAAATTCTGCCCAAATCCCCTTCCATCACCATGTTTATGTGTTCGTTGGCAAGCGAGGCCTCCTCCTTGAACGCCGCCATGAACTTACCCGGCACATGAACCACATCCAGAACCACGCCGTCCATCGGAGCCCGATTGACATGTACATTAAAAGGTGACATGAATACAGAGATCATTACCGTGTCCGCTTTAAGGTACCGGTCTTCGTAGACTTCTTTAACTAAAACCACCTCACCGTCTGCCGGTGAGACAAAAACTCCGGCATCCTGCGGAACCATGCGTTCAGGATCCCGGAAGAAAAACAACATAAAACAGAGAAGCAAAACAGGAAAAATGGACAGCCATGGTCTAAGCACGACACCCGTGGCAATAGCCAGCAGTGCAAACACGACAACAAACGGCCAGCCCTCCGGGGCTATCATAAATTTCACTAAGCCTTGCTCTTATCTACCAGTTTTTTCTTGCTGAGCCATGGCATCATGGAACGCAATTTACTACCGACCTCTTCTATTTGGTGCGTTGCCGCCTGCCGCTCCAGGGCCTTGAAAACCGGCTTATTCACCCTGCACTCCTGAATAAATTCGCGTGCGAATTCCCCTGACTGGATTTCGCCGAGAATTTTTTTCATCTCGGCCTTTACAGCAGGTGAGATGACACGTGGTCCTCTTGTAAGGTCGCCGTACTCTGCGGTGTTGGATACCGAGTAACGCATGTTGGCTATCCCCCCCTCGTAAAGCAGATCAACTATCAGCTTTGTCTCGTGCAGACATTCGAAATAGGCCATCTCAGGAGCGTAGCCGGCTTCGACTAGAGTCTCGAATCCTGCGGTAATCAAGGCGGTAAGTCCGCCGCACAGAACCACCTGCTCGCCAAAAAGGTCGGTCTCGGTTTCTTCCCTGAAGTTCGTTTCGATAATAGCGGTGCGGCCTCCCCCTACGCCTGATGCATATGCCAGGGCGATCTTTTTTGTGTCTCCGGACGGGTCGCTGTCAACCGCGATAAGGCAGGGGACGCCACCGCCTTTCTCGTACTCAGAGCGTACCAGGTGTCCGGGGCCTTTTGGCGCACACATAAATATATTGGCATCAGCCGGTGGTTCTATCTGGTTGAAATGAATATTAAAGCCATGTGCGAACCCGATGTATACTCCCTTCTTCATATTGGGCTTGATCTCGTTATTATATACCTCGGACTGAAACTCATCCGGTAACAAGATCATGATAACATCTGCCGCCTTGGCCGCCTTGGCAGGAGTTTCTACTTTAAAGCCGGCCTTCTTTGCTTTATCCCAGCTGGCTCCTTTACGTATGCCAACCATAACATCAAATCCGCTGTCCCTGAGATTATTTGCATGCGCATGCCCCTGGCTGCCGTAGCCCATCACTGCTATCTTTTTCTTTTTCAGTTTTTTTGTGTCGGCGTCTTTATCGTAGTAAACATTAATCATTGCAGGAAATCCTCCTTAAGTAGTTCAAATTATTGTAATGCAAAACGTTCGCATCGTTAAACCTATCTAGTATACAGAATAAAGCGTACAAAAACCGAGCGATCCCGGTCTTCAGGGGCTTGGCCCCTTGACTTATGACAACTAAATTGATTATATATACTTCCTTTAGCCGATAACAATCAGCCCGTTTTAAGTCTCATAATTATGATCCAAATAACGGATATTTTAAGGAGGATTCACATATGTCTAAATTTATAGCCTCTGCTACTATACGCGCATCCCACGAGATGGTTACGCGGGCCGAGGAGTTGCTCAACAAGACTATTGCAGAAAAAGGAGAGGATTTAGAGTTCGAATTCCCTGACACCGCTTTCCAGCTCCCAATGATAAATGCTATGACCGGTTACCAGATAAAAACCCTTGGTCAGATGAAGGAGGGAATAAGATTTGCCAAGGAACTTCTGACGGAAGAGCCTTTGGATGAATCTTGGAAGCCTTATCTTGGTGAAGCTCTGGATGCCGGAATGGCCACGCTTTTTGCACAAGAGATATGGCTTGCCCTTCGGTATATCGCCGGGCTTGAGCCTGTCAAGGATGATGATCTGGGTATTACATATAATGGATTTATTACCGACACCATACAGAGAAACCTGGGTATTCAACTTGTAGACGGCACAATGCCGGGTTTTGCAGCAATTATCGGTCCGGCTCCTTCAGACGAAATTGCGGAAAAAATAGTCAAGGAGCTTCAGGAAAAAAATATCCTTATATTTCTTTCAGGCGCTAATGCTGAAGGCAATTCTGTGACCAAACAGCTTGTAAGGCGTGGTGTACAGCTTGGCTGGGATACCAGGATCGTGCCTCTTGGGCCGGACACCGAGCATACGCTATATGCCCTGAACTGGGCTATCAGAGCCGCTCTTATATTTGGTGGTCTGAAGGCAGGAAATTTTAAAGAGATTTTGAAATATACCAAGGACAGGGTTTTCGCGTTCGCACTTGGCCTTGGCGGGTTGGATGAACTAAAGTGGGCCACAGGAGCTGGAGCCATAAACATGGGTTTTCCGGCAATCTGTGATACTGATGTTCCCGTTATACACCCTACAGGTGTCTGCACCTACGAAGAGGTCGATAAAGAATTAGATCCCGATAAGATTGTGCAGAAAGCCATAGAGGTCAGAGGTCTTAAAATCACTGTTGAAAAGCCGCCGATTCCGGTCTCGTACGGACCTGCGTTCGAAGGTGAACGAATTCGCAAGGATGACACATTCATAGAGTTCGGTGGTCAACGGACTCCTGCTTTTGAGTGGGTTAGGATGAGAGAGCTTGATGAGATTGAGGACAACAAGGTAACGATAATCGGTACTGACTGGGAAAAACGTTTTGAAGCTGGTGGAAAGATGCCTTTAGGTATTGTGATTGACGTGGCCGGCCGTAAGATGCAGAAAGATTTCGAGGCGGTAATCGAACGGAAAATTCACCACAATCTGAACGAGGCCCAGGGGATATGGCATATGGGACAGCGTGACATTAACTGGATGAGAATCAGCAATAATGCCAAAAAGGATGGATTTACCCTTAAACATATGGGTGACATCCAGAACGCCATGTTTCACAACAGATTCAAGTCTATTGTAGACAAGGTGCAGGTCACGCTTTACGTGGATGAGGAAGATGTGCTTAAAGTTCAGGAGGATGCAAGAGCGGCTTACAAAGAGAGGGACATGCGGCTCGGAAACCTGACTGACGACTCTGTGGATACCTTCTACTCCTGCCTGCTATGCCAGTCGTTTGCTCCAAGCCATACATGTGTTATCACTCCAGAGCGTCTGGGCTTATGCGGCGCCTACAACTGGCTTGACGGTAAGGCCGCCTACGAGATAGATCCGACAGGCGGAAACCAGCCGATTCCTAAGGGCGAGGTTCTGGACGAGTCCAAAGGACGCTGGTCCGGAGTGGATGAATATATACTGAAATCCACAGGTGGTGCTGTTGAGACCATGAACGCCTATACGATAATGGATAATCCCATGACCTCCTGCGGATGTTTCGAGGTTATATGTGCGATTCTGCCTGAAGCAAACGGGGTTATGCTTGTAAATCGTGGTTTTGCCGATATGACACCTATCGGTATGAAGTTCTCAACACTTGCCGGAACCGTGGGCGGGGGGTTGCAAACACCGGGCTTTATGGGTATAGGCAGGAATTTTGTTACAAGCAAAAAGTTTCTTTACGGCGACGGCGGTCTCAGGCGTATAGTTTGGATGACAAAGGCGCTCAAAGAGGGCCTGAAAGATTCTTTTAATGCTATGGCTGCGAAAAACGGAGTGCCTGATCTGCTGGATAAAATAGCGGATGAAACCATTGCCACTGACTCTGAAAAGCTTGTTGAGTTTCTCACCTCAGTTGGTCACCCGGCTCTGGAAATGGAGCCTATGCTTTAAAACCAGTCTAAAACTGCTGACAAAGGGGCCGAATGTGAAGGGCGAAGGGTGTTTTTTTAAAAAACCTTTCGCCCTTTTATTTGCTCATGTCTGCCTGTTTTCATTGCCTGGTTTGGTTTTAATATCCCGTTTCTTGCAGTGTGAATTTTTTATCTTGCCCACCTGTAGCAGTCTGGGCTATAATGCGTCAATATGCTGATACTTCTTGTAGATGACAATGAAATGTCCCGGGCCGTTTTAAAAAAGATACTTGAGATATCAGGCTACGAGACTGTTTGCGCATCAGACGGAGATGAGGGCTTGATGTTGGCCAGACAGCACAGGCCTGACCTGGTAATTTCAGACATAATGATGCCGTTATCCGATGGTTACCAGTTTTGCAGAAACATGCGCATGGATCCCACTCTTAAGGATACTCCCTTTGTTTTCTATTCGGCGGCTTTTACATCGGCTAAGGACGTGGATTTCGCTTATGATTTAGGCGCCACGCGTTTTATACAGAAACCTCAGAGCCCTAAGAAGATACTGGAGCTTGTGGAAGAGCTGCTTTCTTCCAGGACGGAAAGCAGGTTTGATGGTCCGCCTTCCGAGTCGCTTATGGAACCGTCATTCCTGAAGCTGCACAGCCAGCGCGTAATTCAGAAGTTGGAAGAAAAAGTGGCTGAGCTCGAGCAGACACACGCCTTTCTGGAAACTGTTCTGGACAGTATGGCCGAAGGCCTGATCGTAATCAGTAAAGACTATACCGTGCTTGATGCCAACTATGCGGCATGTACCCTTTTAAAACTCTCAAAAGAAGAGATAGTAGGCAAGAACTGTTACAACCTTTTGCACGGGCTCCAAAAGCCATGCAGCGCTGCCACTGCTGTCTGCCCGTTTCCACATGTATTCGAGGAGGGGAGGGCTACGGAGACAACCTATACTCACACCATACCCTGTGAGGGGCATATTCTTGAAGTCGTAGCCTCACCTGTTCGTGATTCAAAAGATAAAATCACCTGCATGGTGCAGATAATAAGAGATGTGACTGAGCGCACAAAGCTCGAGGAAGAGGTGAACAACCGGATAAAAGAGCTTGAAGATTTCTATGATGCCTCAGTAGAAAAAGAACTAAGGCTCATAGAGCTCGAAAAGTATGTTGAAAATATTAAGAATAAAAAGCCGCAGCCGGAGGGGTGAAGCATCCAGGCTTTTTATACATGTACATAAATTCTTTATATGGCCTTATTTATGTATGGCAACACTGCTGACTTTTGTGGAGTACCAAAAAAAGACGATCATTACACCAACGCAGTTAAACAAAATGTCTAAAAGCGAAAAACTGCGCCACTCGATAAAGTACTGTACAACTTCCATAAAAAGACCCAATGTCACGCTGAAAAGCGCAGCCGTCCGAATCCTTTTTATCCAGCGGTAGTACAAAAAAGTTGTAACAGCATACATGACCAGGTGGACCAGCTTGTCGGTCTGTCCGGCATCTATGCCTGATGAAACAGGCCAAACAGAAAGCAGTACAACGATAACAGTCCAAGCAGTTGCAAAAAACATCTTATCTTATTCTACCTGCAATTATAACTTCTTGGCGATTTCACGGGCGGCTAGCTCCAGATTCACCCTATTTATTTTCTTTACAAAAGGGAAAAAACCAAGAACAGGAACCTCTGTAAACCTGGAGACCAGAGCCGGACCTGTTTTTTCGGCAAGAGTGCGTCGCCTGCCGGGCCTGGTTTGGTTGAAGATGATTCCTAACACTTTCAGACCCCGGTTGCGGGCATGTTCCAAGCTTAAAAGCGTATGATTAATTGTGCCTAACTCTGTGCCGGCTACCAGTATGACGGGAATCTCCAGTTCGGCCGCCATATCGGAAAACAGGTAGTCGTTTCGTATAGGCACCATGATCCCGCCGGCGCCTTCCACCAGAACAACCTGGTATTTCCAGGAAAACTCCCTGTAGGCAGGTAGCCAGTCTTCCGTTTGAATATTAACATTTTCAAGCTCGGCAGCCGCCATGGGCGCAAGCGGATGTCGCAGTTTGACCGGACATATGGCATCTATCGGTTCTTCAATCTCCAGCATTTCGGCATGAAAAAGTGCGTCACTTGGCATAAGAACTCCATTTTTAAGCTTACAACCCGACTCAACAGGCTTTATTACTACTGTACTGACTCCTGTTCGTTTCAGAGCCAAGGCAACGCCGGCAGCGACAACTGTTTTACCCACGCCGGTGTTTGTGCCGGTAATAAAAAACCTTTTTTTAATAGAGCTGTTCATAGAGGCCTTCCATCCAGGTTAAATACCTGGCCGGTAATATCCTTGTTTTCAGCAAGTTGAGCAATAAAGCGGGCCACTGAATGCGGATTGCCGTACCTGCAGAGCAGGTTTTCCGAAACAGCGGTTTTTCTGGCCTGCACGGAGGATTCAAGTCCCATGCGGGTCAACATAAATCCGGGCAGTACAACGTTTACCCTGATGCAGTCTCCGGCCAGTTCCCGGGCGGCAGAGAGGCTCAATCCTGAAAGGGCCGCCTTTGAGGCTGCGTACGCAGCAAGTCCGGAGCTTCCCTTGAAGGCCGTATATGATGAAATATTTATTATCTGTCCGCCCGAGCCCTTCTTCATAAGGGCCGCTCCAAACTTGATTAGATTGAAAGCTCCTTTCAGGTTTGTATTGATTACATTATCAAAGTCGGCAACCGTAGTTTTTACAATAAGTGCCTCGTGGGTTACGCCGGCACTGTTTACGATGAGGTCCAGGCGTCCTTTCCATTGCTCCACCCCTTCAATCATGCGCTTGACGGACTCTGCACTTGAAACATCGGCAATAAACACCCTCCCGTGTTCGATGGTTCCGGCAAGGGTTTCGGCCGCAGCAGGGTTGTTTTGGCAGTGTAGAGCCACGTGAAACCCAACTTTCGAAAGCTCTTTGGCAATCTCACCACCCAGGCCGCCACTGGCTCCGGCAACAAGTGCGACCGTTTCCAAGGAGTTATGAGGTAATAAGTCATACATAATAATAAATATCACCTTCAGGCAGGTATAGTTAGGTATAGTAAGAAACAGGGTAAGATTATGTCCAATATCAAACCCGCTTGAAAATCACAACATAAGCCGTGCTTTCCGGTGAGCTCCTTGATGGATCGAGTTTTATTGTGGTAATTTTGAAGAGCCGTGTTGTTGTCGTGACCGGTAATTTTATAAAAGGGCCTATAATGTCATCTATTAACTACTCAATAAAAGAAATCAGCTGCAAGGTTGTATATTATGGTCCTGAGCTTTGCGGTAAGACGACAAACCTTCAATGTATTCATAGCCAGACAAAACCGGATCGTAAAGGTAAACTTATATCTCTGCCGACCGAAACAGACAGGACCCTTTTTTTTGATTTTCTTCCATTGGAGTTAGGGCAAATAAAGGGATTTAACGTCCGGTTTCATCTTTACACGGTGCCTGGCCAGGTTCTTTACGCAAATAGCCGGAAGCTCATTTTAAAAAATGTAGACGGGGTTGTTTTTGTAGCTGACAGCGACAGTAATCGCATCCAGGCTAATGTAGAAAGTATGCAGGATCTCTGGCAAAACCTTGCCGCACATGGATACAACCCTGAACAGCTGCCATTAACTATTCAGTATAACAAGCGTGACCTGCCGGACATTACTCCTATTGAAGAACTTAACAGGCTTATTAATTCAAGAAATATAACCTGGTATCAAAGTGTTGCAACCGAAGGCATAGGAGTGTTCGAAGCACTGAAGGACAATGTGAAAAAGGTTCTGCTGAAAATTGAAAAGACATATTAAGGCAATCCTTAACAGACCGGAACATTTTATAACTTTTATTTATGCGCATTGGAATATTCGGAGGTGTCTTTAATCCCATACACTTCGGTCATCTGCGCGCTGCTGAGGAGGTTCGTACAGCGCTGGATATGGACCGCGTGATGTTTGTAACCGCGGCACGGCCGCCGCATAAGTCTTTGGAAATCGCTGCCGCTTCCGATCGTTTGAAGATGGTGCAGGATGCCATAAGAGACAACCCTAACTTCATTTCCTCGAGCCTTGAACTTAACAGACCTGCCGCCTCCTTCTCTATTCATACGATTGAGGAGTTAAGAGGAAATTATCCATCTGCCGAGTTCTGTTTTGTTATGGGTATAGATGCGTTTCTTGATTTCAGCACATGGCTTCAACCGGAGAAGATCTTATCTCTTTCCGATATAGCAATAATTTCCAGGCCGCCGTTTGGGTTCGACCGTATAGCCGATTCTCCGTTTTTGACCAAGATAACCGGGGGGGAATTAGATAGCTTGAAGGATGGTAAAACCAGGATGATCAAGAAGAGCTCTACGGCAGGACGAAAGATATATTTAACCAATATAACTCCTCTTGGCATCTCTTCAACTTTGATTCGAAAGCTTGTTAAAAATGGCGGAAGCATTAAGTATCTCTTGCCAGCAGCCGTGGAATCTTATATACTTTCCAATAAACTATACGGGGGCTCAATGGGCCATACTGGAGGATAACGTCTTAGACTCACTTAAAAAAACCCTTGTAGCTGCTAAAGCTGCCGCTGATAAGAAAGCTCATCGTATTATCATACTCGATATGAGCTCAGTCTCTGCTTTTACTAATTATTTCGTGATCTGTCACGGCGGCAGCTCTTCGCAGATTCAGGCAATCACAAATAATATAGAGAAAACTCTCAGGAACATTAAGGTACGGGCTGATCATATCGAGGGTGACGTATCAGCTGCCGCATGGATTCTTATGGACTACGGCGACTTTATTGTTCATATATTTAACGAGGCAAGCCGGGAGTATTACGGCCTTGAAAAATTATGGCTGGATGCGCCGCAGATAGATTTTGAGGAAGATACGCCTGATATGGGTAGGTAAATCAAAGGATAGCTTTATCCGGGATGGTGTCGATAAGTATCTAAAACTATTGAAGCCTTATGTCCGGGTCGAGCTTGTTGAAATTAAAGGGGCAAAAGACACCGGGCGGAAAACCTTAACGAACCGTGAGGGGTTGCGTATACTGGAAAAAACATCTTCCTTCATACTTCTGGATGAAGGAGGAACCGAGATGACGTCGCTTGAATTTACCGGCTTCCTTGAAAAACATATTCTGTATGCTTCGTTGCCACGGGATTTTGTGATCGGAGGGGCTTACGGCGTATCTGAAGATGTCCGGCAGGCGGCCTGGAAAACACTGTCGCTGTCGCGCATGACGTTTACTCATCAGATGGTCAGGGTTGCCCTGCTGGAGCAGATCTACAGGGCGTTTACAATTATAAAAGGGAAAGCTTATCATTACTAAATGAATCTAATTGGAATTTTTTATGTGACGGCGGTCGATAATGCTGATTCTAGTGCTACAGCGGGGGGGGCATCCGCATGAATTTGCTGGTTCTGCTGTTTTTAATCGCAATGCTGGCTGTCACGGCTATCCTTACATTTTTCAACATAGACCCTGTTAGCATTACTCTCTGGACCGACTATAAGTATGAGCTGCCGAAAATAGCACTTATATTGATTCCGTTTGCTATTGGAGCTGTTTTTGTTTTCTTTTTATACGTTGTGCGCGATGCAAAAAAATATATCAACGGCTGGAAAGAGGCAAGAACAAGAAAAAAAGAGTCCCGAATACAGGATCTTTACTCAAAAGGTGCCAATGCAGTGCTGGCAGGCCAGTCTAATGATGCTCGTGATTATTTCAAAAAAATATTGAGTGAAGCGCCGGGTCATCCGTATGCCTTAATGCGGCTGGGCAATCTCGCCCTGAATGCGGATAATATCAGCGAAGCAATCGATTATTTTAAAAAAGCCCGTGATAATGATCCCAAAAACCTTGAAATCTTGTTCGCTTTGGCAGGCGGTTTTAAAGCCGCGGGCAGAGTGGAGGAATCTATGGGGGTTTTGGACGAGATTCTTCGTTTAGACGATGGAAATCTTGCTGCCCTAACAGGAAAGCGTTCTTTGTACGAACAACTAGACCGCTGGGATGAAGTTAACGAAATACAGCAGAGAGTGCTTAAGCTGCAATCAGATCCCAAGGAAAAGGAAATAGAGCAGAGCAATCTTTTTGGTTATAAGTATGAACTCGGACGATACTATCTTGAGGGCGGTAAGTTTGACAAGGCCATAAAGGCCTTCAGATCAGTGCTTAAGCTGGAGAAGAATTTTGTTCCAGCTTACCTGGGCGAGGCCGAAGCCTTGTTAAGGCAGGAAAAGGCGGATAAAGCTGTAGAAGTCCTGGAGAAGGGCTATGAAACTACAGACTCCCTGACAATACTTATTCGCCTTGAAGACCTGTTTTTGAACCTGGGTAACCCAAACCGTATAATGGCACTTTATCAAAAGGCTCTTGAGGGCGATCCATCGAATCCTAAAATTCAGTTTTTCCTTGGAAAACTCTATTACAGGTTGGAGATGCTGGATGACGCATTCGATACTTTATCGAGACTGGATACTGTTGAAGAGCACTATCCGGACCGTAACAAGCTGCTTGGCAATATATACCTGCGGCGTGGTAACCCGGAGCAGGCTGCTGAAGAATTCAAGAAAGCCATGCATCTGCAACGTCTTGTAATGGTCCCTTACTGTTGCGCGGAGTGCGGCTACCAGAGCAATGAGTGGTCAGGCAGGTGTGATAAATGCGGCAGGTGGGATACGTTTACACTGGACCTTACTTATAAAACATGTATCATCTAAGGAAAATACATGGTGCCGAAGGGGAGACTCGAACTCCCACGGCCTTGCGGCCACTAGACCCTGAACCTAACGCGTCTACCAATTCCGCCACTTCGGCACTGGCGTTTAATGATGTAGTATAAAATTGGGTTGTGTTTTTGTCAAACAACCCAAAACTGCGAGTCGCAGTGATTTTCCTGTGCTGTAAGCGCCAAAGTCTTGTGCTGTAAGTGCCGAAGTCTTGCGCTGTAAGCGCCGAAAACATTACGTAGATGTAGAGGTGTTGCTCGATGGCCAGGCTGCTCATATTAGATAACGACGAACCCCGTATTCTTCAACTTAAAAACTTACTGAAAAAGGCCGGTCATGTTGCTGTTGTTGTGAGTGAACCGGAAAAAAACGTTCTGCTTGATAACAGTGAGGCCGCCTCTGCCCCTGTTGATATGCTGCTTGTTGGAGAACGCAGGTTCTTAATGGATGCCGAAACACTTAGAAACCGGTTTGAAGGCGTTCCGGTTATTGCCATGGTGGATACTGAAAAAGGCTGGCTGGAGCATGTGGTGGACAGGGTCAAGCCTGACGATCTTGTCACTTCTCCCTTAAAAGAGCACGAGCTTCTTTTTCGTATAGGGCGGACGCTTGATAACTTTGAACATAATAAGTGGATGAAGCAGTACCAGCATGACCTTGAACGGGTTATAGATATTACTTCCCGTGCATCTTCAATCCTTACTCCGCGTAAAATTCTTTACCATATTGTTAAAGAAATTTCTGATGTAATTCCGGTAACCCGCTGTTCTGTAATGCGGGTGGATAATGACCAGGGTAAAATTGTTGTGGTGAGCACTTTTGAAAACTCTAAAATTCATGACATTACGCTTGATCTTAAAAAATACCCTGAAATCCATGAATCGGCTGTAAATATGGAGCCTGTTTTTGTACGGAACGTTAATGAAGATCCCCTTATGAGGAGTGAGAAGGAAGTTCTTGCTTCTATGGGAATCAGGTCCATTTTAGTATTACCCATAATGCGTCGTGACAAGATTGTGGAACAACTTTTTCTGCGAACATCACGTGCAAGCCGTCCCTTTAGTGATATGGAAGTGAGATTCAGCCATGCCATAGCAGATGCATCGGCAAATGCCATTCATAGGGCTTTTCTCTTTGATAAAGTAGATATGGAGAGAAAACACTTTCAACTCCTGGCGGTTACGGATCCCCTTACCGGTCTTTTTAACATACGTTATTTTGCCAGGCGTCTAGAGCAGGAATTCAGCCGGGCCGTACGGCATAATCTGCCTTTGTCTTGTATGATGTTCGACCTGGATAATTTCAAATATATAAATGATAAATATGGACATAAGTGTGGTGACCTGGTGTTGAAAGAGTTTTCATGGTTGTTGGAAGACAATTTCAGAAAAAGCGATATAATTGCCCGTTACGGTGGAGATGAATTCATAGTATTAATGCCGCAGAGCGATATCACCGGCGGCGCCATCGAAGCCGAACGTATTCGTAAAATCATAAAGAATCATCGCTTTGACGCTTTTGGCCGGGACGCATCCATATCTGTTAGTGTAGGGTTTGCGTCATTTCCTCATAAAAAAATGAAGGTACCAACCGATCTGAGCGCTTGTGCAGATAAAGCTCTGCTTGATGCAAAAAACCGCGGAAGGGACCAGGTGGCTGTGTTTACCTGACAGGCTTAATCAGAGCCGGCGTCTGAAGAGGACGAAGAATCTCTCCTGTAGTTTTTCATGCATAGGCCGGCCGGACCATTGAGCTGGATTTATCCGGCGCGAATGCTCCAGGTCGTTTTTAAACATTCCGATCATCTGGCTTCCGAACTTTCTGCCTAAAACCCCCACATTTCCTTCATCATTGCGGCGCATTGAACGAAAATCCAGATTTGAAGAGCCTATGATCGACCAGATCGAATCAAATACCGAGGTTTTGGCATGAAGTATCTCATTTTCATAGGTATGTATTTTTAGACCGGCCTTTAGAAGCCTGCTGAAGAAATACCGGCCGGCATAAAACGGAACTATCGAGTCGCTGCGGCCGGGCAGCAGCAGGTTTACATCGACTCCGCGTTGAACAGCGTCTTCCAGGGTTTTAATAAGGCGTTTGCTGGGTGTGAAATAAGCTGTTGTCATGTGTATGCTTTTTTTTGCGGAGTTTATGCTGTGGTAGAGGAGTTTACGAAACCTTCTTCGCTGTTTTGCCGAGTTGGTAAATATTGGTATTGCGGACGAGCCGTTTTTTATACGTACCGGTGTGGCTGAATACAAAATAGGTTCACCTCCCCATTGGCTCCAGCTTTCCTTGAATATACCGTAAAGCTGGGCCGAGATAGGACCTTTCATGAAAATTCCGGTATCACGCCATGGTGACTTGCGGTGAATTATTTTGCGGTATTCATCGCCTATATTTAAGCCGCCGGTAAAGGAGACTTCGCCATCAATCACTATAAGCTTTCTGTGATTTCTATGCAGGTAATGGCCGGGGGCCGACCATTTAAAAGGACGTGAAGCCCGCACCCTAACGCCGGAATCTTTAAGGGATTTCCAGAATGAAGACGGTGTGCCCAGACATCCAAAATGATCGTACCGCATATACACATCCACACCTTCTGCAGCTTTGCGTTTTAAAACCTCGGCCAGGGCCCAGCCGGTGGCATCGTTCCTGATTATGTAGAACTCCAGGCAGATAAAGCGCTTTGCCGCTTCAAGTGAACGGAATATAATATCAAAAGCCTCTGTGCCATGGCAGAGCAGTTTCAACGAGTTTCCATCACTGAAACGTTGTCCCAGGACATTTTCTATTGCACTGCGGGAATAATCATGGATAGATTCTGTCTGCATGGTAATATTACAAGACTTAGAAATCGCGTGTCAGGATAACATATGTAAATGAAAACCAGAAGGATACCTGTTTTTTATTTTCTGTCAAAATAACCACAGTGAGCTATTTGTTTATCATTATACTTGATACCCGGTACGAAAGGAGAAAGCATGTTAAAGATAGGAATTATAGCAGGAAGCGGTCTTTACGAGATGGAAGGATTAACGGTAAAAGATACCCGGCATCTGCAGACCCCGTATGGCTGTCCTTCGGCCGGCTACCACCTGATCGAGATGGATGGCCTCGAAATTGTATTTCTGCCGCGCCATGGTTCGGTTCACCGTATCTCCCCTCACACGCTTAACTACCGGGCCAATATTTTCGGGTTTAAGGATCTCGGTGTTGAGCAGGTCATTTCGATAAATGCCGTTGGTGGAATCAACCCTGAGTTAGACCCGGGCCTCTTTATTCTTCCGGACCAGGTAATAGACCTGACATCCGGCAGAGATGCATCCTTTTATAATGGGCCTGAGGTTGTACACATAGATTTCACTGACCCTTACTGCCCGGAAATGAGATCCATACTACAAACCTCCACAAAAAAGACAGAAATAAGCATAAAACCGGCTGGGACTTATGTTTGTACAAACGGTCCGCGTCTTGAATCCAGAGCTGAAATCCGTATGTTTGCGGGCATGGGTGCTGATGTGGTGGGTATGACAGGTATGCCTGAAGCAGCACTTGCCAGAGAGCTGGAAATATGTTTTGTAAGCATATGTATCGTAACCAATTTTGCGGCAGGCGTAGGTGGAGCCGGGCTGACCACCAGCGAGGTTGTTGGGACTATGAATGCATCTATGTCCGAACTAAAACGGTTGCTTAAGGCTGCTTTCCCGGTTCTTGCTTCCAGAAAGCGCAGTTGCAAATGCGGTGAAGCATTAAAAGATGCAAGCATGTAATAACAGCGGGTTAAGTTAGCCCCAGGTACAAAAACATGGGTACTGTTGCCATTGATGCAATGTATTGGACAAGCAGGGCACGTGATGTCATTGTGGTGTCGCCACCATATTTCCGGGCTACAACTATGTGATTCATTGCTGCCGGCATAGCAGCCTGAAGGATCAGTACAACCGCGAAGACATGGTTCATGGAGGTTATGCGTGTGAAAATAACTACCGCGGCCGGTATTACCACCATCTTCATGACTGCAGCCGGGTAGATCACGTTTACTCCACGACTGAAGCCTGCCTTGGTCTCGGCGAATGACCCGCCGAGAATTATCAACACAAGCGGTATGGTGGTCTCTCCAACAAGTTTCAGCGTGTTCATGACGATCGGAATGGCATCGAACAATTCTTTTAAAAAAGGTATCAGAAACAAAAAGCCCAGAAGTATCGCTGTTATAGGAGGGTTAAATATCCTCCTCAGCGTCTCTGAGACGCCTGAGGCAGGCCGGTCGGATACCAGGCTGACACCAAGGGTCCAGAGTATTATCCCCATAACAATCATGTATACAAATGTAAATAGCAGTCCCTGCTCTCTCAGGTTTTCAGGAAGGATAGCTGTAATCAGCGGTATGGGCAGGTATCCGGAATTCTGGATGGAAGACAGGGAGACAAACAGGCCGCTGCCGGGTTTTCCGGATTTTATGAAAAGCGGCCTTACAGTTGTGGCCAGTAGAATGCCGAACAGGTTAAGCCCCAGGGCTGCTGCCGCACACAGAGCCATTGATCTAATAATATCGGGGTGGAGTACGCGTCCCAGGGTTGCTATGATCAGGCAGGGCAGGGTGATGTATATGACGAACCTGGAAAGAGCCTGTATAGTTTGGTTGTTGAGTATGCTTAAACGTACGCCCAGGTATCCTGCCGTGCTTATCAGAAACAGTTTTAAGATGGCAGTGAACAGCAGATGTACGGGTATCATGCTATGAATGTATGAATGAACCGGTAGGCGGGTTACTGTTTGTAAACCACGCGTCCGCAATCCTGTAGATCGTATCCGCCTAAAGTCTCCACTGTTTTTCGGAATCTACCGTTTTCACGGATAATTTTAAGAAGTGTACGTACTTTTTCGTCTTCCATCTGTGTCTCAGGGACTACAAGGTCGTACCTTTCGCTGGCAACCGGAATAAAATCCAGGTCCAGAGCCACTGCAGCGGCCATAATCGCAAGCCCGGTATCCGCAACCCCGCTTGCCACAGCGGATGCAACGTTCATATGGGTATACTCTTCCCTGTCGTATCCGTTTACCTCTGCCGGCGTAATATCAAGCCTTTTAAGATGCATATCTGTAAGAAGGCGGGTTCCGGCGCCCCGCTGCCGGTTAATGAATTTTATCTCCGGCCGCGCCAGGTCTTTAAAACCCTGTATGTTCTTTGGGTTTCCTTTTGGAACAAGAAGTCCTTGTTTGCGGTGAACGAGATTTACAAGTACGAGTGGAACTCCCTTAAGAAACCTTTTTATAAACGGAATGTTATATTGCCCGGTATGTTCGTCCAGGAGATGTGTGCCTGCCAGATGCGCCTCGCCTCTTTTAATTGCCAGGATTCCTCCCATGCTGCCCACATGTGCCGATGACAGGCGGTACACTGGCCGCTGCCTGTGAAGCATATCGGAAAGTACGTCAAGGGTGTTGTCGTGGCTGCCGATAAATACCAGTGTGTTTTCGATCTCATCTTCACTCCGGAGCAGCTCGACGCTCACCCTGCTTCCTGCGCCGATTCCTTCGCTTCCTGCTGGTACTGTTATAATTCCGTCAGCCTGCACAAGTGACATAACTGCTCCTGCTCCGCGGCTTGCAGGCGTTGCCATCAGGTTGTCTCCTACGCGTCCAAGCTTTACGCGCACAAACTCCTCTACGCCCATCTTTGATGCCAGGGGCCGCGACAGCGTAGCAGTAAGACTGCCGGCCTCCTCCGGCTGGATCGCTTGGTACGCACTGATAAGATCGTGCAGAAAAAGACGCATTGTGACGACTGCAGAGACGGGATAACCTGGAAGGCCGACTACCGGCTTTCCGTTTATTATGGCCAGTAGAACCGGTTTGCCCGGCTTGATGTTTACTCCGTGGACGATTACCTTGCCGAGTTGACTTATGACTTCGTAGGTGAAGTCCTTGGAACCTGCGGATGCGCCGGCGTTTACTACCACCAGGTCGTAATCCAATACAGCTTGCTTAATGGCCTGTTTCAGGCTTTCATGGTTGTCCGGTACTACCCGGCTCCGCACTGCCGAGGCTCCCCACTCCTTTAGGTATCCTGTAAGAATCCGTCCGTTGAATTCTATGATGTTACCTGGCCGCAATGGTTCGCCGGGTTGTACGACTTCGTTTCCGGTGGGAATCACTATTACCGAAGGTTTTCTCCTCACCTTAACCCGGTTGACCCCTGTGGCCAGCATAGCGCCCAGGTCTATGGGCCGTATACGATGTCCCTCGGTAAGGATCAGCTCAGTGGCCACAATGTCTTCGCCTATGGTCCGGACATGTTTTAAGGGTGTAACAGGGTTGATAATCTCTACCTTTTCATCTCCAACCGGTTGTACGTCCTCGATCATGATCACGGAGTCGAACTCCGCAGGCAGGGGATTACCGGTGTTTACGTATACGTACTGGGTCTGCTTTAACAGGACTATGGGCTTTGATTCGGTCGCTCCGATGGTATCTTTGAAGCGTACGGCAATGCCGTCCATGGCAGAGGCATTGTAGAAAGGTGATGAACTATGAGCATAAACGGCTTCAGCAGTAATGCGGCCCAGCGAGTCATCAACCTGAATCTCTTCAGATGGCAGAGGTTCAAGGCAGCCGTGATTGTTAAGAGCGCTGTTCCAGAGCTTTATAGCCTCATCAAGCGGGGTGTTGTTTACAAATATGTTTCTTTTTCTCATATAGCAGAATATGTAGGCAAACAGGGTGTTATAAACATGATGAACGGCATTTAGTAATCAGTGTCGGTTTATTATTGTCACAATTCAGTCAGATAACTATATTACATTAGTATCAAATTAGCCTAAGAGTTTCCGCATGTTTAGTGGTAAACTGCCTTAATTGGGGGTTAGAATGATTTTTAACACACCTGGTTTTGATGCATACTTAAATGCCTCTATGCCATCTTTAAGGGGAAAACTATCGCTGATAAGAGAGGTAAGATCGACTGTTTTGGACTCTATGGATTTTATCGCGGGTTCAAAGGGGCCGCACCTGGATCCTGTTATGGTGATTTCATTAATAACTACGCTGTTTAAATCAATTTTACTCCTGCCAGCAGTTGTTGTCTTGATAATCAGGGTTCCCCTGGGCCTTACAATGTTAAGAGCTGACACAATACCTGACAAAGACCCTGTGCAGTCAATGACAATATCAAATCTTCTTTCATCGGGAGATAAGTCTATCCCTGTTTCAATTCCCAGGTTTTTTAAAACGGAAAGTTTATTTTTATGCTTTCCAAACACAATAAGCTTACAGCCGGTTAAAGCGAGTACCTGAGCAGCAAGAAGAGCAAGTTTTCCATCACCTAATATACAGACCATGTCTGAGTCTTTGATGTCTACCTGCTCTGTAATTTCAAATGCTGCTGCCAGAGGCTCTACAAAAACCGCTTTTTCATCGGGGATGGAATCAGGCAGAATGTGGAGATTTCTAACGGGAAGGGTTATATATTCGGCAAAGGCTCCATCTTTGTTTAATATTCCAAGGACAGAACGATTTGTGCAGTGATTCCGCATCGAATTGCGGCAATACCGACATCTGCCGCAGCCGATATTAATCTCTCCGACAACCCTGGTTCCCTCTAAATCTTTTTTCTTGCATTCTTCGACAATGCCCACAAATTCATGGCCGGGAACCCCGTTAAATCCCATGTATCCTTTTGTTATTTCAAGGTCGGTGTTGCAGATGCCGACGGCTGTAACTCTTATAAGAGCTTCATCTTCTGCAGGGATTGGCACAGGATAGTCTGTCCGGTAGCTAAGATCGTTATCAAAAACAAGGGCGCGCATAGTAAATACCTGTTCTTGCTTATTTAATAGACGGATAAATTTCCGTTGCAGCGGATATCGTCTTTCTCCTCAACTAAACATCCAGGAGACTCCGGCAGAACCATTTACTTCTTTTAGATATTTTCAGAAGCAGCTGAGTTGGCATGCCGTGATCCTGATTCCAATTTGATCAGCCACCTTGCCTACTTCACGCGAAGAGATTTCAGGTCCGAGGGATTCGGCTATAGCCAGAGCATCGGCGCACTTTACGCGGCCGTTTTTTGCGGCGCTGCGAAGGCGTTTTTCGATCAGCTCCCTCTTTGCTTTTGAAGGCTCCTCATTGATTTTGTAAGTTTTGTTTAGCACTTTGTACAAGCTGTTTTTTTCTGCTTGACAACGCCGTATTTTTTTCTGACTTCTTTAGTCTTTCCGCAGGAATACTCGCCTTCCGGGCAGGGGCCGTAAAGGCAGCCGGGCCCGGATTGCTGGAAGATTATCGGTGCGGCTTTCTTTACGTATTTCAACATCAGTTCGGCCATTTCTCTTATCTCCCACTGTGCGCGGTTACAGCATCGCACTTTGAAGAAATGAAGCAGCTCCCTGGCGTTCATGGTGACCATAATCTTGGTTTCGGCCGCGTTTGGAAGCAGGAACCTGGCGTCCTGATTGGCGGCCTCTCCCTTAATTCCCTTTTTGTTAAGCTCACTGATGATGTGATTGTATGCCTGCTGCGCTTCATCCATGAACCGGATAAAAGCTTTTCTTAGCTCACGATCCGAGCCAATAGAGGGAGGTATTACGTAGTCGAATCCATCGGCCTCGTTTACATAGCGTTGAGATTGTTGCGAGTAGCTTGCCAGGCGATGCCGTACAAGCTGGTGCGAGCATGCCCTTGAGATTCCCTCGACCGCAAAGGTGAATGACACATGTTCCACAGGACTCATGTGTCCCATCTTCATAAGCCGTTCTACAAATTCTTTCTGACTTTTCCTGCCCACTTTTTTCTTCAAATCTTCAATATCCGATGGACTGTAGCAGAGCTTGGCGGCCATGGCCACAGCAGCCTCGGGATCAGGTGTGTGTGTAAGCAGAATTACCTTGAGCTTTGCTTTACGCATTATAGTTACATCCTTTATTGCTCCTCTAGCCCATACGCATGACCATGGGAAGGCTTAGCAGCCAGAGGTTTACGGCATTTACAAGTACTAACATAATAAGCGGAACCAGCCGGAATTTCCAACCCCGCTGCCGTTCAGGTATATTTTGTGGTGATGTGCGCATCACAATTGCAGTGGCAACAGCCTGGCCTGCCAGCACAAAAAATACCTGGATAATGGCTGTTTTGTTATGGGATAACAGGGGGCTGAACTGCTTGGCCGCAGTGCCGAATATATTCCAGCCCCAGCCGAAGGGATCCGACAGGACAGGCAGAATATTGCCGCCTTCCATCAGAATATGCATCGAGTTGTGGGCCAGATGCATGAACAGGGCTATGGCAATAAGAGGGTAGGCCATCCATGCGAATATTTTTACGGTATCTGTTTTGACTAGAAGTTTTAGAAGTGCTGCGGAGATGATCAAAATCAGGGGAAGTATGCCTGCCGACATTATCATAAGTGCTGTAACAGCAGAATAACCTCTTAAAAAACCTGTCAGGTTTGACAGGCGCAGAAGCAGGGAATCCCAGATGGGTGTCATACTGACGGCATGCAGCAGGGTTATCCCCATTATGACCTGAGCCAGCAGCGCCTCGTCAAGCCTGTGTTTGTGAAATTCCATGAGTTCCGCCGCAGGCGGCCTGAGATTGAAGGCCAGGTTGTCATGGGGGCAGGTTTTTATGCACTCGGTGCATAGTATGCAGTAGGTGTTATTCTGCATGGTGCCTGGGTATTCGTGTACAGGGCAACCGTACCCTTTTTCATTGCCCCGTATGCAGTCCTTGCCCCGGCAGCTCCGGCAGATCTGCCTGTCTTTAACCCGAAGTTCGGTAGGGGCTATTGTAGAGTAAAGGCCCATGAGACCGCCTACAGGGCACAGGTAGCGGCAGAAGGCTTTTTTCTCGAAAATAAGTCCCATGGCCACGGCCAGAAAGATCATCCCTATGGCCAGATAAGCGGTGTACATCGGGTTGGTGATAAGGCCGAAACGAAACTGAATCCAGGTAAACAGCAAAAAGGTCAAAGCAGGCGGGTAGAGGTTACGAAACATTGCCGGCCATTTCAGCCCCATGCTCAGTGTTTCTTCACGTTTTCCCCAGAAGGTCATCCGTTGCACCCAGTCGCCTATGGCGGCAAAAGGGCAGATCAGGCACCAGAACCGTCCCATCAGCAGAAAGGTGAAGATAATGCCTGTCCACCAGATGCTCCAGGTTATAACCGTTGCCGGGTTGCGGCTGGAATTTTGAACACCCCAGAGTCCTGCAGCTATGATTAGCAGGTATAGCAAAACAGCGGGAGCCTGCAATACAAACTGAAAAGGCCGCCGATTAACAGCCTGTTTAAGCCTTGACGAGGCCAGAAGATTTTTTCTCTTGGCCATCTGCTGCTGCCGAGGTCTGGAAAACAGCATGTAAAGTCCGGTGGTCAGAAGGACCAGAGCCATCCATGTCGCGTAAAGAACCTCTCTGGAGAATCCGCCCATCTGCATCATAGTAACAACGCTGTCGGACAAAGTTGTTCGGGATTGATGATTTCGACCAAATTCAGGCCAGAAAACAGTCGTCGCAGACAAGGTCTATGCCGTTGTCGTTCATGGTGTCCCATGGGTGTATCTCTCCACACCTGATACAGGCAACCAGTGACGCAGATTTTTCCGCTTCGGTCTTCTCCGGCTTAGTGGTACGGCTATCGGATTTTATGCTTTCTGTTGACATGTTAACCTCGATCTCTTTATTTTTCTTAGTGGTGTATCCATTTCACTGGCCTTGATGCTCAGCATCAATAATTTTCTTGTACGGCACCGTTGAAATACATACCGCCTGTTCTAAAAGCCTGTAAAACAGTAATCCTCGAGCCTTTGATGTTCTCTGGGATTGAATCGAAAAGTGTATTCATCAAGATAGTAATTCAATGCAAACCAGGCATCGAATTCTTGCAGTGTTTCCGGGTAATCAATTCGGGCAATTGGATGGGGTACAAAATTATTCATGCCCAATTATAACATTAGGCCGGCGAAGTTGATACCCGCCTTTTACATTATATCGGCACCAGCTAGTAACCGAAACTACTCGGCTTGCCGCCCATATTATAAAATGAAGTCAAGGGTTAAAAATATCAAGATGTGTCATCTGCGGACTTCCTTGTTTTACGAGAAAAACTTGGTCTTAAAACTTACAGGAAAATGGCCAAGAGAGATAGAGAAGAAAGAAGAATTATCTTTCTTTAAAAGAGTGTGATTCATTGAAAATATACGGTCAAGCCAATATAGAGTTTACACTAATTTCGACAAGCTTGTTTTTGCGGCGCTGTTATTTATGCAAATATAATGTTTTTCATATGATATAATGCCGGCTTTAGCACTTTAAACCGAAAGGAGACTTACTATTATGAAACAGATGAAAGCAATTACTGTTTACACCCTGGTTACACTGTTGTTCGTATGGGGCGGTTTATCAGTTCCCACTGTGGAGGCGGAAACCGCAGCCGCAGGCACTTACAAGATTGACCCGGAACATTCTTTTGTACTGTTCAGCGTAAGCCACTTGGGCATCAGCATCTCGGCAGGCCGCTTCAATGATTTTGAAGGCAATATAATCTTAGCCCCTGGAAAGAACTCAAAAGTTGAATTGACTGTTAAAACCGCCAGCGTGGATACCTATATCGAAAAACGCGACAAGCACCTGCGCGGACCGGATTTTCTTGATACAAAGCAGTTTCCCATCATGCGATTTGTCTCCAGTAAGGTCGAGTACAATGCTGCTGGCGAACCCGTAAAGTTGACCGGCGAGCTTTTCCTGCACGGCAAGACTAACACTGTGAGCTTCACAGTAAAACCCATAGGCGCCGGCAAAGACCCATGGGGTGGATACCGGGCCGGATACCAGGCAAACACCGTTATCAAACGCAGTGATTTCGGTATGAAGTATATGCTTGGTGGTGTCGGTGATGAAATTGATATTACGCTGAATATCGAGGCGATCAAGCAGTAAAAAAACAGCGGCTCGGTGGTTCTACCGTGAACATGCAATTAGAACTCATTCTTTCCAGTCTGCTGTTGCCGCTTGTCCTTTCTCTCATCCTGGCCTCACTTACAGGGCATAGAGGCCGAAAGGGTGGGTGGAAGAGCGGGCTGGGCCTGCTGCTGGCATATCTGCCCTCTTACCTCTGGATTGCAGGAATTCCCTCGCTCCCACCTGCGCGGGCGCTCGGATGGATTGGGTTTATCGGGATAGGTTCACTTGCCGTCATGGCTGTGATCAATCTCCCCAAATCCGGACCGGGTAAGCGGTTGATCGTTCTGGTTTCTGCTTTCAGCGCAAGCATAATTCTGCTTTCCCTGCCGATCCTTCGATACGGTTTCAGCCTGTTGCTGGCTGCTGAACTGGCCGTTTTTCTGGCTGTCTGGGTTGGTCTTGGACTGCTTGTACTTCAACCAACGGGCAATAAATCGGTTCCCCTATCCATTACCGGCGCCGGTTTTGCACTTGCCGCTGCCCTGGGTGGAAGCCTGCTTATCGGGCAGCTAACCGGAGCGCTGGCCGCTGCCCTGGGTGGATTCGCACTCCATGAACTTATAAGCCGAAAAGAGAGGCTAACTCTTAACGCGGAAGCCTCTCTTGTTTCGGTCAGCCTGCTGGGCTGTATCGTCTTGGTTGGATGGCAGTATGCTGAGATACCTTCTTTGCCATTGATCTCAATTTTTGTCGGCTCTGTAGCGGGTTTATTTATGTTTAAAAGGCATGGCAGGGGCTGGCGGTTTATTTCACTAAATGTTCTGGCTATGAGCATCCCAATGTTTTTCGGCCTGGTGTGGATGGTTATGACAAGTGACAGCTCCGGCTATTACTGAGGGCTTGAGTAAAAAACTGCGAATTTATA
>Ga0256830_1000385_pt1 | contig 36631 bp, 32 predicted proteins | sample 128326metaG_FD_190537 | JGI IMG/M metagenome (GOLD analysis project Ga0256830, IMG submission 190537) | Hydrothermal vent microbial communities from Lau Basin, Pacific Ocean - 128-326 | ecosystem: Environmental > Aquatic > Marine > Hydrothermal vents | place: Pacific Ocean: Lau Basin | collected...
CATCAGGCCTTAGATGTCCTCGGTAACCCGCTGATTTATTGATAAAAACGGTCGCTTTCTTTGTTTGGGTGATATTTAGTCAGGCGCTATTGTTGCGGTTAAAGGGTCTGTGAAAATCGGTGTTTAAAGAACTGGGTTTTAGCATCACTTATATTGAGACGGGAGAGACGCAACAATGCGGAGACTAAACCTATATCCAGCACCAGGATCTTAAAAAATTTATCGTTGGACTCCGCACCCATTGGGATGCCGTTTCCGCTGGTATGTTTGACAAAATTTAAAATTCGGGCGCTTGCGAGTAAAGAGAGTGCTCGTTTTATTTCAGCAGCCTTGATACCTTCTCCCACTCTGGCAACGACAAACTTATTTCCAAGTTGCCAGGCCACCGAGTCGATAATTTTTACCAGAATAACTGCGTCTGTCCTCTTCGCGTACTTGCTGAAATCATCCTGGTAGGTAGCGAGGAGATCTTGTTGCAACTTTAGGCATTCGTCCAGGTTTCTAGAAGCGAGCCATTCCGCAACGACTGCGGGCATACCACCGACGAGACAGTATTCAGCGTAATATTGTAGGCATTTTTCGTGGAGTGACAAGGAGGGCGGTTTTTTCGGGTGGATATTAATGAGGTGTTCGTAGAGCGGAATGTTGCCGCTGGCCTCTAGAAACCCTAAAAAGGATCACGCTCAAAGTTGAGTTCCACAAGATCCAGCCCATGACGTTCCGTCAAATCTCGGATTAGCCAAGTTTTTCCGACCTGCCTTGCACCTCTTAAAATCAGCGGTCGAGTAGTTTTCGTTCGGCGGCTCTCATAACAACCCGTTGTTTAGTCTTGATTGCTGATATTTTAACGCGTTGTTTTTATAAAAGTCTATGTCGGTTTTGCGAATAGATTAAGACTTATGTTAATTCTTCACGAAATTAACACAGGTCTTGATCCAAATATAAAACCACGCCGCTACTGTGCTGATAGGGGCTGCATACCAATCAGGCCTAGATTAGCCGCGTAGGCTCGAATAAACGGTGTTTGTGTTTCGAGCATTGGAGTTTTCGAAGTTACCGACAACGCCTGAAACGCTACGCTTATTCATGCCTACGCAGGAGCGTTTTTCATGTGCAGCTTGCGTTTCCAGCTAATCTGTTGATAATAATTAAAATGGCAAAATACCAACGACTATCGACTATATATACCCAATGGAACCTATTTCTTTACCATTGTGACGTATAAACGCCGACCATTGTTCGCCGATGAAAATAATGTCGATTTGCTCAGAAGTGCATTTCGTTACGCCATGGATCGAAAACCTTTCGATTTGGGCGCTATTGTCATTTTACCCGATCATGTGCATTGTATTTGGTCGATGACTAATGATGTCTATTATTCAAAACGTTGGCAAATGATCATCAAAACACATTTTTCTCGGAAAATGGATGTACCAATAAACCTTCACGGTGTGAAACAGGTGTGGCAACCACGGTTTTGGGAGCATTGCATTCGTGATGATAATGATTACCAGAGACATATAGATTATATCCACTATAATCCTGTTAAACATGGATTTGTGCCCTCTGTTAAAGACTGGCCTCACAGCTCATTTCAACGTTTTGTTAAAAAGGGTTGGTATGAAGAGAATTGGGGACAGAATATTGAATCAGATGTGTTATCAATGGATGTTGAATAAAAAGCAAAGCGCGAAACGCTACGCTTATTCCGGCCGACATTGGTTCATCGGTGTGAACAATGCTTTCTGTTTCATGCGATACAGGTGTTTTCCTAATTTGACTTGCCCCTGTTTATCGTCCATATTGGAATTGAATTCCTAATTGGACGAACTTATGTTTGTAAACCGTACCCTTTGCGTATTCCGCTGAAGATGAACACCCATTCCGACGCAAGATGAACAGCTTACCGGCTTAAGCATTGGCTAGTGTTCTTTTTACCCTAAGTGTTCATCTTGAGTCAATCCGGCTTTTATCTTTCGCATCGATTCTCCTTTGAGTTTGAGCCTGTGTGCATTGTGCAAAAGGCGGTCAAGTATGGCATCTGCCAATGTGGCATCACCAATCGCGGTATGCCATTTTCCCGTGGGTAATTGACTGGTCACAATCGTTGATTTGCTGCCGTGACGATCATCCATTATTTCCAATAAATCGTTACGCTGGCTCTGGGTGAGTTGCTCAGGTCCCCAGTCATCAATGATCAACACATCTGCTGTTGATATTTGATTAATCAGCTTGAGATAGCTCCCATCGCCATGCGAGATTGTCAGCATTTCAAATAATCGAGTGGCTCTAAAATAACGCACGCTGACACCACGGTGACAGGCATGATGACCAATAGCACAAGCTAAAAAAGTTTTACCACAGCCCGTAGGGCCGGTGATAATCAGGTTACGATGTTTTGTTATCCAATCACCTGTTTGTAAGGTTGCTACCTGACTTTTTAGCAAGCCTCTGGGGTGCGTGTAATCAATATCTTCCATACGTGCAAACATTTTAAAGCGTGCATTCTTTAGCAATCGTTGAAGCCGTTTATTTTCTCTCGATGTGACTTCTTGACTAATCATCAAGCCAATACGCTCATCAAAGCTGAGTTCATCATACGTTTGTGGTTTCTGCCATTGTAAATCTAACGCCTCGGCCATACCGATGAGTTTTAATGTGCGTAGTTGCGTTAAGCTTTGTTGTTGTAACATTTTATTTCTCCTTTTGTTTTAGTGGTAATATTTTGAACCACGAATATTATCGTGGTTATTCAGTGAATCTTTTTCTTTTGCCCAATTCAATAAACGCCCCGGCGTCCACTCTTTGTGCTTGCGGTGGGCTTGTGGCATGTGACTGGCCATTGTGCTGAAACTGCCTTCTCTATAGCTTCTCGCATGGCGTGCTACCTGCTTTCCTTTAAAAAACACGGCAACCCCATCACGACTAGCCTGGACTTCGACTTGGTGCTTAACCAAATGATGTGGTACAGAGTAAAAGTGTTTATCAAAAATAAAATGATAGTCAATATTGACGCGTGCGAGTTTGAATTCAATGTATTCGTAGCGCATACTTGGTAATGGTTGCATGGCGGGCTTATCTAATAATTCAAATTGACTTAAGCGAGTACCGGGTAATTTTTTAAATGGCCGCTGATTAAGATCATCCAATAAAACACGAATCGTTTGATTTAATTCCGCTAAAGTGAAAAAAGTGATGTGTCGTAAACGCGCCATAATCCAACGTTCAACAATCAACACGGCGTTTTCCGCCTTGGCTTTATCTTTGGGTTTATAAGGACGCGCAGGAATGATCACGGTATTGTAGTGACTGGCCATGTGCTGATAACTGGTATTGATTTGTGGTTCGTATCGACAAGCTTTAGTCACGGCACTTTTTAAATTGTCAGGCACCAATATTTCAGGAACCCCACCAAAAAAAGAAAATGCATTTACATGTGATTCAATCCAGTCACTTTTCTTTTGTGACTGAGTGGCTTCAACGTAAGTGTAGGTGCTGGCACCCCAAACAAACACAATAATTTGTGCAGATCGGCATTCGCCAGTGTCTGGATTGACGATGGGAATCGTGGGGCCACAATAGTCAATAAAAAGTTTCTCACCAGCTACGTGAACTTGTCGCATAGAGCGTTTAAGCGTTTTAACCCAGTCCCGATAACGCTGACAGAATTGGGAGTATTGATAGCTGTTAGTGCCGTGGATTTGTTTGTACTCTTCCCAGAGTAATTGTTTGGTAACGCCTTTACGTTTAAGTTCGTTATGCATCATCACGTAGTCTGGTTCAACGTATCCCGCTCGCACCGATGGTGTGAAATTGGGGAATAACATGACCTCTAATGCCTGCTCGTCGATATCGCTGGGAATTGGCCAAGACAGGCCTGCTTTTGCTGCGCGATCTAAGTGAAGGGAGACGGTGCCGAGGGCGATTTTTAAACTCACTGAGATTTTTCGTAAGCTGAGTTTTGCTTCGTATCTTAGGCGTAAAACTTCTTTAATTGTTCGCATTGGGGTTCTCTGTGCTGTCATGGCTATCGTTTCCTTAAAGACAAAAAGGAAACAATAGCAAAACGGAAGAAAATCAATGCTTAGGGACGGTATTTAGGGACTGGTGTCAAAATCTTCCGGAAGATGAACACCGATTCCGGAAAAAACACAAAAGTGTTCATCTTCAGCCCGGAATGAGCGTTCATCTTGAATCGTAGCGGGTGTTCATCATGCGTCGGAATACGCAGTGTCAACTATTTCGGGGGAAGCTCACCTCTGTGTTAAAAATATTTTATGACTATTCGGGTCAAATTAGAACTGCAGGTATTTGGATGATGTTGTTTGACAAAAGTCTCACTTCTGAAGCATTGTTGATAACAATTCCAAAGGGTAGCGAATTATCTGAAAGGAATTTTTTCAATGAAGTGAGTTGGCTCAGTTGTGTTGATATCCCAAATTTGATTTCAATCGGAAGAACGCCAAAGCTGCCGTCTAAGATCAGATCGACTTCTGCCCCATGTTTAGTTCTATAGTAGTAATAACTCCAATTTGTAGCGTTTGTACACTGTACTCCTTTTATAATTTCCTCAATGATAAAAGACTCGTAATTCTGACCTAGATTAGGTGAACGGATAAGCTTTTCTCGACTACGGATATTAGAGAGAAAGTGATTTAATCCTGAATCTCTCAAAATACCTTTTGGCATTTTTACAATCGATTTGCTTTTTGTTTTTTCATACGAGGGAATACTTCGCCAAATGAAAGTTTTATCGGCAATTTCGAGATAATCTCTTACAGAAACTTCATTGATATCTAGCGATCTACCGAGCTGGGCTTTATTGATGATTGTTCCCGATAATTCGGAAAGAGTAGATATAAATCTTCTATATTTTATAGTGTCAAGTTTTGGGAAGAGCTTTCTGATGTCTCTATTAATATAGAGTTGAAAATAATTTTCCATCCAATTGTTAAAATAATTATCGTCACTAGAAATAACAGGTTCTGGATAACCTCCACGCAAAAAATAGTCAATGATATCGATTTTGTTACCGTTGGTTTTCAAAGTCTTTAAATTCGTGAGCGTTGAGGAAGATAAGTCTTCATTAAAAATTTCATAGAACGAAGGTAAGGGAGTCTGAAGCAATTCATTCACTTTCAATGTTCCCAGCTCAATAATACCTAGCCTACCTGCCAATGATTCACTGGCCTGCTTTATCAGTTCGGGAGAACTGGAACCCGTTAGAATGAAGCGATTTTTTTTCGTTCTATCGTTATCAATCACCCCTCGTAAATGCTTAAACAGCTCCGGGTACTCTTGAGCTTCATCAATAATGATTTCCTGTGGATATTCATTGAAAAAGAAATCCATGTTCTGTGAAATAAACTCAAAATCACTTGAGTTTTCTAAATCAAAATATTTCCAGTGAGTTCGAAGCTGCCTTGCCAACGTCGTTTTTCCACACTGACGTACCCCAAGCATCAGAACCGCAGGAAAAATGTTTAGAAGATTGTTAAGTTTTGCAGCAATATTTCTGTTGAGACCGGTCATATCCTAAGTATACGCAAGGAATTTACCGGTACAAGTTTTTTGGGCAATTAAATAACGATTTGTGAATTATTTGAGAATCCTAAGGAGATAAGAATATTTTGTTGTGATAGTGACTATTGTTCAGTTAAATGAATAATAGTCTTGACTATTTGTCATTATATTGAATAATAGTCAGTATGAAGCGTTACCTTACAAATGCTATTTTGTCTGATCTGGACAAAAAGATGGTTTTGCTGACAGGACCTCGGCAGGTGGGTAAAACCACATTGGCTAAGGATTTGATGGCAAATTACCGTCGTCCGCAGTACCTGAATTGGGATGTTGCGGAAGATCGCAGTATTCTTATGACGCAAAGTTGGAGCTTGCGTGCAGATTTGCTTGTTTTCGATGAAATCCACAAGATGTCTCATTGGAAAGAGTATCTGAAAGGTGTGTTTGATGGTCGTGTGGATGGACAGGCAACTTTGGTTACGGGCAGTGCTCGCATGGAAACGTTCCGGCAATCGGGGGAGTCTTTGGCCGGGCGTTATTTTTTAGCACGGCTGCATCCTTTTTCGGTGCGGGAGTGGGTGGAGCTGACCGATGCGAAACCTGAAGAAGCACTTGATCGGCTTATGGAGCGCGGAGGTTTGCCTGAGCCATTCTTGGCTGAAGACCTCGTTTTAGCGGAGCGCTGGCGGCAACAATATTTTACAGACTTAGTGCGTGAGGATGTGCTGGAGTTTTCCCGTATCCAGGAGATCAAGGCGATGCGCCTATTGGTGGAATTATTGCGTAAGCGCGTGGGTTCGCCGTTGTCAATCGCTTCCTTGGCCAGAGGTCTTCAAATCGCGCCGAATACTGTGGCGAGATATCTCGATATTCTCGAAGCATTGTATGTCATCTTTTTAGTGCGGCCATTCCATCGCAATATAGCACGAGCGATTTTAAAAGAACCCAAAGTGTATTTTTTTGATACCGCTTATGTGATCGGCGATGAGGGAGTTAAATGGGAAAATGCTTGCGCCGCGATGTTGCTTAAACATGTTCACTTTGAACAAGACATTTTGGGCAAATCGACCAGCTTACATTATTTGAGAACCAAAGAAGGCGCAGAAGTAGATTTTGTGCTCTGCGAGAACGATGCGCCTGTGCGGTTGATAGAATGCAAACACGCAAATAACCATAATAACCATCCTGCACCGTCATTGATTAAGTTTGCAAAACTTTTTCCTGAGGCTGAATCCATTCAGTTGGTGCGCGAGTTACGGCAGGAAGAATATCGTCGCCCTGTAAGTATCGTTAAAGGAGCAGAATGGTTGGCGGAGCTTTCTGCCTGATTTGACTGATTTCAAGTGGTGGTTCAATAAATGCCTCAACCCTAAGAATTCAGTTTATCGGCCGGGAATCTTTACCATCTAAGCTTTCTGCTTCAGGTTGAGAGAAGGATACATCTTCATAAAGGGCTTCGATAGGTGTGGTGAAATTAATGCTATTGAATTCGACGCTCTCGTTTTCCCCAAACGGAAATAATACCCAATGATCTGTTGCATCTCGTCGGAAGCAGTCGATGCTTAATGTATTGGGGTCGATGATGACATATTCCTGCAAACTTGAAAGCTGCCGATACATCGCAAATTTATGGCCTCGATCAAAGGCGGATGTAGAATCAGAAAGTACCTCGGTAATTACAATTGGATGGCGTTTATAGTATTCGTTTTTACTATCCTTAGGTTCACAGGTCACAAATACATCTGGATAAAAATAGGCGTTGGCTGAGTCAACGCTGACTTTCATATCGGCCATGTAGACACGGCAGGGGCCTCCTCGAACATGGTTGCGTAGCAGGGCGAATAGATTGCCTGCCACAGTAACATGGGCATCCTTCGCTCCCACCATGGCAAAGACTTCGCCGTTTATATATTCGTGCTTGATTTCGTTATTTTTTTCCTCCGCCAAATAAGCTTCGGGGGTCAAGCTCTGCGAGGTTTTGGGTTTAGGCATGATTTCAATGACCGGTTGTGAAAGTACAGGAGCTTGTCCTTGGACAGGCTCCTGCCAGTAGTTTAGCGCCTATGATAGCTTGGGTGCAAATGCTCTGGATTACCTTGGGAATTAGTAGGCATTCTTTTTTGTTCTCAGTATGAAATAATGTCAATCCAATTAGACGTGCAAAACGGTAAATGAGGTAAAACATGAAGGATCCTGCACAACACAGTGCAAGCTACGAAGATCTTCTACAAGTACCCGAGCACCTAATAGCTGAGATAGTCGGTGGCCGATTAATTACTCATCCACGTCCCGCGCCGCGTCATGTACGGGCCAGCTCATCCTTGGGAAGTGAGTTGTTCAGCCCATTTGATAAGGGTCGAGATGGCCCAGGTGGTTGGTGGATACTTGATGAGCCTGAGTTACATTTAGGGGATGATGTTTTTGTACCCGATTTAGCAGGCTGGAAACGTGAGCGCATGCCCTCATTGCCGGAGACCACTTGGTTTGAGCTTGCACTCGATTGGATTTGCGAAGTTCTATCGCCTCGCACAGCACGTGTGGATAGGATGGAGAAGTTGCCTCGTTATGCGAATGCGGGTGTTGGCGTTTCGACACAAATTAACAGGAGTAAATTTTGAGCTACAAAGGAATAATCCTCGCCGGAGGCTCCGGCACACGTCTTCATCCCTTAACGCTCTCCGTGAGCAAGCAGCTTATGCCTGTTTACGACAAGCCGATGATTTATTACCCGGTTGCTACTCATATGCTTTCAGGTATACGAGATATCTTAATCATCACTACACCACAAGATGGCCCGTTATTTCATAATCTGCTGGGTGATGGCTCTCAGTGGGGATTGAATATTAATTACGCCGTCCAAGCTGAACCCGAAGGCTTGGCACAAGCCTTCATCATCGGTGAACAATTCATTGCTCAATCGTCGGTGAGCCTGGTACTGGGCGATAACATCTTTTATGGCCACGGTTTATCCAGAACATTACAACAAGCCGCTTCCCGCGAAATAGGGGCCACGGTGTTTGGTTACTACGTGCGTGATCCAGAACGTTATGGGGTGGTGGTTTTTGATCAACAAGGCAAAGCGATTGATCTCGAAGAAAAACCTAAAAACCCCAAATCTAATTACGCGGTTACCGGCCTTTATTTTTACGATAACCAGGTGGTCGATATTGCAAAAAATATCAAGCCTTCAGCGCGTGGTGAATTAGAAATTACCGATGTGAACAAAGCTTATCTTGAAAAAAACCAGCTCAATGTCGAAAAACTGGGTCGAGGTACCGCTTGGTTAGATACTGGAACCCATGATTCTTTGCTCGCCGCCGCGAATTATATTCAAGTCGTCGAAGAACGGCAGGGCTTAAAGATATCCTGTCCCGAAGAAATTGCGTATCGGATGGGCTATATCACGGCGGAGCAATTGGAAAAATTAGCGCAGCCCTTAGCCAAAAATGGTTACGGGCAATATTTATTAAATATGTTAACCCAGGAGTTATAGGTGAATATTATCAATACCCCATTACCTGGTCTCATCGTCATCGAACCCCAGGTATTTGGAGATTCTCGTGGTTTTTTCACCGAGACCTATCACTGTGAACGTTATTCCGAAGTCGGAATAAAACAACCTTTTGTGCAAGACAATCATTCACGATCATCAAAAGGTGTGTTGCGTGGTTTGCATTATCAACTCGAGCATCCGCAAGGAAAATTGGTGAGAGTCACACGAGGAGAAGTATTAGATGTTGCCGTCGATATTCGCCAGGGTTCACCCACGTTTGGTCGGTCCTACTCACATATTTTAAATGAGCAAAACCATCACCAGATGTATGTGCCGCCTGGTTTTGCACATGGTTTCTGCGTGCTTTCCGATGTGGTTGATTTTGTTTATAAATGCACCGATTATTACCATCCAGAGTCTGAGAAAGGTTTGGCCTGGGATGATCCTGATATTGGTATCGATTGGCCAGCAATGGACTTTACCATTTCAGACAAAGATCGAGTGAACCCTTTGCTTAAAGATGTGGCCGACAAAGATTTACCCATTTACCAAGGTGAAGCATGAAAATAGTGATTTTTGGCGGAACCGGGCAGCTCGGGTCAGATTTTCAACGAATTGCGATTGCCTCAGGTCTTGAAGTCATTAGTTGTGACTTACCCGAAATTGATATTACGGCTGAGGCACAAGTGCTCGATGCCGTGAAGCATCATTCACCGGATATCGTGATCAACGCAGCTGCCTATACCGCCGTCGATAAAGCAGAACAGGAATCAGAAATTGCCTATACGGTAAACCGAGACGGAGCAAAAAATTGTGCAATAGCTTGTCAAAAAGTGCAGATACCGTTGATACACATCTCTACCGATTATGTGTTCAATGGTGAAAATACAAGTCCATACATTGAAGCAGATGAGGTATTCCCAATAGGTGTTTACGGCCAAAGCAAATGGGAAGGCGAGCAAGCGGTAAGAAAAGTACTTGAACCACATTTGATTATCCGAATTAGCTGGGTCTTTGGTTTTTATGGGCAAAACTTTGTGAAAACCATGCAGCGCCTGGCGAGAGAGCGTGAAGATCTGAATGTTGTTTCAGACCAAGTGGGCTGTCCTACCGCAACACGTGCATTGAGTCACGCGCTTATCAAAATATCACGCGCTTGTATAAAAAACGCTGGTCCCTGGGGAACCTACCATTATAGCTGTGCGCCGCCAACCAACTGGTATGAATTTGCTCAAGCCATTATTGAAGAAACGCGTCAATATGAATCATTAAAAATCAATAACGTTAATCCTATTACCACCGAAAAATACCCAACTCCGGCAAAGCGTCCTGCGTATACCGCAATGGATTGCACAAAAATAAAACGAGATTACGCGATTAAACAGGTGAGTTGGAAAGAAGAACTAAAACAAGTCGTACAGGAGTTATGTAAGCAGTGAGCTATCAGTCAAAAAACATATTATTAACCGGTGGTGCCGGATTTATAGGTTGTAACCATGTCCATCACCTCTTAAGTACCTATTCAGATGTTAATATCATCAATCTCGATTCATTGTCTTATGCGGGTAGTGAAGACAACCTAAAACAATTAGCCGATGAACAACGACATCGCTTAATCAAAGGCGATATCTGTGACCGAAAATTAGTTGATAAACTGCTTAGAGAAAATGCGATTGACACCATTATCCATTTTGCCGCAGAAAGCCATGTTGATCGGTCAATTTCAGGCCCTGAAGTATTTATCCAGTCCAATGTCATGGGCACCTTTACTTTGCTGGAAGCCGCCAGACAATATTGGTTGGAAGAAAAAAAACTAAACAACATGCAATGTCGTTTCCATCACATATCAACGGATGAAGTCTATGGAACGCTGGAAAAAGACGATCCTGCATTCACAGAATCCACACCGTATAGGCCAAATTCCCCTTATTCCGCGAGTAAAGCCGGATCAGACCATCTTGTCCGTGCTTATTTCCATACCTATGGTTTGCCGGTAACGACTAGCAATTGCTCGAATAACTATGGGCCATATCAACACAATGAAAAGTTTATACCAACGATTATTCGGTCTTGCCTGAATGGACAAGCCATCCCCGTCTACGGTGATGGCAGCAACATACGCGATTGGCTTTATGTAGAAGATCACTGCACCGGCATAGATGCGGTGATTCGCCATGGTCGCTTAGGCGAAACATATAATATCGGGGGTTGCAATGAATGGGCGAATATCGATATTGTGAAAGAAATCTGTGCCATTCTAGATAAAATCAAACTGAGAACAGAAGGAAGCTATGCTGAATTGATACGCTTTGTAACGGACAGACCAGGCCATGACTGGCGTTATGCGATTGATAATTCGAAGATTGATAAGGAGCTTCAATGGCAACCCAGTGTGACCTTTGAGCAAGGGATTCGGAAGACGGTTGAGTGGTATTTACGCGAGACCTAGGAGCCTGTCCGAGAACAGACTGACCTACTGCGGCCAAACCATTTTGGCCAGATTTTCCGATTAAATTCGTTAAATATGCTCAATATTCGCCTCATTTAGTCGAAAAACCTGACTCAAAATGGTTTGCCCTCGCGACGATCGCTGTTCTCGGACAAGCTCCTAGGAGCTTGTCCGAAATATCTTAAGGGTATGCGATTTTTTTGCTAATGACTTCTTATGCAGAATTATATAGTCTAAACCATCTACCTTGGTCGATTGTGTATTACCGCAAATGAGGATTAACATGACAGATCCCGCGCCACGTAGTGCAAGCTACGAAGATCTTTTACAGGTTCCTGGCAATCTTGTTGCTGAAATTATTAGTGGCCGGTTAATAACCCATCCACGGCCTGCACCGCGGCATGCACGGGCGAGTTCTTCTTTGGGTGACGAGCTGCTGAGTCCATTTGACAAAGGTCGAGGAGGGCCGGGTGGCTGGTGGATACTCGATGAGCCTGAGTTGCACTTAGCAGCCGATGTTTTTGTGCCTGATTTAGCAGGATGGAAACGTGAGCGCATGCCTGCATTGCCGGATATTGCATGGTTTGAGCTTGCACCCGATTGGATTTGCGAAGTTCTATCACCCAGCACGGCGCGTATGGACAGGGTGGTGAAGTTGCCTCGTTATGCGAATGCGGGTGTTGGCCATATTTGGCTAATAGATCCTGATATTCGTATTTTAGAAGTGTATGAGAACCAAAATGGCAAATGGCTATTGCTAAGTGCACATGAAAATAACGAGTGTATTCGAGTCGCACCTTTTGACGCGATTGAATTTGAGTTGTCGGTATTATGGGCGGATTAGACCTCGATTAAATCCAATTAAACTCATCGGAATGGCGATATTTTTGTGAGTGGACTGAGAAAAGGATTAATGCCAAAAACAATAAAAATTATTATGGATAACAGAGAAGGGCGTAGTGGTATGTTGCAAGCGCTGCAATCATTTGACGACATTTCTCTAAGTATCGAGCATCTTGCATTGGCTGACTATAAGGTAAATGATCATTTGCTGTTTGAGCGCAAAACTTTCATTGATTTTGCTGCTTCTATCAAAGATGGCCGCTTGTTTAGTCAAGCGTGCAAACTGGTGCAATCATCTACACGTGGCATCATAATTCTTGAAGGAGTGGCGCAAGATTTTGCGCAAATCGGTGTTAAGCGCGAAGCGTTGCAAGGGGCGTTAATTACTTTAAGTCTATCTTTTGGCATCCCTGTTTTGCGTTCCAAGAATTGTTATGAGACGGTGCAACTCATGCGCTATACTGCATGGCAAGACCATCATCATTCAACGGGTGTCTTGTTTCGTAAACCGATGCGCCCTCGCGGTAAGCGACGGATACAGCTCTACATTTTACAGGGCTTGCCCGGTGTTGGTCCATTACGGGCTAAACGCCTATTGGAAAGTTTTGGTAGTGTGGAGGCTGTATTTGCCAATCTAGACAGAATTGTCAATATCGATGGTATCGGTGAATATACAGCACAAAAAATACGTTGGGCTGTTAGTGAACAATCACCAGCAAATTATGACTTATCTCAAAAATCTCCAATACATTAAAACCTGGCTTGCCCTCGGTTTACTTTGGGTCGCCATTGTTTTCACAGTATCTTTATACCCAAGTCCGCCCGATTTATCTTCTCTAACTTTTGCTGATAAAATTGTTCATAGTCTGAGTTATTTCTTTCTTATGTTCTGGTTTTTGCAAATTGTTAAGGAAAAGGCTCAAACATTGACGGCTTTGCTATTAATCAGCATGGGCGTCATCATAGAAATACTGCAAGGATTAAGCGGTTATCGTACGTTTGATTATTACGATATGCTGGCTAATACGTTTGGTGTGTTAGTCGCCTGGCCATTGAAGCGCGCCGGTATAGCCCATATGATATCGAAACTGGAAAGCCGAATGCTAAAAACAGCAGCGCATAGAATTAACGAATAACATAAAAAGGCATAATATGTCACAATAAGGATTGACATATTATGTCGTTCCTCTAATATGTCGATTAACGTACAACAAGGGAGTACTAAATGACTGAACAACTCAGCGCTATTTTACAAAATCTGGATAAACTTGATCTAGAAGGTGCGCATGGTATTTCTCTTTCATCAAGAGTGCTCGGCGGTGAGACGCCGGTTGCTGAAGTGTTAGTCGAAGGAAGAGAAGAAATACCCTTATATATAACCATCACAGATACGCAGTTATTGTGTATTTGTTATATCGCATCAGAGAGTGAGGTTAATCCAGAAAAACGCAGTGAGATGATGCAGACGATGCTGGAAGTCAATGTACCTATGCCGCTGTCATCATTTGCAAAAATTAATGATCGATATGCGATTTTTGGAGCACTTTCATTGCAATCCTCGGTTGAAGACATTGCTTTAGAGCTTGCCTATTTAAGTGATAACTCATTAGACGCGATTGATGCGCTGGACGAGTTTTTAGTTTAGCCCCCCTTATTGGTTTAAACATATCGTATTCGGAGAACAAAGACATGAGTATATTTGGAAAAATTATTACTGCCGTCAAAGGCGGTGCACGTGAAGCAGGTGAAGCCATTGTTGATGCGAATGGCATTCGCATATTCGAGCAAGAAATTCACGAAGCCAAGGATCAAATTGCTAAAGCCAAGCAAAATTTAACCAAGGTGATGGCAGAGAAAATGAAATGTGACCGTCAGATCACCCAGCTGACGGGCGAAACGGCTAAGTATGAAGAGCATGCCATGGCAGCACTGAATAAAGGCAACGAAGCATTAGCCGTGGAAGTTGCTGAAAAAATTGCAAATCTTGAGCATGAACTCAATATTCAGACAAATGCCAAAACGACTTTTGCAACTCAGATTGACAGTTTAAAAGGTATGATTCGCCAAGCAGAAGAAAAAATTCGTTCGCATGAGCGTGAGTTAGCGATGATTAAAACAACGGAAAATGTGCAACGTGCCACTCAATCAATCAGCAACGATTATAGTGGTGGTTTATCAAAAATGGTAAATGCACGAGGTTCATTAGAGCGCATAAAGGCTAAACAACAAGCTCGTGCAGATCAAATGATAGCACAAGGTGAGTTGAATGATGAAATGGGGGATTCTTCTCTCGATGCAAAACTAAAAGCAGCAGGCATTGGTGAAACAAACTCTGCAGCATCTGATGTGTTAAGTAAACTGAGAGCAAAAGCAGGCCAAAAGTAAGGATGACCTCAAGGAGAATGTGGTGAGTTTTTTCAATAAATGGTTAGGTTCTAATGATAAAAAGGACATATCACGTAAGCTTGAATCGCCGAAAGATCTGATGAGCGGAGATATCGTTTCTTTCAAACTTTATGCTCCGCCCGCTTTGTGTGCAAAACCATTTGAAGTTTCTGAGGTGAATACCTATGAATTTGAAGATGGCAATAAAGCGGAGTTAATTTTAAAGGCCGCCGATGGCACCCTCGTTTTTCTTTCATATGAGAGTGAGGATGGGCAAGAATACCTTTCCGTTGCGCAAAAAATAAAGCGAAATGAGGTGGAAATGCTGTTTGATCTCGATGAATTTGGGTTGATTTTGGATCAAGAGCAAGGCGCTGTTTCTTTGAATCTTGCTGTCCCAGAATCAGATCTGCCGAGTCAGGTGCAACATCTTCAAGGTTTTCTCGCCCCTTCATATCATCGGGAAACATTTTCTGAACGTGGTTTTTTTTATAAAGGTGATTTTCGTCTTACGGGAATTCCTGGTTTTGCCGAAGGCGAGGAATTCGATTATTACAACGTGGTAAGTTCTGATGAAAAACATGAAGTAGAGATTGAAGTATGGGATGATGAAACAGATGTCAGTATTACCTTAGTTGCTGACCCTTCATTAATCGAAGAAATGTGGCCAGCGGAAAAGCCATTGAAATAATTATGACTGAAAACAAAAATAACAGTCTCAGTGAAAAATGGCCTACAGAACGTAGTCGCGTACGTGCAACCCAGGTCGCATTTGATGCCAGTGAAGCAATGGATATTTGTATTCGGAAAGCGGCTTATGAACGCGGAATTAGTCCTTCGGATGTGATTCGTGAAATAATTGGACTGAAGGTAAATAAAGGGGTAAAACGTAAACGTTTAACGGTTAGTTTAAGTGAGGATGATTACCAATTACTGGCTAAAAAATATGCCTTAAATCGTGTTAATAAATCATTAGTGAAACAACTTGTTTATGAAGAGTTACAGGATTATGCTGAATTAAAAAGCAACATCAAAACATGAATACGCAAGCTAAGGTCGCTTTTCCTTAATGTTACCGCAATTTTTTGCTCAAAAAAATCGTCGAAAAAAGGCAATTTATTTGCAACAGTGGGATATCTCTCACGCGCTAAAAAGATCACTTCTTGTTTTCACCTCGTTCATTGCCGCACATATATTAGTGATGACTCAAATGGAGGGCTTATCTTTTGGTGATGCCATTTGGTATTCTCTGACCACAGTCACCACGGTTGGGTTTGGAGATATTGCTGCGCAAACGATTGAGGGTAGGGCAGCAACGATTGTATTCCTGTATTTTGGAGGAATATTTGTGTTAGCCAATCTTGGTGCAGAATATTTTGATAGTCGATTAGTACGTCGAGATCGGCAAATAAAGGGTCTTTGGGAGTGGAAACTCATGCAGCATATTGTCATCATCAATACACCGAATAAAAATGGTACCGAGTATTTTAAACGCCTCATTAGCCAAATACGCGCACATGAAAATTTTAAACAGGTTCCGATCCAAATATTGACCCAAAAATATCCCGATGGATTACCACCCGAGCTTAGAGCGCTGGGCGTTATTCATTATCACGGCGGCCCAGGCAGTGAAGAAAGCTATAGTGGTGTTAACATAAAAGAAGCGGGAGCCGTGATGGTGCTTGCACGTGATGAGTATGATGGCAAATCAGATGCTGAAACATTTGATACCCTATACCGCTTAGATGAGCATGGTTTACGCGATATTCCTGTGATTGCTGAATGTTTAAACGATAGAAACCGGGATAGGTTTTACAAAGTCGGTGCACAAATTGTTGTGCGCCCCATTCGAGCTTATCCTGAATTACTCATTCGAGCGCTAGTGGCGCCCGGCTCAGAAAAATTACTAGAAAACCTATTTACCCACGATGGCGATCATTTACGCCGTTACGATGTGAGGATGGAAAATATCTCATGGTTATCCATCGTTACTTCGCTGGTTAAAGCGGGATTTGGGACGCCGCTTGCTTTTATTGGAAACGATGGCACACTAGTGACTAATGCTGCGCCTGAGGAACATGTTTCAGCCAAAGCGCTACTATTATTAGTCCGCGCAGATCTACCCCCTAGTCAGCAACAAATAACGGATGCCATTAATTTATAGAGACTTTTGCACAAAAATTATTTTTCGTGCAAAGGTTTCTTAATAATAGAGTTTCACACCATATTGGGAGAACACAAAACATGTGCAAAAGTCTGAATCGTATTTTGCTATTGTTGATTACCGTAGTGCTGCTGTCCGCGTGTGGGCCGAACTATGATGCAATATTAAAGCAACAACTCGAAACGGTCAGATCCCAGCTGGATTCACGAAAAAATGATTTAAGCAATGGGTCGATGTTAAATGCGGAAATGCTTAAGTCCTATGCGACTAGGGTGCGTGATATTCGACCTGATATGTCGGCAGTCATTAACATTTTAAGCAAAGAAGCGACAACTACAGGACGTATCTATACGGATCTTGAGGAACGCTACAATAAAATCAAAAATTCCAGTAAAGATGCTGAGCAACTTATACCGGATGTCGATTCACTGATTAAAGCCAGTAGCTATGATTTTTTTAATGACTCTTTGGTTGATCCGTTGAACGTACTCGCCGATTTATCGGAAAAGAATTTGCCACGTATTGCGGTAATGTCGAAAGAACGAGAGGCGGAATATAACGCGGCAAAAAGTTACGGTACCGGTGAGCAATTGGTGGGTAACCCCTCTTATGGAAGTTGGCAAGGTTCAGGCGGCACTAGTTTTTGGGAATGGTATGGCATGTATGCGATGTTTTCCAATCTGATGGGAGGCGGTCGTATTGGCTATAACGACTGGAATCAGAATCGACCCTATAGCAATTACCAAGATCGCATTGTTGACCGTTATGACTATGGGTATAAACGTAATAGACAATCGACTTATCGCAAATCTGCAAAATATAAATCTACATCGGGTAGAAAAACGAGTAGTTTTTCGAGAGGGGGAGGTGTTAGCAAAACACAGCCTCGAGCAAGTTCTCGAATGATATCTACAAGCCGGCCTTCATCGAGTAAGTATTCAGGAAATTTGCGCAAGAGTAGCTCTTACTCTCGTGGTTTTCGTGGCGGCAAATAGAGAGGTCGACGGAGAAAATAATGGAAATATTTGAATTAGATAGTTTTGATCGTTATGAATATCTTATTGCCGTCGTTGATGTCATAGCCGTTGCAATGTCGTTACTTCTGCTTAGAAAAGTAAAGGGATTGATTGCAGATGTAGATTTTATTAAAGAACTTACTAAAAAAGATAATTACGCATTTGGGATTTCGAGCGCTGGGGCTTTGTTGGCATTAGCGATTATAATGACAGGAGTTGTCTCTGGTGATCCTAGTCATTCCATATATTATGAGTTTTTTCTAGTGCTGGCCTATGGCCTTGTTGGTATTTTACTCATGATCACCACTCGAAAAATATTTGATAACTTTGTATTGAAGCAATTATCTATTAAGGATGAATTGCATAAAGGTAATATTGCAGTAGGAATCATCGATGCTGCGAATATGATAGCCACGGCAATCGTCGTAAAAGCCGTGATGTTATGGGTAGACACTGAGTCATTTTTAGGTTTATTTATTGTGATTGCTGGGTTTTTTATATCACAATTATTATTAATTCTAGTGACCTTTTATCGGAGTCGGGTTTACGCTTGGAGGCATGATGGTGCTTCTTTACAAGCTGCATTTCGAGATGGAAAACAAGCGCTCGCGATTCGTTATTTAGGACATAAGATTGGAGTTGCGTTAGCGATTGTTGCTGCTTCAGGAATTATTGAATATCAAGAATATTATGTGTTACCCGGTCTTTTAGGCTGGTTTGTTGCAGCTTTTTTCATGACTATTTTGGTATCCCTATTTGCGATTGGCGCACGCCTTGTCGTGTTACCTAAGGTTGATGTGAAAGAAGAAGTTGATATTCAAAATAATTTTGGTGTTGCGATGATTGAGGCGGTTATCTACATTTCTATGGGTGTGGTGTTAGCTGCTTTATTGGGTACTCCCACCTCATAAGTTTTATGAACCCAAAAGATCTTCCGAGTTCGAATCGTTCGTCTATTTTTAGTAACAAAAAATTACTGTTCAGCGATATCACTCTTATTAGCATTATGATGGTCGTGGCTGCCTGCGGTCTCATCTACGAATTTCTCATTTCTCACTATGCGGCGCGGGTACTTGCTGCGACAGAAGTCGCTATCTTTGGCATTTTTACCATTATGATTACTTCCATGGGTCTCGGTGCATTTGCTGCAAAGCGGATTAAAGATCCTTATACAGGATTTGTGGTGCTGGAGCTCACTATTTCTGTCATTGGAGCAACGGCAATAGTGATTATTGCATTTTTAATTACCGCGACTTATTTATTACCGTCATTGCTCGCTGAAACCTACGGTATTAGCGGTGCTCAGCTTGAGGGGGGCTTAGTCGATTTAGCCCAAAAAACGGCAACACACCTACCTTATGTTGTAGCATTTATTTTAGGTGTGTTGATAGGTGCTGAAATTCCATTAATTGCTCGAGTACGTGAAGATTTATATGGACGTCATTTAAAACACAATGCAGGCACCATCTATGGAGCAGATTACATCGGAGGAGGAATCGGTGCAGCCTTATTTGTATTGCTATTGTTGACGATGCCTCCTATTCAAACAGGGGTGATCGTCGCAACGATAAATTTGCTGGCAGGGGCTATCTTTTTTTACCACTATCGAGCGCAAATTTCTTGGCGCAAATCATTGATTGTTGTTCATCTGATTATTGCGATTATCATCGTATGGCTTGCACTGTTCGGTAGTCGTTGGACCGACGTTCTGGAAGATATGCTTTACCGGGATACCGTCATTCATAGTATGACGACACGTTATCAGCGAGTGGTCATTACTGAGCGCAATATGGGAAAGAGTGAGCCGAAAGCATATTCAATGTTCATCAATGGGCATACACAGTTTTATTCAAGAGACGAGCATATTTATCATTCAATGCTCACCTACCCAGTGTTAGCTGCCTCCGCTAGATGTGAAAATATCCTCGTCATCGGTGGCGGTGATGGTTTAGCAGTGCGTGATATTTTACGTTGGGACCCAAAATCAGTGACCTTAATTGATCTCGATCCTGCAATTGTAGAGTTTTTCACCCGGCCGCATGTAGAAAATGGAAAGATTGTCAATGCTCCGTTATTAGCATTGAACAAAAATGCCTTTAGCGATAAACGAGTACAGGTAGAAATTGGTGATGCATTTGTCGAATTAGATGCATTCATTAATCAAGGCAGAACCTTTGATGCCATTATTATTGATCTTCCAGACCCCAACCATCCCGATTTAAACAAGCTTTATTCCACTCAATTTTATGCCAAAACTTTGCGTCTACTGGCCGGTGATGGCGCCATAGGAATCCAGTCATCATCTCCTTATCATGCAAAAAATGCGTTTCTGAGCATTGGTAAAACGGTAAAACATGCGGGTTACGCGAACGTAGAGCAGTATCATACTAACGTACCCTCATTTGGAGAGTGGGGATGGACAATTGCGACTCCTAGAGGCAAGAAAGCATCTCATCGTATTGATGAACTGGAAAAACTTCCTATCGATGATGATTGGATAACGAAGGAGATCATTACGGGTGCATTTACTTTTAACAAAGGTTTTTATGATAGTTTGGATGATATATTAGTTAATCGTTTGCATAGCTCAACAGTCTATGAGTATCATCGCGAAGGTTGGGCGAGAGAAAATGGTGTTTTTTGATTTCTGTGCTGATTAAAAAGTCAGGGCTATGCAAGGAGTGTCTGGTACTCATTTTTTCTCCGAGTTAGCTTTATTTTTTGGTTGGCTGTTCAGCTTTTGGATGTGTAGAATATCTTCTATATGTTCCTATATTTTTCTTACATAAAATAAATTCAATAAAAATTATGCAGAAACTACCTAAAAACTATTTTGTCGTCAGCTGCTTGTTCTTATTATCCGTGAATGCAAATGCTGAAACTTTTGACGAGTGGACTTGTACTGAGATGGCTTCGGAAAAAACAGATAATCAAGTGATTAGCTGTGGCGTTGCGATCGGAGAAACTGAAGGGGAAGCACGCGAAAAAGCCTTGATTGGTGCAAAACGGGAGTTTGAGCTTATTTGCGAAAGCTCTGCGGAATGTGAGGGACGTAAAACCATTTTAGTGCCACTGAGAAATGTTTGCAAAGAACTCAGTAATGGGAAATACAAGTGTGTGCGTGGTTTGCGTTATACCATTCTTGATGAGCGAAAGACGGACATTCAAAGCACGCCGCTCATAAATTCCGATTCCGTAGAACGCCCACGCAAGAGACAGGTTTTACAACCTAAAATTGTGCCAAAACATCGCCATGATGAACGAAGGCAATTAGCAATTAGTGTGGGTGTGTATACATTGGCATTGGAAAATAAATTTGCTGATTCGTCAGTAGCCTTAGCATTGCCAGGAAAGGATAATTTTTCGGGTAATTCAGTGGCGGTAACAGTAGCCTTCACACGCAGGCTTGCGTTCAAAGGAGGCGTGTATAGTTTAACACACGAAGAGTTTGAAAATATCACGGCAGAAGGATATGATTTATTGTTACTTTTGGGTAATAATTTTGACCGAATAGGTAGTAAATTTTATATTGGCGCAGGATATTATACTGAAACTTGGTCGCCTAGTGATCAGGATTTCGAGGGTGCTCAGTTTAATTTGGGCATAGGTTATAACTGGAATCGAATTTCACTTGATTTAGTGGTAGGGATTAGAGAGTCATCAGAATATTCAGATTTTGTTAATAGTCTTAACTCTTTTGCCGAGATAGACACTATTGCATATTCCGGTTCATTAGAATTAGCTATTCGTTTCTAACGTTCAATTCAAACAGAAGAAAATACATGGTTTTGTGCTAAAAACTCTGATACTTCATTTGCTGGTATTGGTGGGCTAAATAAGAAGCCTTGTAAAATATTACACTTATGCTTGGTTAAAAATAACAGTTGATCCTGCGTTTCTACGCCTTCGGCAATGACATCCATACCTAGTTGATGAGCTAATGTGATAATCGTATTCACGATAGATGCATCTTCCGGGTCGGTGGTGATGTCTCGAATAAAAGAATGATCTATTTTAAGCGTATGGATGGGAAAGCGTTTGAGATAACTTAATGAAGAATAACCGGTTCCAAAATCATCAATAGATAAACGTATCCCCATTTGATTAAATCTTTCGAGTAAATCAAAAGTAATGTGTTCGTTTTTTACCAAAAGGCTTTCCGTGAGTTCAAACTCAAGTCGTTCAGGTGCCGCTTTTGTATCCCGTAAAATATTTTTAATGGTTTGCTCGAAATCGGCAATATCAAATTGACGTGAAGAAATATTAATCGACAATCTTTTCGGTGGAATGCCAGCATTTTGCCAGTCAGCAAGTTGTGAGCAAGCTTGGCGTAATACCCATTCACCCACCTGAATAATTAGCCCTGTTTCTTCTAGCACGGGTATAAATTCGCCCGGTAGAATAGTGCCCCATTCAGCGTGGTTCCAGCGCAACAAACATTCTAGACCATATAGTTCTCCATTGTGTAAATTGATTTGTGGCTGATAATATAATTCAAATTCTTTTCTTGCGATTGCGTGGCGTAAATCATTCTCTAATTTTAGTCTTTCGTAGGCTTTCAAGGTCAAATTATCGGTATAAAATTCGTATTGGTTGCGACCTAATTCTTTGGCTCGGTACATGGCGACATCCGCATGTTTTATTAATGTGCAGGTATCCATACCGTTGTCAGGAAACAAGCTGATACCGATGCTAGCGGTCAAAAAAATTTCATACTCCTGCACAAAAAAAGGCGAAGTCAAGGTCGACACTATTTTTTTTGAGACCAATACCGCATCATTAGGTGTGTTAATGTCTTCGAGAATGACCGCAAATTCGTCACCGCCTAAGCGGGCAATCGTATCGCCTCCGCATAGACAAAGTGTTAATTTTTTGGCAACTAACTGTAAGGCTTCGTCACCAATATCATGTCCAAGGGAATCGTTAACATATTTAAAACGATCTAGATCAATAAATAATACCGCTGTTTTTGTTAAGCGTCGCTTTGCATGATGCAATGCCTGGGCTAGGCGATCAATAAAATAGGTACGGTTTGGTAGCTCGGTTAAGATATCATGGTGTGCGAGATAACTGAGACGTTCCTGGGTTTTCATCGTCTCAGTGACATCTTTTCCAGTGGAAACAAAATGGGTAATATGGCCATGTTCATTTTTAAGTGGCGTGATACTTTTTTGTTCGTAATAAGTAGAGCCATCTTTCTTGCGGTTAACAATAACATCGTCAAATATTTCTCCGGTATTCAGGCTTGCCCAGAGTTTTGGATAAAAAGTATCACTTTGGTTAGCGGTTTTTAAGATGCTCATATTTTTTCCTATGAGGCTGTTCTTTGTATAACCGGTTATGTTCTCAAATGCAGGGTTGACATACTCAATAACCCCATATTTATTCGTTATTGCGATGGCATCTGCTGTTTGCTCCAGTGCGCTCGATAATTTATTGGTGTGAACTTCAGAATTTTTCCTTGCCGAAATATCGCTAATGCTTCCGCGAATTAATACTTTGTCCTTAGCTGAGAACCTCACTAATCGAATTTCGCACGGAATTATTGTTGCTTCGCGATGGATTTCCCATTCAAAAATAGGAATTTGTCCGGCCCTAGCAAGATCGCTTTTTGATTTCAGATCTAAAGGTGTAGTTCGGCCAGAAAATTTGTTAGGAGATCCTAATGTGAAAAAATTTACCTCATGGTAATTCTGACGATCCAAACATAATAGACGAAATGCATTTTCGTTAGCGTCATTGATCTTACCTGTTTCAGCATCGTATACGACAATCGCTTCTGGTGCATTTTCTACTAGGGTGCGATATCTGGCTTCGCTTTCCTGTGATTCTTTGAGCGTTAAACAGCTAGTGATGGCATCCGCAATGCGATGACTGATTGCTTCAAATTTTTTTGTTTCGTTGATGGAAAAAGAATGATTCTGAGCGCAGTAGTGGACTCCAAATAGCCAAGGTTTTCCACGACGAGGATAAATCGCAATCGTCATTTGCGAACGAACGGAATATAATTCGTCGGCGAGATTATTTTGAAAACTCTTGTCGGCTTCAATATCATAGGTGATTACACCTTCAGTATCTAATGCGTTTTGGAAAATCATTTTTGTTGTTTCATTCGTTTTTATTGCAGGTTTATCTATACTGGTTTCATCTCCGTTTCCAATACCGACCCCTGGCCACTCTGGTTGTGTTTTTTCAATAGGGACACTCCATTCCTTTGTATTTGGATCACAGGGATAAAGCAACCAAGCTCTGTCGCAAGAGAAGATATTAAGAATTTCTTCCATTATTAGTTTTAACATCGTATCCATATCTTCTTGCGAAAAAATAATTTGGCTAATACGATATAAAGCATCAAGACTATGCAAGTTTTGATATTCAGTTTTATGTACTTGACGCAGGGCTTCGGCAGTCAAAAAAGAGTTTATTTTATCAGCTATAGGTTTTGCTATTTGGTTTATTAAACGTGTTTTTTTAGCTAACATCGAAGATGAAATGTTGCTGAATTCTGCGCCTAATAACCAGACGGTATTTGGTTTTACGTGTAATGCAATCGTTAAGATGTTATTGATTTCATCGTCCGTATTGCTTTGGTATTTTTTATGTTCCGGTAGCTTAAGGTTGATATTAACCGCTTGGTGAGAGATGAGTGTTTGTGCCATGATTGCAGTGAGACTGCTGTCTATTGCTATTTTTTCTTGCAAAATACTATGCTGAAGAGATGATGTGTTTACACTAAATTTTTGATATTTTTCCGCGTTTAGACTGCATGGCTGGATGATTAGTGCGCTATTGCTTTTTGAAATATCTAAAAAAAAACTCAAAATTTGGGCGAGGAGCATATCTAACGAATCGGTTACTGAATCGATATTATTAATTCGCTGCAAGGCATCAAGTAGATGCAGTTTTTCTTCGTGGCGTTGGGGTTTTTTTTTCAGTGAAGTAATAACTAGCCCCTAAATACAATAAAGTTATACAAGCTACCTTTATAATTAACTATAAAACGAATAGTTTTTGGTTAAAAACTCCGAGACCTTGTTAGCCGATATCGGTGGACTGAATAAAAATCCTTGTGAAATATTACACTTATGCTTGGTTAAAAACAACAATTGATCCTGCGTTTCTACACCTTCGGCAATGACTTCCATGCCTAGTTGATATGCCAATGTGATAATGGTATTCACAATAGATGCATCTTCCGGATCGGTGGTGATGTCTCGAATAAAAGAATGATCTATTTTAAGCGTATGGATGGGAAAGCGTTTGAGATAACTTAATGAAGAATAACCGGTTCCAAAATCATCAATAGATAAACGTATCCCCATTTGATTAAATCTTTCGAGTAAATCAAAAGTAATGTGTTCGTTTTTTACCAAAAGGCTTTCCGTGAGTTCAAACTCAAGTCGTTCAGGTGCCGCCTTGGTTTCCCGTAGAATATTTTTAATAGTTTGCTCGAAGTCGGCAATATCAAATTGACGTGAAGAAATATTAATCGATAATCTTTCCGGTGGAATGCCAGCATTTTGCCAGTCAGAAAGCTGTGCACATGCCTTGCGTAATACCCATTCACCGACCTGGATTATCAGTCCTGTTTCTTCCAGTACAGGAATAAATTCGCTGGGAGGTATGGCCCCCCATTCTGCGTGATGCCAGCGTAATAAACATTCTAAACCATATGTCTTTCCAGAGTGCAAATTGATTTGTGGCTGGTAGTATAATTCAAATTCTTCTCTCGCGACTGCATGGCGTAAATCATTTTCTAATTTTAGTCTTTCATAGGCTCGTAACGTTAAATCGTCGGTATAAAACTCGTATTGATTACGACCTAATTCCTTGGATCGATACATGGCGACATCAGCATGTTTTAATAATGTACTCGTGTCCATACCATTATCTGGAAATAAACTAATTCCGATACTTGCGGTTAGAAAAATTTCATGCTTTTGCACAAAAAAAGGTAGGGTTAACATCGAAACAATTTTTTTAGAAATTAGTGCGGCATCATTCGATGTGTTGATATGTTCGAGAATAACGGCAAATTCGTCACCACCTAACCTTGCAACAGTATCGCATTCTCGCAGACAGTACGCTAATTTTTTAGCAACTAATTGTAAGGCTTCATCGCCAATGTCGTGTCCGAGTGAATCGTTGATATATTTAAAACGATCAAGATCAATAAATAGAATAGCTGTTTTTGTTGAGCAACGTTTAGCTCGTAAGAGTGCATGGGATAAACGATCAACAAAATAGGCACGGTTTGGCAGTTCAGTTAAGGTATCATGGTGTGCGAGATAATTGAGTCGCTCCTGTGTTTTCATTGTTTCAGTGACATCTTTTCCAGTGGAAATGAAATGAGTGATATAGCCTCGTTCATTTTTAAGTGGGGTGACACTCTTTTGTTCATAATAAGTAGAGCCACTTTGTTTTTTGTTAAGAATGACTTCATTAAATATTTTTCCGGTATTCAAACTTGCCCAGAGTTCTGGATAAAAAGTATCGCTTTGGTTAGCGGTTTTTAAGATGCTCATATTTTTCCCGATGAGGTTGTTTTTTGTATAACCGGTAATCTTTTCAAATGCAGGATTTACGTATTCGATCACACCGTGTTTATTGGTTATTGCGATGGCATCTGCTGTTTGCTCCAGTGCGCTCGATAATTTATTGGTGTGGGCTTCAGAATTTTTTCTTGCCGAAATATCGCTAATGCTTCCACGAATTAATATGTTGTCTTCGGATGGCAGCTTTACTAACCGAATTTCGCATGGAATCGATTCTAATTTACGGTATATCTCATATTCGAAAATCGGAACTTTCCCAGATACAGCAAGATCACTTTTTGATTTCAGTTCTCGGGATGAGTTTTCACCAGAAAATTCGCCATGCAAGCCTAGTGAAAAAAAACTCGTGTTACGGTAGTTTTGACGGTCTAAGTCTAATAACTTGAAAGCATTTTCATTGGCATCATTAATTTTTCCTGTTTCAGCATCGTATACAATAATCGCTTCTGGTGCGTTCTCCACCAGGGTACGATATTTTTCCTCTTTTTTTTGAGATTCTTTTAGGGTTAGGCAATTCGTAATGGCATCGGCAATACGATGACTAATCGCTTCAAATTTTTTAGCCTGGTTAATCGAAAAAGAATGATGTTGTGCACAATAATGAATTCCAAATAACCAGGGTTTTCCATGGCGTGGATAAATGACATTAACCATCTGCGAACGAATGGCAAACATTTTAATGTCAGGCCCACTGCGAAAGTGTTCGTTATTATTGATGTCATAGGTGACAACGCCTCCAGCCGCCAATGCAGATCGGAAAACCATTTTTGTTGCTTCAGTTATCTTTATGGCTGATGTTTCGTCTTCATCGCCACTCTCCGCCCTAGCCTTGGCTCCTGGCCATTCTGGTCGAGTTTGCTCAATCGGGACGCTCCATTCTTCGATATTTGGATCACAGGGATAAAGTAACCAAGCTCGATCACAGGAGAATATTTCTAATATTTCTTGCATGATCTTGCCTAACATCTCGTGCATATCATCTTGCAAAAAAATAATTTGGCTAATGCGATATAATGCGTCAAGATAACTCAAATTTTGTTGCTCAGTGTTATTTACCTGGCGCAAGGCTTCGTATGTTAAAAAAGTATTTATTGTATTAGAGATCGGTTGTGCAATTTCATTGAGTAATGCTCTGTTGTTGTTTAGTTTCGAAGTTGAATTTATGCCAAATTCTGCGCCTAATAACCATACAGTATGTTCATTCAAGTGTAAGGCAATCGTTAATATGTTATCAATCTCAAGGATGCTATCACTTTGGTATTGAGCATATTCCGGAAGTTTGAGATCTAAATTAATCGCTTGTTGCGATGTTAGTGTCTGCGAAATGATGGCAGTGACGCTATTGCCTATTAATGTTTCTTTTTTTAAGGCCGCTTTCTGTGGGGATGGGGATGATGTGCTCAGACTAAATTTTTGGTATTTTGACGTGAGTAAATTATTGGGCTGGATAATGAGCGTGCTATTACATTGTAAAATATCTAACAGAAATTTGAGGATGTGAGAGAGCAGAATGTCTAGAGAAGCGGTTTCTGTGTCGATGTTATTAATGCGCTGCAAGGCATCCAGGAGACGTAGTTTCTCTTCATCGTTTGGCCTTATTTTTTGATCCAATGAAGTGATAAGTAACCCCCAAATCTAAATGTAATACTATCTATCCCAAGGTAGCCAAATTTGAAATACTTAAGTTAAAGCTTTTTTTGATTATGTGTGACATTATAAGGTCATTGCTATTGGCTTTTTTTCGCATAGCTGGTTGTTACTTCTTATTTTATATTGTAAAAATTATGTGAGGATGCTTAATAATAGATGAATAATACTAGCAATGTCTATGGGAATATTTTAGTTAGAAATATTAGGGTTTTGGCGGAAATGATAGATAAAATATTGATCAGTATTATATGCTATCAATGCTGAGTTCTGCCATAAACAAGATACCTACTATGATAAAAATGACTAACTAGTTTTCGCAGAAGATGTATTTTAAACTCATTAAATACTTGCAGATATTATTAACTATTACTGCCCAACGATTAGGAAAAGTCTGTTGATGAATAGGTTGGAAAATATAGATCATTTATTTGATTTTTTATCAAATTGTGTTTCTTCAAATCGCAAATTGATTTTTAGAGGGTTAAGGGATAAATCTTATGCCTTGTTGCCGAGCATTGGTCGAGTTAAGACACCTGAAGGTGATGCTTTTAGTTGTGTTATGGAGGATCAGTTACTACAACTCTTTAAACAGAAAGCGTACTCACTTGTGAGCGAATATAAAGATAACAAGCTTGCCTTACTCTCGGTAGCTCATCATCATGGACTGCCCACTCGTTTAATGAATTGGACAAAAAATCCGTTGGTAGCCATTTATTTTGCATGTTCCAATGATCTTAAGTCTAAACCTGCGGAAGAAGATTCAATTCTTTATACTTTTGAATACGATGGGAACATTGATCAAGCATTAGATTTTGATCCCTTTAATATCGAATCCGTAAAATTGTACAACCCTCAATATTGGAATCCTAGAATTGCAGCGCAAGACGGGATATTTACCGTACATCCTGATCCGTTGACAGAGTTTTCAGTTCAAGGCCTAGAGAAAGTCGCCATTGCTTGTCATTTAAACAGAGATATCAAACATGCTTTGAACACCTTGGGAGTGAATCATGCTATGTTGTTTCCTGATTTAGATGGGATATCAGATCATATTAAGTGGTTACGTACCCAACGTTCTAATTTTCAGGCTTAAGCTCATTGATCTGTTGTTGAATTCGTTCATTTTCCATTTCAAGCGTTTTAAAGCAGGTTTTTATTTCTTGGGTTTGAATGCCTAAACTTTGAACTTGGTCGTCGAGTTCAAGTTTGGCATCAGTATCCATTTCGACTGCATTAATAGCGCCGCGTAATTCACGAATTGAAACTTCAAGGTTGTCTACTACTTCTATCGAAATATTGAGGTCGGTTTTTTGTTGCTCTGCTTGCAAGGCGGACATTTTTTCAAGTTCTTGTTTTCGCTTTTCTTCGGTTTCTTGCTGCTCACTTTCTAGGGTCACAAATGCTGCCTCAAGTTGTTGAAGCTCTTGGTTTAGCCGGTTTTGTTGCTCTTCCATCTCTTTTAATTTGCTGTCTAATACCGTCTCAGCCGATTCATGATCATTAATAATCTGTTTTAGTCGCTCGGCATCTTCTGAGCTTAATTCCAGGCCTTGAATGGCTTCTTTCAAATTTTTGTAGGATTCGCGTAATCCGTCATAGGTTTTTTGCAGGCCTTCAAATAGGGTTTTATAACTTGAAAGTTGTATTACTTGTTTTTCCAGGTATTTTATACGTTCGCGAAGTTTATTTTCCTCTAAGGATGGGGCTGACTCTTTTTCTCGTGAATCCCTTCCGGTTCCTTCTAGGCGGTCATTGCCATCAGCGCGCAAAGATCGAGTGACAATTTCACCATCTGGAAGTTCGTTAATGAATCCAGCTTCGGTCCACCGTGTTAACATCTTACCGATGCGAAAATTGATGTCATCCCAGTAGCTCTTAATGGGTTTAGTGGTGGTAATAAAGTCACGCTCTAGAACTAACCAATTAAGTCTGGCAACCATATATTTTTGACGTTTTATGGCAAGCTTTTCTCCATTTTCAGCTTCAGTATTGATCTGTTGTGCATATCCACGGGTAAATTTGATAGCGGTTAATAGATATTTTTTGAAGTATTCCTGTGGTGAGGTATTGGCTTCGTAATGTGGTTTGTATTTTTTGATGCGTTTTATCAATACCGCAATAATTACTAGCAGCGCAAATAATACTTCAAGTAATACAAAAAATAGATAAATATTTAATTCAATCATTGCTTATTTTTTAGGTCGATTATTTATTTTCTGGGGGTTCTTCTCGAGACTCTTCTGAAAATATTTCTGCGGGCTCCTCTATAGGTTTATCTGTAGATGTTTCATCAAGATCCACTCCTTCGTCTGCAAAACCTTGTTGCACATCCTTGGCAGGTTTATCTGAGTTATCCGTATTATTACTCTTATTGAATCGCTTGTTATAATAGATGTAAGCACCGTAACCTAAGCCAAGTGCTATATTTAATAATAGGAAGCCAATGATTGCTTGCGTATAATTCACGCTGGATGCATCATCCTCCGATGAATGGGTTATAGATTCCACAGAAATTTCATCACTCGGATGTTTCTCTTGGTCGATGTTTGAATGGGTTTGATCTTCTATTATCTCGGGTTCGTTCTCTGGTTCATGTGTATTGATAGGTTCTATTGGCCGAGAGGGTTCAATGACTTCTTTGACGGGTACTGGTTCTTTAAAGGCTTCGGTGACAGGCATTGCTTGTTGTACAAAAGGGTTACTTTCGGTGAGTGATTTTATACTGACAAAAGATGCTTTTTTACGATCAAATGTTTCGCCTGTGATGATTACTTCAAGTTTATAAATACCTTCATCATAAAGCGTGAGCGTATTACCATATATTCCATCTTTGCGTTCACTGCCGACTTCTGACCCATCATCGACTAGCGGAAAATCTTGTACAGATTCATCGGGGTAAATGATTCTGAGAATAAACTGCGTGTTATTGAGTATGGCTTTTTTAGTGAGTCTTTTTTTATTTTTTTGCAACCATGCTTGGATTAGAAAAGGTTTTCCAGGTTCAGCTGTGGTTTTAGATACGACCGAATTGAGACTAAGATCAGTTACAATATAGGCTTTATTTTCACCTTCACTAAATTTTAAGCGCCAAAACCCTGGGGCAGGCTTGATAATGGTGATTAAATCAAATTTTCGTGCATTAAACCATCGTATGTTGGGCTTGATTGTTTTTTTGTTGAAATCTTGTCCTGAAGGGTTTTCTAATGAGATTGTGGTATTTGGACGTAACTTGGATGCAACAATGGTTAGCTCATTGACCTTTTTATCAACGATGAAGCTATTCTCTGTTATCGGTAACATATTCGGGCTTTTGCTGCGTTCGAAAATATTTTCGAATACCTGGTGAACTGCATTCGCATTTTTTACCAAGGTAAATGAGCCGTTAGTATCTTGTGCGGCAAGTCGTAGCAGGGGTATGTAGGATGTTTTGCTAAAAGCGATGGAATAAACACGTATTTTTTCTTCAGCAAGCCTAGGGGTAAGGTCTTCCAATGTTCTCTCTAATAGTCGCAAATCGAGATTATTATTACCGACATCCATTTTCCCATCCGACATTAAGATAATTATTCTATCGCGATGCGGTGAGTTTTTTGTTTGCGTCGAATTGAGCTGTCTGAATGTTTCATATCCGTGTCGTAGCGCAGCATAGATATTTGTCCTTAACCCAGTGGCGGTTAAGCGGTCGATTTGATCGTATATTTTTAGTTCATTGCTATAATTAGCGAGTGATAAAAAAGGGGTCATTTTGTAGGTTTTATCACTAAAGTTCACGAGTGAGACTCGGTCTTTTTCGCTGAGTAAAGTGATAAACATCTTGGCGGCCTGAATACGCATTTTTAGCGGATCATTTTTTTTCATGCTGCCTGAATTATCGATCGCTAAAATGAAATCTATGCCGTGTTCTGGTTTAGCGTGTGCGGAAGAAAAAGCAAAGACTAAAAAGCTAATGAGTAAAACCATGACTGCCAGTCTGTATATTAAGTGACTGTAATGATGCAGGCTAGAAATATGAGTTGGTTGAATTGCCACGCTGTCCCCTAATTCCGTTCAGTAGGATTAATAAGCAATATATACGCCTCGAAATGTGCGTGTATACACCCCTCTAGGATAGATTCCGGGAGGGATAGAGTGTTTATCGACACTAAAATATAAAACTTAAAAATGCTATGTATACAGGGGTTTAGTGTTTCTTGAAGCGGACCTTGTTATACTCGAATCTCAATGCTTGAAAGCTAATAAAAAGGCATGAACGAACTTCTTTTTAGCGTATTTACATTATTATTTGCGATTTCTGGATATGCTTTTTTTCAATCTAGGGCGCGCAGACGTGGCTGGCATTTTACGCAAGGCTTACCTAAGGACTTGGATCATTATTTGGCGGCTAAGGAGTCACGCTATGCTAAAATTGTCCCCAATACTGAAAAAACGATTATTTGGTATGCTCCTGAAACAAAGCGACAAACCGCAATTTCCATTGTATTTATTCATGGTTACTCCGCATCAAGACAAGAACTCAGTCCACTGACTGAAAATATCGCTCAGCGATTAAAAGCCAATCTGTTTTTAACGCGTTTGACGGGTCACGGTCAGGATGCAAACGCGATGAACGATGTTAGCATTCCAGCATTGCAAAATGATGTAGCCGAAGCCTATGAAATAGGCAAAAAAATAGGCAAAAAAATGATTCTAATGGGTAACTCAACAGGGGCGACATTACTGACTTGCTTTGCCAGCAGCCTATCTTTACCCCAGGTCTTAGGATTGATTTTGCTTTCTCCCAATTATGGCTTACAAAATAAGCAGTCAGAATGGCTATTGCTGCCGCTAGCGCGATATTGGATGCCAATATTCAAAGGAAAGCATTATGAGTTTGTTCCTAGCAATGAGAGGCAAGCGCAATATTGGACTTGTAAATATCCGCTAACGGCCTTGGTTCCTATGATGAAATTCGTTCAAATGGCGAGAAATGCTCATTTATCAAATATAGCCTTAGCTACACTCATTTTATATGCAGCTGAGGATCAATTAATCGACAATGAGCAAACAAAAAAAATTTATGGAAAACTGGGTTCGCGGAACAAAAAAATAGAATCGATTCATGGTGCCCAGGGTGATACTCGACATGTCATTGCGGGCGATATACTTAGCCCGCATACCACTCAAAAGGTAGAAGAAAAGCTGATGAGTTTCATTTCTTTACTCATTTCAGATTCTTCTGGGTGAGGCCTGCTGCGTAAGTGTTATTTTACAAAAGAGGCTTATTTCTCGTTATACTCCTTATTAACATTACGGCGAATACTGAAGTAGAACAAAAATATGGCCGCAACCATTATAAATCCAATAACCCCAATGACCCACATAATGGAGTTCATATTTTCAATGAGCCAGCTTTTTTCCATCTTTTAACCCTTTTAATAATACGCTTGGCTATAATGCAAACAGATCATAGCGGAACATTCAACAATCAGGCTTGGTCGCAGTCGGTCAGTCTGTTCTCGGACAAGCTCCTAACACAGACCTTGCACGCATCGAACCCGATGCCAAAAACTAAATATTAGCTTTAACGATGAAAGCCTTCCTGGTAATAAGCTTTTTTATACTACAAAGTGTTCATGCAAGTCCATTGTTAAGACCTCAGCTAGATTCTGATGAGTTTTACAGCGAAACGTTTAGCATGTTCTCTGATTTAGGCAACGGTGTTTATTTGTATAGCCAGATTGGATTAACGAATATTGGACCTGGAGACAAGAAAGGTCTATGTCATCTCTTAATTGTACGCCCTGGTCACGTGCCCATACATGAATCAGTCATTGTAGAGCAGGAGGAGTGGTCGTATAACGATACGACCGAGTCATTAAAGGTCGCTCAATGCAGTCTACGTTTAGCAGAAAATACCCGTCGAATGATATTTTTTGGCCGGATAGATAAGACTTCAATTCAAATAGAATTTTCCCGTAGTCCACAAAAATTTTTAATGCCGAATAGCCAGCTTGAGCAAGAGTCAGGTTACTACCGGCCTGAAATATATATTCCATGGTCAACAACAAGCGCAAAATATGTTACAGAAAATGAAACGTCAGCGCTTATGCAAGGAAATGGTTATGCTGATCACTCAAGGACAACGTTGTTACCTGCTCAATTAGCCAGCCAATGGATTCGATTTCGAGGGATAGCTGGCAATGAGGCCACTCTTATGTTGGCGAGGTTTCCGCCGAAAGCCGGGGGTGCTAAGGGCTGGGTTTGGCATCGTTCAGGCGTAGCACAACCCTTATTAGCGCTAAAGATAAATCGTGGAATCGTTACCGATGAAAAAGGCTGGTCAATTAGCTTTATGGATCAAACGGGGAAGATGGAAATACTGAGTAGCCAATTATTGTACCGGCATGCTCCGCTCGAAGAAAAGGGGTTTTTAAAGAAGATAGTTGCATCGATTATTGGAAACCCTGTAACCCGCACATATCGTGCGTCATTACGGAAAGCGAATGGCGTGTCATTCTCGGGTATCTTGGAAGTCTCTTTTTCTAATGAGTGATTATTGTTTGAATGCTATAATTATTTGAAAATATTAGATTTTTAGTTATTTCCAGCTTGCCTGGATTGCTTGTTTTTTGTATGGAAACAAAAACCATTTTTGGTGCAAAGATTTCACTTAATTTTTCGGCCTTTTATGTCGATACCGCTTAGAATATCAGCCTGTAAATCCACCTATCAATCATGAATGCTCTTAAAGAAATAAAGGAAAGTTGGCTAGCCTGGTTGATAACTGCTCTAGGTTCGGTTGTCGTCATTGTTATTCCAAACCCGTTCATCAGCGGATTTGTGGTATTTGTATGTGCGATTTTTTGGTTTGCTCGTATACGTGGATATAAAAAGCAACTTCAGCAAATACACAAAGCACACGAATCTCAAGCCCAAGCTGTCGATGGTTTGATTGCACTATCAATATTGGAAAGTGGTTCAACCGACGCGATATTGTCACCTTTGATTAATAATATAAGCCAAATCCAAGGTGTGATTGCAGATGCGACGGTAAAGCTGAATACAAGCTTTAGTGGCATGTTAGAAAAGACAGATAATCAGAGTAGTATATTAACGGAAGTTACAAAATCGCTTTACCAAGAAGGTAGCGAGTCGGAAGAAATGAATTTGGAGCAATTTGTAAAGGAAACCGATAAAGTACTCGGCGGCTATGTTGGTTTACTGATAAATATTGCTGAAAAAAGTGTATCCGCAGCTTACAAAATGGATGATATGGCAAGGCATATGGATAATATGTTTGCCATGCTTGAACAGATTCGAAGTCTATCCGATCAAACCAATTTATTAGCCTTGAATGCGGCGGTAGAAGCGGCTCGCGCGGGTGAGGCGGGCAGAGGATTCGCGGTGGTGGCCGATGAAGTTCGAAACCTTTCTATTCGCTCAAGAGAAACGAATGAGCAAATTCGCGAGCAAATTGAGGTCACCAAGCATTCCCTTGGTGAAGCAAATGGCATTGTTGGCGATATTGCATCGATTGATATGAACACATCGCTGAATGCAAAAGGTAATCTCGATAAGATGTTGGGCGAGATCCAGAAAGTCAATGAAATTGTCGCTGAAGGTATTCTGAATTCAACCGCTATATCAAGCTCTATTCAAATTGATGTTAATAATGCAGTAACCGCTTTACAATATGAAGATTTTATTTCTCAGCTATGTGAAATGATAAAATCAGTGGTAGTTGTTGAAATAGAGAAAAAGCAAGCCATAATTAGCATTTTTTCTAAGAATGAAAACCTTTCTCAATCGATTGAAGAAATCTCGCTGTTAGTGAAAAAAATGCAAGACGATATCGCTAGCACGACCTATTCTGATAAAGTTGGACAAGATAACATGTCAGAAGGGGATATTGATTTATTCTAGGGTAATACAGTTTAAGCACTCATCCTCCTGATTTACCTTGCTCTTGTCGTTCGATTTTCCGCGTTTTCTAGCGTAGCGAAGCTCACACACCGGATGAACTGCGGCGCACTTAGAAAATTTAACGATCTCATGGTGCTGCATTCATCTCTGAGCGGTCAACTGCGGAATCCAGGTCAACGATTCCAAACATTTTGAATGCACTGCAGCCATTCAGATTGCGTTTGATTTGTTCGCGAACAAAAAAAGTGCGCATTCAAAAAATTAATTTGAAATATTGATGAGATTGCCTGCCAAGCTATTATTGTTTTCATCGTCCTCATCGACCCAGCCGTTGTGATCGGCAATGGCACCGAGATAATAAGTGCCATAAGCCATCGAGCTTGAAATGGTAATCGTAGAATTGGCTTGACTGCTCGCGCCACCCGCCAAGCCACTATTGAGGTTGCGTTCTCCGATAAATATATCCGAGGTAGTAATGATTGCATCCGTGGAGAGGTAATACCCGATGCGAAAATAACTTGCTGGCCCCGCACCAGCATTGGCGACCGTATTACTTATGACAATGCTCTCACCCCGAGACCCAATACTCGGGCCGCTCACTGCAGTCATCGTCAGATCGGGTTTAGGTACGATCATTATATTACCTACCAA
>Ga0256830_1000386_pt1 | contig 36621 bp, 43 predicted proteins | sample 128326metaG_FD_190537 | JGI IMG/M metagenome (GOLD analysis project Ga0256830, IMG submission 190537) | Hydrothermal vent microbial communities from Lau Basin, Pacific Ocean - 128-326 | ecosystem: Environmental > Aquatic > Marine > Hydrothermal vents | place: Pacific Ocean: Lau Basin | collected...
CCCTTGATAAGGGCTGCAAGGGCGACGTAGAGGCAGTCGTATATGCTCTGTCCCGTCTGGTTGGCGATGGCGAAGGCTGAGTCAAGAAATGAAGTGAATGAATGATGCTGTATGGGATACCGTCGGAGTGCGTCCCTCAACTGCAGTGCCTCCTCCGTGGTGACGACACCGCGCCGCGTCCATTTGCAGATTATGCTGTCCAGCTCTAAGAGCAGGAAATCAGGGGCGTGGAGCCGGTTTTTCTCCCTTAGGACCGAAAGCGCAGCCTCGCTGTGCTCCTCCTCGATGAACCATTTCGCCACCACGCTTGCATCGACAATGAATACGCTCACCGTGCCCGGTCCTCGTGGATAAGTTCGACCGTGTCGGGGAACCTCCTGCCTTTGAACCTCTGACGGAATTCTTCGCAGATCTTCCGGGCGGTCTCCATATCCACCCTGGGCTCAAGGGCGGCCTGCTCCAGGATAAGCTTCACCTCACTCTGAAGAGAACGCCCCTCCTCCATGGCGCGCTTTTTAAGGCGCTCTACAACCTCCTTGCTCAGGTTGCGAACCAGTATCTGTGCCATGACTTAGCCTCCCACACACATAATGCTATCATTATGATAGCAAGAGGCCCTGTCCTTGTCAACTTTATTGCTGGATTTGCCGACTCCGCAAGCATCCGGTTGAACTCCTGTATCTGTCTTGCTTGGTCAGGTATCATAAGAAGCGGCCTCAGGCGGCGTTCCGAAAAATACCGGATTGCCCTCTGGTCATCCAGCCCCGGAAGAGTCCTCTGAATCTCCTCCGGGAGCTTCAGGAGCCCCATCACCTGACACACCCTTGCTCGTGTAATCCCCAGTTCCCTTGCTATATCGGCCTGTGAATCGATTTCTTTTTTATATCCTTAGCACCTTCAGCCTGGTGCATGCCCTAATGAGCTCAAAATCGCTGTCCTTGTGAAGGAGGGTCAGGTTGTTCTCCATGCATATGGCGGCGATGATGCAGTCGACGGTCTTTCTTACGGTCTTGCCCCTTTTTCTGCAATCTCTGTAAATCCCGGCCGCCTTCAGGTAGGTCTCCGTGCCCTTCGGCCTATGGATCGGGAGTTCCAGAAGATAGTCCTTCACCCTCTTGAAGTCCTTGTCCTCCTTTATCCCCTGGAGGATTTCGGTAAGAATCATCTCGGTGATGGATATGTCTTCCTCTTCTTCAATGAGCCTGTGAAGGGCATGGCGCTCCTTGGAGTGTGCGCCATTCAGAAAATCTATCCAGACGCTCGTGTCGACAAGGATCATACTCTGTCTCTGCTTTTCCTCATCTCATCGAGGTTGCCCTGCCACTCGACCTTGCCTTCAAGCTCAAGGAGCTTTTTCCGCTTGAACCTCTTTACGAGTTCCTCAAGGGCGTAGTTCACAAGCTCTTTTTTGGTCTTTTTATGGGTGAGTTTCATGGCCTCGTCCACGAGCTTCTCGTCAAGCTCGATATTCGTTCTTAACATAGCGGTATCCTCCTCCGATTACATACACCAAATATAGCATATTTATGTGTGTGTAGCAAGGGGGATTTTTTGAACGATACGGGCATCGGTCGCGGAATGAGTGGAAGACAAAGTCTGCACCCTTTCAAGCATCCTATTGAACTTCCTCACCTGCTCATCCGGGTCAGGTATCATAAGAAGCGGCCTTAGGCGGCGTTCCGAAAAATACCGGATTGCCCTCTGGTCATCCAGCCCCGGAAGAGTCCTCTGAATCTCCTCCGGAAGCTTGGGAGTGCCGGTTAACTCGATCGGCCTGGACAAGCAGACTGACAAGTATACTTTGTATGTTATTGTTCATCGTTTAGATGATATTCCGACATAAACTCTGTACCAGTATAATTGATATGCCATATTTCCCTTTTTCTGCGAATTATGGTATACTAAATATACTATGGAAGATATCTTAGGCTTAGGTAAGGGGGACAGGAAACGACTGTCTGCTGTATTACGGGAGACGAAAGGGACCATTACTGTCCGGGAAGCGGCGGAGATATTGAAAGTCCCTCGGTTCGATGCAGCAAAGATGCTTTCCCGCTGGACTAAGAGGGGCTGGCTTTCCCGTGTCCGCCGTGGTCTCTATATTCGGGTACCGCTTGAATCACGAACAGCGGACATTCCGCTGGAAGACCCGTGGGTAATCGCTGACCGGTTATTCTCGCCCTGTTACATCGGAGGCTGGACGGCAGCCGAATATTGGGGCCTTACAGAGCAGATATTCCGTACTGTTGTTGTTATGACCTCAAGACAGGTGAGAGACCGCACCCCTATCATAAAAGGGACAAACTTCTTGATTCGCACTATTTCACAAAAGGCGTTGTTCGGAACCAAACCGGTCTGGAGGGGACAGATAAAAGTATCGGTTTCCGATCCGGAGCGGACGATTCTCGATATGCTGGATGCTCCAAAGCTTGCTGGTGGGATTCGGCCGACGGCAGATATTCTTTCGAACTACCTGAAATCAGAAAAGATGAATCTTGAGCTTTTAATTTCGTATGCTGAACGCTTAGGGAACGGTGCCGTCTTTAAGAGGCTTGGCTTTCTGCTGGAGCGCCTTGCGCCTGAGCAGAAGGGCTTCATTAAGAAGTGCAGGACAATGCTGACAAAGGGCAATGCAAAGCTCGACCCGGCATTGAAGGCCGAGCAACTGGTAACCCGATGGCGGCTATGGGTGCCGGAGAGTTGGGCAAAGGAAGGCTAAGTGATCGACCGGCAGGAAATAAGCGACTTCTCAAGGGAATTCGGCCTTGCCGCCAATGTCATCGAGAAAGACTATGTCCTGGGATGGCTGTTAGCGGGAATCTCCGGTCATCCTGAACTCGGCTCAAGCTGGATATTTAAAGGAGGAACGTGCCTGAAGAAGTGCTACTTCGAGACATACCGTTTTTCAGAAGACCTTGATTTCACGGTCGTGCAATCCGATCATCAAGACGAGGCCTTTCTTGTCGAGGCGTTCAAGCAGATCGCTGATTGGGTCTACGACGCCTCCGGCATAGAAATTCCCCATGAGCTGATCCGTTTTGATGTCTATACAAATCCTCGCGGTAAGATGTCTGTTCAGGGCAGGATTGGATATAGAGGGCCCCTAAGGCCTGGCGGTGATTTGCCGCGCGTTAAGCTGGATTTGATTGGTGACGAGTTGCTGGTTTTGGACCCTTCAAACCGAGAAGTGCATCATCCTTATACCGATAGGCCGAATGGTGGAATATCTGTCCGGTGCTACAGTTTCGAAGAAGTATTTGCGGAAAAAATCAGGGCATTGGCTGAACGCTTAAGACCTCGAGACCTCTATGATGTAATCCATCTCTTCCGTCACGACAGCACAAAACATAGCCGGGAGTTGATTTTGTCCACACTTGAAAAGAAGTGCGCCTTCAAAGGCATACCGCTGCCGACACTGGAGTTTCTTGCAGACAAACCAGAACGGGCCGAGCTTGAAACTGAATGGGAAAACATGCTCTGGCATCAAGTGCCCGTATTGCCGCCCTTCGAGCAATTCTGGCAGGAGCTTCCGCAGATATTCGATTGGCTCTATCGTACCATCGTTAAGCCTGCACCTTCAGCCATGCCGGCTATGGGGCGTGCAGTTGATGTATCATGGCATCCGCCAGCTATGGCTCAAGCATGGCACGCGTCAGTTCCGCTTGAGCTGATTCGTTATGCCGCTGCAAACCGCCTTTGTGTCCAACTGAACTATACAGATGCAAAGGGAATTCAAAAGAACCCGGTCATAGAGCCATATTCTCTGCGCCGCACCAAGGACGGCAACCTTCTTCTCTATGCCGTGAAGTATGAGTCCGGGGAGGATAGGGCATATAGAGTCGATAGGATTCGGGGCGCAAAGGTTACGAAAATATCGTTTATCCCCCGATACGTGGTTGAGCTGACAACACCCGGAATTATTTCCGCACCTCCCCTTACGAGGACACGCAAGACAGGTATTACAGGGAACACTGCTACAAGAAAGCCGAAGAAGAGGACTTCAGGTTTTGGGAGCTACGGACCGAAATATGTCTTCAGATGCATGATATGCGGCAGGAAGTTCACCCGAAAATCGTATGATGCGGCATTAAATCAACACAAGAATAGGCAGGGGTATCCTTGTCCCGGTCGAACCGGCATTTATGTAACCACAAAGTACCAGTAGGTTGGTACTTCGAACTTCTCCATCAACCCGTCAATTACCTCATCCCTCTCCTTGGCAGATTCAAGCCCGGCTATCCTGAGAAGGGTCTTCCCGGAGAACAGTCTGATCAGGGCCTCGTCCTTGCAATGCCTCATGTAGGCCACAAAGTCCTCGGGTAGAAGATCGACTATCTTCATGAGCTGGGATGTTCTGGCCCGTGGAGACCTTGAAGTGCTGGTTTGCGTGCCGGAAATTTCTTTCAGGGCCATCAGTAAGGAATGCCTTGACCTTGAGGACCTCGGCGATGATATTCTTGGGTGCCGGCTTTGGAAGCGGTGGCTCTTCCGGCAGAGGTTCGCCGAAAACTATCCGGATGTGCCTTCCACGGTACTTGTACATTCTTGTAGGCAGCTGAACCGTCTTGCTTTTTGCGCATAGTTTCTCGTCCCACTCGAGAGGCGATCGAGTAAGCATTGAGCAGCCACCTCCCTTCGTGCAAGCCCACTGCTGTTGACCCCTGTTCGACGGTGACAGGCAAAAACGGACGCCTCGAGGAGCAGGAGTCCGGTCGGCGTGGCGAAGGCCGAGTCGTGAAAAGATACGGGTGGGGTGGTGCCGTGAGGCATTGAACCGGCCCTCTCGTCTACTCACGGGATCAGCCTGTACTTCCCCCCACGCCGGATCAGCCTGTACTCCTTGCGGCTCCTCTTAGACGGGCAGCACATCGGGTCGAAGAGGCCGCGCACCAGCATGTCGATCGTGATCGTGCCGGAGGATATCTCCACCGACCTGATCCCCAGGCCGTCACCAAGGTACGTGGTGCTCACATTCACCGGAGTGCCGCCTTCGTCGACGACTGCTGCGAGATAGTAGAACGTCCCGCTGCCTCCGCCGTCCCAGCTCAGTACGACCGCTGCGTCACTGATCCCGTCGCCGTTGAGGTCGCCGAGTGCGGCTGCGACGAGTTCCACCATGAAGTCGTAAGGCGGCAGGGACTTGCCGCTCTCAGGCCGGGTCTCAACGTACCTTCCGTTGCCGAGCCTCACCTCGGTCCCGTTCAGCCTGTAGGCGGAGTTCTCCAGCGCCTCGATCGTCAGCCCGCGGGCCTCGGTTGCCCCACCTCCGCCGGCTGCGGCCGGGACGTTCAGTATCGACCAGAGTATGATGACCACAGCCGTAAGTACTCTCATGACCGGTCCCTGAATCGCCTCCGCCAACCCCCCCGCTGCCTCTCAACCGCGGTCCCACCGGCCGGACCGCCTGATGATTATGATTTAACCACCTCTCGGCCGCATTTGTCAAAACCGGCCCGTCGGCCCGCAAGGGAGGCCCTGGTTGACTTTTGAGTCAATCGGTGCATAAACTGTGCTTTGTTTTGATCTCAAAATCAATTCATTGATTGACAAATAACTCAAATTCAGTTATAATTTAGGTATCAGTTGATTGAGGAGTCAATCATGCAGGATGTGGTTTCGACATTACTCGGGCAGATCATCGCCGAGGGGAGGAAGCGGGGATTCGGCCAGAAGGAGATAGCGATGAGGGCGGGGATATCGCAGGAGACCCTCTCGCGCGCAAAGAAGGCGTCGGACCTGCAGCTCTCCACCCTCATCCGGCTGGCCAATGCCGTGGGGCTGAAAGTGGCGCTGGTCCCTGCTGCCCCTGTCCTGGAAAAAATCCTCTCAGGAGGTCTGTTCCGTGAAGACTGACCGCGAGGCCGTGGTCTGGACGCGCATAGGGGGCCGGCCGGTGAAGATGGGGCGCATCTATGTGACCGATGCGGAGTGCCGGTTCACGTACAGCGGGGAGTTCCTCGATACCGGGCTCCCCGGCGTCGGCATCCTCTATCCGCCCGAGATAGTGCGGCAGACGACCATAGTGCGTCCGAGGACCGAGTTCTTCGACCTCCTGCCCCCGGTTCAGTCCCTGATACCGCCGCGGGGCGAGAAGAACTTTCAGCGTCAGCTCGTCCTGGCGTATCTGGCCAGTAGGGGTGTCGTCCCCAGGAAGGGGTTCGACGCGGACTGGGAGATACTGATGATCGCGGGCCACGGCGGCATCGGCCACATAGACGTCTTCAGGGATGACGAGAAGGCCCTCGAGTGGTACTCCGCCCCTGCAAGGCATACCTTTTTCGAGATATCCGACAGGTTCGGCTTCTCCCTGAAGGAGTTCCTGACCTGGTTCGACGACGATGCCGCGGGTTTCGTCCAGATGATCGGTGCCACGCCCACAGTCGGCGGCGCCATACCCAAGCTCCTGATGAGCATTCCCGCCTCCGGGTGGACGGGGCAGGTGGGGCTTCCGAGCAAGTCCGGTGTCGAGGGAGTGACGGACGTCATACTCAAGTTCGAGCAGACGAGGAGCTATCCGGGCATCATCGAGCTCGAGGCCCTGGCACTCGACGTACACGAGGAGGCGGGCCTCGAGGTGCCGCGCAGGTGGAAGGCGGAGATAAACGGCATCCCGACGTTCGTCATAGAGCGGTTCGACCGCGACCGCGGCTGCAGCCCGGTCTTTACCGAGACCCTCTACTCGGTGTTCGCATCCGGTGACCAGGGCATAACCAGTCCCTACAGCACCACCTACGACGCCGTAGGGCGCGCAATCGACCGCTCCCCGATCGACATAGTCACCGACAGGAGGGCAGCCAAGCAGCACCTCCTGAAACGCCTCCTCCTCGCCCTTGCAACCGGCAACGGCGACCTTCACCTTGAAAACCTCTCGATCGTGAAGCGCGGGGACGTGCTCGCCTTTTCGCCCGTCTACGACCCCACGCCCATGCGGGCCTACAGCATGCACAACCTGCTCGCACCTATGCCCTTCGGCGGCTACGGCGAGGGGGCCTCGCTCCCGGAGGCGCTCGTGCGCTTCACGAGGAACCTCGGCTTCAGGAAGAACCACCTCCTCGGCCTCGTTGAAGAGGTGCTCGACGTCACGCGGGACTACGCCGAGCGTGTCAGGGCGTTGAGGACCCTGCCGGAGAGGAACAAGGAGCGCCTCGTGGCGGTCGTCGAGTCGGTGAGGGCCGAGCTGGCTGCCTGCTCGGGGGCGGGCTGAGGGCCGCTGTCCTTGATATTAACGTGTGCGTTGAGTATATAATGGATGTAGCGCCATGAAGAAGATACTACTATCAGGGCTCCTTGCCGTCATGCTGGCGATCTCGTTCGGCACGCAGGCACTCGCCCTCTGTGTGAGCGCGCCCGAGGCGAACCTGAGGGGCGGGCCGGGGACCAAGTACGAGAAGAGGTGGCTCGTCTTCAAGTACACGGCCCTCAAGAAGATAGCCAAGAGGAAGGGCTGGTACAAGGTCCGTGACGTAGACGGCGACGTCCACTGGATATTCGGCCGCCTCGTGACCGACAGGTACAGGTGCGCGGTGGTCAAGGTGGAGAAGGCCAATGTCAGGACAGGGCCTGGAACGAGGTTCAAGAAGAGCGCGATGAGCCCGGCCATAAAGTACGACTCGTTCAAGGTGATCAGGAGAAAGGGCGAGTGGGTCAAGGTGATGGACGAGTTCGGCGACAAGGGCTGGATACACAGAAAGCTGCTCTGGATACAGTAGGTGGTCAGACGCCCTCCCCGAGCCTCTCTATGAGGAATGCAGGCAGTCCCGCCTCCCTCATCTTCCTCTGGGTCTCTCCGATGTCGTAATCCACGCGGACTATCTCGGCTCCGTCAGGGGTCAGGACCGCATAGGCCGCCCTCGGGTCCCTGTCCCTCGGCTGCCCGACGCTGCCGGCGTTTATGATGTAGCGTGATGAGACCGAAAACCTCACCCTCTCCCTGTGGAGGACGAGCTCTCCAGCTGGGGTCTTCTCCACAATGAACGGGGTGTGGCTGTGGCCGAGCAGGCAGACCTTCTGTTCGAAGTACCTGAAGTTGACCTCGGCGTCTGCCAGCGTGATTATGTAGTGCCAGGCCTCGGGCCTCCTCGGCGTGGAGTGGACGAGGCAGAGGCCCTCAGGCTCGAGGATCTTGATGATGTCGAGACTCCTGAGCAGGGCGATGTTTTCAGGGCTCATCCGCCCGCGGGTCCACAGCACCGCCGCCCTGGCGTTCTCGTTGAAGTACTCGATCGGCGTATCGCCGGTCACGGCGCGGTCGTGGTTCCCCGCGAGCATGACCTCGCACACCTCCTTCAGGAGCTCGACGCACTCGTTCGGGCTCGGGCCGTAGCCGACCGCGTCGCCGAGGAAGAGTATCCTCCCGATGCCCCTCCTCCGAACGTCCTCCAGCACCGCGCCGAGGGCCTCGATGTTCGAGTGGACGTCTGAGATCACCGCGCTGGGCATATTCAGTGCATTCTCTTCTTGAGTCTCTTTGCGATCCTGTCGAGCAGCCCGTTGATGAAAGAGGAGGACTCCCTGGCAGAGAACTTCTTGGCTATCTCTATGGCCTCGTTCATGGTGACGGCCGCGGGTACGTCGTTCTTGTAGAGGAGTTCGTAGGTGGCGAACCTGAGGATGTTCCTGTCGACTGCGGCCATCCGCTCCATCTCCCAGTGCTCGGCCACGGACCTTATCAGCGAGTCTATGCGGGCGAGGTTTCCGAGGGTGCCCCGGACGAGCTCCTCGGTGAATGCTCTCACGTCGTCGGGTGCGGGGTTCTCCTGCCAGAAGGCCTCGAAGTTTATGCTCTCCGGCGGCTTTTTAGTCAGGTCGCACTGGTACAGTATCTGTAGCGCATACTCCCTCGCCTTCCTTCTCTTCATCGGCTATATCTTCTTCATCAGGTCGGCCATCTCTATGGCCGTCATGGCTGCGTCCCAGCCCTTGTTGCCGGCCTTGGTGCCTGCACGCTCGATTGCCTGCTCGATCGTATCCGTGGTCAGGACGCCGAAAGAGACCGGCACGCCCGTATCCATGGCAGCGGCGGCGATGCCCTTGGAGGCCTCTGCAGCCACGTAGTCGAAGTGAGGGGTCGAGCCCCTTATGATGGTGCCGAGCGCTATGATCGCGTCGTGACCTCCCCTGTCCGCGAGCCTCTTCACGACCATGGGGAGTTCGAACGCCCCCGGCACACGCACTATCTCGATGTCCTTGTCCGAGGCCCCGTGTCTCCTGAGCGCGTCCACGGCCCCCTCGGTCAGCTTGTTCGTTATGAAGTCGTTGAAACGGCTCGCCACTATGCAGAACTTCAGCCCCTTGGCGTTCAACTCACCTTCGTAGATCTTCATGGAGTCCTCCCTTTGATTTTAGCGGTTTTACGGTCAGACCTTCTCCAGCAGGTGGCCGAGCTTCTTCTTCTTGGTCTTCAGGTAACCGAGGTTCTTGTCCCCGGGCTTTATCTCGACCGGTATGCGTTCGACCACCTGCAGGCCGTAGCCCTCGAGCCCCACGATCTTGCGCGGGTTGTTCGTCATCAGCCTGATCTTCTTCACTCCAGTGTCGACGAGTATCTGGGCCCCGATGCCGTAGTCCCGCAGGTCGGGCTTGAAGCCGAGCTTTATGTTCGCCTCGACCGTGTCGAGCCCCTCGTCCTGGAGGACGTAGGCGCGCAGCTTGTTCACCAGCCCGATCCCGCGGCCCTCCTGCCTCATGTAGAGTATGACGCCCTTTCCGGCCTTCTCCACTATCCGCATGGCCGTATGGAGCTGGTCGCCGCAGTCGCACCTGCACGAGCCGAAGACGTCGCCGGTGAGGCACTCGGAGTGCACCCTCACGAGCGTGGGCTCGTCGGGGGATATCTCGCCCTTGACGAGGGCGAGATGGACGTTGTCGTCGACGATGTTCTCGTATGCGATCGCCCTGAACTCGCCGCCGTAGGAGGTCGGCAGTTTCACCTCTGCGACCCTCTTGACGAGTGTCTCCTTGCGCATGCGGTACTCGATGAGGTCCTTGACCGTCACGATCTTCAGCCCGTGCTCCTTGGCGAACTGCATCAGCTCGGGCACGCGTGCCATGGTGCCGTCCTCGTTCATTATCTCGCAGATGACCCCTGCCGGGTAGAGCCCGGCGAGCCTGGCCAGGTCCACGGAGCCCTCTGTCTGGCCGGCCCTCTGCAGCACCCCTCCGGCCCTCGCCCTCAGTGGGAATATGTGCCCGGGCTTCACTAGGTCGTCGGGGCCGGTCTTGGGATCGATCGCCGTGAGTATGGTGGTCGCCCTGTCATGGGCCGAGATGCCGGTGGTCACCCCCCGCTTGGCCTCGATCGAGACGGTGAAGGCCGTCCCGTAGGGTGAGGAGTTGGCGTTGGTCATCATCGGCAGTTGGAGCTCCTCTATACGCTCGGGGGTGAGACTGAGGCAGATCAGTCCCCTGCCGTACTTGGCCATGAAGTTGATCGCCTCGGGTGTGACCTTCTCTGCGGCTATGCAGAGGTCTCCTTCGTTCTCCCTGTCCTCGTCGTCGACGAGGATCACGATCCTCCCCTGCCTTATCTCCTCGATGGCCTCTTCTATGGTGTTGAACCTGTACTTGCTTCTCATCCTGCCTCCTTCGTTCTTCTGTGGGATTTGCCGTTGTTGCAGCCTCCGGGCCTCAGAGGAACCCGGATTCGCCGAGGACGTTCAGGATGCTCTCGTCCTTCGTCTCAGCGGCCCGGGGTGCGAGGAACCTGGCGACGTACTTGCCGAGTATGTCGGCCTCGAGATTGACGGTGTCGCCGGCGCCCTTCATCCCTATGGTGGTGACCCTCTCGGTGTGCGGTATGATCACCACCTTGAACGCCCCGGCCGAGACGTCCACCACCGTAAGGCTGATGCCGTCTATCGCGATGGAGCCCTTCTTCACCACGTACCTCAGCACCTCGCCTGGAGCCTCTATCTCTATCTCGATGGTCTCGCCTCTGCGGTTCTTGCCCCTTATTCTGCCCACGCCGTCTATGTGTCCGGTCACGAAGTGACCGCCGAGCCTGTCCGACGGCCTCAGGGCGGGCTCGAGGTTCACCCGCTCCCCCCTCCTGAGGGAGCCGATGTTCGAGGCCCTCAGGGTCTCGGCCGAGAGGTCGAAGTGCATCACCCCGTGCTCGATCGAGGTGACCGTGAGGCATACGCCGTTCACCGCGATGCTGTCGCCGATCCCGGCGTCCCTCACCACCTCTTCGGAACGTATGCCGAGGCGCGTTACCGTGCCCCTCGCTTCGACCGACGAGACCGTGCCCATCTCAAGAACGATGCCGGTGAACATCTCCTACTCCTCGACGTCGATCTCGAAGTCGAGCGGCACCCTGTAGTAGCCGGCGAGGTCCACCACTTCGGACCACGCCGTCGCGATCCTCACGCGCCTGTCCGAGACGGAGACGAAGATGTCGGATGGCTTGATCGGAATGTCGAGGGAACGCGCCTCCTCGTAGACGAGGGTCCTGTAGCGTTCGGGGTTGTTGTAGCTGAGCCTTGCTATGGCCTTTGTCTCCGCCTTCAGACTGAAGTAGCGGTAATAGGGCAGGGTGAACTCGTATCCTGTGTAAACGGAAACGAAGAGGATCAGGATACACAGAAGCGCTTTAAGGTTTCTCATTTGACCAACCTCCCTATTCTGTTCAGCCTGGGAAGATGCCGGCTGCCGTCCCAGGACCAGTATATTATGAAGGCCTTACCCTTGACGGCGTTGAGATCGACGAAGCCCCAGTACCTGCTGTCGTAGCTCTGGTCGCGGTTGTCCCCCATGACGAAGAGCTTTCCCTTCGGCACGTAGAGGGGGCCGAAATTGTCCCTGACGTCCTTGCCGATGGACCGTATGTCGTTGTCCGTGTGCTGGACGTAGGGTTCGTCGAGGAGCTTGCCGTTTACATATATCTTCTTGTTCCTTCCCTCGACGACGTCTCCGCCTATGCCGATCACCCTCTTGATGAAGTCGCGGTCGGGGTCCTGCGGATACTTGAAGACTATGACGTCTCCCCTGCGGGGCTCCCTGAAGACGAGCACCCTCGTGTCGCTGAACGGTATCTTCGTGCCGTAGATGAACTTGGTCACGAGTATGTGGTCGCCGACCTGGAGCGTGGGTATCATCGAGCCGGATGGTATCTTGAAGGCCTGTATCACGAAGGCCCTGATTATGAGCGCAAGCAGCAGGGCGGTTATTATCGCCTCTGCATACTCCCTGAATACACCCTTCTTTTTCTTCATCAGTCTTTCACCTTCAGTACGGCGAGGAACGCCTCCTGGGGCACCTCTATCCTTCCGACCTGTTTCATCCTCTTCTTGCCCTCCTTCTGTTTCTCCAGCAGTTTCCTCTTCCTGGTGACGTCGCCGCCGTAGCACTTGGCGAGCACGTCCTTCCTGAGGGCCTTCACGCTCTCTCGCGCGATTATCTTGCTCCCTATGGCGGCCTGTATGACCACCTCGAAGAGCTGCCTCGGTATGACCCTCCTCAGCCTCGCAACCACCTCGCGTGCCTTGTAATAGGCGTTTTCCCTGTGTATTATCATGCTCAGCGCATCCACGGGCTCGCCGTTGAGCAGAATGTCGAGCTTTATGAGGTCGGACTCCCTGTAGCCGACGAACTCGTAGTCGAGGGATGCGTATCCCCTGGAGAGGGACTTCAGCCTGTCGTAGAAGTCCCAGAGTATCTCGCTCAGCGGCAGCTCGTAGACGACCATGAGCCTGTTTGCGCTTATGTAGGAGAAGTCCTTCTGCGTGCCGCGCTTCTCCTGGCAGAGGGTGAGGATGTTGCCGACGAACTCCTGCGGCACGAAAATGGTCGCCCTGACGAACGGCTCCTCTATCCTGAGCGGCCTTTCGGGCATGCCCGATGGGTTGTCCACGAGGTGCATCACACCCCTCTGGTCCGTCACCTTGTAGACCACGGTAGGCGCCGTGCTTATTATGGATACGCCGAACTCCCGCTCGATCCTCTCCTTGATTATCTCCATGTGGAGCAGGCCGAGGAAACCGCACCTGAAGCCGAAACCGAGGGCGACGGAGCTCTCCGGTTCGAAGTTGAACGAGGCGTCGTTGAGCCTGAGCTTCTCGAGCGCCTCCTTCAGGGGCTCGTACTTGGACGACTCCACTGGGTAGAAGCCGCAGAAGACCATGGGCTTCACCTCCTTGTACCCCGGGCACGGCTCTGCCGCCGGCCTTGCGGCATCGGTTATGGTGTCGCCTATCTTGGTGTCCTGTACGTTCTTTATGCCGGCCACTATGTATCCGACCTCGCCGGCCGAGAGCTCCCCGGTCTTCTTCGCCGCAGGCGTGAAGACCCCCACCTCGGTTACCTCGAACTCCCTGGCCGACGACATGAGCCTGATCCTCGTACCGGGCTGCACCGACCCGTCGAAGACCCTCACCAGCACGATGACGCCCCTGTAGCTGTCGAACCAGGAGTCGAACATCAGGGCCTTGAGCGGCGCGGCGGCGTCGCCTGTGGGCGGGGGTATCTTCTTGACGATCGACTCGAGTATCTCCTCTGTGCCGGCGCCCGACTTTGCCGAGGCGAGTATAACGTCCGAGCAGTCGAGCCCGACCACCTCCTCTATCTGCTCCTTCACGCGTTCGGGGTCTGCCTGCGGCAGGTCGATCTTGTTTATGACCGGGATCAGCTCGAGGTCGTTCTCGATGGCGAGGTACGCGTTGGCCAGTGTCTGGGCCTCCACGCCCTGCGTGGCGTCCACCACGAGGAGCGCGCCCTCGCACGAGGCGAGGCTGCGGGATACCTCGTAGGAGAAGTCGACGTGACCGGGCGTGTCTATCAGGTTGAGGATGTACGTCTCGCCGTCTTTCGCCCTGTACGTCAGCCGCACGGCATGCGCCTTTATGGTTATGCCGCGTTCCTTCTCGAGGTCCATCGAGTCGAGGACCTGCTCGGACATCTCCCTCTCGGTGAGCGCGCCGGTGAACTCGAGGATCCTGTCGGCGAGTGTGGACTTGCCGTGGTCGATGTGGGCTATTATCGAGAAGTTCCTTATACGTGCAGTCATCGGGTTCCGGCCTTGTCGAACGCCAGGCGTGCCGCACCTATGGCCCCGGCATCGTCCTTGAGCTGCGACGGAAGTATTCTCGCGGCTCCGAAGAGTTCGGGGAAGGCCCTCTTCGAAGCCTCCTTGATCGCGGTCTCTATGTATATGTTCCAGGCCCCCGTGAGTCCTCCGGCGAGGATCACGGCCTCGGGGCTGAATATGTTGATCGCGTTCGCAATCCCGACGCCGAGGTGCCTGCCGGCGGTCTTGAGCGTCTCCCTTGCGAGGTTGTCTCCATCCAGGGCGTAGTTGTAGATGTCTTCCGGGGATATCTTGTAGACGTTTCCCTCGCAGCACTCCTTCAGCAGGCTCTCCGCGCCGCCCTCGATCGACTCCACGACCCGCGCGGTCATCGCCCGGGCGGATGCGTAGGACTCGAGGCAGCCGTTGTTTCCGCAGAGGCACCTCACCCCGCCTGCCACTATGCTCATGTGCCCAAGCTCGGCCGCGACGTCGAGGAGCCTTCCGCCGTGGACCACCCCTCCGCCTATGCCCGTGCCGAGCGTGAAGAGGACGAACGAGTCGAACTCCCTGCCGGCCCCCCTCCACTTCTCGCCGAGGGCCGCAGCATTGGCGTCGTTCTCTATGCAGACAGGCACGGGAAACCTCTTCCTTATGGCGTCGGCGAACCCGACTCCCTCGACCGAGGGGAGGTTCGGGGAGCGCTTCACGACACCCTTATCCCTGTCTATCACCCCTGCGACACCGATCCCTATGCCGGCGACCTCGCCGGAGTAGAGCCTCCCGACGGCGGAGACGAACGAGTCGAAGACGTCGGCGTCGGTGGACGAGGCCTTGTACCTCTCCACTATCGAGCCGTCGCCGTCCACGAGCGCGACCCTGAGGTTGGTCCCGCCTATGTCTGCGCCTATTGCATATCTCTTCTCGGTCATCGAAAGTGTTGCCGGCCCCTCCCCTTCACCGGCTCCTCCGTGCGGTGGACTCCGGGCGCGGCCCTGTATCGCCCTGTGGCGGGTCGTCCCGGCGTCTCCCTGGCGGACGCGGAGGTGAGCGGCCGGCGTAACATATAACTTACAATTTTAACACAGTCCGGCAGCGGGCTGCAAAGACGGGCTCAAGACCCCTTGGCCTGCCTGGCCTTTGTGACGACGTTCAGGATGTCCTCCGGAGTGAACGGCTTCTCCACGTATTCGAAGGCCCCGAGCTTGATCGCCTGGACCGCTGTGCTTATCGTCCCGTAGCCGGTTATGATTATCACCTGTATGTCGGGCCAGCGCTCCTTTATGGTCTTCAGCACCTCGAGGCCGTCCATGTCCGGCATCTTGAGGTCTGTCAGCACGATGTCGAAGCGCTCCTTCTCGAGCAGGCCGATCGCCTCGTCTCCGCGCGAGGTCACCACCACGTCGTAGCCCTCGGGCGTCAGCACGCGCTGGCAGCTTATCCTCACGATGGCCTCGTCGTCGATTACGAGAACCCTCCCCAGGCTCATCATCCTCCTCCTTTCCCGAGGCGTCTCATCCCCGCCGATATCTCCTTCCTCAGCACGGATAGGGCACCCGGATAGCTGATGGGCACATCGCCGAGCTGCCGCTTGACGTCGGCGGTGTCCAGGACGTACTCCCCGCCGCCGGCCCGGTACCTGAAGAGGAGATCGACCTCGGGGTTGCCGCCGATCAGGGCCGTCAATGTAGATGTTAGGTCACCGAGGGGTCTTCTGTCAATGTGGCTCAGGCGGAACTCCGCCTCTACGGTGGTGCCTCCGCCCGGTGCCGAGCGTACGCGGATGCAGCCTCCGGCCTCGCGCGCAGACTGTGCGAGCAGCGGGATGCCGAGGCCGGTCTTCTTCCGCTTCGTCGAGAAGAACGGGTCGGTCAGCCTCCTCACTGTATCGGCGTCCATGCCCTTGCCGTCGTCCTCTATGGTGACCCTCAGGGTGTCGCCCTCTGCGTCCTCCTCGACGGTTACGGCTATGCGGGTCGCTCCGGCGTCGATCGAGTTGCCGGCGATGTCGAGTATGTGCATGGAGATGTCCTGCATCTCAGAACCTCACCCCCCTGCCGCCCTCGCCCGCGAGGGCGAGGACGATCTCGTCGAACGAGGCCTCCCTCATCGTGAACTCCGTGGCCGCCCTGCCGATGTCGGCGACGTGGTGGGCGTCGGACGACGTGATCCACGTGTATCCGCTGTAAGGGCCGAACATCTTCGAGGCCCTCTCCCTGCCGGTCCTGAAGGATATCTCGAGGGCGTCGAAGTCGAGTGATTCGGGGATGAAGCCCAGCTGCGCCACTATGCCGAAGGCGTCCCTGTCTATGTGGCAGGCGACCGAGATGCCGCCGAGTCCGTGGATTATGCCGATGGCCTCCTCCACGCCCATGCCGGTGGCGTCCATGAGCACCCGGTCGTTGAACCTCACGACCTCGTCCCTCTCGTTTACCACGACCTGCTCGTGGAGTATCCGCTCGTCGTCGGTCGAGGGGAGGTCCTCGTAGACGATCTCCTGGAGCCTCATGAGCGGGTCCATGTCCGGAAACAGTGCGAGGATGTGCACCTCCTCGGCGGTCGTCAGCTCCATGCCGGGTATGACCGTCAGGCCGGCAGCGGCCTCGACGGCCGGCTGTATGTTCTCGGCCGTGTTGTGGTCGGTGACGGCGATGATGTCGAGTCCCTCCTCGAGTGCAGCCGATACCACCCTTGCCGGCGTCATGTCGAGTTCAGCGCATGGGGAGAGGCAGGTGTGAATATGGAGGTCAGTCCTGTATACCCTTAGCATTCAGTATCTGGTAGAGCTTGCCCGCCGTCTCGAAGGCGGACTTGCCGGTGAGCAGTATGGGGATGTTCTCCTCCGCCGCCTTCTCCATGGTGTCGGCGTCTGGCATCCGGCCGTTGACCGTCACGATCGCCGAGAGGTTCTTGAATACAGCCACGGCCACGATGTTCACATGGGTCTGGAGGGTTATCCAGATGTTTCCCTCCCCGGCGTTTGCCATCACGTCGCTCAGGAGGTCGCCCACGTAGCCGCCGCTCACCTCCCGCTCGAGTCCCGCCGAAGGGACGAGGGGCTTGAGCGACAGTATCTCCACTATCTCCTTGAGTTTCACCGGCTCTCCTCTCCGCAGTCGCCGAGCCTTATCGTCATCTCGACCGTGGTGCCCTCTCCGACGACTGACTCTATCCTGAAGACGTCGGAGTTCTTCTTCATGTTCGGCAGCCCCATCCCTGCACCCCAGCCCATCTCCCTCACCCAGTCCGGTGCCGTTGAGTAGCCCTCCTGCATGGCGAGCTCTATGTCCTCGATTCCAGGCCCCATGTCCTCTGCAACGACCCGTATCTCCTCTGGGGTGATCGTGTACCTCAGTATGCCGGCAGTGGCGTAGATCATTATGTTCATCTCGGCCTCGAACGTGGCTATGGCGACCCTCCTGACGATCTCCTCGTCCATGCCCATGCGGAGCAGTATGGTCTTGAGCTCGGTCGATGCCTCGCCGGCGCGGCTGAAGTCTCCCCCTACGATGTGGAAACTCCCCTCGTATGTCCTGTCTATCTTCGCCTTCATGGCGGGAGCGTACCTCCGGGGGGTTCGCGCCGGCCCTCATTCAGGGCAGCACCTGAGCCCCTCCTCGTATAGTTTACCACAGGCCGTGTACATGGAGTAGGGCGTTATGAGCAGTGTGATGTTCTTCATGCGCGCCAGCTCGATCGTCTGGGTGTCCGGCTCCTTGCCCCTCGTGAAGACGACGACCCTTATGTCGGCGATGTCCGACGTCCTTATGGCCTGCTGCTTTGCAAGGCCGGTGATGAGCACGGAGTTGCCCCTCGAGTAGTAGAGGACGTCGCTCATCAGATCGGTCGCGCACGCCCACTCGATCTCCTCGCCCGGCTCCAGCGAGTTGGTGACGGTCACTGCATCGAGAATCCTGATGATCTCGTCCAGTCTCATCTCGGCCTCGATATCCCGTGTTTCTTCATCAGGGCGTGGAAGTTCGGCCTCTGCATGCCGACGTCGCTCGCCGCCCTCGATATGTTCCACCCGTTCCGCTTCAGCGCCTCGGTGACGAAGGCCCGCTCGACGTCCTCGGTGGACCTCTCGCGGAGTGCCTTCTTTATCTCCTTCAGTTCCTCGATGCTGCGCGGCGGCTCTGAGGTGAACGGCGCCGAGGGCGCGAGGAAGCCGAGTGTCTCGGGGGTGATGGTGGTGCCGTCTGCAAGGAGGATCGCGCGCTGTATCGCGTTCTCGAGCTCGCGCACGTTGCCCGGCCAGCCGTGGGACGTGAGGACCCTCATCGCCTCGGCGGATATGTTCGTCACCTCCCTGCCGAGTTCTTCGGCGTACTTCCTCAGGAAGTGGTATGCGAGCAGGGGGATGTCCTCCCTCCTCTCCCTCAGGGGCGGGACGTGTATGGGGAAGACGGCGAGCCTGTAGTAGAGGTCCTCCCTGAACGTGCCGGCCTTGACCATGGCCGCGAGGTCCCTGTTGGTGGCGGTTATGAAGCGGGTGTCGACCCTTACGGGCCTCTTGTCCCCTACGGGCCTGTACTCCTTCTCCTGGAGCACCCTCAGCAGTTTCGACTGGAGCGCCGGCGGCAGGTTTCCTATCTCGTCGAGGAACAGCGTGCCGCCGTCGGCCTCTTCGATGAGGCCCTTCTTGTCTGCGAGCGCGCCCGTGAAGGCTCCCTTCTTGTATCCGAAGAGTTCGGACTCTATCAGCTCTCCGGCCAGTGTGCCGCAGTCTATGACTACGAAGGGCTTGTCCCTGCGCGGGCTGTTGTAGTGAACGGCCCGTGCAACGAGCTCCTTGCCGGTGCCGCTCTCTCCGGTGATGAGCACGGTGCTTGCAGAGGGAGCCACCGCGCCTATCAGCCTGAAGACCCTCTCGATGGCCCTCGACGTGCCGACGATGTTCCTGATGTACCTGGCTGAGAGCTCCTTCTTCAGGCGGAGGTTCTCCGCCCTCAGCCTCCTCCTCTCGATGGCCCTTGCAGCGAGCGAGACGAGTTCTTCGGGCCTGAAGGGCTTCTCGATGTAGTCGTAGGCCCCGAGCTTCATCGCCTCCACCGCGGTCGACACGGTCCCGTAACCGGTCACGAGTATCACCTCGGTCTCGGGGTGGGCCTCCTTTATCTCCTTGAGCAGCTCTATGCCGCTTGCGTCGGGCAGCTTGAGGTCGGAGAGCACGAGGTCGAACCCGGCCTCCTCCATGGACCTGAGCGCGCCTGCGGCGTCCTCGGCCTCGGCGACCTCGTAGCCGTGGGGCTCGAGGAGCCTGCGGCAGCTCGCCCTCACGACCTCCTCGTCGTCGACTATCAGGACCCTTGCCTCTTCTCTCGACTGCATGCCTCGAATCGGTGGAGCCCCGGCCCTCCCTCTCCGTGCACGTAGCCCTGCTTCCGGCCGGCTGGACCTGCTGCCGGTGGTCTTCATGCCTGCTGCAGGCCCCTCGGGGCCGCGTCGCCGCCGTCCGTACCCTTCGCCGCCCTCGGCAGCCTGATGAAGAAGCTCGTGCCCTTGCCGAGGGCGCTCTCCACCCTGATTTGGCCCCCGTGCTTCCTCACTATGCCGTGGCTTACGGCGAGCCCGAGGCCCGTGCCCTTGCCGACCGGTTTCGTGGTGAAGAACGGTTCGAAGAGCTTGCCCATGTGCTCCTCGGGTATCCCGGGCCCCGAGTCCGTGAACTCTATCTCTATGAACTCGCTGCCGTCTTCGGTCACGGGCCTCGTCGCTATCCTGATGCGCCCCTTGTCGTTCATCGCATCTGCGGCGTTGATCAGGAGGTTCATGAAGACCTGCTGGAGCTGAGAGGCGTCGCCCGTTATGAGCGGCAGGTCGGGGGAGAGGTCGGTCTCTATCTTGATGTTGTGAAACTTGGCCTGGTTCCTGATTATATCGAGTGTGTGCCTGATGGTGTCGTTTACGTCGACGTCGGCGCGCTCGGCGGGTATGGCCCTCGAGAAACCGAGGAGCCCCTTTATTATCTTCGAGCAGCGTTCTGCCTGCTCTATTATCACCTCGAGGTCCTCCCTGTCCATCTTGTTCTCCGGCGGTATCCTCTGCAGCATGAGGTGCGCGAAGGTCACTATGCCGGTGAGCGGGCTGTTGATCTCGTGGGCGACTCCGGCGGCCATGCGGCCGAGCGAGGCGAGCTTCTCGGTGTGTATGAGCTGCTCCTGGCCCCGCCTTATCTCCTCCGTCTTCTTCGCGACCTCGGCCTCGAGCTCCTTGGCCCAGTTCTCGAGCCTCTGTCTTGCGCTCCTGAGCTCGCGCGTCATGGAGTTGAAGGTCTCGGCGAGCATGCCCATCTCGTCCCTGGTCTTTATCTCCACCCTGTGGTCGAGGTCGCCCTTCGATACGCGCTCCATGCCCTCTGCGAGCAGCTGCAGGGGCCTTATCAGTATCTTCCAGAGGATGATGCACAGGACTATGCAGAAGAAGAAGGTGAAGATTATGCCGAACGTGAGGGTCTCGATCTTCTGCCTCCTGAGGGTGCCGTCTATGTTGGCGAGGGAGTAGTCGGTCTCGAGGATGCCGAGTATCTTCCGGTCCGGGGGGTGGTAGTGGCACGATGCCGTGTAACAGGACTCCTGGTTGACCACGGGGCGGAGGAACTTCAGTACGCGGCCGCCGTCGCCCTTCTTGATCGTCCACATGCTGCCGCCCTTCATCTTCAGCGTCTCGCCAGGTCTCTCGGGGTCGGTGTGGCAGAGCCTGCACGAGGTGTCGACGTCGATCTTCCGCCCCACCATCGCCCTGTCGCTCGAGAAGCGTACCTCGCCGAGGAGGTTGTAGACATCAATGCTGATGACGTCCTCGGACGACCCTATCACCTCGATGGTCTCCTGGATGGTCCCCACCTGGCGGGCGTGCATGTTCGTGAAGATGCTCTTCTCTATCATCGCCGTGTACGCGGCGGTGTAGCGTATGGAGTTGTTGAGGAACTCCTGCTCGCCCCGTATTATTATCATGTACCAGAATATCGAGCTGCCGGTCAGTACGAGTATGCCGATTGCGACTATCAGCTTGAGGCTCAGTGAGTGGCGGGACTTCTTGGCGATCAGGTCCTTGAGGAAATCGATCTTTTCCTTGAAATCTATAACCATTTCAACCCCTTGCACGGGCAGGGGAGGCCGCACGGAACAGCCCCCGCAGGGCCCTCAGACCGTGCCCTGTTCTAACACTCTACTATAAACCGGTGCTGAAAATCCAGTTGCGGCGTTCCAGTGTCGGGTGAAGTCGTAGGTTTGGCTTACTGTCAAGGCAGAACTTTAATTTTTTTGTTGACAAAGACGCCGTTGTTGTTGTATATATGTAGCCATGCCAGGAAGCTATTTGCCATCGAGCTACCTACCGGTGCTGATCTTTCTCGTCATCTCCCTTGTCTTCGGACTCGGCGCCCTCGTCATGGGCGGCATGTTCAGGCTGAGGAGGCCCTATGCCGAGAAGCTGAGGCCCTACGAGTCGGGCGTCACCCCTGTGGGCGAGCCGAGACAGAGGTTCTCGGTGAGGTTCTACGTGATAGCGATGCTCTTCGTCGTCTTCGACGTGGAGGTCATATTCCTGTATCCATGGGCGGTCGTCTTCGACCGGATCGGCCTTTTCGCTTTCATAGAGATGGTGATATTCATCTTCATCCTGCTCGTCGGTTACGTGTATGCATGGCGGAAAGAGGCGTTCGTATGGGAATGAGGCGGGGTTTCGCCCGTCCGTCACGGGCTGCCGCCTCTTGATGGTCGATGTGAAGGGTTGATTCTATCCGGAAGACCGTTGTCCGTCAATCCGGGACAGGAGACTGTTTCATGACAATCGATACTGCAACCGCGATGGTCGAGGTCGAGGAGGGGGTGAAGGTCGTTCCCGGGGCCAACACCATCATAGCCACCATGGACAAGGTGATCAACTGGGCGCGTTACTCGTCCCTCTGGCCCGTCACCTTCGGGCTCGCCTGCTGTGCAATCGAGATGATGACCACCGGTTCGAGCCACTACGACATGGACCGTCTCGGCATGATCTTCAGGGGATCGCCGAGGCAGGCCGACCTCATCATTGTCGCCGGCACGGTGAGCAAGAAGATGGCCCCCGTGGTCCGCAGGATCTACGACGAGATGCCGGAGCCGAGGTACGTGATATCCATGGGGAGCTGCGCATGCACGGGGGGGATATTCCGCTCCTACAGCACCGTGCAGGGGTGTGACAGCTTCCTCCCGGTGGACGTGTACATACCCGGGTGTCCGCCGAGGCCCGAGGCCCTGATGTACGGGTTCGTTAAACTCCAGGAAAAGATAAGAAAGGAGCACTTCCGGTGGAGCCGCTGGAGATAGCCGAGAGGATCAGGGAACGCTTCCCTGAAGAGGTGGTCGCCGTCTCAGAATTCAGGGGCCAGGTCTCCGTGACCATAAGGAAGGGGCGGGTCGTCGAGATCTGCCGCTGGCTGCACGACGAGCCCGAACTCAGGTTCGACTTCCTCAAGGACCTCTGTGGCGTGGACTATCTCGGAAGGAAGCCCGTGAGGTTCGAGGTCGTCTATACACTCTACTCGATGAGGCACCGGCACATGATAAGGCTGAAGGCCGAGGTCGGGGAGGACGACCCCTCCATCGACAGCGTAGTGCCCGTCTGGATCGGTGCCGGCTGGCACGAGAGGGAGTGTTACGACATGTACGGCATAGTCTTCAACGGTCATCCCGACCTCAGGAGGATACTGATGCCCGAGGACTGGGAGGGCCATCCCCTCAGAAAGGACTACCCCGAGAAGGGACCCGAGCGGGAGTGGCAGGGCTTCCGTGAGGTCCTCGACAAGGCTGAGAAGCTCAAGGAGTTTTCATGGAAGGAGTAGACAGGCCGCTCGAGACGAGGGAGCTGAACGTAAGCATGGGGCCGCAGCACCCCTCCACCCATGGCGTCCTCAGGCTCGTCCTCGAGCTCGACGGTGAGACAGTGGTCAAGTGCACCCCGTATGTGGGCTACCTGCACCGCGGGGTCGAGAAGCTCGCCGAGGGGATGACATACCTGCAGGCCTTGCCCCTGACCGACAGGCTCGACTACATATCGTCCATGTCCAACAACGTCGGGTACTGCCTCGCGGTGGAGAGGCTCTTCGGGATCGAGGCACCCGACAGGGCGAAGTTCATCAGGACGATGGTCTGCGAGATGACGCGCATCAGCAGTCACATCATATGGATCGCCACCCATGCGCTCGACCTCGGCGCGATGACCGTCTTCCTCTACTCCTTCAGGGAGAGGGAGTGGCTGCTCGATCTCTTCGAGAAACTCTGCGGTGCAAGGCTCACGGTGAGCTATCCGAGGATAGGGGGCGTGAGGAACGACGTCTCACAGGAGTTCCTCGACAGCCTCTACGAGTTCACGGAGCAGTTTCCCGAGAAGATCGAGGAGTACGAGACCCTCATAGACCAGAACCGCATCTGGCTCGGCAGGACTAAGGGGATAGGCGTGATCTCTGCCGAGGAGGCGATAAACTGGGGCCTCAGCGGGCCGGTCCTGAGGGGCTCGGGCGTCGACTATGACGTGAGGAAGCGCTTCCCGTACGACGCCTACGACAGGGTGGAGTTCGACGTGCCCATAGGCAAGAACGGGGACGTGTACGACAGGTACCGCTGCAGGATGGAGGAGCTCAGGCAGTCGAACAGGATCATCAGGCAGTGCATAGAGAGGATGCCGCGCGGCCCGGTCATGGCGCCCGACGCGGCCAAGTTCACACTGCCGCCCAAGGAGAGGGTCCTTGCGGACATGGAGTCGCTCATCCACCACTTCGTGCTGATAACCAAGGGGCCCATGGCCGCACCCGAGGGCGAGATGTACGTCGCCACAGAGGTCCCGAAGGGCGAACTCGGCTTCTACATCGTGAGCGACGGCACCGGAAAGCCGTACAGGATGAGGGTGAGGGCGCCCTCCTTCGTGCATGCCTCGCTGCTGCCGAGGCTCTGCGAGGGCAGCCTCGTTGCCGACGTCGTGGCCAACATCGGCACCATCGACATCGTGCTCGGCGAGTGTGACCGGTGAGGGCTCGCCGGGAGGTTGAAGTCAGGGACTGAACTCATGGATATCATGGACGAGATAAGGGATTTGTCCCGGAAGTACCCCGACCGCAGGGGTGCGCTCCTGCCTGCGCTCTACGTCGTCCAGAAGGAGGCGGGCTGGCTTAGCCAGGAGGCCCTCGATACGGTCTCCAGGGCACTCAACCTGCCGCAGGCCACGGTAAAGGGCGTGGCGACCTTCTATGCGATGTACAGGCACCGGCCGATGGGACGCCACCTCATACAGCTGTGCACGAATGTGGCCTGCATGATAATGGGGGCCGAGAGGCTGGTGGATCTCATCAGCGGTAGGTACGGGCTCGAGCCGGGCGGCACGACCGACGACGGTAGGTTCTCACTGGTGATAATGGAGTGTATCGGGGCCTGTGACAGGGCGCCTGCAATGCTGGTGGATACCGACTTCCATGCCGACCTCACCGCTGACAACATCTTCGAGATACTCGAGAAGTACGAGTGAGGCACCGGTCGGCCGGCGGATCGGTGGAAGTCGCGGGTGATCTCACTGCCGGACTGACGATTTAGGGTCTCCGTCATGGAAAGATTTCTACTGAAGAATATCGATAGTCCCGACTCTGCAGGCATTGGAGAGTACCTGCGGACGGGCGGCTATGCCTCCCTGAAGAAGGCCTTCGGGATGGAGCCTGCGGATATAATCGCCGAGGTGAAGGCCGCAGGGCTGAGGGGCCGCGGCGGTGCGGGGTTCCCGACCGGCATGAAGTGGGACTTCGCATCGAGGGACCCCAAGTTTCCGAAATACCTCATCTGCAACGCCGACGAAGGCGAGCCCGGCACGTTCAAGGACAGGCCGATCCTCGAGAAGAACCCCCACCTCCTCATAGAGGGCATGGTCATATCCGCCTATGCGCTCAAGTCCGAGAGGGGGTACATATACCTAAGGGGCGAGTACCCGCATGCGCGGGCGGTTCTGGACAAGGCGATAGCCGAGGCCTATGAGGCGGGCTTTCTCGGCGGCGACGTCGCGGGCAGCGGGTTCAGGTTCGACCTGAGCGTGCACCAGGGTGCGGGTGCCTACATATGCGGCGAGGAGACCGCGCTGATCGACTCGATAGAGGGCAGGAGGGGACAGCCGAGGATAAAGCCGCCCTTTCCGGTCAACGTCGGTGCCTGGGGTAAGCCCACGGTGGTCAACAACGTGGAGACCCTGGCGAACATACCCCTGATCGTATCCATGGGTGCCGGCAGGTACTCTGAGATAGGGAACCCGGAGTGCCCGGGGCCGAAGCTCTTCTCGGTGAGCTGCTGCGTGGAGCGGCCGGGCGTGTATGAACTGCCGATGGGTATCCCCCTCAGGGAGATCATATACGAGCACGCAGGCGGCGTACGGGGCGGCCGGGAGCTGAAGGCCGTGATCCCCGGGGGCATCTCCACGCCGGTGCTGACGCCGGATGTGCTCGACTGCCCCATGGACTTCGTCAACCTGCCGAAGCGGGGCAGCATGCTCGGCTCGGGCGCCGTGATGGTCTTCGACGACACGGTGTGCCTCGTCAGGGTGTGCTGGCGCGCGATGAGGTTCTTCGAGCACGAATCCTGCGGCAAGTGCACGCCCTGCCGCGAGGGTACCGGGTGGATGAGGAACATCCTCGAGAGGATGGAGGGCGGGTTCGGCCGCGATGGTGACATCGAGCTGCTCCAGGACATCGCCCGAAGCATCATGGGCAAGACCTTCTGTCCGCTGGGCGACGGCGCTGCAGGCGTGGTGCTCGGTTTCTTGAGGAATTTCTCCGATGAGTTCATGTATCATATCACGAACAAAAAGTGCTTGGCTGAAAGCGGCTGACGAGCCGGGCGTGAGAACCGGCTGCAGGGGATATACAGGATGATAAAGGTAACCATAGACGGAAGAGACGTCGAGCTCGAACACCCGGTGACGGTCCTCGAGGCTGCGAGGAAGGCCGGGATCGAGATTCCCACGCTCTGCTACTTCGAGGGGCTCTCGCCGTTCGGCGGCTGCAGGCTCTGCCTCGTGGAGGTGGAGAAGCTACCGAAGCTGCAGACCTCCTGCACTCTAATGACCGCCGACGGGATGGTGGTCAGGACCGAGACGGAGCAGATAAGGGCCGCGAGGCGTTCGATGCTCGAGTTCCTCCTGATCAACCATCCGCTCGACTGTCCCTACTGCGACAAGGCCGGCGAGTGTGAGCTCCAGGACCTCGTTGCACGCTACGGGCCCGAGGCGGGACGCTTCGCCGAGGGCAAGCGGAGGCATCCGGAGAGCTTCGACGATCCGATCATAGTGAGGAACATGGAGAGGTGCGTGCTCTGTACGAGGTGCATCAGGATGTGCAGCGAGCTCCAGGCCTCCTATTCCATCTCCGTGACCGGCAGGGGCAGCCATTCGTTCGTCGAGCCGTTCTCGGGCGGCAGGTACGACTGCGAGTACTGCGGCAACTGCCTCACGGTCTGTCCCGTGGGCGCGATAATGTCGAGGCTCCACAGGCACAGCTACAGGCCGTGGTTCGTCGAGAAGGAGACCGAGACCGTCTGCGGCTTCTGCGGAGTGGGCTGCTCCATGGTGCTGCAGATGAGGGAGAACTCCATAATAAGGGCCATACCGCGGAGGGGAGTGGGATTCAACGAGGGGCTCCTCTGCGCGAGGGGCCGGTTCGGTTACGAGTACGTCGAGGGCGGAGAGGAGCTTACGACCCCGCTGATGAGGGTGGACGGAGAGCTTCGGCAGGTGAGCTGGGAGGAGGCCCTCTCGTTCACAGCGAGGCGCCTCGGGGAGATAAGGGACGAGTTCGGCGGAGGCGCCGTCGGTGCCGTGGCCTCGGGACGGTGCACGAACGAGGACAACTACATGCTCCAGAAGCTCATGAGATTCGTCATCGGCTCCAACAACATAGACTCGGCCGCCAGGAACTACTACGCCCCTGCACAGATTTATCTCGAGAGGATATTCGGGCAGGGAATCACGGCGAACCTCATTCCCGGAATAGCCAACTCAGACGGTGTCTTCGTCGCCGGAGGCGACCCGACGGCGATAAACCCGATACTCGGGCTGAAGATAAGGGCCGTGTGGCGCAGCGGGGGAAGGGTCGTCGTGCTCGGAGTCCCGGGAGGGCTGAAGAGGTTCGTACCCTACGAGCTGATCCCTGTGCCGTACTCTGAAGAGATCGTGCTCTCGGCCATCGTGGGCAGGCTCCTCGAGAAGAAGCCCCCCGGCGGCGCGAATGCGGCCCTGGAGGCAAAGCTCAGAGGCCTCAGGATACCTTCGGATGATGAACTCGGCTCCACCGGCGTATCACCCGAAGATGTAGTGAGGGTCTCCGAGGACCTCTCGTCCATGTCCACGCCGGTCGTGGTCATAGGTCCTGACATGGTACAGAGGAGGAGGGCGTCGAAGAGCCTCTTCCTCCTCGGAGCGATTGCATACCTGACTAATGCGAGGATATTCCTCCTTGCCGACAGGCCCAACTACCAGGGCCTTCTCGACATGGGGTGCCTGCCCGAGCTCCTCCCGGGCGGAAGGCCGGTCGAGCTCGAGATGTTCAGGCACAAGGCCGAGGAGGCACTCGGCATGAAGGTCCCCGAGCAGAGGGGGCTGAACCTCTTCGAGATGATAGACGGGGCCGAGTCCGGCAGGCTCAAGGCCCTCTACGTAATGGGCGAGAACCCCGTCTTCAACCTGCCCGACGGCGTCAGGGTTGAGAAGGCGCTCGGAAGCCTCGACCTCCTCGTGGTACAGGACGTCCACCTCACGGAGACGGCGAGGCTGGCAGACGTGGTGCTGCCGGCAACGGCCTGGCCCGAGAAGGAGGGGACGTATACGAACCTCGAGAGGCGCCTCCAGAGGGTGAGGAAGGCGAGGAGGGGCAAGATGGCCTCCTACGGCAGGGAGGACTGGCGCATACTTGCAGACATCGCCGGACGGCTCGGCATGACGAAGACATACCAGAGGGTTGAGGATGTCTGGGAAGAGGTCATGCACGTCTCGGCACTCCATACAGGGCTGGGCTACGAGGAGATGGACGGGGGAAGGGCGCTCTGGCCGTACTACGGAGAGCCCCTCAGGGGCATGGAGGGCGACTTCAAGGTCGAGGGACTCGACGGACTGCCGGAAGTCCCGGCACCCGAGAGGCCCTACCTGATGATCGAGCGGCCGCTCTATCACTCGGGTACGTTCAGCCGCAGGTCCAAGGCGCTCCTCGCCATTCAGCCCGGGCCTTACCTGAAGATGAACCCAGAGCTGGCCCGGAGACACGGCCTCACCGGGGGCGACAAGGCGCGGATAAGCAACGGCCGGGGCGTGCTCGAGCTCGAGGTGAGACTGGATGATGATATACCGGACAACCAGGTCCACGTAGCCAATACGTTCGAGGGCTTCGCCGCCATGAGGCTGGCAGGCTTCGGGACCGACCCCGTAACAGGGGCCCTGTACATGGACGACAATACCGTGAGAGTGGAGAAGGTGCTGAGATGAGTATCTTCGAGTTCTTGATGCAGCCGGGAATCTTCGATATCGTGCTGAATGTCGGCGCCATAGTCCTGAAGGTCGCCGTCGTCATCGCGGTCGCCATGCTTCACGTCGCATACGCAACCTATTTCGAGCGCAAGGTCATAGGCCATATGCAGGTGAGGATGGGGCCGATGGAGGTCGGGCCGCACGGGCTGCTCCAGCCGGTTGCGGACATGCTCAAGCTCTTCTTCAAGGAGGACATCATCCCCGCCAAGGCGGACAAGCCGGTCTTCTACCTCGCACCGGTCATATCCCTGACGGCGGCGCTCTCGTCCCTGGCGGTCGTCCCCTTCTTCGACGGCTTCGTCATAGCCGATATAAACGTCGGGCTCCTGTTCATACTCGCCGCCTCGTCGATCGGCACGTACGGCATAATACTGGCCGGATGGGCGTCAGACTCGAAGTACTCCTTCCTCGGCGGCCTTAGGTCGTCGGCCCAGGTCATCAGCTACGAGGTGGCCATGGGGCTCAGCCTCGTGGGCGTCATAATCATGGCGGGCTCCCTGAACCTCTCGGAGATAGTCCGTGCCCAGGAGGCTTATCCCATGGGCATGTACGCGATCCCCCAGATACTCGGTTTCTTCGTCTTCGTAGTTGCGGCCTTTGCAGAGACGAACAGGGCCCCTTTCGACCTCCCGGAGGCCGAAAACGAGCTTGTTGCCGGATATTTCGTCGAGTACAGCGGGATGAGGTTCGCGCTCTTCTATGCTGCAGAGTATATAGGCATGATCATAATGGGATCGCTCGCCGTCACCTGCTTCCTCGGCGGCTGGACGATTCCGCGTTTCGTCACGCAGGCCGTTCCTTTCCTCGGGGGGGTTCCGGGCATAGTCTGGTTCCTGTTGAAGCTCTACATAGCCATATTCTTCTACTACTGGATAAGGGCCACGCTGCCGAGGTTCAGGTACGACCAGTTGATGGGGCTGGGATGGAAGCTGCTGATCCCGCTTGCGCTGCTGAACTTGCTGATAACCGGGATAATCAAGGTGGCGGTGCACTGAGTGTCGCCGCCGGGGTTGCAGGCCGCCGATGGCGGTCCGGAGATGATATGACGCTGAAGGATGTCATAAGGAAAGTATTTCTTGTCGAGATCGTCAAGGGCATGGCCCTGACCTTCAGCAGGCTCTTCACGAGGCCTGTGACGAGGCGGTATCCGAAGGAGAAGAGGCCGGCTGAACCCGGATTCAGGGGGCTTCACGCGCTCGTGCGCAATCCCGCCACAGGCGATGCGAAGTGCGTGGGCTGCGGTCTATGCGCGGCCGTATGCCCGTCGAGGTGCATCAACGTCTATACCTCGGAGGGCCCGGAACACCAGAAGGTGGTCGACGGATACGAGATAGAGGTCCTCAGGTGCGTGTTCTGCGCCCTGTGCGTCGAGGCATGCCCCTACGGGGCCATAGCCCTGACGCCGCACTACGAATACGCTGACTACAGCAGGGAGGCGCTCTTCATGACCAAGGAGAGGCTCCTCGACAACTGGGACAGGTACATGGGCGAGGAGGGCCTGCGTTACTTCGACTCCTTCTGGAACCCGAAGGAGGCACACTTCAAGACCCCCCGGGGACAGGCGATGTTCAAGGGAAGGATCATAGGAGGTTTCAGTGGTTGAGTGGTTTTTCGGATACCTCGCCGGGGCCGTCATACTGCTGGCGATCCTCGTCGTGGCGAGCAGGAACCCGGTCCACAGCGTTCTGTGGATGCTCCTGATGTTCCTGCATGTGGCAGGGCTCTACCTGCTCCTGAATGCGGAGTTCCTGGCGGCCACGCAGGTGATCGTCTATGCCGGGGCCATACTCGTCCTGTTTCTCTTCGTGGTCATGCTGCTGAACCTGAGGGAGGAGATCAAGATCAGGCGGTTCACGGGCGGGTGGCTCTTCAAGGGGCTGACAGCCCTCGGGATAATATACGTCCTGCGCCGTGGTCTCGAGGGATTCAGGGTCGGGTTCGAGGGGCCTTGGAGCATCGAGGCCGTCGGGCGGGCGACACATACGCGGGCGCTCGGGCAGGTGCTCTTCACCGAGTACATACTGCCCTTCGAGATCGCCTCACTGCTCCTCCTCGTGGCCATAGTGGGGGCCGTCTTCCTTTCAAAGAAGCGGCTGAGGTGACGCGGAGGGCGTCGGGTAGAACAGGACGAACAGCGGAGGTTCTCTTATGGTGCCACTGTACTGGTATTTATGGCTTGGCGGCGTGGTCTTTGCAATCGGAGTCTTCGGCTTCCTTGCAAGGCGTAACATAATCATAATGTTTCTGTCCATAGAGCTGATGCTCAACGGCGTGAACATATCACTCGTCGCCCTGAGCCACTACATGCAGGACCTCAGGGGACAGATACTCGTCTTCTTCATAATAGCGGTGGCCGCTGCAGAGGCGGCCATCGGACTGGCGATCATAATAGCGATGTTCAGAAACAGGGACACCCTGCATGCCGACGAGATGGCGGAGATGAAGGGATGACGGAGATGCCGACGGTCGATCCAGAGAGGTGCAAGAGATGCAATACTACCTGTTGATACCGCTCCTGCCGCTTGGGGCCTTCGTGCTGAACATAATGCTCGGCAGGAGGGTGATCCGGAGACAGGCCCATTGGCCGTCGACCCTTGCCGTGGCAGGCTCGCTCGTTGTCACGGTGATGGTCCTCCTCGATGTGATGTCTGGCAGGACCCTGAACGAGGACCTCTACGTGTGGATAGTATCGGGGAACTTCAAGGTGTCGGTGGGCTTCATGATCGATCAGCTCACCGCGGTCATGCTGGTGGTGGTCACGTCCGTCAGCTTCCTCGTCCACGTCTACTCCATTGGCTACATGCAGGACGACCCCGGCTATTACAGGTTCTATGCATACCTGAGCCTCTTCACCTTCTCGATGCTCATGCTCGTCACGGCGAACAACTTCCTGCAGCTGTACTTCGGATGGGAGGCCGTGGGGCTGTGTTCGTACCTGCTGATAGGTTTCTGGTACGAGAAGAGGTCCGCCTCGGATGCGGGTAAGAAGGCGTTCATAGTCAACAGGTTCGGCGACTTCGGTTTCGGCCTCGGCGTCATAATGGTCTTCCTCACGTTCGGCACTCTCGACTACGTGTCCGTGTTCGATGGTGCCGGCGGTGTCGCGGCTCAGACCATAAACATCCTCGGCGCGGACGTCAACCTCATAACCCTCATTGCACTGCTCCTCTTCTGCGGAGCGGTGGGTAAGTCCGCGCAGGTCCCCCTGCACGTCTGGCTGCCCGACGCGATGGAGGGTCCCACACCTGTCAGCGCACTCATACACGCCGCCACGATGGTGACGGCCGGTGTCTTCATGGTCGCGAGGCTCAACCCGATATTCAGCCTCTCGCCCGTGGCCATGGATGTGGTGGCCGTCGTCGGTGCGGTGACCGCACTGTTTGCTGCGACCATAGCGCTCGTCCAGAACGACATAAAGCGGGTCATCGCCTACTCGACCATCAGCCAGCTCGGCTACATGTTCATAGCCTGCGGTGTCGGAGCCTTCGGCGCCGGGATCTTTCACCTCTACACGCATGCATTTTTCAAGGCCCTCCTCTTCCTCTGCGCCGGCAGCGTGATGCATGCGATGGGAGGAGAGGTGGACATGCAGAAGATGGGAGGACTCAAGAGATACATGCCCCTGACCTACTGGACCATGCTGATCGCCTCGCTCAGCATATCGGGTATACCTCCGCTTGCAGGCTTCTTCAGCAAGGACGAGATACTCTGGGTGGCGTTCAACGGTGGAGGCGTGGGCAGGGTCGTCTGGGCTCTCGGCACGCTGGCCGCCGTGCTGACGGCCTTCTACTCGTTCAGGCTCATATACCTCACCTTCCACGGTGAGTTCAGGGGGACCGAGGAGCAGAGACACCACCTGCACGAGTCCCCCGCGGTCATGACGGTGCCGCTCGCCGTCCTCTGCGTGGGCGCGGTTGCAGCGGGGTGGATCGGGATACCGCCGATCATATCATCGGTCTTCGGTGTCGAGGACGCCAACTGGTTTGCGGAGTTCTTGAAGCCCGTGGTCGGCCATCCGGAGATCGAGGCGCCGCACTCCACAGAAGCGCTTGTCATGGGTTTCTCCGTGGCGGTGGCGGCTGCCGGGATTGCGGTCGCGTGGGTCTTCTACATCAAGAACCGCGAGATACCGGCTGTGCTTGCAAGGAGGTGCGGCATACTGTACAGGCTGCTCTTCAACAAGTACTACGTGGACGAGATATACAACGCGACGGTGGTGCGGCCGGCCATGCTCATTGCGAGGTATGTGCTGGTGGGCCTCAGCGACGGCGTCATCATCGAGGGTGTAGTCAACGGTGTGCCCGCGCTGATCAACCGCTTCGGAGCAAGGCTCAGAAGGCTGCAGAGCGGGCTGCTGCAGAGCTATGCCGCGGTGATGGCACTGGGGCTCTTTCTCTTAATGGCCGTGGTCGTGATGGTCCTCAAGTGATCGCTTGGTGATGGGCTGTTCCGGAATGACAAATACCGACGTTACGGGGAATGGATAAATGGAGATAGGATATCCTCTGCTTTCGACCCTCATATTCCTGCCGATCTTCGGCGGGCTGCTGATGCTGCTCATAGGAAGGAACCAGGAGGGTGTGGTGAAATGGGCCGCGCTCTTCTTCAGCACGCTCAACCTCGTGCTCTCCCTTCCGCTCTTCTCTGAGTTCGACAAGTCGACCTACATGATGCAGTTCGTGGAGCGCAAGCCGTGGATACCCGACTGGGGCATAGAGTACTATGTGGGGGTCGACGGAATAAGCGTGCTCTTCGTGCTTCTGAGCACCCTGATCACCGTCCTCTGTGTCCTCATCTCGTGGAACTCGATAAAGACGAAGGTGAAGGAGTTCTACGTCGCCCTCCTCCTGATCGAGGGCGCCATGATAGGGGTCTTCTGCTCTCTCGACTTCTTCCTCTTCTACATCTTCTGGGAGGCGATGCTGATCCCCATGTATCTGATGATCGGTGTGTGGGGAGGACCGAGGAGGGTCTACGCGGCGATAAAGTTCTTCCTCTACACGCTGGTCGGAAGCGTGCTGATGCTCGTCGGTATCGTGGTCCTCTATCTCAAGGCAGGGACGTTCAACATCCTCGACCTCTCGCAGGCGTCTCTGCCCCTCAACCTGCAGATGTGGCTCTTCTGGGCCTTCTTCGCCGCCTTTGCCGTCAAGGTCCCGATGTTCCCGGTCCATACGTGGCTGCCCGATGCGCATACCGAGGCCCCGACCGCGGGAAGCGTGGTCCTGGCGGCGATCCTCATAAAGATGGGTGCCTACGGTTTCTTGAGGTTCTCCCTGCCCCTGTTTCCAGAGGCGGCAAAGGCGATGGCGCCGGTGATGATCGGCCTCTCCGTGGTCGCCATCATCTACGGCGGACTCGTCTGCTTTGCGCAGACCGACCTCAAGAGGCTGATAGCCTACAGCTCGGTGAGTCACATGGGCTTTGTGACGCTCGGCATCTTCGCCCTCAATCCCCAGGGCATGGAGGGGGGCATACTGTACATGATAAACCACGGCATCGTGACCGGTGCGCTCTTTCTCTGCGTGGGGATAGTCTACGACAGGACCCACTCGAGGGAGATCGCCGACTACGGCGGCCTTGCCAGCGTCATGCCGGTCTATGCCGGTTTCTTCATGCTCTTCACCCTCGCCTCGATAGGACTGCCGGGGCTCAACGGCTTCGTCAGCGAGTTCCTCGTCATACTCGGGGGGTTCAAGGCGAAGAAGCTCGCCGGTGTCCTTGCTGCCACGGGCATCATAATCGGGGCTGGCTACATGCTCTGGCTCTACCAGCGGGTCTTCTTCACCGGAGTGAACGACAACATCGCCAGGATCGAGCCGATGGGACTGAGAGAGGCCCTGCCGCTTCTGCTCCTGTCGGTCTTCGTCTTCTGGATAGGTGTTCATCCCGATACATTCCTGGGCTTCATGCATGAGAGCGTCAATCACCTGCTCGAGGGCGTCAACTACGGTGCTTCAGACACCATGATGGCGGTCAAGGGCCTGACGGGAGGTTACTGAGATGAACGAGATCAACGTCTCCATGCTCGCGCCGCTTCTGCCCGAGGTCATAATGGCCTCTGCCGGCATACTGGTCCTCCTGGTCGAACTCGTCGCAAGGAGGAAGGAGACGGCAGGGCTCCTGAGCATCGCGGCCGTTGCGGTTGCGGCATACTACGTGCCGCACTCCTTCGGCAAGTCGTTCGGAGGGATGTTCGTGTCGGACGGCTACAGCGCATTCTTCAAGTTCATCTTCTTCATAAACCTGATCCTGACCGTGCTGCTCTCGATGAGGTATCTCGTGATCGAGAAGTCGAACCACGGTGAATACTACTCGCTCGTCGTCTTCTCGACCCTCGGGATGATGCTGATGGCCTCTGCCGGAGACCTGATAGTGCTCTATCTCGGCCTCGAGCTGATGGCCCTGAGCTCATACGTGCTTGCCGGCTTCATACGTCATGACGCAAGGAGCAGCGAGGCGGCCGTCAAGTACTTCCTGCTCGGTGCGTTCTCATCCGCGCTGCTCCTCTACGGCATAACCCTGGTATACGGGTTGACCGGCACCACTGACGTCTCCCTGATAGGGGCGGCGGTGGTCGAGAAGGGGCTCAGCACCCCGCTCTTCCTCTCCGTGGTGTTCCTGATGGCGGCCTTCGGGTTCAAGACGGCCCTCGCCCCCTTCCACATGTGGGCACCGGATGTATACGAGGGGGCGCCGACGTCCGTCACCGCCTTCATGTCCGTGGGGCCCAAGGCTGCTGCGTTCGCCGCGTTCGGTAGGGTCTTCCTGACCGGATTCGGCTCGCTCAGCACGGACTGGACCGGCATACTCGTCGTACTGAGCATACTGACCATGGCCGTAGGCAATATACTGGCCATACAGCAGGACAATATAAAGAGGATGCTCGCCTACTCCTCGGTGGCGCATGCGGGATACGCAGTGCTTGGGATCATCGTGGGCGGGGCGGAAGGGCTCGCCGCCATGATGAACTATCTCTTCATATACGGGTTCATGAACCTCGGGGCCTTCGCAGTAGTCATAATGCTGAGGAGCGAAGGGGTCCGGGGCGAGTCCCTCGAGGACTACAAGGGGCTCGCGAAGACCCATCCGTTCGCAGCCGCCGTCATGCTCGTCTTCATGTTCTCCCTCACGGGGATTCCGCCCACAGCCGGGTTCATAGGCAAGTTCTATCTCTTCAAGGCCGTGGTCGGCGCCGGCTATGCATGGCTTGCGGTGGTCACCGTCATATTCAGCGCGATCTCCGCCTACTTCTACCTGAGGGTCGTCATGTACATGTACATGCTCGAGCCCGAAGGCGAGGCCGTCACCCTCTCACTCTCCCCCTCGCTCGGGCTTGCACTCCTGATAACGACTCTCGTGGTCATCCTCATAGGCGTGTACCCCTCGCCGCTCCTCTCCTTCGCACGTCTGGCCGCGGGCTGACGGGCGATACTTTCGGTCGCTTTTGCATGATTTCAAATGAATGAAGAAGAGAAGGAGTCTTTATCGGTGGAAATTTGACTTTTCCCGCCCCGATATGTTAAGTTTATTACTTGACTAATTTGTCAAAACGCGGTATCCTATAATCAGGAAGAGGAGAAAGAGGGGTTCTTTGAAGGGGTTGATGTAATGCTCACTTTCTCCGCGCCGCCCTGTCGAGGGGTCTCAGGTGCTCGAGAGAACATCCAGAGGAAGGGAGTCAGCGGTAAATGTGGTGAGCAAGGCCCGAAGGCTCTGAAAGGCCGGAGGGAAAGCCTAAGCATTTACCAAGACACCCACCTGTCAGATAGGCCTCTGAGGACCGGGATACCCGGGGGTGGCGCGGGGATCAAGCAATAGATGAGTCAAGACTGTCTGCAAGGAAGTGTCTTGGAGTCCTGTCGACCTCTTTATCCGCTTGGGTATTGTTTGATTCGGAGTTTTGTCTTTGTTCTTTGAGAACTAAAGAGCAGGTCCCGTCTGTTCGAGAAACGGATGCTCGAATGAGCGAAAGTGGAAAGAGATGAGAGTTTGATCCTGGCTCAGAGCGAACGCTGGCGGCGTGCCTAACACATGCAAGTCGGACGGGGTGCACGGGGCGGAGGATTTCGGTCCGAAGCGCCGTGTACCCA